>ERZ795044.4351-NODE-4351-length-11644-cov-4.924066_pt1 | contig 11644 bp, 14 predicted proteins | sample MGYA00375128_ERZ795044 | MGnify/ENA primary metagenome ERZ795044 (study PRJEB30173, sample SAMN05720213) | anaerobic digester metagenome | isolation source: active sludge of municipal wastewater-treating anaerobic digesters | place: USA | collected 2014-12-22 ... | reverse complement strand
AAAGGCGCGTTCAAAAACGCCGGCAACGTGATCAAGGATATGGTTGGTGTGCGTGCGCTGCGCTCCAAGATCAACAACCAGCTGATTGTGGCCGAGGATGTTATTCCGTTGGTCCTGCCCAGTGATGGTGAGATGGAATATTGTGAACGGCCCCTGCGGGCACAAACGGCCCAGGGTGAGCGGGTTGCATTGGCGCGCAGCGAGATGTTGCCTGCAGGCACACGCTTTTCGTGCGGCCTGGTGCTTTACCCGGGTGAGATTACCGAGGAGATCTTGCGCCAGTTGCTGGATTATATGTTCGACATGGGGATTGGCCAGTGGCGCAATGCCGGCTATGGTGGGATCACATACAAACTGACCCGCGAGGAATAAGATACTGAGTATGGGAGGGTGCAGGGGGCACCCACTCACGGCGCACATTAATAATTGCACAGGTTAAGTAGTGAGGAGTCTCGCAATGGCATAGAATAGCGTCGTGCCGCATGGGCTATGTCGTGATTTGCTTCGCGTTGGTGAAGTTGGGTTCAGTTTGGCGCAGCGTTGGCGCGGCCTCGTTCCGTTTTGTGGTGGCGTTGCATGGTTAAGTAGAGCAATGGATTTGCAAGGCGTTGCATGGGCATGGTTGGGCTGCGAGATGCGTGGCGAGTGCTCAGTTTTGTTGAGCAAGGCAATGGTATTGTTGCGTAGAGCGCGGGTAAAGTTTGGTTAGGTAAGGTTAAGTTATGCAATGCTTAGTAGCGGTATTGTATTGTGAAGTGTGGTGTTGTTCTGTTCCGTGATGCTTTGGCGAAGCTTGGTGTTGTTTTGTGATGGATTAGAATCGCATAGTTACGTCGAGCGTCGTGGTGGCTAAGTCTAGTGGTGTGCCGTACAGGTATAGTACTGATATGTTGCGCATTGGCACAGTGCTGCGATGTACTGTTTTGCCGGGGCGATGTGGAGTTATGCGCTGCTCTGTGAGATTGCATTGTGCCGCGCTGGTCAGGTAGAGTAACGTAAGGCAAAGTATTGTTGTGCTGCGTCCTATTGTATGCACTGTGCGTGTGTGCTATACTAAGTGCGAGAAATTACCGGCTTAGTCCGAAGTTGGCCGCCCGGACACGTTCTAAAAATGAGCGTGTTCGAGCGGCTAAATTTTTTAATTTGTAGTGGAGGAAATATGTTTGATTTTGGAACTGCTGCAATTGGCATGATCCCGTTGGTGCCGTTCATTATGGGATTGGTGGCCTGGATCAAAACCATGGGCTTGACCGGCAAGTTGCTGACGTTGATCAGCATGTTGCTGGGCCTGGTCCTGGGTGTGCTGTACATGCATAGCCAGGCGCCACTGGTTGGCTTTGGGGCCTGGTTTGTGGCCGTTGTGTATGGCCTAACGTTGGGTATGGCTGCCAGTGGCGTGTATGACCTGGGACACCGCGATTTCAAACAGGGGTAGGATGCGCATGGACGCCATGACAATCATTCTATCGATACTTGGCAGCTCAGTTGTGGCGGCATTGGTCACGGGGCTGATGAATCGTCGCAAAACACAGGCTGAAACACGCAGAACTGATGCGGAGGCGGCCAAAACTAATGCCGAGGTAAAAAAAACGGAAATTGACGGAGCTGCGCAGCTCACCCAGTCGGCGCTTGACCTGGTTGAAACATTTCAGACGCGACTGAACGACCTGGAAGTTCACAACGCCGAACAGGATAAAAAGATCACCGAACAGGAAAAGAAAATTGCCGAACAGGACAAACGATGGGCCCGGGCGCAGGCGTTGATCAAGCGATATGTGGAGCGGATCGAATACCTGATGCGCGGGATTGAAACGTTGTTGGAGCAGCTGCGCGATCTGAAACAGTCGCCATGCTGGAAACCCGATCCGTGGAATCCGGAGCCTGAATAATGCAATTCAAACGCCGGCAGCGCTTATTTGCGGAATATTACCTGGCAACCTGGTCGGTTACAGAAGCGGCCAGGCTTGCCGGGTATCAGAACAAGAATTTGAATGCTGCTGGCCAGCGTCTGATCGGGCACCCACTAATTAAGGCATACATCGAAGACCGGTTACGCGCGTTGGGCATGGAAGCGAATGAAGTGATCGGACGTCTAAGCCAGCAAGCGCGCACGAATATTGCAGATTTCCTGATTGAGGTGGAGCGCACACGCGATGACGGAACAACCTACACCGAGATTGCCTTAAACATGGCCATCGTGCGTGAGCGCGGATATCTGATCAAAAAGTTGTCTTACGATAAGCAAGGTCGCCCCGTGCTGGAATTGCACGATGCTCAAAATGCGCTGGTACAGCTGGGGAGACACCTGGCATTGTTCGTGGATCGCCAGGAGAACACCAACGTTAATGTTGAGGTGAGCGCGGATGACCTGGCAGCGGCACGCGCCAAAGCCGCAGCAATAGAGCAGGAAATACTGAGTGGTGGTGCGCATGACCCAGGATGAAAAGCTGGAATGGCTGGCCTGTGCTGAGAGCCCTTTGTATTTTGTGCATAACCACTTGCACATTTACGATGCCACTCAGCGGGCGTGGATCCCATTCAAGATGTGGCCGGAACAGGCGCAAACTCTGAAAGACTTCCAGGATAATCGATTGGTGGTAGTGCTCAAGGCGCGCCAGTTGGGATTGAGTTGGTTAACCCTGGGGTTCATTTTATGGCTGATGCTGTTCCGGCCAGTTTCTGCAATTCTCCTGTTCAGCCGGCGTGATGATGAATCGCGTTATCTCCTGGGGGATGAACGCATGAAAGGGATGTACAATCGCCTGCCATTGTGGATGCAGGCCCGCGCCGTGGTGAAGGACAATGGTCATGAATGGCAGCTCTCAAACGGATCGATCGCGCGCGCGTTTCCAACCACGGCGGGCGATTCGTACACTGCAACGCTGGTTTTCGCGGATGAAGCAGATTTGATTCCTGACCTGTCCCGCCTGTTGAATGCGGTGAAACCGACCATCGATGGCGGTGGGCGGCTGATTTTGCTTTCCAGGTCGGATAATGCAAAGCCGGATAGCGAGTTCAAGCGGATATACCGGGCAGCCAAGCGTGGGGAAAACGGTTGGAAGGCAATTTTCTTGCCGTGGTATGTGCGGCCCGATCGCACACAGGCCTGGTATGAAGCCCAGAAAGCGGATATTCAATCCCGATCTGGGGGAACACTGGACGATCTGTACCAACAGTACCCAGCCACGGACGTGGAAGCGCTTTCCCCGCGGCAGGCCAACAAGCGAATTGCGGCACAGTGGCTGCGGGCATGTTTCCGCGAGATGGACCCGCTCAAGGTGGACCATAAAGATTTTGACGGGAAACAGATTCCGGCGCCACCGGCTATTGCGGGCCTGGAGATTTATGCGCTACCTCAGCCCGATACTGAGTATGTTATAGGTGGCGATCCTGCTGAGGGAAATCCAACCTCGGATGATAGCGCGCTTACGGTGCTAAATCGGATTACAGGTGAAGAGGTTGCGGCGCTGAGCGGGTTGTATGAACCCAGTACGTTTGCTGCGCATATACATAACATCGGAATGTGGTACAACAAGGCGGGTGTCATGGTAGAGCGCAACAACCATGGACATTCAGTTTTGTTGTGGCTGAGGGATAATTCGACTTTGCAGCGTTTGCCAGGACACGACGGCAAACCGGGGTGGCACTCCACATCATTGGGCAAGGCGCTGTTGTATGATGGGGCTGCAAATGCGTTCAGGGATCAGGATGCAATACTGCATTCATTCAGGACGTTTACTCAATTGGCCAGTATCGAAGGATCCACCTTGCTGGCGCCTGAAGGTGAGCATGATGACCGCTCGGACAGTTGGTGCCTGGCCCACCAGGCGCGATTGATCCAGCCCGGGCGAGTTGAAGTTTCAAGTAACCCGTTTTTTTAGGAGGTAGGTATGCCTGCATTGGTTGGAAATGACTTATATCCGCTGGCGGCCAGCGAACTGGCATCCCGGCGCATTGATCACGACACGCGTTGGGATTATTACGAAGGCAAGCAAAAGGTGTTTTTGAAAATCCGCGAGGGGGAACCGGATTATAACGTGATCGTCAATCTGGCGGCGCGTGTGGTGGAACAATCGGTAAATTTCCTGATTGGGAAAATGCCGCAGTTTGATTTGCCTGGTGATGACGAAAAGACTGCCAGCATGGAAAAAATGATTGTTGCCTGGCTGGAGCGTTACGATGGTGAAGAACTGCTGAACGATCTATTCACCACCGGTGCAGTGTGCGGGCATGTTTTTGTCAAGCTGGTAATGGATGGCCAAGATGTGCGGCCAACGTACCTGGATCCAAGCCTGGTAACGGTGTTCTGGGATCCGACTGATAAGAGCCGGCCTGTTGGATACATGATCACCTGGGATGAACAGCGCGGCAATGAGGTTGTGATTCATCGTGAGGATCACATGCGCAGTGAAAACGGAACCAACTGGGTCATTCGCTCCTATACAGGCAATGGCGCAACCTGGACCATAGCGGGCGAGGATATGATTTGGCCTTATCCGTTCTCTCAGATTGTGGATTGGAAGAACCTGCCCAACCCGCGAGGGTACTATGGCAAGAGCGATCTGGAGAAGGGCATTTTACGGCTGAACGACATTTATAATTTCCGCCAGTCAAATACGAACAAGATCTTGTACATCCATGCACACCCGCGCACGGTGGCGTTTGGCGTGGATAGGACCAAGATCCAGAACACGACCATCGATGGGTTATGGACAATCCCAGAGACCAATGCAGATGTAAAGAATCTGGAAATGCAATCCGACTTGGAGTCCAGCCGGCAACATGCTCTGGACATGAAAGCCGATTTCTTTGGCGATGCGCAAATGGTTGATCTGAGCGCGCTCAAGGACAAGATCGGACAAATTACAAATTTCGGGTTGCGCCTGATGTTTGCTGAGGCATTGGCCAAAAACCGCAAAAAACGCCTGCTGGCCGGGCGGGGCCTGGCAGAGATGATCCGGCGGGCTGGAGAAATCATGAGGTTGGACTGGAGTGGCATCTCTGTCACGTGGGACGATCCATTGCCTGAGAATGAGAACGAGCAGGTGACTAACGCAAAAGAGAAGATTGCCATGAAAGTGGCCAGTCGCCAAACCGAAGCAGAACGGATGGGATACGACTGGGAACGGGAACGCAAGCGGATGGACGAAGAGCGCGCGCAAACCGGGTACAACCTGGAACAGGCGCTGCTGAATGCCATGCGAGATCCCAACACCCCTGCGTCACAGGATACTGAGTAATGTCTGTCTATACCGATATGCAGGACTACGCGCGCAAGCTGGCCCGTACGGAGGCCGGGGTTGTGCGAGATATGACCCAGCGGTGGAGCGCCATGGAGGCGCGGCTATTGGCACGCATAGAACGGTTACTGGCGGAAATTGCTACCCTGGGAGTGGTCACTGACAGTGAGATTTTTCAGCTGTACCGGTACACGGAGTTGCTGCAGGCGGTACGCGATGAAATTGCGCGCTATGAAGTGTGGGGAACGGAATATGTTACCCGGGTGCAGACGCGCGCCATGGAATTGGGCTTCGAGGCGGCAGTAAGATCAACTTATGGAACACAGTACCTGGTCCCGAGGCTGAACACAAAAGCGGTGATCCACATGGCTGGATCTTGCGCGGATGGCGGAGCGCTGTTTACGTTGATCAAAAACCGGGCGCTGGCTGGAGTAGCAATTGACAAATTGACCCAGGCGCTGGTAGATGGAGTTGCGCTTGGGTTCAATCCGAGCAAGACTGCGCGTCTGATGGCACAGGGATTGGCGGCAGGGCTATCAAAGGCGCTGGTGATTGCCAGGACAGAGCAGATCCGGGTTTATCGCGAGGCCAATCGATCAGGGTACATTCAGCAGGGGATTACTCAGTATCAGCGTATGTGTTCCTTATCTGATAGGACATGTCCAGCGTGTTTGGCCTTGGATGGCAGGATATATCTCACTGACCAGGTAATGCACAATCATCCGTTGTGCCGGTGCTTCATGATTCCGGTGATTGGCAAGGCTGAACCGGCACACGCACTGGAATGGTTTGGGTCGATCGGTAGCGAACGGCAGCAACAGATCTTGGGGCCAGGGCATTATGCGTTATGGCAGCAGGGAATATCGCTGGAACAAATGGTGAAAACAACGAATGATCTGACATGGGGGCCAACGCTGGGCATTAAATCTATTCGTGACCTGGAGGTAGAATTTGGGTTGACAGATTGACACGTGTGCTATAATGTGTGTAGCAAAATATTGATCGGCTTTACCGAAGCTAGCCGCCCGGATGCATTCGCAAGAGTGTGTCCGGGCGGTTTTCGTTTTTAACCCTACGTCACCATGACGGTAAAACTGAGGAGTAAAGACATGTTTTTTGACAGATTAGGCTTGTTCAACTTCGAGGCGGATAAAGGCACGGCTGGCGGCGCACAAACTGGTACTGGCGGCGATGCTGCTGGAACCGGAACGAGCGCCACAACTGCCGCGGCTGAAACGGGCACGCCCCCGGAAGAGAAGAAATTCACACAGGCCGACGTGGATCGCATTTTGAAAGAACGCTTAGAACGTGCCGGCAAAGCTGCAAAGGACCAGGCTGACGCTGAAGCCGCAAAGAAAAACGGCGAATGGCAAAAGCTGGCCGAGCAGCGTGAGCAGGAATTGGCAACCACACAGGCGCAACTGCGGGAAGAGCGCGTGCGCAGTATCGCGGCCCGGCTGGGCATATCCGATACTGAGTATGCTGTTTTTTTGGTGCAGCGGGCCGGCAAGGATTCCGATCCTGAGCAGGTGCTGGGTGAGTACGCCAAGAAAAACGGTGTGCAAACAGCCACCACTGCTGCTCAAACTGGAGCCAATACTGCTGCAGGCACAACTGGCGCTGGGACCACAAATGTGGCCACGAACGGCGCTGGATTTACGCGTTCTCAACTGCGCGATCCTAAATTTTATGCTGCCCACCGCGAGGAAATCTTGCAAGCTGCTCGCGAGGGACGAATACGAGAAGACTGAAAAGGAGAATTTGACCTATGGCTACCGTTACCCCTACCGTAGCACAATATTTCATTCCTGAGCTGTGGGCTAACCGCGCTCTGGAAGTCCTGCGCAACCAGGTGCCCTTCGCCCGCGTGGTGATGAAGGATACTGAAGTTGACACGTTCAGCGTTGGCGATATCCTGAACATCCCGATCCCGGGCACGTTCACGGCCAACGACAAAGCCGCCGGCAGCGCGGTTACGCTGCAAACGCCCTCGGATTCCACCGTTGCCGTGACCCTCAACAAACACAAGGAAGTTTCCTTCCTGGTGGAGGATGTGGTCAAAGCGCAGGCCAACCAGTCTGTGATGGACAACTACATCAAGTCGGCGGTGGTCTCGATTGCTGAAGCGATCGAAAAGAGCCTGATGGCTGAGCTGGTGAACATCAGCACCGAAGTCGGCACGCTGGGCACCGCCGTGACCGCCTCGGGCATTCGTGCCGCGCGCAAGAAGTTGAACACGCAAAAATGTCCGATGGATGGCCGCAAGTTGATCCTCTCGCCGGATGACGAAACTGCCACGCTGGGCGATTCGACGCTGGCCAGCTTCTTCGCCCAGGCGCGCGTTGAAGCGATTTCCCAGGGCATCCTGGGGAACCTGTACGGGTTTGAGACCTTCATGTCTCAGCTCGTGCCGGTTGGCGCAAAGGTTGATTTGGGCGGGGCCACGGGTGGCACGTTCACGATCACCTTTGGTGGGCAGACCACCTCGGCGGTGGCCTACAACGCCAGCGCGGCCACGTTGAAGACTGCCATCGAGGCACTCTCCACCATTGGCAGCGGCAATGTGGAAGTTGTGGCAGTTACGGATGGCTTCGAGCTGTACTGCAAGGGAACGCTGGCGGGCAATGTGGCCAGCTTCACGGCCAGCTTCGCCAGCCTGACCGGCGCCACTGACCCGGCCTTGACCGATACCCATCACAACCCGGCGTTCAACCGCGAGGCTTTCGTGCTGGCGATGCGCGCCCTGCCCAATCCGGATCCCAATTCCGGCGCTCGCGCCGTGACGATGAAGGACCCGGAAAGCGGGTTGGTGATCCGCGTGCTGCACTCCTACAACCCGTCCTATCTGGGCCAGCAAGTGACCCTGGACGTGCTGTATGGCACCAAGACCGTGCGCGCTGCCAAAGCCACGCTGCTTAAGAGTTAGCTGGTTCGCTCCTTTGGAGCTGGTGATTAGAGGCCCTCTGCCGCCTGCCAGTGGTGGGGGGCCTCAACGCAGAAAGAGGAAATATGGCTGCATCTGCATCTGATATCGCAACCTTACGACGTTTGGTCGCTGATCCTGCACCTGGGGAGTTTTCCGATACTGAGTTGATCACGATTATCGAGACCTATCCGCTAACAACCGGATACGATCTTAATCGCGCTGCGGCGGATGTTTGGGAAATGAAAGCGGCCATGTACGTGACCCAGGAAGAGGCGGCTTCGGTGGATGGAGCGCGCTTTGAGTATGGATCATTGCAAAAAAAGGCGCTGGAGATGCAAAAGTATTTCATGGCCAAAGCCGATGATACCTATAGCACATACGGGTTTGGACAGATGACCCGAACGGATGTTGACGATGAGCGGATTTCCGAAGCTCAGTATCTTGCGTAACCGGCAACTGGCCTGGATGCCTAATATCTGCCGGGTCCAACGCAAAACGCAGATCGATAATGGCGCAGGCGGATTTACAGACACCTGGAGCACAGTTGTTTCCTGCGCGTGCCGAATTGGAATCAGCGGCAAATCGCCAGAGGAACGCGCGATCGCGGATCGTATTGGCGTGGAACTGCCGTACACGGTCACGTTGCCATATGACACAGACGTGACTGAGAAGGACAGATTGGTAGTTGGAACCAGAGTGTTCCAGGTGTTGGGTGTGCTGGTTGGAAGTTTTGAGACGGCCCGCAAATGCGTCTGTATGGAGATTGAATGAGCATGCGATTGGACTGGAGCCGGTTTGGTGACATTGCGCGCAGATTGCCAGTTGAGGCAGGCGCGCTGGTGCGTACGACGGCCTACAACATTGAAAAGCGGTCCAAGAGCAGTATGCGCCAGGCAAAACACGGGCGGGCTTACGAGCGCGGATTTACCAAATCTGGCAGGGCTCGCAAGGCACACCGGGCCAGCGCGCCAGGCGAAGCGCCTGCGATCGATACCGGCGCCCTGGTGAACAGCATCCATACTGAGTTTCTGACGGCCACCAGCGCCGTTGTGTACACCAATCAGGAGTATGCGCAGGCACTGGAGTATGGCAGCAAACGTATGGCGGCCCGGCCATTTTTCACGCCGGCAGCGGAGATATCCTTTGAGGAAATGTTGGAATCGATGTCTGATATCGAAAGGCGGTTAGGCGCATGACAGACACGTTAGATGCTGTACGCTGGGTGATCACTACACTCAAAGCTGATCCAACACTGATTGGTTTAGTTGGCGCGCGCGTGTATGCCAACATTGCACCAGAGGGTACTCAGTATCCGGTGATCATCGTTGCGAAAATGGCGGGCGTGCCTGAAAAAGCGATGGGCGATTACCTGGTGTTATGGGATGAATTGATCCTGGTAAAAGCCGTGAGTGAAGGCATGGACAATACAGTGCCGGCGGCGATTATGCAGCGCGTAATAACTGTGTTGCACCGGGCCAGTGGAACAGTGCTGGCGTGCAGTGTGGAGAATGAGGTGCCCCTGGCGCCTGAAATCGATGCGGGTGTTGTGTACCAACAATGCGCGCACGAATTTTCGATTTTGAGGAGTTAATTATGCCTGAAAAAATTGCAATTCATGAGCAATCGCAAATGGGCTTCGAAAGCGCGTGGGGTACCGCGGTTCCTGGGAACCTGCGCCCGCAGTCGTTTTCCCTGCGTCAGAAGAGCGAGGGCGAGTATGATGTGTTCAAGGCGGTAGGGGATAAATATCCCTCCCTGGTTGTGCCGGGCCCCGAGTGGACCGGAATTGGCATCGAAGGCCGCATGACGTACAATGAAATCTTGTGGCTGCTGGCACTGGGATTTGGAGAACCGACTCCGAGCCTGCTGGGCACCACGGCCTACAAATGGACATTCAACCCGCCAACGCGCGGATCCAACAGCGCGCTGAGCGCCACGGTTGAACAGGGTGATGCAGTGACTGCCTGGCGTGCTGCAGGCGTGAACCTGGTTGATCTGGAGTGGACGGTCAATCGGCGCCAGTGTTTGCTCTCTGGCCAGGCGTTGGGTAAGGCGATTGAGACCGGGATCACGCTGACGGCTGCCCCGGATACAATCCCGCTGGTGCCGGTGTTGCCGGCGCACTGCAGCGTCAAAATTGCTGATACGCAGGCTGGATTGGCAGGCGCCACGGCGCTAACGCGCGGTTATGCGTTCAACTGGAAGGTCAGTGGGCTGCATGGCATGTCTCACCCGATCGGCAGCAATGATGTGATGGTGGAGCAAGATCCCAGCATGAAAGCCAAACTGAAGTTGGCTGCAGACACCATCGGATTGGGGCTGTATACCAAAATGCGCGCTGGTGATACCAAATGGTTGCGCCTGGCATGCATTGGCAGCTTGATCGAGACCTCGTACTACTATACGATCCAATTGGATCTGCCACTGAAGGTGAGCGAGGCCCCCAGCGAACCTGCCAGCGAGAAGGGCATCCAGACTCTGGAATGGTCATGCGACGCGGTACACGATGATACCTGGGGTAAGGCGATGGATCTGCAAATTACCAACACGATGGATGCTCTGGAGTAGGAGCGAACATGGCGATCACACTGAAACAATTGAAACGTATTGAGAAGCGCACTGTCATCATGCAATATGATGGTGAGGAAATAAAGGTCACCTACAACGCGCGCGTGATCACGCCGGCATTTCTGGCTGGCATGAGAGATGGAGACTACGCCGGAACGATTGGGGCACTGGTAATCTCATGGGATGTCCTGGACGAATCTGGACAGGAGCTGGATAAGACGGCAGAAACGGTAAACGCGCTCGAAACGGATTTCCTGCAAACGCTGATCAATGCGTGCGTGGATGATATTCGCGCCTTCAACGATGAACGAAAAAACGCCTGATCGCCTACCTGACGGACCCTGACATTTTTGACCCACCCGAACCAGGTGATCTTGAATTGATCAACCTGGTTTGGGTGGCCCGTTGGGCAGGCATCCCAATTTGGGAATTGGCATATAAGCCATTTTATTGGTACGACGCGTACCGAACAGCCATGGAAGTGGAACAAACGGTACAAGAAAATCACAAGGAGGCAGCCCGTGGCAATCAAAGCCGCTAGATTAATGGTTGAAGTCGGAGCGGACACCCGGTCTGCAGAAGCGCGCCTGGGCGCCTTCGAAGGGCAGCTGAAGGGTTACGCAACCCGGGCACAGGACATTGGCAAGAGCCTGAGCCTGGGCATCACGCTGCCGCTGGCATTGGTCGGCAAGCAGGCGATCGGTATTGCTACTGAGTATGACTCGGCCATGAACATGTTCCAGGCAGTAACCGTAGCCTCGGGGGATGAAATGGCGCGAATGTCTGACCTGGCGCGTGAACTGGGGGCGGATATCAAGCTGCCAGGCACCAGCGCAGCAGACGCGGCGGCAGCCATGTTGGAGCTGGCAAAATCAAGATCGGAAGAGCACACGTCTGAACTCCAGTCACG
>ERZ795044.4346-NODE-4346-length-11651-cov-16.628320_pt1 | contig 11651 bp, 5 predicted proteins | sample MGYA00375128_ERZ795044 | MGnify/ENA primary metagenome ERZ795044 (study PRJEB30173, sample SAMN05720213) | anaerobic digester metagenome | isolation source: active sludge of municipal wastewater-treating anaerobic digesters | place: USA | collected 2014-12-22 ... | reverse complement strand
CCGCTGGCGTTGTCGAGCACGACGATGGCGCCGTCCTCGACGTTGCGGCCGGTCAACTCGGCGAGCTGGTGGCGCAGCGTCTCGATGGCCAGGCGCTGCACGCCGGCATCGAGCGTGCTGCGCTGCGCGGCCGGCCCCTGCAGGTCGATGGCCTGGCGTGCGAAGTGCGGCGCCATCTGCTCGCCCAGCGGCATGCCGCCATTGCGCGCGAGCGCCGCGCGCGTCTGCAGCTCGATGCCGGCGCAGCTGCGCTGCTGCAGCACCAGCACCTCGCAGGCGCGCTGCGCGACGCGCTCAGGCGGCGCGTTCGGCGCGCGTACCAGCGCCGCGGTGATGGCAGCCTCGCTGTCGTCCAGGCCGCTGGCGTGTTTGCCGAACAGCGTCTGCGCCAGCGCCGGCACGCCGACCAGTTCGCCGCGCAGCGGCACCGCATTGAGGTAGGCCTCGAGGATCTGGCTCTTCTTCCACTGCCGCTCGAGCTGCGTCGCGGTGACGGCCTGGCCGATCTTCTGCACCACGCTGCGGCCGGCGGGCGGGCGCGCGAGGCCGTCGTCGATCAGGCCGGCGAGCTGCATGGTCAGCGTCGAGGCGCCGCGGGTGCGGGTGTTCCACAGGTTGGCCCAGGCGCTCGCCGCCACCGCCTGCCAGTCGACGCCGCTGTGCTCGTGGAAGCGCTTGTCTTCGCTGAGCACGATGGCGCGCAGCAGCGCCGGCGAGGTGTCGCCCAGCGGCAGCCAGTTCAGCCGGCGCACCGACTTGTCGACACGCAAGGTCTGCACCGGCACGCCATGACGGTCGAGCAGCGTGATCTCCGAGGGCCGGTGCGCGGCGCGCACCTCGTCGAAGCTCGGCAACGCCAGCGCCGCCACAGGCCACGCACAGCAGAGCGCGAGCAGCGCGCGTTTCACGGCGCCACCTCCACCGCCGCGTTGGGCAGCTCGCCGAAGGTCTCCGGCGAGTACATCGCCTCGACGCGCGTGGGCGGCAGCGCGAAGCGGCCGGGGTTGTTCAGCCGCACGGTGTACTCGATCACGTGCCTGCCGCGCGGCAGGTACTCGAAGTAGCTGCGGAAGGCCTCGAAGCTGCGCTCCTCGTAGGCGGCCCAGGCGCTGCCTTCCTTCTTCTCGCCGCGCGTGGCGAGGGCCGAGTCGCGGCCCAGGCCCGAACCGAGCAGCGTGGCGCCGCCGGGCACCGGATCGCTGACCACCACCCAGGTCATGTCGGACTGCGCCTCCACCTCGAGCCGCACGCGCATCACGTCGCCGCGCGACCAGCGCGCCTTGTCCTTCTGCTCGACGGCACTGATGCTGCGTGTGATCGCGTAGCCTGCGCGCAGCGGTGCCTTCAGCGGGATCGCGGCCAGGCTCTGCACAGTGAGCCAGGGCTTGCCGGCGCCTTCGTGCGTGACGCTCAGCGTGCCCGGCTTGTCGGGCCAGGGCAGCTGCACACGGCCGCCGTCGGCGCTGCGCGACCAGTCGATCGCCTGCGGCGCACCGCCGGTCGTCGCGAGGCTGCGCCCGCCGACCGTCACCGACTCGAACTTCGTCGAGAACTTGTCCAGCGCCAGCGAGCCCCACAGGTTGGCGGTGGTGGTCAGCCAGGCTCCGCGGCGCTGCCGCGCCAGGCTGCCGACGACGAGTCGCGGCAGGTCGTCCTTCCACGCCGGGTCGTCGAGCGTGGCGAGGATGAGCTTCGCCGCGTTGGCATCGGCACTGTCCATCAGCCACCACCAGAAGTCGTCGTCCTCGGTGGAAAAGCGCAGCGTCGTGCCGGCGAACGTGAGCCGCGCACGCAGGATCTGCTGCACCTCGTCGAGCCGCTTCGCCTGCTCGGGGATGCCGTTGACGCGGCGCAGGATCGACAGCCAGTCGATCAGCGCCGCCGTCGGCCAGACGTTGGGCGTGAGGTTGACCGAGCCCAGCATGCGTGCCTGCGCGCGGCCGTGCCGCGCGAGCGCTTCGATGGCAGCGAGCTTGCGCAAGTCGAGGTCGGCGCTCTTGGCGAACGCAGGCGACCAGAACTTGCGCTCGATGCGGCCCTCGACGAAGGCCGTCAGGCCGTCCAGCATCGCGTCGCGCGACGCCGCCGGCAGCGTGAAGCCGGCCTCGTGCGTGGCGGCGACGATGTAGGCGGTGAGCCGGTCGCTGCCACGCGCGCCGTCCTCGGCGCGCGGCGGGAAGTAGTTGGCCAGGCCGTCCTTGTCGAGGTAGGTCGGCAGGCTGTTGCTCACCGCGCTCCACAGCGCCTCGTCGCGCAGGCCCACCGCCTTCGAGGTCTTCTGCTCGAGGCAGCTGAACGGGTAGGTCTCGAAGAAGCGCCGCAGGCCCGGCAGCGCGCCGCTGAGCCTGGGCTGCATCGCCACGGCTAGCCCGCCGCGCTTCGGGCCGGTGGCGGGCAGGGCATCGGCCGGCGCAGCCACAGGCAGCGAGAACGGCGCGTCGAGCTGCGCGAGCGTGGCCTGCAGCACGCGCACCGGCACCGCGGCGCTCACCAGCTGCGTGAGCTTGAGCCGGTCCTTCGCGGCGCCGCCGGCCTCCTCCACCGCGGCCTCCCAGGCGATGCTGAAGGCTTCGGCCGGCACGTCCGCCGGCCAGCTGATCTCCTGCGCGGCGCCGGCGGCCAGCGTCAGCTCCTGCGGCGGGAAGTTCAACGGCGTGCGCACGATCTCCGCGCCGCTGCCGCTGTTCGCCGTGCCCGCGAGCGTGGCGCGCAGCTTCATCGTCCGCGCCGTGGTGTTACGCAGCGTCAGCATCGCGGCGAAGCGATCGCCCTCGCGCACCAGCGGCGGCAGGCCGGAGAGCACCTGCAGGTCCTGCGTGACGCGGATGCTGGTGCTGCCGCTGCCGAAACGCTGCACGCCTTCGTCGGCCACCGCGACGAGGCGGAAGCTGGTCAGCGAATCGTTCAACGGCACCTCGATCAGCGCCTCGCCGTTGGCGTCGAGCACGACGCGCGGGTTCCACAGCAGCAGCGTGTCGAACAGCTCGCGCGCTCCGCCGCGCCCGCCCCCGCCACCTGCGGCCACCGCTTTGCGGCCGTAGTGGCGCCGGCCGATGATCTCGCTCTGCCCGGTGGCCGTGCCCACGCCCCAGGCGCGCTGCTGGATCATCGCGTGCAGCAGGTCCCACGATTCGTTGCCGCGCAGCGCGAGCAGGCCCTCGTCGACCGCCGCGAAGGCGACCTCGGTGCCGGCCAGCGGCTTGCCCTGGTAGGCCACCTTGATGCGCGCCTTCGCCTTCTGGCGCACCGCGTACTGCGGCTGGTCGGCCGTCACCGTGACCTGCAGTTCGTGCTCAGCCAGCCCCACCTGCAACGCCGCCACGCCGAGCTTGAAGGCCGGTTTGGCGAGGTCGACCATCGCGGTGGGCGCCCGGTAGTCGGGCCCCTCGTCGCGGAAGGCGCGCCACCAGTCCAACGGCTGCTTCCAGCCCCAGGCGAAGAACGAGTACCACTTGACCTCGCGGATTCGCCCGCGCAGCGCCAGCACGCTGACGTACACGTTCGGCGCCCAGGCCTTGTCGATCTTCAACGTGATCGTCGGGTCGTCGCCGCGCAGCGTGACGACGCGGGTGTCGATCACGCCTTCGCGCTCGATCGCCACCAGCGCCGTCGCCTCGCGGAAGGGCATGCGCACCTGCAGCCGCGCCGTCTCGCCGGGCTCGTAGCGCTTCTTCTCGGGCAGCAGGTCGATGCGGTCGTCGTTGTCCTGCGCGAACCAGAGCTCGCCCTGTTTCGTGACCCACACGCTGCCGGCGGCCTGCGCCAGATGCCCGGCGGCGTCCTTCGCCTGCACGACGATCTCGACCTGGCCTGCGGTGTCCAGCGTGGCCGAGCAGGCGAGCTGGCCGCGATCGTCGCTCGCGCCGCTGCACAGCACGCCGAGGTCCTTCACTTCGGTGCGGTTGTCGTAGGCATAGAAGCCGCCGACCACACGCTTGCGCGAGCTGATCACCTGCGCCAGCCGCGCGCGCACTTCGAGGGCCTGGCCCTTGATCGGCTTGCCGGCGGTGTCCAGCGCCAGCGCGGTCAGGTCGACCTTGCCGCGCGCACTGGCCCAGGAGCCGGTGCGGATGCCGGGCACCACGGCGCTCGGCCACACGCGCAGCGTGGTCGAGGTGGTCTGCACCTCGCCGTTCGGGTCGTTGTAGGTGACTTCGGCGACGATCTCGCTGGGCCGCGCGATCTTCGGCAGGTCCTTCAGCGTGAAACTGGCAGCGCCGTTGCGGTCGGTGCTCAGCGCCAACTTGTCCGCCACCAGGCGGCCTTCGCCGCGCGACGCTTCTTCGTTGTCGGCCTCCTCGCCGCGTGCAAGATCGCGCGGCGGCTGGAAGCTGAACTCGTCGTAGCCGGCCATGCCGGCCGGGCGTTCGCGCAGCAGCGCCGAAGCCTTCAGCGGCGCATTGCCCATCGCGCCGCCGGAGAAGAAGTTCACCTGCACGGCGATCGGTAGCGTGGCCGGCGCAATCGGCATCTCCTTCGGGCCGCTCACGCGCGCGTCGACCAGCGGCAGGCGGAACTCCTCGACGCGGAAGTCGCCGCTGCTCCAGCTGCGCTGCTGGCGCTCGTCGCCGCCGCTTCTTTCCAGCACGATGCGGTAGCTGCCCAGCTTGGCGGCGGCCGGGATGTTCCAGGTCGACAACGCACTGCGCGTGCCGTTCCAGACCAGCGGCTGCACGAACTCCTGGCCGCTGCCGTCGTGCACGATCTTCAGCTGGTTGGGCAGCGCCTCGGCCGCCGGCGCCGCGAGGCCGGCGGAGGTTTCGACACGCGCGAAGTGCTTCATCGACACCGTCTCGCCGGCGCGCAGCAGCGAGCGGTCGAGCACGCTGTGCACGCGCAGCTCGGGCTGCGGGCCGCTGGCGGTCGGGTGGTTGAAGCGCCAGGGCTCGATGCCCTGCTGCCAGCTGCCGAACACGAAGGCCATGTCGGCCACGCCCTTGGCGTCGGTGTGGTGTGCGGTGACGAACAGCCCGTCGTCGGCCGGGCAGCCTTCGAACTGCGCTTCGAAGGCCTGCGCGGCGCGGGCCAGGCCGCTGGCATCGGTGCGGCCCTTCCACAGCGGCTCGCCGTGGCAGTCGTGGATCACCACTTCGGCACCTTCGACCGGCTTCCCGCGGTCGAGCGATGTCACCCACACCAGCGCGTTCTCGCGGCCATGCTTGAGGTGCACGCCGAGGTTGGTGACCAGCACGCCCGTGCGCACGTACATCGGCGCCTTCTTGTCGAGCAGTGATTCGCCCAGGCGCCGTGACTCGATCTCGACGACGTGGAAGCCGGGCTCGGCCAGCGGGATGCCGACCACCTCGAAGGGGCGCACTTCGCCGCCGGCGAGCTGCGGCAGGTCGAGCCGCTTCGCCTGAGCATCACCGGCCAGCAGCGAGATCTCGCGCGTGGCCACCAAACGTTCGATGCGCTGCTTGACGACGCGTCCCTTGGCGTCGCGCTCCTCGGTGGTGTCGTACCAGTCGCGCTGCGGCAGGCCCAGCTCCTGTGCGGTCAGGCGCGTCTCGTGGTGGCGGCGCAGCTTCGCGTACCACCCGAGCACTTCGGCATCGCCGAGCACGCGGCGCGCACGCAGCTGGCCCTGGCTGGCCGCCGGCCGCAGCTCGCCCTGCACATGGCGCAGCGTGACCGGCAAGACCGCCTCGCCGCCCTCGCGCTCGAGCACGCCGAAGGGCGCAGCGGCGAACTTGGCGATCGGCGGCGCATCGCCGCTGGCCACCTTGAGCGGGAAGCTCGCGGCGTTGGCCAGCGCGCGGCCGGCGTTGTCCTTCAACCCGGCGGGCAGCTCGATGGTGAAAGCGGCGTTCTCCGGCAGCGGCGTCGGGAAGGCAAGTTGCTGCACCTCGTCGGACTTGTCGTCCTTGTCGAACACCGGTGCGAGCGCGGCGCCGGCAGCCGGCTTCAGGCGCACCTGCGCGGCCAGCGCGCGCGGCACCGGCGCCGAGAAGCCGAGCGTCATCGGCCGGATCGGCAGGCAGGCCGCGCCGGCACGCTCGCGCTCGCAGCTGAACTCGGCGGTGAAGGGCTTGCGCACGCGGTACTCGAAGCGCTGCTCGACGCTGGTGAGCACCTTCGGGTTGGCCGACGCCGCGATGCCGTGGCCCCAGACGAGGCGCAGCCGAACGTCGTTGGGCAGCGGGCGCTGGCAGCTGACCAGCAGCACACGATCGGCCTGCTTCTCCAGGCGGCGCGCCTTCAGCACGGCGTCGCGCGGCGCGCCGGTGACGATGCTCAGCGGCACCCGCTCGCCGATGCCCTCGACCTCGCACCAGGCACTGGCCGCCACGCTCTGCGCGGTGGCGGCGCCGTTGAGCTGGAGCAGGAAGTGCTGGTCTTCCTCGATCGTCGCCCCCTCGTAGGGCTGCGTGTTCAGCACCGCCGGCCCGCCGGTGCCGAAGCCGAATTCGCTGGCACCGGTGAGCGTGCCGCTCAAGGGCTTCCAGCCGGCGCGCGGCTTCAGCGTGCAGCGCGTGCCGGGCTGCAGCGGCGTTTCGAATTCATAGAGCCAGACGCGGTCGTTCGCCCAGCGGCCCTGCCCCGGCGGCACCGCGCCCTCGCAGGCCACCACCAGCGGGTCGCCCTGGCGCATGTCTCCGAAGGGCACCACCGCTTCGCTGAAGCGAACCGTGAGCTGGCGCACCTGGGCGACTTCGCCGCGCGGGCTGACACTGGTGATGGTGGCGGCTTGCGCCGCGCCGGCCGCGGCGGCCGACAAAAGAAGAAGTGCCCTGGTCCAGCCCGTCAGCGTGATTCGCATTCCGTCCCCGCGCGTGTGCGTCGCGGGGCAGTTTATGCGGGCGGCGGGCCCGGGCCTGCGCCGCTCAGCGCGACTCGCGCTCTTCGGCGGCCAGCGCGCGCTGCTGGGCCTGCAGGTCACGCAAACGCGAGTCGATGACGGACGACTCGATGAAGTCCGTTGCGCCGCCGCCTTGCGCGAGGCGCTGACCAGCGCGCAGCCGGTCGATCGCGCCGCGAAGGTCGCCCATCGCGTACTGCGCCTCGCCTTCGGCGCGCAGCGAGCGCAGCGGCTGGCCGAGCTTGGCCCAGGTGCGCGCGAGCAGAGACCAGGCGAGCACGTCACCGGGCTTCGCGGCCACGCGCGTCTGCAGGTCCTCGGCACTGCGCTTGAGGGCGCCCTCGCCGCCGGCACCGGCCAGCGCGAGTTCGCCCGACATCAGCATCACCGGGCGGCTCGCGTCGGCGGCCAGCGGCTTCAGGCTCGCCGCCGCACCGGCCGCATCGCCGCGCGCGAGCTGGGCCTGCGCCTTCAGCAAGGCGACCCAGCGCGCCGCGCGCGCCTCGGGGCGCGCCACATCGGCGAGCACCGCCTGCGCGCGCACGATCGACGCATCGGCGCGGTCGGCATCGCGCAGCAGGATCGAGGCGAGCGCGCTGCTGTAGGCATCGGACAGGCGCTGGGCGGTGGTGAGGTCGGGCCGCGTCGCGTCCAGCGCCTGCCAGCGGCGCAGCGCGTCGACGCGCGTGTCCATCAGCACGCGCGAACGGGCCTGCGCGAGTGCATGCTCGAAGCCCGTGCCGCCCGGGCCCGGGGCGGCGCGCGCCGTCGCGGTGCCCATGCGCGCGCGCGCCTCGCCGATGCGCTCGGTGGTCAGCGGGTGGCTGCGCAGGTAGGGGTAGCCGCCGCTGTCGTTCAGGCGCGAGGACTGGTCGAGCTTCTCGAACATCGCCGCCATGCCGCCGGGCGAGAAGCCAGCGCCGGTGAGCACCGCAAAGCCGATGCGGTCGGCCTCGCGCTCCATGTCGCGGGAGAAATTGAGCTGGCCCTGGATCGAGGCCGCCTGGCCCCCGGTGACCACCGCGGCAACGCCGTCGGTGCTGTTGGCCCGGCTGGCGGCGATCACGCCGATGATCATCGCGGCCAGGCCGATCAGCGACTGCCGCTTGCTGTTGGTGATGCCGCGCGCGATGTGGCGCTGCGTGACATGCGACAGCTCGTGCGCCAGCACCGCGGCGAGTTCGTCGCGCGAGCCGGTCAGCGCGATCAGCCCGAGGTGCACGCCGACGTAGCCGCCGGGCAGCGCGAAGGCGTTGACGCTGCGGTCGCGCACGAGGAAGGCTTCCCAGGAGAAGCGGGTCTCGATCTCGGCGGTGATGTTGCCGTTGGCGCGCGCCTGCGCGACCAGCGGCGACCAGATCGCCTGCACGTACTCGAGCAACAGCGGGTCGTCGAGGTAATCGGCGTCGCGCCGCACCTCGCGCATGATCTGCTCGCCGACGCGGCGCTCGGTGACGACGCCGAAGTCCTCGGTGGCGGCGTCGCCCAGCGCCGGCAGGTTGTGCTGGGCCCTCAGCGGCGCGGCAGGCAGCACAAGCGTTGCGGCGCACAGCGCGGCGAGCAGTCGTCGGGAGAAGGGGATGGGCATCGACACGGAAGTGGGGACGGCCCTTCGAGGCCCGCCCGGTGCGCCGCTATCATGCCCGCGAAACGTTTCCCGAGTGTTTCCTCCCATGACATCCCCGCTGACGCACTTCGACACCCAAGGCCAGGCCCACATGGTCGACGTGTCGGCCAAGGCCGAGACGCACCGCATCGCGCGCGCCACCGGCACGATCCGCATGCAGCCGGCGACGCTGGCGCTCATCCAGGGCGGCACGGCGAAGAAGGGCGACGTGATCGGCATTGCACGCATCGCCGCCATCCAGGCGGCCAAGCGCACCTCGGAGCTGATCCCGTTGTGCCACCCGCTGCCGATCACGCGCGTGGCGGTGGAGTTCGAGATCGATGCAGCCTCGAACAGCGTTCGCTGCACGGCGCAGGTCGAAACACACGGACGCACCGGCGTCGAGATGGAGGCGCTGATGGCCGTGCAAGTCGGCCTGCTGACCGTCTACGACATGTGCAAGGCGGCCGACCGCGGCATGGTGATGGAAGGCGTCCGCGTCCTCGAGAAGCACGGCGGCAAGTCGGGCGACTGGGTGGCCACGCCCTGACGAAGCGGCTGCTTCAGCGGAAGTCGGTGTAGTCGTAGCGCTTTGCGGGCGGCTCGCACTGGAACGGCGGTGCGGCGCCTGAGGCCACCGGCTTGCCGCAGGCCGCGAAGAAGTCATCGGACAGCGGATTGCGGAACTCGCGCAGGCGCTGGGCGATGTGGCGCGCGCGGTCGGTCTGGCCGGCTTCGTCGAGCGCGGTGGCCCAGGCGATCATGATGCGCGTGTCCAGCAGGTAGTGCGGCGCGCGCTCGAAGGCTTCCATCTCCTGCGACGGGTGCTCCACCGTGGTGGCGGCCGCGTAGTCGGCATGGTGGCCGAAGAACCAGCTGCGCCGGCCCTCGGCGATGCGCTGCGACAGCGGCGAGGCGTTGTCCGGCGGAGCGAAGATCACCACCACGCGGCGGAAGTCGTAGAGCGACGCGGCGCCGCCGGCCATCATCACCAGCGCGGCAAGCACCAGGACGTTGATCCGCGACGCAGGCGCCGGCGCGGCCGCGGCAGGCGCGCGCACGCCCAGGCACAGCCCGAACGCAAACACCGCCGGCAGCAGGAAGTAGGCGTACCACAGCGGGTACTCGAGCAGGCTGTGCAGCGAGATCATCAGCACCATGACCAGCGCGGCGCGGCGCATCGCCACGTCGTCGGCCTCGCCCGCCAAGGCCAGCGACCAGGCCCGGACCAGCGCCCACAGCAGCAACGCCAGCACCAGCGCCGCCAGCGGCAGGCCGAGCTCCACGGCCAGCTGCAACGGCAGGTTGTGCGTGTGGTCGAAGAAGGCCACCGGCCGGCCCGGGAACACGTTCAGCGACCAGGCGAAGTTGAACTCGCCGAAGCCCACGCCCGCCCAGGGGTGCGCGGCGATGAGCGAGAGCGTGTTGGCCCAGATGCCGAAGCGCGAGCTGGAGATGTCGGACTTCTGCATCTGCACTTCGCCGCCGAAGACCTCGTTGTGCTGGTGGGCCCAGTAGGTGATCAGCGCGTAGAGCAGCGCGTAGGCCACCGGCGCCAGCCACAGCTGCACGCGCGTGCTGCGCTCCAGGCCGCGGTCGGCCAGGCCCCACAGCGCCAGCAGTGCGGCGCCGATCATGCCGGTGCGCGAGGCGCTGAGCACCACGCCGGCGAGCAGCAGCATCAGCACGGCCGGGGCCAGCGCACGGGGCAGACGGCGCGTCTGCGCCAGCCAGACCGCGGCGATCATGGACCACAGCAGCAGGCTGCACAGGTGATTGGGCTGGCGCAGGTTGCCCACGGCGCGGTCGCCGAGCGTGCTCACTGCGATCCAGTTGCCGTCGGCGAACTCGGGGAAGTAGACCTGCACCAGGCCGATCACGGCGCTGGCGAGCCCGGCGGCCAGCAGGGCGTAGCAGAAGGCTGCGAAGGCCTCGACGCCTTGGCCGGCGCGTTGCACGCCCACCGCGATCACGGCCGCGAGCACCGCGGCACCAACCATGCCGACGGCCGACAGCGACAAGGTGGAGGGCAAGCCGGTCCACAGCGGGGCCACCAGCGCGGCGAGGGCGAGCAGCAGCAGTGCGGCGATCAGCGCCAGCGCGCCGGAGTCGGCGCCGCCCGCCGCCCGCCGCGACGGCAGCGATGCCGCGAGCAGCATCAGCCAGCCGGACCAGCCGATCAGCGCCGCCACCTGGTTGAGGAAGGTGGCCGAGGGCGGCAGGTTGAAGGCGATCAGCGCGGGCGCCACCACGGCGGCGGCTGCGGCCGTGGTCCAGAACATTCGCGTGTCAGCCTGCACCGCGCCGCGGCTCATCAAAAGAAGCCGTCCAGCGGGAAATACCCCTGCGGATCGCCGGCAGCGTCGAGAAACACCACCCAATCCCCGCGCGCGATGACGGGGAGGAAACGAAGCGTGGCACTGTCGGCGGCCAGCGAACGAAACACATCGCGCAGCGCCTCGGCCTGCCCGGGATAGCGTTGCATCAGCACCGACACGGGCCGCGAACGCGCCAGCGCCTGGGCCCGCGCCTCTTCGTAGGGTCGCCAGAAGATCGGACGCTGCCCTGTATCGACGCCGTCGAGCGCCATGAACAGCGCCTCAGTGCGCTCTTCGCCGGCCTGCGCCGGCCGAGCGGACAGCAGCCAGGGGCCTGTCAGCGGAAGCTCGCGGTAGGTCGGCAGCGCCTTCGGCAACTCGACCTCGCGAACGTTGTTCGCGGTCACGACACGAAAGCGATCCACTTCGAACACTGCGGCCACGGGGCGCACGATGTAGACGGTGTGCAGCCCGTAGCCGAGGCCGGCCAGCTGGATTGCGCCGATCACTGCCAAGTCACGCCGCAGGTGCGGCCAGCCCTTGCCCAGATCGAACACGACGAAGGTCAGCAACGGGCCGAGGACGATGTCCACGCCGACGACGAGCAGGAACAGATCCCGCCCGCCCGACATCAGCCGGAACGGACCCGGATACCACAGCAGGAAAACAAGCGCCGCTGCGAGCGCGGCGACGCCTGCCGACAACAGCAGGTGCACGAGGCTGGCGCGTGCACGAAGTCGTACAGCATCGGGATTCAGATTCATCTGCAGGCTCTGGGAGCACTCATTGGCACAAGCACTAGGCGAGCGATGCTATCAGCGCAGGTGGCGGGTCCTGGAACGCAAAAACGCCCGCGGTTGCGGGCGTTTGCGCTCGAGCCGCCGGGCAGATTGCTCTGCCCGGGCTGTGCTGAGTCGATCAGCGGCAG
>ERZ795044.4343-NODE-4343-length-11657-cov-6.175487_pt1 | contig 11657 bp, 6 predicted proteins | sample MGYA00375128_ERZ795044 | MGnify/ENA primary metagenome ERZ795044 (study PRJEB30173, sample SAMN05720213) | anaerobic digester metagenome | isolation source: active sludge of municipal wastewater-treating anaerobic digesters | place: USA | collected 2014-12-22 ... | reverse complement strand
ACACCGACCACCTGGATGCAGAAACCCTGATCCCGATTTTGTCAAAAAATAAAAACATCAGTTTCATTATTCCGGAAGCAAACCGATCCTTCATCGCAGATAGAGTGAAATGTGCATCTGATTTACCAATAGGCTTATCCGAAAGCGATAAAAGGGAAATCGATGGCTTTACCTTTCATGGCGTACCTGCTGCACACAATGAAATTGAGCGGGACGAACAAGGTCGATGCAAGTTCATGGGTTACGTGGTTCAGTTTGGAAAGTTTTCTGTGTACCACAGTGGTGACACCTTATGGTATGCTGATATGGTAAAGATTCTTAAACCATTCAAAGTAGATGTGGCCTTTCTTCCCATCAATGGAAATGATCCCGCTCGCGGTGTAGCCGGAAACTTAAACTGCGAAGAAGCTGCACGGCTTGGAAAAGAAATTAATGCAAAGCTTGTAATCCCGCATCACTACGATTTGTTTAAATTCAATACGGCTGATGTGCAGGAGTTTGAGCACAAGGCCAATTCGGCTAAACAACCGTACCAGACATTGAAACTAGGCGAGCAGACTACGATTGAGTAAGTTAATGATAACTAGGGAATAAGTTGTTAATATTTAGATGTTGGCGACAACTTTGAGAATGAAACTACTTTTGATATTTATATTTATATCACTTACTGGCCGTGGGACAGCTCAAAAGAGAAATGACTTGATTGGAGAGTGGATTAGAGTAAGTAATTGGGAAGGTTCAGGATTAATTTTAGATTTCAAGACTGAAGATGCACTGTTGATAGGAGCTTTCGGGACAGACTCGACTGCAGAATGTAAATACGCCTACAACAAATCAAATGGAAAGTTGATGCTTGACTTCAAGGGGGAAAAAGAGAAGTTTGGAAAAGTTGAAATGGTAACGAATGACAGTCTAACTATTTTAACTGATGACTCGGACAGGTTGGAATTTATAAAAATTAAGGATATCGAATTGGGGGTTGGAAAAACCGAACTCCTTGAACAACTTAAAAACAGTTCTTGGACACTTAAGAAAGAATCAGGCTATATAAGAATGGATTTTTTGAAAACGCACAGATGGGACGACAACCATCAACCATTTGAAGCTATGTTTCACTATTGGCTTTCAACACCATACAAAGAAAAGGAAATATGGAATGTGGGAGAGTACAACGGAAAATTATTTATGTTTTTTACTAACCATCAAACTGAACAGATTACTCAGCAGGTGCTAGAAGTGAGTATCGACAAAATTATCTTGGTTTCACACGCGGCTGAGAATGCAAATCAAGTTGAAGTGATCGAGCGAACGAAAGGCCAAATACAGGACTTGATTTATAAATTAACTTCACAACCCTGGTCATCAATTCATCTGGACACGACCTTTTGCAATGAATGGGGACAAATCAACATCAGAGACAAAGACGTCAAGGAACTCCAATCACTTTTAAAGCCAATGAAGTTCCAATTCAACTCGGACAAATCATATTCAACTTTAATAAACGGAGAAGAATGGAGAAATGGGCACTGGAAAGCGACTAGTGACGGAGCCTACATAATTCTTGACGATGAAAGAGATAAGAAAAACTGGATAGAAATTCGCTATAAAAATCAAAACTTAGTTTTAGTTGACAATAAAATTGGAGTAGGTGCAACAGCGGCTCTTAAGCATCTTTATTCTTAATCTTTTTCTAGATCGTCTCCCGAAAGGGGACGATACGCATCTAAAGCCTAAGCCAGGCATCGTCCCCTTTGGGAGACGATGTCCGAAAGCAAACAGCACTACTTACAACAGAGAATTCTCAAAACAATTATCAATTCACCACCGGAGACTTCTTCACCATCACAACCTCCACGCCTTTCTCTTTTGCCAGGTTATTAATCCGGTCTACATTTTTATCGATCGTGTTTCTTAACCGGCTCAATTCTTCATCTACTTGCTTTGTCAGCATTTGTCTTACTTCTTCTCCCTGCTGCGTGGGCCGGAAGTCACCCTGTGCTTGTTCTACCATCAAATGCGCTAACCGGTTATTCACTTTAATGCCATAGTTCAAAGGATCCTGCACACTGCGGTTACGCGTTTCATGAATGTTGTTTTCATGAGCGGTAAGTTCCTGTTCAAATTGTTTTACCAGATCAGCCAATTCTTTGAACTGCGCTTCGGTACCAATTTTACTTTTTAGAAACCCGAGGTCCTCTTTTATCTTCCGGATGTCAATCACCCCCTGATTGGCTTCACTTACTTTGTTGCGCACCTTCATTAAAAAATCAAACTGCGCCTGAAAATCTTCCTGCGTGGTTTCAATACGAGGATCTTTCAGGATTTCAAATTCCTGCTCTGTAACATTTCCGCCTGCGGTTAATCTTACTTTGTATTTACCGGGCACAGCCTTTGGGCCCTGATTGGGCGATCCATAAAACACCAATCCCGGAAAAGTTGTATAACCCGGATAGCGCATGTCCCAAACAAATCGATTGCCCCCACTCTTTACCGTGAGTTGTTCAGCACCTTTCGCTTTGTTGTTATATGATTTAATTACTGTGCCCCCAGATTCAATAATCTCCAGCTTCACCTCTGCTTTTTCATCCACGCTTTTCAGGTAGTAATGAATCATCACTCCGCCCGGATGATTCTCCCCTTCCAGCTTGCGATTCACTCCGCGCCAGCCAGCACCACCCGGCATCCGGTAGCTGGGCATGGGTTTAAATAAAACAGATTCTTTTCCACTCATCTCTTTTGATACTTGATGGAGTGGGGTGAGATCATCAATCAGCCAGAAACTACGACCGTGCGTAGCTGCGATGAGGTTATCATTTTTTACTGCCAGATCAGCAATAGGCACCGGAGGAAGATTCAATTGAAGTTTACTCCAGCTTGCTCCATCATCAAAGGAGATCCACATTCCTTTTTCCGTACCTGCGTATAATAGTCCCTGACGTTTAGGATCGGCTCGCACTACACGGGCAAATTCTTCTTTAGGAATTCCATTGGTAATTAACGACCAGGTTTTACCATAGTCGGTAGTTTTGTAGATGTACGGTGTATAGTCACCAAACTTATAGGAAGTAGCAACTGCATACGCTCCGCCTTTCACAAAGGGATTAACATCAATACTGTTCCACATATTGAGTTTAGGAGAAATAGAAGGAGTAACATTTTTCCAATTCTTTCCACCATCAACCGTAACATGTAATAAGCCGTCATCGGAACCTGTCCAGATTTCGTCTTTCGTGTAAGGTGATTCTGCAATCACAAAAATGTTGGCATAATACTCGGCACCTGTATTGTCTTGTGTGATTGGGCCACCAGATGATTTAATCGTTTCTGGCTCACCGCGAGTCAAATCCGGACTAATTGCTTCCCAGCTTTGACCACCATTATAGGTTACATGCAGGTAATTGGAGCCTGCATATAATTTCTTTGGATCATGATGCGAAAACGTAAGGGGGTAGTTCCAGTTGAAACGATACTTCATTACCTCTACACCAGAACCAGCCGGCAAAACGGGCCAAACATTAGTGCTTCGCTCCTGACCATTATCCAGATTTTGCATACTCATATAACCCTTGTAATCACTGCCATAGATGATGTTGGGATTAGTAGGGTCGGGTGCAAGATGTGCACTCTCACCAATGGAAAGTGCAGTCCAGTCATTTTCAGTAATGCTGGTGCCCGTAGTGCGATGCGGAATGCGCACACTTGAGTTGTCCTGTTGAGCTCCAAGAATATTATATGGAAATGAGTTATCCGTTGTTACACGATAAAACTGGGCGGTCGGCTGATTGTGATAGGTTGTCCAGTTCTCGCCACCGTCATTTGAAACTTGCGCACCACCATCATCGGCCATAGCCATGCGTTGATTGTTATTTGGATCAATCCATAAATCATGATGATCTCCGTGCGGAGCATCTTTCAATTCAAATGTTTTGCCTCCATCTTTTGAAACTCCATAACTAACATTGAGGACAAACACCTTGTCTTCATTTTGTGTATCGGCATAGATACGACAGTAATACCAGGCGCGTTGTAACAACGCCCGATCCTGATTTACCCGGGCCCAGGTTTTGCCAGCGTCATCCGAACGATAAACGCCAGGAGCTTCTGTGTTTTCAATAATGGCCCAAATGCGATTTGTATTTACCGGTGATACTGTTACTCCAATAATTCCATTCATTCCCTTCGGCATGCCGGGCTTATCCGATAGATTTTCCCAGGTATCGCCACCATCCATACTCTTCCATAGTTTTGAATCCGGTCCACCGCTATCCATGCGATAACCGTTGCGTTTCATATTCCATGTCGCGGCATAAATAATACGTGGATTTCCCGGATCGAAAATCAAATCCCCGGCACCCGCTGTATCGTTGATATAAAGTATACGCTTCCATGTCTGGCCTCCATCAATGCTGCGGTATACTCCGCGCATTTCATTAGGCTTCCACAGGTTGCCCATGGCCGCGACATAAACTACATCCGGATTTTTAGGATGAACTCTAATCCTTGAAATATGTCTTGAATCTGTAAGCCCGATGTGCTTCCAACTGGTACCTGCATCAGTTGATTTCCAGACACCCCAGCCACTGGAAACATTGTTACGCAATGTTTGCTCACCTTCGCCTGCATAGATTACGTTGGGATCGCTCTCTGCAACAGCTACCGCGCCAATCGTTCCGCCAAAAAAGGCATCGGTAAGATTCGACCACGTTTGGCCAGCATCCTTCGTGCGCCAAACTCCCCCGCCCACAGCTCCAAAGTAATACAGGTTCGGATTGCCGGGTACTCCTGTTACTGTTGATGACCTTCCGCCCCGGAAAGGACCCAATTCGCGCCAGCGTATGCCGGAATAAAGTGATTGGTCAAAAGTTTGGGTATTTGCAGCTGCAACCGGCTTCTTCTGAGCTTGCAACCCGATAACCATTAAAAGAGCGAGGATAAATGAAAGGAAGCGCATAGAGTTTATTTAGTATTTCGAATTACTTAAAAATTCTCGCTCCCATAATGCATAATTATGCAGGCGGCAAGTCTCTGATAGGCAAGCGTTATTTAGACCTGGTATTGTTACCTGACGCTGCAAATTCAAACTGTTTGACTTATATTTATAATATGGATAGTCACACCTTAGTTTCCGAATTCTTTCTGTTCCGGCTTCTGATCAACACAGCATTTATGATCCTTGTGGTCAGGGTAATCTACTTCAAGACCTATCATAAGAGTGACCTGTTCTTCACCTTCTTTCTGCTTAACTTCATCGTGTTCCTGCTTTCCTATATGCTCGAACAGGCGAAAGCATTTAATTCACTGAGTAGTGCTTTCGGTTTACTTGCAGCCTTTTCTCTCCTTCGGTTCAGAACCGAAACCCTGACTACGAAAGACATGACCTACCTGTTCATCATGATGGCAGTTGGATTAATCAATTCCGTTATGAAAGGATCCTATCTGGAAATTTCCGGAATCAACCTGGCTATTGCAGTTGTCGTGTATGCGGTGGATGGCAATCAACTTATGCGAAATCAGAAAATAAAAATTGTGGAATACGATAAAATTGAAAATATAAGGCCCGAGCAGCATCAACAACTAATTAATGATCTACGAGAACGCACGGGGTTAGATATTAAGAAAACTACCATTGAGCAGATTGATTTAGTGAAGAATAGAGCCATCATAAAAATTTACTACTACTAAGTCATGAAAAGATCCATTTGTTTAATCCTGCTAATCTGTGTCTATCCCCTCGTTGGCAAAGCACAAAAGGCCGATGTGCCTCCGGTTTTTCAGAATCAGCAACCTCTTACGTTAAGTATGACCTTCTCCATCAAGGAGGTTAAAAAAAATACGGTTGATTCCGTGTACATTCCTTCTACACTCAAATTTAAAAATGATGCAGGCGCTATGGACTCAATCCCTGTAAGAATTCGTGCTCGTGGTAACTTCCGAAGAGCAAATTGTTTTTTTCCCCCTATTCGGATGAAAATGAAAAAGGGTGACGCTGAAAAGACAATTTTCACAGGAAATAAAGACTTTAAGCTCGTATTACCGTGCCAATCAGGCAAGGGAGGCAATGATCTGATCATGAAGGAATATTTGTGTTACAAGTTACTGGAACCGCTTACTCCCTATCATTTTCATACCCGACTGGCAGATCTTGTACTTACTGACAAAAGTGGAAAGTCTAAGTCATACAATGTAAAGGCTTTTCTTATTGAAGATGATGATTTAATTGCTCACCGGTTTAAGGGAAAGGTTATTGAGCAACAGATTCATCCGATGCAGTTAAATGACACCGCTTCTGTGGTGAATGATTTATTCCAGTATCTGGTAGCCAATACAGATTGGTCTAGTGCCATGCAGCACAACATGAAAGTAATTCAAGTGTCAAATAAGAAAATCCCACTCGCCTATGACTTTGATATGGCCGGGTTGGTAAATGCTCCTTACGCTACCGTAAACGAAAGCCTACCTATCAGTAGCGTACAGGAAAGACTATACCGGGGCTTTTGTCGTAACGAAGCCACCGTACAATATGTGCGGTCTGAATATCTTCGGCTTGAGACGCAACTCATGAAAATTATCAGTGATCATCAATCCTATTTTAATGAAAGGGATTACGCGGGTATCCGTAAATTCATCGAAGAATTTTTTATCACACTAAAGAGTGACAAAAAATTCAAAGATGCCATTATCACTGGCTGTCGTACAAAATAATAATAATAAGTAAAAAGAGGCTGTCTCAAAAGTCGAATAAAATTGAAATGTCATTCCGGCCCTGCCTGCGCGTAGCCGCTTCGGCAAAGGCAGGCTTGAGCCGGAATCCCATAATACATTCACAAAACGGGATCGCGGGTCAATGCCCGCGATGACTAGTTGACTTTTGAGACAGCCTCTTCTTGTTTCACATAATTAAATTCTAATTATTTATTACTGTGTCCTTCGTGTCGGTAATCACGGCTGGCAGATTCTTTTCCTTGAACATACGATTGTAGTTATTGATATCCTTTTGGATCAATTCATTCATCTGTTGTTTGTACTTACTCCAATCAGCCTGCACATCACGCGAGCGATCCTGAACTCCTTTCGTCAGACGAGGATCATGGGTGTCGGCAACGCCTCGTAATTGCAGAAACTCAGAGTTTAGTTTATTGGGGAAATTGATAACATCCTGAAAGTTTTTAGAGCGGGGTTCTATCAGGTTTGATTCCCACTGGTCAATCTTCTTGATCAAATCCTTCCCGTTTTGAATAATCTCTTTTGCATCAGGATTACTTTTCAAAGATTCATTTATGGTCTCAACTTGCTTTTTCACCTGCCGCATGTTGTTAACTGACTTATGCAGCTCTTCAAATTGGTCACCGGCTTGTTTCAAAAACTCCTGCTGAGCTGTCCATTCTGCAACAGTAGCTGTTACTTTTGGATCTGAAATTATCTCAAGGTCAGTCTCTGATGATTGGCCTTTGTACGTAACACGGGCCTTGTATTTACCCGGTGCAACACGCTGACCACTATAATCACCATATACATAAACTCCGGGCACGCCACTCAATCCTTCTGTACGAAAATCCCAGGCAAACCGGTTAATCCCTGCTTCTGCCGGAATAGCTTGCGGGGCCGATGGACCACCAGGCCATGGTTTAAAAGTCTCATCCTTTTTGTTCGTGTATTTGCGAATCAGTTTTCCGCTGGCATCCATAATCTCTAACGTCACTTTGCTGGTATCCGCTTTCTCCTTCAGGTAGTAATCTAAAATCACACCATTCATCGGGTTGCGACCCAACCCTGGGATGTCACCAAAATATTCAGGGATGGTTACTGATGATAATCGATACGTTGGCTTGGGCGAGTAAATCTTCACTGTTGAATTAAAGGCTCCTTTTGATTGCTGAATTGCAGCAAGATCATCCAAAATCCAAAAAGCACGACCTGCAGTAGAGGCAACCAAATCGTTGTCTTTAATGATCAGATCGGTCACTGGCACGATTGGCAAATTCAATTGAAACTTGTTGAATGAAACACCGCCATTGTAAGAGATATAAAAACCTCTTTCAGAGCCAGCATATAACAAATCTTTTACCTTTTTATCCTCACGGATAACTTTGATAAAATCATCAATCTCAACTCCATTGCCAATCTTCGTCCATGTTTTACCATAGTCGTTGGACTTGTAGGTCATGTTTGAATAATCGTTAAACTTATAACGAGAAACAGAGATGTAAACGGTGGCCTTATCGTGTGGAGAAACTTCGATGGAATGCACCATCCCTTCAGGCATTCCGGCAGGAGTAACATTGCTCCATGTTTTCCCTCCGTCTCTGGTCAGGTTAACTAATCCACAATCACTACCCGTGTAAATTACTCCTTGCTCATGAGGCGATTCAATCACATAATAAAGGGTGTTATAATTTTCTCCACCAGCTCCTTCATTGGTGATAGGTCCACCGCTGGTGTTTTGCTTGGTGGTATCGTTGCGGGTTAAGTCCGGACTGATCACTTCCCAACTTAAGCCGCCATTGGTCGTTTTAAAAAGCACATTGCCACCATGATAAATAACTTTTGGATCGTGTGGAGAATTGATTAAAGGTGCATTCCAGTTGAACCGATATTTCATTTGCCTGGGTTTGAATCCCAGATTTGTAGCCGGATACTCTTGAATGTCTTTCACCTCACCCGTACGGGTATCTAACACATCAATTATTCCCTGATAACATCCTCCATAGAGTAACTCAGGATTATTGGGGTCATTAAATGCTACCCATGCACTCTCGCAACCTGGTCCGTTAAACCAATCCTTATCAGTGATTCCATAGCTTCCATTGCGGCTTGGTATAGCAACCGAGGAGTTATCCTGCTGACCACCATATACCCAGTACGGAAAACGGTTATCAACATTGACACGATAAAATTGCGCAGTAGCCTGATTATTTAAAGGCGACCAGGAACGACCGGTATTAAAACTGATTTCGCCACCACCATCATCGGCCAACGCCATTGTACTATTTGTTTTTGGATTGATCCACAAATCGTGAGTATCGCCATGACCTACGCGCAGGGTGGAAAAAGTTCTTCCACCATCAATCGAGCGTGTCATCGGTGCGTTTAATACATACACAACATCTTCGTTGATCGGATCTGCAAACACTTCCATGTAATACCAGGAACGGGCAGTAATTGTATGATCGCTCGACATCTGATTCCACTTTTTACCGCCATCATCTGAGCGATATAATCCGGCCTTTGATTTCTCCGCCTCTATAATTGCATAAACCCGATTCGGATTGGCGCGGGAAACACTAACTCCAATCTTACCCATCTCCTTTGGAAGTCCTTCCATAATCTTACTCCATGTTTCACCGCCATCAGTCGATTTCCAAATCGCACAACCCGAACCACCACTTTCAACTTTCCATGGATAACGTCTGTGCTGCCATGTGGCGGCATATACAATTCTAGGATTTTTCATGTCCATGCTCAGGGCAGATACTCCTGTATTCTCATCAACGTACAACGTTTTCTTCCAGGTTGCTCCGCCATCTATGGATTTATAAACACCCCGATCTGAACCAGGTCCATGAACGGCACCTTGTGCCCCTACTAAAACAATATCAGGATTAGATGGATGCACCGCGATCTCTGAAATATGGCGGGTCTTTTCAAGACCTATATTTTTCCAGGTCTTGCCACCATCTGTTGATTTATAGATTCCATCTCCATACGAAGTCATTACCCCGCGTACGGCATGCTCGCCAGTACCTACATAAATTACATTGGGGTCGCTTTCGCAGATAGCTATTTCACCAATGGACCCAACTTTAAAAAACCCATCAGAAATATTTTTCCAGGTAATTCCCGCATCATCCGTTTTCGCGATTCCCCCACCAGTATATCCAACATAATACACATTGTCATCCTGCGGAATTCCGGAAATCGCATTTGCACGACCGCCCCGAAAGGGACCAATGTTACGCCACTTAAGACCTTTGAAATTGGCGGCATCAAACGAAGAGACCGGTTGTGGGTCAGGTTTTGGTTTTGATTTTTGAGCAATTGCCATGGGCATAAATCCCAGGCACATCGCCAGCAGAATAGAGGATAGCTTTCTCATAAGAAGTTTAAGTTACAACTACAGATTTAACCAAAACTTACAAAAGAAACTACCTGAATTACGTATTCGGCACTATCTGTTTTTTAGCTCCCGTAAGGCTTTGGAGAAGGCCGTTTTAATAAAGTGACCCCGAGCATGATGTTGATCTTTAACTATCCAATGGCCATTGACTATAGTGCCCATTATACGACTGGAATCAGAAGTATACACCAATGTGGATAGACGATTTTTATCCGAGGTATCAGCGAGCAAGTGAGTAGTTGAATTGTAAATAACGGCATCGAACGGCTGGCCAACTTCAAAATGATTCTTTGATTTAAAACTCATCGCCTTTCTCCCCGATTCAATTTCTTCATTGACCATATAACCAGCAGCATCGCCTTCAAATGTATTGCGTTGATTGGAAACCAGCCGTTGCCGGTAATCGATCATCCGCAACTCCTCCATCGGGTTTAAACCAATGTGGCTATCCGTGCCAATACACCAACGGCCCTTTAGTTTCACATACTCCCGCATCCGGAAAATACCATCACCTAAATTACCTTCTGTAGATGGACACAAGACAACCGTTGCTCCTGATTTTGCCAAGGTAGTGAGCTCGCTATCATCGAGATGAGTTGAGTGCACCAGATTGAATCGCTCATTCACATCCAGGTTTTCGAGCAGCCATTGCATCGGGCGTTTGCCACAATACGCCAGACAGTCAGCCACTTCTTTTTTTTGCTCAGCAACATGAAGATGAAAAGGCAAATCCGAAGGTCCTTGCTTAAACGTTGTTTTGATATCGTTCAAATCAACGGCTCGCAATGAATGCACACTAAAACCCAGTGCGGCCCCATTGTAATTTTTTAGAATCGTTTTAGTAGACTCAAACAGTTTAAAATAGTCATCCACTGTTTTTGAAATAAATCTCCGCTGTCGGGGTTGCGGATCAAGACCAAAGCTACCTTTCTGATAAAAGACAGGTACAAGGGTGATTTTTATTCCAGCAGTTTTTGCTGCAGAGATCATTCGTGTACCCATTTCGGCAAGATTACTATAAGGCTTTCCATCCTTATCGTGATGCAGGTAATGAAACTCAGCAACGTGTGTATATCCATGACGCACCATTTCAGCATAGAGAATAGCTGCTATTGCTTCAGCCTGATCAGGATCAACCGAAAGCGCACATTGATACATAGCTTCGCGCCAGGTCCAGAAATCATCCGAAGTTCCTGCCGGATGATTCTCGGCAAGGCCGGCCATTGCATATTGAAATGCATGAGAGTGCGCATTCTGAAATCCGGGAAGTGCAAGACCTAAAACTGATTCAACAGCTATTACTTGAGCAGGGGGTTGACTTGATAAATAAGCAATCAATCCACTTTTATCAACGCCTACATAGGCAGGTGAAAGCCAACCGTTCTTTTGGAGAAGGGATTCAAATCTAAAGTATTTTAAACTTATCAAGTGCATGCGACAGGTCGCTCCTATGGAGCTTATTCAAAAATAATAAACGTTGCTACTCAACCCCACCCCTCTCCCCGGGGAGAGGGGTGTCCGAGGTACGAGGACGGGGTGAGGG
>ERZ795044.4342-NODE-4342-length-11658-cov-4.374817_pt1 | contig 11658 bp, 8 predicted proteins | sample MGYA00375128_ERZ795044 | MGnify/ENA primary metagenome ERZ795044 (study PRJEB30173, sample SAMN05720213) | anaerobic digester metagenome | isolation source: active sludge of municipal wastewater-treating anaerobic digesters | place: USA | collected 2014-12-22 ... | reverse complement strand
ACGTCAAAGTCGGCATAGGTTTGGGTAGCGGCCCAGATGGTGAAGAACAGGTGGACCGGGTCCACTGCCGCCATCCGGCCGGCATACACCCATGCCTGCACCACAGCCGCCTTCGCTTCCACCAGGTGGCGCAAATCGGTCTCCAGAATGGTTTTCACCACCGGCGCGCCATGCAGCATTTCGTTGGCGAACACCTTGGAGCCGTCGGGCCGTTGCTCCGTCAGCGCCATCTTGGCCCGTATATATTGCTCCAGCGCCGTGCGCGGGTCTGCCGCTGCTGTGATGCCATGTGTGGGCACCAGCCAGTCGTTCAGTATGCGCGCCAGCACCGCACGGTAGAGCACATCTTTGCTGCCAAAGTAGTAGTGCAGGTTGGCTTTGGGCAAACCGCTGGCTGTGGCAATGGCAGCCATGGTGGCGCCCTCGAAGCCGGCGCGCGCAAACACTTTTTCGGCCGCACCCAGAATGCGGCTCTCGTTCGCCTGGCGAATCCGGCTCTTGGCCGCATCGTCCTCAGGTGCTGACGACGATGCGGCGCGGGTCTTCTTACTTGGCTGCAGCATCCCAGATCACATGCGACATGGCGGCTTTGCCCGGGTCTTTCTTGATGACCGGCGAGCTGCCGCCGGCCAGCAGCACCTTGACGGTGCGCTCATAGGCCGCTGGCTCCAGGTAGCCGATCTTGGCGGTACCGGCATTGGTGATCAGCTTGGCCACGTTTTCCATCTGGCGCTTTTGCACCTTCAGGGTTGCGCTGCCAGATGCGTCTGCTGCCACCACCACTTTGGCAGCCGCTTCAGGGTCTTTCACCGCGTCATTCCAGCCCTTGAAGCTGGCCTTCAGGAACTTGGCCATGCGGGCCACAAAAGCCGGGTCTTTCAGCTTGGGCTCCAGCACATACAGGCCGTCTTCCAGCGTGGCCACGCCTTCTTTTTCATAGAAGAAGGTGACCAGGTCACTCTCCTTGACACCCGCGTCCACCACCTGCCAGTACTCGTTGTAAATCATGGTGGAGATGCAGGCGGCCTGGTTTTGCAGCAGCGGGTCGACGTTGAAGCCCTGCTTGAGGATCTTGATGTCGGTGTCCTTGTAGCCCAGCTTGCCCATCCAGTTCAGGAAGGGGTATTCGTTGCCACCGTACCAGACGCCCAGGGTCTTGCCCTTGAGGTCTTTCGGCGTGGTAACACCACTGGCTTTCTTGCAGGTCAGCATCAGGCCGGACTGGTTGAACACCTGGGCGATGTTGACCAGGGGCACACCGGCTTCGCGCGAGGCAAGAGCCGAGGGCATCCAGTCCACGATCACGTCCGCGCCATTGCCGGCAATAACCTGCGCAGGGCCAATGTCAGGGCCGCCGGGCTTGATGGTCACATCCAGCCCCTCAGCCTTGTAGTAACCCTTGGCCTGCGCCACGTAGTAGCCCGCAAACTGTGCCTGCGGCAGCCATTTGAGCTGCACCGTCAGCTTGTCTGCGGCGTGTGCGCTCATGCCGCACACAGCCAATACGGCGGCCATCAGGCCATTTGCTACCAGAGAAGAACGATTCATGGGAACACTCCTTGGGGTTGGGATGGAAACAAAACAGCGGAATCTGGATGCACCGTGCATCATTTGCCGCGGATCGACGGATGCCAGAACGCAGCACGCCGCTCCAGCTGTACAAGCAAGGCATAGGCCAACGAACCGGTGACCGCAGCCACCACAATCGCACCCCACACCAGAGACATGTTCATGCGCGCGGCTTCGGTCGAAATCCGAAAGCCCAGGCCCACCGTGGGTGAGCCAAAGAACTCGGCCACGATGGCGCCAATCAGCGCCAGCGTGGCGTTCACCTTGAGTGCGCCAAAAATGAATGGCGTGGCCGCAGGCAGGCGCAGCGACCACAGCGTGCGGCTGTAGCTGGCAGCGTAGCTGTGCATCAGTTCGCGCTCCAGCTTGCCCGCGCTCTTGAGACCCGCCAGCGTGGAGACCAGCATGGGGAAGAAGGTCATCAGCACGACGACTGCCGCCTTGGACGGCCAGTCGAAGCCAAACCACATCACCGCAATCGGTGCGACTGCGACCAAGGGCACTGTGCTGGTCAGCGACGCCAAAGGCAGCAAGCCCCGCTGCAAAAAGGGCATGCGGTCAATCGCCACCGCCACCGCAAAACCCAGACCGCTACCCAGTAGCCAGCCCACACACACCGCCTTGAGCACCGTCTGGCTGAAGTCGCCCCACAGCTTGTCGGGGTTGTCCATGAGGGACTGCACAATCAATGACGGTGCGGGCAAGAGCACCCGCGGTACCTCCAGTGCCACCACCAGCACCTGCCAGAAATACAGCACCCACAAGCCAAACAGCGCGGCGGTCAGCACGCCGTCGAAGCGCGTGCCGTGGATGGCGGCCACGCGCCGTATCGTCCACAGCGCAGCACCGGCCAACACGACCAGCATCAGCCAGAACACCGCGGTCGGTGGACTCTCCCCCTGCGCCACCGGATGCAAAAACAGCAGGCTGGCAGCAACCAGCGAAGCCATCACCGCCGCTGCAGTGTTACGAAGGGATGTGTGCGCCACGGGCTTCATGGCTGCCTGCGGTGGCGCAGGGCCAGGTGTTCGGTGGCGGCCACCAAAGTGGTTAACAGCAAGCCCAGCAAAGCCGACATGACCAGCGCTGACCAGATGGCCAGCGTGTTGCCGTAATACGAGCCGGTCAGCAGGCGCGCGCCCAAGCCCGCCGTCGCACCAGTGGGCAACTCGGCCACCATGGCGCCCACCAGGCTGGCGGCAATGCCGACACGCAAGGCCGGGAACAAAAACGGAAGCGCTGCTGGCAGGCGCAGCATCCACAGTGACTGCCAGCGACTCGCCGCATAGGTGTGCATCATCTCGGTCTCAATCACCAGCGGCGAGCGCAGGCCCTGCACCATGGCCACAGTGACAGGAAAGAAGCTCAGGTACATGGCAATCACCGCCTTGGGCGCGAGACCTTCCAGCCCCAGGCTGCCCAGAATCACCAGCACAATGGGTGCAATGGCCAGCACCGGCACCGTTTGGGAGGCCACGATCCAGGGCAACAAGGCGCGGTCCAGCGTGTTGGAGTGCACGATCAGCACCGCCAACACCAGGCCCAGCAACGTGCCCAGTACAAAACCCACCAGCGTGGTCTCTCCGGTCACCGCCACATGGAAGAGCAGGTTGCGCGGTGAGTCCAGCGGCCAGTCCACCAGGCCGGACCAGAAGTCCAGCGCGATCTGGTGCGGCGCGGGCAGCACCGGGCGCTCCATATTCCAGGTGGTGAGCAGCAGTTCCTGCCAGGTCCACGGGTTGCCTGCGGGCTCCAGCACACGCTCGACGGCGGCCGTGCCGTTCATGCCCCAGGCCGCTGCATACCAGATCAGCAGAAAGACGATCAGCAGCACGGCCACCGGAACGCCCGTGTCCCACATCCGGCGGGCCCAGTGTGGGGGCGCGGGTTTATTCGAGGTGGCCATCGGCCAGCGCCTCGCGCACCTGGTGCGCCACATCCATGAAAGCCTGCGTGTCGCGCAGGGCGAGGTACCGCTCGTCGGGCAACGGGGACTCTATGATCTTGACGATACGCCCGGGGCGTGGTGACATGACCACAATCTTGGTCGAGAGGTACACCGCCTCGGCTATCGAGTGGGTCACAAACACCACGGTGCGCCGTTCGCGTTGCCAGAGCTGCTGCAACTGCTCGTTGAGCCGGTCGCGGGTGATTTCGTCCAGCGCACCAAAGGGCTCGTCCATCATCAAAATTTTGGGCTCAAACGCCAGCGCGCGGGCAATGGATACCCGCTGCTGCATGCCGCCCGAGAGTTGCCACGGGTATTTGCCCTCAAACCCCTGCAGCCCCACCCGCTCCAGATGCTCCAGCGCAATGGCCCGGTTGTCTGCACCGGCCCCGCCCTGGATTTGCAACGGCAGCATCACATTGCCCAAAACAGTGCGCCAGGGGAACAAGGCTGGTGCCTGAAAGACATAGCCATAGGCACGTGCCATGCGGGCATCGTGCGGGCTCACACCGTTGACCAGCACGCTGCCCGCACTGATCTGCTCCAGATCGGCAATCACGCGCAACAGCGTGGTTTTGCCACAACCCGAGGGACCAATCAGGGAGACAAACTCACCCTCGTTGATGCGCAGGTCAATGTCGCTCAGGGCTTTGACGGGGGTGTCGGCAGTCTGGTAGACCACGCTGGCGTTGCGCACCTCGACTGCAGGGTTCGCAGACGCGGGGGCGAGGGGGACGGACACAGGAAGTGGCTGCATGGGATAAAAGCTAACCGGGTGGTCAAGTTATTGTAGGGTGCAGCAATTTTCATACCGCCAGCGTACGGACAAACCCCATCCAGACGGGGCGTTGGCACGTGCAACCTCGATGCGACCATGGGATACTTCCACCCGTGAACGACGACCCGTTATCACCCGCTGAACCCGAAAACCCCTGGAAGCTGGCGCTTGAAGGCTCGGGCGTGGGGGTGTGGGACTGGAACCTGGCCACCGGCGCGCAAACACACTCCGCCCACTGGGAGGAGATGCTGGGGTATGTAGCCGGTGAGCTGCGCCGGGGCTACCAGGACTTCGTCGCATTGGTGCATCCGGACGACCTGGACATGGTTCAGGAAGAGTCCAGGGCCTATGGTGAAGGCCGTTCACCCAAGTACCAGGTGGATTTCCGCATGCGCTGCAAAGACGGCTCGTGGAAATGGATACTGGCCTGCGGCACTGTTGTCGAGCGCGATGCACAGGGCAAACCGGTGCGCATGATTGGCACGCACACCGACATATCGGCGCGCAAGCACAGCGAAGACGCGCTACGCCAGGCCAATGCAGAGCTGCTGGAAAAAACCCAGTTGCTGCAAACCACACTCACCAGCGTGAGCCAAGGCATTTTGCTGCTGGATGCTGAAGACCGGGTGCGCATGTTCAACCCGCAGATATGTGAGCTGCTCAGACTGCCCCATGCTTTGCTGACCATGCACCCCAGTCTGCAGGAGCTGGCCCAGTATCAGCTTGAGCGGGGAGACTTCGGGCCCGAAGCGAGCCTCGTGGACAGTGATGCGCGCGCGTACATCCTCGCTGTGGCACAGGGTGGTGAGGCTCCTCCCTACCAGTATCTGCGCCTCACACCCGATGGCCGCACACTGGAAATCCGCAGCCAGACCCTGCCCTCAGGCGGCATGGTCCGCACGGTGGCAGACGTCACGGCGCACGTGCAGGCCGAGGCCACCCACCGGCGCCTGAACCAGTTGCTCGACGCCACGCAGACTATCGCCCAGGTGGGCGCCTGGGAGCGTGACTTCATCAACAACACGGTGTTCTGGACCGACGGCGTGTACCGCATCCTGGAGACCACACCGCAGGAATTTGTACCGGGTGACACCGCATCTACCCAGCGCTTCTTCACGCCACAAGCGCGCGAAATGATCAAGCCGGTGGCACCTGTCGATGCGGAGACGACCACCACCACCCACGACATGGAGCTGGAAATGGTGACGGCGCGGGGCCGCCCAATCTGCATCCGGTTCATGGGCACCACCACCTGGGACCACGGGCGCGCCCACCTGCGCACCTCCGTGCTTCAGGACATCACCGAGCGCAAGCGCAGTGAGGCCGCTGCGCGGGAAAGCGAAGGCCGCTGGAAGCTGGCGCTGGAGAGCACCGGCGACGGTGTATGGGACTGGTATGTGCAGACCGGTACCGAGTTTGTGTCTCCGCGCTTGTTGCAAATGTTTGGGTATGAAGAGGGCGAACTGGAAAACCAGGCTGAGGCGCTGGACAAGCGTACGCATCCCGATGACGTCGCGCAAATGTGCCGCGACCGGGACAGCCATTTCGATGGGCGTACACCGGCCTATGAGAACGAACACCGCATCCAGTGCAAGGATGGCAGTTGGAAGTGGGTGCTGAGCCGGGGTATGGTGATCAGCCGTGACGCGCAGGGCAAACCGCTGCGCATGATTGGCACGTTCACCGATGTGACCAGCCGCCGGGAGGCCGAAGCACTGGTGCGCCACCAGGCTCTCTACGATGCACTGACCGGGCTGCCCAACCGGCGCATGTTGCGCGACCGGCTGGAGCAGGAGATTCGCAAGTGCAAACGCGACAACCTGCAGCTGGCTTTGTTGTTCATCGACCTGGACCATTTCAAGGAGATCAATGACACCCTGGGCCATGACAGCGGGGACGAGTTGCTGGTCGAAGCCGGGCGCCGCCTGCAGGCCTGCGTACGCCAGTCAGATACCGTGGCCCGTATGGGCGGCGACGAGTTCACCGTGATCCTGGCGGAGCTGCCCAACAGCGAACACCTGGAAGGTACGTTGCAGAAGATGCTGCAGGCGCTGACCGACGTGTTTCAGCTGGGCAGCGGCCAGGTGTTTGTGTCGGCCAGTATCGGCATCACCATTTATCCGCTGGATGCCACGCAGATTGAAGACCTGTTCAAGCACGCAGACCAGGCGCTGTATGTCGCCAAGGGCGCCGGGCGCAACCGGTTCAGTTTTTTCACACCGGCGCTGCAAATCGCCGCACAAGCCCGCGTGAAGCTGGCCAGCGACTTGCGCAGCGCACTGGCCGAGCAGCAATTCCGGGTGGTGTACCAACCCATCGTGCAGCTGGCGACTGGGGCCATCCACAAGGCAGAAGCCTTGCTGCGCTGGCACCACCCGACGCGCGGGATGGTGAGTCCGGCTGAATTTATCCCGATTGCCGAATCCAGCGGGCTGATCGTGGACATCGGGGAATGGGTCTTCCAGCAGGCCAGTGCGCAGGTACAGGCTTGGCGCAAAGACCTGTCAAACGATTTCCAGATCAGTGTGAACAAGTCGCCGGTGCAGTTCCACCACAGCGGAACCCGCAAGGAAACCTGGGCCCAGTATCTGCAGGCGCGCCGCTTGCCCGGCGACTGCATCGTGGTGGAGATCACCGAGGGGCTATTGCTGGACACCAGTGGCATCGTGGCCGACACGCTGCTGGGGCTGCGCGATGCGGGCATCCAGGTGTCGCTGGACGACTTTGGCACCGGATATTCCTCACTGTCGTACCTGCAGCGTTTCGACATTGATTTCATCAAGATCGACCAGTCATTCGTGCGCCATCTGGTTGCGGATTCCACCGATCTGGCCCTGTGCAACGCCATCATCGCCATGGCGCACGCATTGGGCATGCAGGTGATTGCCGAAGGCGTCGAGACGGCGCAGCAGCGCGACCTGCTGGCCGCCGCCGGGTGCGATTACGCCCAAGGCTACCTGTACGCTCGCCCCATGTCGGCCAACGACTTTGAGGCGTTCATGGCGCAGCGTCCTGGCGCCTGAGCGTCAAGCACCTGCCAGCGCAGCGTCCAGCACCTCTACCCAATGCTTCACCGGTGTCTGGGTGCCGCTTTGCAGATGGGTGATACAGCCGATGTTGGCGGAGACGATGACCTCGCTGTGCAGTTCACCCAGATGCCCGAGTTTGCGGTCGCGCAGTTCGTAAGCCATCTTGGGATGCAGCACACTGAACGTACCGGCTGAGCCGCAGCACAGGTGGGACTCGTTGTTGGCGGTGCGGATGTCAAAGCCCATGGCGCCCAGGTGCTGCTCCACGCCACCCTTCAATTTCTGGCCGTGTTGCAGACTGCAGGGTGGATGAAAGGCCAGCTTGGGCGCAGACTTTTCAATACGAGCGCGCAAGCCAGGGGCGGATGACTGAAGGGCGTCTGCAATCATGGGCAACAGCTCGCTCAAGTCCTTGGTGAGTTCGCTGATGCGCCGCGCCTTGCTGGCATAGACAGGGTCATCTTTCAGGATGTGGCCGTAATCCTTGACCGTGGAGCCGCAGCCTGAAGCGTTCATCACGATCGCTTCGGCCCCGTCCTGTACATGGGGCCACCAGGCGTCGATGTTGGCACGCATCTCGGCTTTGCCGCCATCCTGGTCGTTCAGGTGGAACTTGACCGCACCGCAGCAGCCGGCCTTGGGCGCCACCACGGTTTGAAGGCCCACCGCATCCAGCACCCGTGCGGTGGAGGTGTTGATGTTGGGGCCCATGGACGGTTGCGCACAACCCGCCAGCATCAGCACCCTGCGGCCGTGGATGCGCGTGGGCCAAGCCCCCGCTTCCTGCTTGGGTGGCACCTTGCTTTTGAGCGACGCTGGCACCAGCGGGCGCAGCATCTGCCCCAGTGCCATGGCCGGGCCAAACAGAGGCGACGGGATGCCCTCTTTCAACGCCCAGCGCACGGCACGCTCGCCGGCGGGGCGTGGCACTTTGGCGTCCACCAGCTTGCGACCGATGTCGAGCAGGTGCCCATAGTCCACGCCGCTGGGGCAGGTGCTTTCGCAGTTGCGGCAGGTGGTGCAACGGTCCAGGTGCAACTGCGTCTTGCGCGTGGGCGCCTGGCCTTCGAGCACCTGCTTCATCAGGTAGATGCGTCCGCGCGGGCCGTCGAGCTCGTCGCCCAGCAACTGGTAGGTGGGGCAGGTGGCGGTGCAGAAGCCACAGTGCACGCATTTGCGCAGAATGGCCTCGGCGGCCATGCCGTCGGGCGTGTTCTGGTATTCGGGGGCGAGCTGGGTTTGCATGGGCGGGCGCTAAAACGAGTCAAACAGACGCTGGGGGTTGAAAATGGCCTTGGGGTCCAGGCTGTGCTTGAGGCGTTGCTGGATCGCCATTTGCACCGGATTTTGAGTGCCAAATTGGCCTCTAGCCCTCGTCGAATCTGCGTAAGACGCTACAAACGTAGTAGCATTTCCATCCTGCGCGCCTGCTGCCGCCTGCAGCTGCGGCCCAGCCTCTACGGGCGCCCACAACCAACGCAAGCCGCCATGCCACTCCACCAACTGGGCCCAGGGCAGGTCCAGCACGGGTGCGGTCTGGGGCAGGCTCAGGCGCCACAGGGCCATGTTGGCATCAGCCGGGCGTTTGAAAAAAGGCAATTGCTGGTTACGGCACAGCGTCCAGTCGGCCTGCGCCTGTGCGTTGTCCATGCGCAAGCCGGGCTGCTCGGTCAGCATTTTTTTGCAAGCGGCTTCCACCGCGGCCACCGCGCCACGCAGCCGCACAAACAGCAGGTCCTGCGGCCCCGCGCTGGCCGTATCGTCGTGCACCCAGCAACTGGCGTTCAGTGGCAGCGGCTGGCCGCCCCAGCGGTGCAGGCACTCCAGCGCGCGGGTCTGGTCCAGCGGAAACACCAGCGTAGCCTCCAGTGGTGCTACCGGCAGCACCTTGAGCGACACCTCGGTGATCAGTCCCAGGGTGCCCATGCTGCCCACCATCATGCGCGAGACGTCATACCCAGCCACGTTCTTCATGACCTGGCCACCAAACACCAGCTCTTGGCCCAAGCCGTTGACCATGTGCAGGCCCAGCACGTATTCGCGCACCGCACCGGCGCTGGCACGCGCCGGGCCGCTCAGACCAGCTGCCACCATGCCGCCGACGGTTGCTGTGGTGCTACCAGACCAACTGAAATGTGGTGGCTCGAACGGCAAACACTGCCCACGTTCTGCCAAAAGGGTCTCCAGCTCGGCCAAGGGTGTGCCAGCGCCCACCGTCACCACCAGTTCGGTGGGCTCGTAGCTGATGACGCCGCTCAAACCGCGCGTGTCCAGCAACTCGCCGTGCAGGCGGTTGCCATAAAAGTCTTTGCTACCACCCCCGCGAATGCGCAGGGGCGTGCCATCGGCCGATGCTGCGCGAATGCGGTCGGTGGTGTCTTTCAGTGCGGTGTCCATGGATTGCATGACCTGCATGGTAGCGACCAGACGCCGCCTTGGCGTGAATTTTTTGGCGCCAAGGCGTTCAAAAACTTCGTTGATCAGTTGGGGACAGGGCTACGCTGCGCTACGGTTGTCCCGTAAGCACATTAGATTGAAAAAAAGTTAACCGGCAGGCCGGGAACCTCAAGGCGGGTGGAGAACACGCAACCCGATTGCGGATATGCCTCCAGTTCTTGCGCGCTACGCCCGTGGCGGGCGGTGGTGACATACAGCGTCTTGAGGTCTTCGCCGCCAAAGCACGGCATGGTCGGGCATTGGGCGGGAACGGGGAACTCGGCCAGCAGGCGACCGTCCGGCGCAAACTGGCAAATACGCTGGCCTTCATACATGGCCACAAAGTAGTTACCCTGCATATCGACCGCGGCGCCGTCGGGTCGGCCGCCATAAGGCGCCTGACCGTTGACGCGCACAGCATCCCACTGCCAGTGCGCCGGTTTGGGCGGCAGCTGCTGGAAGATGCGGTGTGCATCCAACGCATTGGCTTGCAGGTCATAGTTCCACGCATGAACCACGTGGCCGGGGGTGTCGGCCCAGTAGGCGGTGTGTCCGTCAGGGCTCCATGCCAGACCGTTGCCGGTCAGCGCATCACCGGCGTGGCGCTTCACCTGCGGGGCACGCCCCTCACGGCAGTCGATGGAAAAGAGCTCCGCGCCGCGGCGGGCCTTAGGTTCATCAATGGTGCCCACCCAGAAACGGCCCAGCGCATCGCACTTGCCGTCGTTGGCGCGCACTGTGGCGGTGTCGTAGGGCAAGGTGACCAGACGCTGCAATTCACCACCCCAGCCAGGCGCAAGGAAGACACCGTGGCGCAGCGCGATGACCAGACCACCACATGCAGCGGGAGCAATGCAGCCCGGCTCGCTGGGCATGTTCCAGGTCTCCACCGTGCCCATGTAGACGTTGGCGCGCAGAATTTTCCTGGCGGGAATGTCCACCCAATACAGGGTTTGTTCTGTGGGGTGCCAGAACGGGGACTCACCCAGTTCAAAGGTCTCGGGGCTTACGGTTTGCCAATCCATGGTGCGTACAGTCGTCATGCTCGGCAGGATGCCATAAAAAAAGCCCGCAAGAGCGATGTGCTCCTGCGGGCCTGTGGTTTCATGCAAATTGAAACCGTCTGGTAACGCGCTGTGCGCGTATTGGCTTAGCGGCTGTAGGCCGTTTCGCCGTGTGACGTGATGTCCAGACCTTCGCGCTCATCTTCTTCGCTGACACGCAGACCGATGGTCTTGTCGACGATGAAGTAGGCAATCGCGGAGACGATACCGGACCACAACACGGTCACGCCCACTGCCTTGGCCTGCACCATCACCTGGGCGGCGATGGAGTAGTCGGCAGAAGTCACCATGGTTGCTGTCACCCAGTCTGCCACGTAGCCGGGGCCACCCAGAGCTGGCGAGTTGAACACGCCGGTCAACAGGGCGCCCAAGATACCGCAGACACCGTGCACGCCGAACACGTCCAGTGAGTCGTCTGCACCCAGCATCTTCTTCAGACCGGTCACGCCCCACAGACCGGCAAAGCCAGAGATCAGGCCGATGATCAAGGCACCACCGACACCGACGTTACCGGCAGCCGGTGTGATGGCAACCAGACCGGCCACTGCGCCAGACGCAGCACCCAGCATGGAGGCCTTGCCTTTGACCAGGGACTCACCGATGCACCATGTCAACACGGCTGCGGCAGTTGCGCCAAAGGTGTTGATGAATGCCAGGGCGGCGAAGCCGTTGGCTTCCAGAGCAGAACCCGCGTTGAAGCCGAACCAGCCCACCCACAGCAGGGACGCACCCACCATGGTCAGCGTCAGGCTGTGAGGAGCCATGGCTTCCTTGCCGTAGCCTACACGCTTGCCGATGAAGTAGGCACCCACCAGACCTGCAACCGCAGCGTTG
>ERZ795044.4336-NODE-4336-length-11683-cov-7.376505_pt1 | contig 11683 bp, 6 predicted proteins | sample MGYA00375128_ERZ795044 | MGnify/ENA primary metagenome ERZ795044 (study PRJEB30173, sample SAMN05720213) | anaerobic digester metagenome | isolation source: active sludge of municipal wastewater-treating anaerobic digesters | place: USA | collected 2014-12-22 ... | reverse complement strand
GCATTTAAGATTGCCATCTCATCCACCACGGTTGACAAGTGTGGAAGATTTTCAGAAAGCCATAATCCACTTTTACCATGCTGCCTGAATTTAGCCTGCGGCCCCAGCATTTTAGGTACACCTCTTATAAACGCGAACTTTTTTCCTTCAAGTAATGATGGGGGGCAATCCTGGCCATCAAGTTTTGCGAGCTCAGGTTTAAAACTGAACAACTCTAACTGCGATGGCGCACCGGCCATATGAATATAAATTACCGATCGGGCCTTGCCGGGAAACATGGGTGGCTTAGGAGCAAGGGGATTCGTGGCATCAAAGAAATTCGCCATTGCTGGTGTCTTGCTGTCGCAACCAAACAACGAGCCCAACGCAAGGGCGCCTAAGCCCATCGCACTTTCTTTTAGAAAATGCCTGCGTGTATAATGATGCATCGCCCTGCGTTCTGCTTCTTTTAATAGTTGTTGAGTATGGATTTCTTCTTTAGTCATTTAATCCTCATTAATTTTTATTCACCCATTCATCCAGGTTCAGCATAGCGTTCGCTACCATCACCAGCGCGGCTGTTTCAGGTTTTGGTTGGGTGTCTTTTGTTCCGATAATTTCACGCGCTGCGTTTTCATCTTTTGAGAACTTGCTCCTGGATACATTATATAATTCAGTCAAGGCGTTTAATCTGTTTTCGGAGATCGGCTTAAAAAACATCGATTCATAGCCTTTGCTGATTTGTTTGTTAGCATCCTTATCGAGTGCCTGCATTTTGAATGCAAAGTTTCGGGCCATGACAAAATAGGCAGAATCATTCAGGGTGGTTAGTGCTTGTAAAGGTGTATTCGTTCGGATTCTTCGCGTTACACACACTTCGCGGGCTCCGCCATCATAGGTGATCATGGTTGGGTAGGGGGCAGTTCTTTTCCAATAGGTATACAGTGCTCTGCGATTTTCATCTACTCCGGTACTCTTCACCCATTTTGCGCCATTATAAGGTGAACGCCAGATTCCATCAGGCTGAAAAGGCATCACACTTTGTCCATACATTTTTTCACTCAACAAGTCACTTACGGCTAATGACTGATCTCGCAGTTGTTCTGCGGATAACCGGATGCGCGGCCCGCGCGCATAGAGTTTATTCAGGGGATCAATTCGCTGTAGTTCATCATTGGTTTTTGAGTCCTGACGATAGGTAGCGGACATCACCATTTCTTTCAATAATTTTTTCACACTCCAATCTAAATCGTTCATGAATTTCCATGATAAGTGATCAAGTAGTTCTTTATGGGTAGGTGGAATCCCCTGAGTTCCGAGGTCCTCCAGGGTTTCGGCTAATCCCTGACCGAATAATTGTTCCCATAAACGATTCACCATGGTTCTCGAAACCAATGGATTTTTTTTATCAACCAACCATTGGGCAAGGCCTAATCTATTTTTGGGTGCGCTTTTATCCATCGGATTCATTACCCCGGGTACTTTAGGAGTAACTTCGTTGCCCTTTACCAGCCAATTGCCTCTTTCAAAGACATGTGTTGATCGAAACATTTCTTTATTATTCTCGAACATGATGGGAGTGGTTTCAACTTTTGCGTCCATCAGTTCAGTAAAGCTCTTTTGCGCTACTTCATAGCCAGGCTTGCCTGCTCCCGGAAAATTTTCTCCAAACTGAAACCATTCAAACAAGACACCGGTTTCATCCATCGACTTCAGCGTTGGATTCTCATATTTGAAATAAAGATGATGCCTGCCAGCAACGACAGGAATTTCCACTGTAGAAATTTTCCAATCTTTTGCTTTTGTGAGAGCTACAGTTTTCAACAGGGTACCACTCAGGCTATCCAGATAAATGAACCACTTTCCGCTTTCGTAGTTGGTAGTGTAGCGAAACATGAGTTGATTTTTATTATCCAGGGGTACATCGGGAAGGCGGCAGGTTCCGTCTTTTCGCAGCCCCGCAAACCAGCTGCTGATCAATGCGCCATTTGTAAATTCATCGCACTGCAGTGAGTTAATGGTTGGTTGCCATGTTTTTAAGAAGGTGTAATACTCATTGCTCTTTTCACTCGTAACGTTAGCCGCAAGCCAGTCTTTCAATTGCAATAACTTGACACTATCGGCACCTTTATATTGACGAAGCAATGGATATTCTGATTCGGCATCTTCATCGCGGGTGTTATTAAAGAAGGCCATGAAGTTATAATACTCTTCATGTTTAAAAGGATCATACGGATGGCTATGGCATTGCACGCAATTGAAACTTGTTCCCATCAAGGCGCTCCAGGTTGTATTGACCCTGTCTAACACCGCAGCAGTTCTGAACTCTTCATTCTCGGTGCCGCCTTCATCATTCGTCATCGTATTGCGATGAAAGGCTGTGGCTATGTATTTTGAATCATCGGGATTGGGCAGCAGATCGCCAGCCATTTGCTCAATTAAGAATTCATCATACGGTTTATCCGCATTGAAAGCGTGAATCAACCAGTCACGGTATTTCCAGATTGTGCGACCGCGATCCGCTTCATAACCACGGGTGTCCGCATAGCGGGCGAGATCCATCCACAAGGAGGTCCATCGTTCCCCGTAGCGAGGTGAAGCCAATAATTCATCGACAAGATTTTCGTAAGCTTTATCAGACGTATCATTTAAATATTTTTTAGCAGTGGTTTCGTCAGGAGGCAAGCCGGTTAAATCGAGGCTTACTCTTCTTAACAACGTAGGTTTATCTGCCTCTAAGGAAGGCGTTAATTTTTCTACATTTAACTTCTCCAGAATAAACGGATCAATTTCATTTTTTATCCAGTCGCTTTTGAGTGTGGGTACTCCTTCCTCCTTTACAGGAACATAAGCCCAGTGTTCGCCCCATTCAGCACCTTGCTTTATCCATTTTGTAAGAATGTCGATCTCTGCTTTTGAAAGGGGTTCATGTTTGTAGGGCATCCGCTCTTCAGGATCGGCAAGGGAGATTCTTCGGATCAGTTCGCTTTCATCGGGTTTGCCAGGAATAATGGCAGGCTTGCCTGACTCGGTGTTTCCCAACGCTTCTTCCCTGAAGAGCAGACTAAAGCCAGCCTTTTGTTTTACGCCACCATGGCACGCAATGCACTTTTTATTGAAGATTGGTTTTACCTGTGCGCTGTAATCAATTTTTTCAACGGGCCAGTAAATGTAAGCGGCCACTGATGCTATCAGCGTAAGTGAGATACCAAATGGGAGTAGTCTTTTCAAGTTTGATTTTATTTTGATCAGGCCGGAATGACTAAAAAGTTAATCTGTCATCTCCCCGATGCGTCAGGGCGATCCCGATATATACGCACCGAACGGGATTCCGGGTCAAGCCCGGAATGACACTTCGATTTGTTATTTGACTTTTAGTTATTCCAGACCTAATTAAGTCGTTAAAAAGTAAGTTACTCTTTTTATAAAAAAGTCAATAGCGATTTTAGCTCAACGGCAAAGATCCTAATTATGCGATCTCATTTCTCAACGTCTCCCCGCACTACCCGCGCTCCATATAGAGCGCCAACTCGCTTGCCCGGTAATGCAACTAACTTTACGGTAACCGATGATTTGTTCTTAACCAGCTCAGGAGATAACGCATAATTTACATCAAAGAATTTCCCGGGATCGTTGCTGTTCAGTTCCTGGGTTCCGATTTTCACATCGTCCACAAAAATATCGAACATCTTGCGGCCGCGTTCACTGCCCCAGTAAGTAAGCATCAACGTGTTTTCCGTATCGGGTGACACTTTCATTTGAAATGAAAACCAACCGCGCTCATCGGCATCGCGATAGGTGCGGTCGTTGTCCTCGCCTTTGGTGGTGCGTTCACCTGTTACATTGTGATCACGCTCGGGCTGCATTTCGCCTAAGCGAAGTACATCAACCGTTCTTTCCTCCAGGTTCCGGATGCGTTCCTTTTCTGCTTCATAAGCCACCTGTTGCTGCGCCCAGCTTTGAGTGGTGAACTGATCCCAATACACACTATAATAATGATCGGTGAACAGATATAGCGGACTAAACCTTATATCTCCTGTTGTACTCACGCCTTTTGCTTCAAAGACTAAATCTTTTGTATTGACAGGCTGAACCCACTCTTTAACATTTTTATGCTCGTTTACGAATACCGGAATTCCTTTTACCGGATCGGGCTTAGCGTTTCCTAAATCACCTGCCAGAACAATGGGTCCATACAACACCGCAATCCGGTTGGCATTGTCGGGCATAGGTTCGGTATGAAGCAGCATAGGCAATACAATTTCAACCTGATCTCCTTTTTTCCAGGTGCGGGCAATGGACCAATAGCCATTTGCTTCCAGGGCAGGTTGAATGATTTTTTTGTTGACTTTAAAATAAGCCGTAGCTGTCCATTCAGGTTTTCTGATTCGCATAGTAAATTTTTGCGGTTTACCAGACTGGATTGATAACGTAACGGCATCCCCGTAAGGCAAAGTAGTTTCCTGTTTGATCATTGCATTTTTTTCTTTCCAGTTCAATTCCGAAGCGATGAACAAATTCACATATAAGCTTCCGTCTTTGCCACGATTGTAAACCGCCTCTCCATACTTCACATGATTTTCTATACCCGAACCCACACAGCACCAGAAAGAATCGAACGGAGTGCTGAAATCTTTTTTCGCACCCATACGCAAAGGGGTAAAGTAACACATCATGCCAGTTTGCGGATGCTGTGAGGAAAGGATATTATTATAGAGAGCCCGCTCGTAAAAATTAAACAACTCTGCCTTCGGCTGCCAGCTGAACAGGTGTCGTGTGAGTTTCATCATATTATAGGTGTTGCAAGTCTCCGCGGTATTCTGACTGAGGTGATTTGTAAGCTTACCCGGTTCGGTCAGGTATTCATATTCGCTGTTGCCACCCATTACATAGGTATGCTTGTTCACCACGGTATTCCAGAAGAATTCTGAAATAGTTTTATCTCGCCCCGTGGATGTAAGTTCATAACGTCTTGCAGCCCCAATGATTTTTGGTATTTGAGTATTGGAATGTTTACCACTAAGTTGATCCTTCTGCTCGGCCAACGGATCCATAATAGCTTTATGATAAAACCGATCGGCCACGTCCAGGTATTTTTTATTTCCGGTGATTGCGTATACATTGATGAGAGCTTCATTCATTCCACCAAACTCACAGGCCAGCATTTTTTGAAGTTGTTCATCATTCAATCCGGCTGTAATATGATCGGCCCAATCGGCAAATTTGATTACCACTTCTTTTGCCTTTTCATTGTTGGCATACAGATAAGCGTCCAGTAATCCTGAAAAAACTTTGTGAAGCGTATACCAGGGCGACCATAGTCCATTGAGATCAAATCCTGCAGAGCGAATATTTCCTTTCGATACCTCATTCCATACACTGTCTTCGCGCGGAATGCTGCCTACATAACCTGTCTTACGTGCAGACTGGCAAAGAGAAAGTTCGTCTACAACATAGTCGGTTTTTTCTTTGAAGCGCACATCGCCTGTAGCTGCATAATACATCGCGCAAGCAGAAAGATAATGACCGAGTGTGTGGCCGCTGAGGGTTTCGCTTTCCCAACCGGTATAAATAGGTGCTTTTGGGGTTAGGCCTGCAAACAACCTAAAGCGATGAAGCAGACGATCAGGGTTCAGTTGCAAAAGATACTCTACATCGCGCTGCATGGCCTCGTTGAATGGCCCCGCCAGTAGTTTCACATCACTCAAAGGAAATGCATACGTTTCCGGAGCGATCGTAGGTTGAACTATCATTTTGGAATCATTCAACAAAGGAACGTAAGACTGGCTGATTGAATTATGTACAATGAGAAGACAGGCAACAAGCCAAACTAGAATTTGTATTTTCATAGACAGGATATTAAGTGAAAGTACAAAAAAGTGATCTTTTTGCTATTCATTAATATTCGTCAGGTTGCAACCCCTGATAATAGTAGAAAGCCATTTAATTGTAAGCCCTGTACTTCGTGAATCTGTTTTAATGGCTAAGAGGTCGACAAAATTGTCCTGTTGATCGAATGCTTACAAAAAGACAATTCTAAGTTCATATTTTTGTAGCGGAATCAAGATCCCCATGAAAGTCATTGCTTCATTTCTCCTTGTAATTAGTTTTTGCGGTGTATTATCAGTTAATGCACAAAGTCTTGCCGGTAATTCCACGGAGGTAGTTTTCGATCCCTTATTCTGGGAGCGAGACCTCAAGCTATCGAGGAAACAGTATGGTGAAATTCTGGAAATCAATGTTGAGTTTTACAACTCGGTAAACCAGGCCTTACATCAGGAATCCACGGGCCACCCCAACCTGATGGAAATGGTAAAGAAAAGAAGTGACCTGATCTGGGGTGTCTTTTCTTCGCGTCAAAAATTTAAATGGAGAAAAATATTTGAAACCACGTAAAGCGCTTGCAACTGGTTACAGATGTGAGTAAACAAATCAATTATTATTCGTGTCCGGATTCTTTAAAGGGCTTTGCTCTTTCCAGGAAAATTTTTCCCTTTGTGTAACGGAGTTGTGTGCTCGGCCGGAAACAACCTTACGGCAATTTGGATGACCGCAACTGCAGACAAAAGATTGGATGTTATCATCTAATAAATCGGCATAATCCAACGTCAGTTCTTCTTCAGCATTTATATCGCAAAGTGCAATCAGGTTGAGGCCGTCATAAACAGTATTGGGGCTGCAACTATGGTTTTGCGGAGCCCAGTTCTGAGGTTTATGATCCCAAAGAATATATACTTCGTCAGATATCGGGTAGGCGTAATGTCTGAACTCCTCCAGTTGTTCGGGGGTCCAGGTTTTTTCAACGTAGCGTTTCGTTACAATGCGTTGTGCAGTTTCTTCAATTTTAAAAATAACCTCGTCTTTCTTTAACGGCTTTTGAGCAACAATGCCATACCCGTTAATGGCATTCCCTTTTATTCTGTATTTTCTTTGTTTGGCTGCATGGCGGTTAATGCCTTCAGCAATGATATGTTTCAGGAATCCCGCTTTTCCGATCGGATCAAAATTAAGAATGTAGTCGGCCGATCCTTCATAGCCATCTTCATAGAATACAGAGCAGGTGAAATTGATTTCCAGAAAATATACTTCCAGATCTTTATTTACCCGAAAGTCGAGCCGTGCATAGCCCACCCCTGAAAACCCATTGAATATTTTTTCGGCTGCGGCTTTTAGTTTTGCTTCCACTACCGCGTTGTCACAGGGTTTATTTACATCGGTATGCAGTTCCGAGGTTTTAAGTGCGTAGGTTTTGAATTTATACCCTGATGGAAATCTGTATTCAATTGGTTTTAACGCCCTGCATCCACCTGGTTTTACATTGGCTGCCACCAGCACGGTATACTCCTGGCCGGCTATGTATTCTTCTATCAGAATCTCATCATACCCATTAGCTATCAGGTCTTCAATTTTATTCTGTAACTCAGTGATGTTATTGGCCAATGAATGCTCATCGACACCCAGGCTATCACCCGCTTTGGCTGGTTTGGCGAACAAGGGAAAGGTAAGATGCTTTATCTTATCGGCTAGCCCGTTAACACTACTAACCTCGGCAAAGCTGGGATTATTTACACCCGAACAGTAAGCCACATACTTCATCAGCGGCTTTGGCGGATCGTATAGAATTGCGTTGGGACCGGTGTACGGAAGATTGAGTGCATCCAAGGCATTGATCACATCGATGGATGGTATTGACCAATCCAGATAGCCTTCGCAAAGGTTAACAAAGATGTCATACTTTTCCTTGCGGAGATCTTTTAGTTGTTTGTAGGTGGTAAGCTTGTTTAAAAAAACATGATCTACCTGGTCATCGGGAAGTAAGCGGGAGAGATTCCGGGCAGGATCATAGTGTTTATAATCTACATCAGTAGTGCTGTAATCAGGCTGGAGGACACAAACTTTCATTAATTACCTTGGGTTGCGAAGCAAGGCATCGTCCAGAACCTCTACAATCAGATTGGTAAACGTTTTATTGCTTACACGCAAAATAGCACCTATTGAAGTATAATTTTCATCATCGCTCAATCCGCATTGCGCATTGATTTCCAATACAAACAACTTTTGAGTATCCTTCTCCATACGGATATCGATGCGGGCATAACCTTTGCCTTTTACGGCCTTGAAAGCATCAATGCTTAATTCCTTTAATCGTTTGATTAAATCGGTACAGGTTACTGCTTCATATTCATAAAACATCCCATCATTCGGCATGGGGCTTTCTTCTTCGTATGATTCCCAAAGTCTTTCAAAAGATAGAAACTGTTCTTTTTCTGGTAGGGACGAATGAAATACGCGCTCGATGGGGCGATAGAATTTGATTTGTTCTGGATGTTCGTATGAACCTACTAATAAAGTGGTAAACTCTTTTCCAATGATGAATTGTTCGGCAAGAAGACCGGCCCCATGCAGATTCCAGCCTTTATATCCTTTTTTAATATCGGTCAATACATCTTTAAGTTCATCTAGGTCACTGACCACATTCTTTATGCTAATGCCCATACTGCCAGCAGAGATAGCAGGCTTTACAATAGCTGGTTTACCTGTTTTGCGGAACATATTCTTATCAATATGCCCGTTCAGCTTAACCCACTTAGGCATTGCCACACCATGTTCATCAAAGGCCTCCTTCATTGTAATTTTAGAAGTCGTTACCTGGTAGAAGTAGGAATCCGAACCTGTATAGGTAATGTTATGGGCATCCAATGCATGAATAACCGATATGCCAGGCACTTCATTGATTTCATCACCATCGCAAAGATTGAGTACGATGTTTCGTTTGGCAGTATTGGTTTTAACTTTTGCAATGGCTTCCTGAATGTTCTGAAGGGTAACATTCACCCATTCCCATTCGCAGTTTATCTCTGAAAACACCTTGGTGTATTCAGCAATGCTTTGCGTGTAGTCGTAGTAGAATTTCAGAGTAGGATCATCTGTTTCAAGATACGGAGCAAAGATCCAGACTTTATAGGCGGACGCATCGGTAAGAAAAGACATTTCACCAACAGCCACACTAAGTGGTAGTTTAATTCTATTTGCCATAGTAATGCAAATTTCAATTAAATATTAATTATAAAATAATTTTATCGTAATAATTTAACGGGATGACCTTAAAGGCATGGACTACCATTCGCGTTAACGCATAGGTTATTCATGTATACCGCATCCATCAAGTGCAATAAGAAAGTTTATCTATCTTAACATCCTTAATGATCCCTAATGGTATGAAAAGAATTGCCTTTACTAGTTTGTTTTTCGTGTCTATCCTGTTGCTTCACTCGTGTCAGCAATCAAATGCGCCAACAGAAGCCGATTATCAATATCTTGAAGAAATCACTCTTCAGCAATTACAAACAGGCTATCAGCAAGGATCTTTGACCATTGAGAAGGTAGTAGCTGACTACTTAAAACGCATTGAAGATCTTGATAAGGCAGGTCCACGCCTTAATTCCATCATTCATGTTAACCCGAAAGCTATAGAAATAGCCAGGCAACTGGATCAGGAGTTAAAGGATGGCAAGAGCCGTGGTCCATTGCATGGCATACCTATACTCTTGAAAGATAACATTGATACGCATGATATGCCAACCACAGCAGGAGCCACCGTGTTACGCGGTTCATATCCTCCTAGTGATAGTTACCTGACTAAAAAGCTTCGCGATGCTGGTGCTGTGATTATCGGCAAAGCAAACCTGAGCGAGTGGGCCAACTTTAGGGGTGATATGTCATCCAGCGGCTGGAGTGGCATGTTGGGACAAACAAAGAATCCTTATGTGCTCGATCGCAATCCGTGTGGTTCAAGTTCCGGTTCGGGTGTTGCAGCAGCAGCCAATCTTTGCGCGATTGCCATTGGTACGGAAACGAATGGATCGATTGTATGCCCTTCCAATAATAATGGGCTTGTAGGATTGAAACCAACAGTTGGACTTGTCAGTCGCACAGGTATTATACCGATATCAGCAACTCAGGATACTGCAGGCCCAATGGCCAGAACGGTGACAGATGTAGCCATTACGCTTGGGGCATTGGTGGGAGTTGATTCAGCGGATCAAAGAACTTTGGCTTCTTCCGGTAATTATGTGAAGGATTATACTCCTTATCTTAAAGCAGATGGATTGCGCGGAAAGCGTATTGGGTTATTGAAAAAGGATTTGGGCTATCATGCCCGGGTTGATTCACTTATGAAAAAGGTAGTTGCTGATCTTAAAAGTCAGGGCGCGGAGGTCATTGAACTGGATTACTCGATGGAAGGAAAAATACACGGTTCTTCTTTTACGGTTATGCTTTATGAATTTAAAGATGGACTCACTAAGTACTTTGCCAGTCTGGGCAACAAGGCTCGCGTGAAGGATCTTAATGAACTGATGGAATTCAATAAAAAGGATTCCATTGAACTTCGGTATTTCGATCAGAACTTACTCAAGCTGGCCCATGAGAAAGGAATCCTGGAGGATAAAGAATATAAGGAAGCATTGGCTGCCATGCTCAAAGCCACCCGTGATGATGGCATAGATAAACTCTTGAAAGAAAACAAGCTTGATGCATTGATGGCGCCCACAGGTTCGCCTGCATGGAAGACCGATCTGATCAATGGCGATCATTTTATGGGCGGCAGTTCTTCCTTAGCTGCTATCTCTGGTTATCCGGCCATTACAGTACCAATGGGTTTTATTGATGAGTTGCCGGTAGGAGTTTCATTTTTCAGCAAAGCCTGGAGCGAACCGCTGTTGATTGAGATTGCCTATGCCTATGAGCAAAGCACGAAACACAGAAAGGCACCAAAGTTTATTCCTTCGAATTAATTGGATCCCCACTCGACTCCGATTCATTGGGAAGAGTTACAACTTGTTGCCAGTCTGAGTTGTGTGCTATTACTTGTCAGTCTCCCCGATGAATCGGGGTCGAAGACTGACTTAACGGTTTATTCAAACCTCTTTGCATACCCGCTTTGATCTAAGAACTTATTGAAGTCTTTGATATGGAAGATCTCGTCAATGGCTGCCTGCTTATCTGGTGCCTGCTCGTAATACGCCTTCGTAATTTTATAGCCCATCCAATACCCCAGATCATTGGGCCTGCCTTTTACTGAACTGTATAACCAACCGGTGTAATCCTTCTCGTTCATCTTTGCTCTAAATTCCAACCACAATTCTTTTTCATGTGGATCGGCAAACTCATGCACATGCTGATTGATATGCCGGCCTGAAATCAACTCGGCCAGAAAATCGGCAGACCCTTCCTTTATAGATGCAGCCAGTAATGTACCACCGTCATAATCTTGCTGAAAGTGAATTAACTCATGGGCTACAATGTGCGGTACTTCGTTTACCGGCTTGATCACAGTTAGCAGCCACGGGTCAAGTTCTTCGGTGGGTGTGCTGGCTGTGCGACCATACATTTCTGCGCCAATAATAAGACCATCCTTAGAAGAGGTTCCGCCCGAGCTAAGGGCACCGATTACAAAGTAAACCGGTGGGAAAATTGCTTTCGGATAAAGTTCTTTCAGTTTTACCAGGCTTAGCCGGATCTGATCTTTCATGCCTGCAATGCTATCGGTGCTTGGTTTTATGGAATGGTAATAGTTCGTATGTGCTTTAATTACCTCTGCTAAGTATTGGGCATTTTTAATCCTTCCCTTCGTGAATCCTTTGATTCCTTTCGATCCAGGGGTCAGATAAAGTTCATCGAGTACATCTGGATTTATATCCGG
>ERZ795044.4335-NODE-4335-length-11683-cov-9.865067_pt1 | contig 11683 bp, 11 predicted proteins | sample MGYA00375128_ERZ795044 | MGnify/ENA primary metagenome ERZ795044 (study PRJEB30173, sample SAMN05720213) | anaerobic digester metagenome | isolation source: active sludge of municipal wastewater-treating anaerobic digesters | place: USA | collected 2014-12-22 ... | reverse complement strand
GGTTGAGAGTAGCGGGTTCAGGACACCAGCCTGAGAGGAGACCAGGTTGAGAGTAGCGGGTTCAGGACACCAGGCTGAGAGGACAGCAGGCTGAGAGAGGAACAGGGCAGAACGCCCGGCGCTCTGCCCTGCCCTGTGTCGGCCTGATTACGCTCCAATGCTACACAGACCACGCTCGATGGGTCAGGTCGGGACCACGATCAACCCTGGGCTAGCCCTCGGGTCATTGGGCCCCGAGGGCCATCAGGCCCCCATGGTCATTGGGCTGACCAGCAGCCTAGACTGTACTTCCGGGCCAATTCGGCCCAGGGATGTTGCCGCCCAGGTTACTGGCCGGCTGGCCCGCCGGCTGATTCAGGGGCTGATTCAGGGGCTGATTCAGGGATTGGTTCACTGACTGGTTCAGGGGCGTACTTGTGCCTATTCCCACGTTGGACTGCAACGGGTTGAGATTTGCGGATCCGCCCGTTGCTGTCGCCCATGGACCAACTGCTTCCGAGAAACCGTGCCTCACTCCGGCCGCGGTTGTGGCCGCAAGCGATGCCTGAGCTGCCTCTATCATTCTGCGGACCATGCCGCCGCCCACCGATCCGCAATCGCGAGAGGTCATGTCGCCCCAATATCCACCCTGGATGTTATGCGTTGGGATGTTCAGTTCGCTTGCGACCTCCCACTTCATCTGCTCCAAAGCCTGCCGAGCATGCGGCACCAAGGTACGTTTGCTTCTGCGACTTGCTGGCATGCATTCACCTCCCTCGAGTTTGTGAGTACATTCTTTGCACAGGTCATCAGGCATATGTTAGTTAACGCGAGGCGTCCGGGACGCTTCCTTCCACTGGCGTGAAAAGTTGACGAACCTGTATGCTTGGTATATGCTCAAAGTGCCTATTACCTTGTTATCCTAGTTCCATCTATGTGGAGTGAACTTTATGACGCCTTTCGTGGGGCTTGTACTAGCTGCAGGGCTTGGCAAGCGAATGAAGTCGTCCTTGCCCAAAGCTCTTCACCAAGTTGCCGGGCAGCCCATGATCGACCATGTAGTCGGTACGCTTATCGAGTCCGGCGCCTCGCGAGTGATCACTGTGGTTGGCCATGAAGGCCATGTCCTCCAACAGCACTTGTCAGGGCGATCTGAAGCAGTATGGCAGAATGAGCAATTGGGCACCGGCCACGCCGCGGCACAGGCAGGGCCGGCGCTTGCTGGTTATGACGGCAATGTTGTCGTTGTTCCCGGCGACGTTCCTCTTCTGTCAGTATCTGCTATTCAGAACCTTGTCCGCGAGCATGAAACTCGTGGATACGCCGCCACAGTTCTCACTATGGTAGTGGATGATCCCGCTGAATACGGCAGGATCGTCAGGGATCCGTCGGGCCGTGTGCGCTCTATAGTAGAGTACCGCGATGCGTCGGATGAGATTCGTGCCGTGCGCGAGGTCAACACCAGCGTTTACTGCTTCAACAGCCATTATCTGTTTAGCGCCCTTCCTTTGTTGTCAAATGACAATCAGCAGGGAGAGTATTATCTCACCGACGTGATATCAATCCTGATCTCGCGCGATGTTCCAGTTGGCGCAGTCGCGCTGGATGATGCGTCCGAAGGAATGGGCATAAACTCTCGAGCTGAGTTGGCCCACGCTGAACAGGCAATGCGCGACCGGAAGCGGCAGGAGCTCATGGAAGACGGAGTAACACTGGTGGATCCGGCGAGCACGTTCATCGACACGCAGGTCAAGATCGGGCGCGACACGGTGATCATGCCGTTCACCGTCATATCGGGCAGCACCTCCATCGGCGAATCGTGCAATATTGGACCATATGTGCAAATTCGCGATTCAAGTGTAGGCAATGCGTGCAATATTGGCCCATTTGCTTTCGTGCGGCCTGGTACTGTCCTGGGCGACCGGGTCAAATTGGGCGATTTCGTGGAGGTCAAGAACAGCCGGGTAGGTGAAGGCACCAAGATTCCGCACCTCAGCTACATCGGAGATGCAGTGCTTGGGGCTGGCATCAATATCGGCGCCGGCACCATTACGTGCAATTATGATGGCGTAACCAAACACACCACTGTAATCGATGACGGCGCTTTCGTCGGAGCAAACTCTAACTTGGTTGCTCCCGTGCGGGTGGGGCAGAATGCCTATATTGCGACCGGTTCAACTGTGACAACTGATGTTCCGGCCGAGGCGCTTGCCATAGCCCGGGCGCGTCAGGAGAACAAGGACGGGTGGGTCGCGCGTCGAAGAGCGACCCAGGCTGCCAGGGAGGAGAAGAAGTAATGCTTTCTTGCCACCGGAAATTGAAGGTCTTCGCATGCAACTCCAATCCTGAGATGGCGGAAGAGATCGCGGTCAACCTCGGCACTACGCTGGTGAAATCGTGTGTCGGAAGGTTCAGCGACGGCGAGATACGCGTTCAGATACACGAGAGCATCAGGGGCGCAGATGTATTCGTGATCCAGTCTCTCGGCCGACCAGTTCATGACAACATCATGGAACTGCTCATAGTGTGCGATGCGCTGAGGCGCGCGTCGGCTCGCTCCATTACCGCAGTCGTGCCGTATTATGCATATGCGCGGCAGGATCGCAAGGCGCAGCCCAGGGAACCTATTGCGGCGAAACTCCTGGCCAACTTGATAACTGCAGCCGGGGCGACGAGGGTGCTCACCATAGACCTGCATGCTCCGCAGATTCAGGGTTTCTTCGACATTCCGGTGGACCACTTGAAGGCGGCCCCCATACTTGCGCAGCACCTGGACGCGCGCGGGCTTCGTGGATGTGTGATAGTATCGCCGGATGTGGGCGGTGTCACTCGAGCCCGGGTGATTGCTGAGCATCTGGACGCGACCTTGGCCATCATCGACAAGCGTCGACCGAGGCCTAACGTATCGGAAGTCATGAATATCATAGGTGAAGTCAAGGGCAGACCATGCGTGATGGTGGATGACCTGATCGACACGGCCGGAACCATAGTGCAAGCCGGTGCGGCGTTGATAGAGGCCGGAGCTACTGAAGTCAGGGCGTGTTGCACACACGGAGTGTTGTCAGGGCCGGCGATCGAGCGTCTGAAGTCATCGGCCATCAAGGAACTGGTGATCACGAACACGATTCCGGTAAGCGCCCACGATAACATCGACAAGATCACGGTTCTGTCGGTGGCGCCTCTGTTTGCTGAGGCTATACGGCGGATATACGAAGAGCTCTCGGTGAGCATACTCTTTGAGTAGCAGGTAGCAGGTAGTGAGATGTTCCTAATAGTCGGGCTTGGGAACCCCGGATCTCGGTACGAGTGCACACGTCACAATGTGGGGTTCATGGTCATCGACCGCCTTGGCCGCGAACTTGGAGTGGCCTTCCGGAAGGCGCCTTACCACAGTTTCGCGGCTCGTGCCAGGGTATCGGGAAACGATCTGGTTCTCATAAAGCCCCAGACCTACATGAACAACAGCGGTATCGCTGTTGCCGAAGCGACGCGGTGGCACAAAGTCGGCCCCGAGTCGCTGATTATCGTGTACGACGACATGGATCTCGAAGTGGGACGGTTGCGCATACGCGCCAGGGGCAGCGCCGGCGGTCATAACGGGATGAAGTCCATCGTGGAGCATGTGGGAACCGAAGAGATTGTCCGGCTGCGACTGGGTATTGGGCGTCCCGACCCCTGGGATGACCCTGTGGATTACGTAACAGGGTTATTCCGCAGGGATGAGCTTCCTGTTATGTCGGATGCGATTATGTGCGCGGTCCGTGCCATACTATGTACTGTGGAAGAGGGCGTGGATACCGCACAGACCCGCTTCAACTAGACATGTTCACGTAAGCGCATTCCCAGCTGAGGCCGGGCTGGGCGATGCTGCAATTCCCTCGGTCGCCTTTTCAGTTGCCTTGGAGGTGTAGGCTTGACCGGGATTCTGAACATCTTGCCCGAATCCAAAGCGTTCTCGGATGTGCTGAGAAGAATCACCCGCGGTGCAGACAGGACTCACATTGCCGGTCTATCCGGCTCGCGAAAGTCGTTGTTCATAGCGGGCTTACTTTGGCATACTCGAAGAACCGCATTTGTTGTAACCTCCAACCAGCTGGAGGCAGACGCGATAGCGGGAGACTTGACGGCCCTGGCCGGGCAGGACCGGGTGTTTGTATTCCCCCCAGTCGACATGATGCCGTATGAGGAGGCGCCGCTCAGCGCGGATCTCGCTGCCGCGCGCACAAGAGCGCTGGTGTCGCTCATGGAGGTCGGACGTCAATGCGCCATCGTTGCTCCCGTACGCTCTCTGGGCAAGCGGATCGTTCCGATCTCGGTCTTCCGCAAGCACGTATTTGGTCTTCGCCAGGGCGACACTTGCGACTTGGACGAGCTGGCCGACCGCCTTGTTGCCGGGGGTTACGACATGCAGGCCAAGGTGGAGGCGCGCGGACAGGCCAGTGTGCGCGGTGGCATAGTCGACGTGTTTCCGCATGACGCCGACTCGCCGGCTCGTATAGAGCTGTTCGGCGACGAGATCGACTCGATAAGGTCGTTTGATGTGGGTACACAGCGGTCGACCGGACTCATGGACGAAGCGTTGATAACCCCAGCTCGCGAGTTTCTCTACGACTCTGAGCGGCTGAGCCGCGCATGCGCCGCGATCCGGGGCGAGCTGGAGCGTGTCGATCGTGTCGATCGTGCCGAGCGTGCGGGCTGTTCACAGCTGCGAGAGCGAGTCATGCACCATTTGGAGCGCTTTGAAAATGGCGTTCGCTTCGATAATGAGGAGCAGTATCTGCCGTTTTTCTACCCCGAAAGGGTTGTGGCGGCGGACTGGGCTCCAGATGCGCTTTTTGTTATTGACGAGCCTGTGCGGGTGAAGGAAGCGCTCGAGGGATACGAGGCTGACGTGCGGGAGACGTACGCCGGCCTGCTTCAAGCGGGCATGGTCCTGCCGTCCCAGGCGGAGTCGTATCTTGGCGCCGAGGACATCACTGCGTCCATCGACGGTAGGCAGTCCGTGTCGATGTCGCTCCTGTCGCGGGAGATGGACGAGGATGGCTCCGTTATCGCCCCTGTTAAGCAGGCCGACCTGTACGCGGGCCGGTTCGAGGACATGGTCCACGATATCAAGAGGTACCGGAAACGGCAATACCGCGTTGTATGCACAGTATCTACAGCTGACCGTCGGGATAGGCTCGCCCAGACTCTGGAAGATAGCGGCGTGCCCGTGGCGAAACTTGCGACCCTCGACAAGATGCCTGACGGAGGCAGTGTCAGCGTGATCACAGCCGAGATGACTTCAGGCTTTCAGTATCCGGACATGAAGCTTCTGTTACTTACCGATGCGGAGATCTACGGCAGGCAGAAGAAGAGACGGATGTTCGCGGCGGCTGAAGAGGGCGCCAGAATAGCTAGCTACACAGATCTCACTCCCGGCGACTATGTGGTGCACGTCAATCACGGAGTAGGCCGGTATTCGGGAGTTCAGAGGCTGGAAGTGGGCGGAGTGCAGCGCGACTACCTGCTGGTGCAGTATGCCGGCGAGGATCGAGTGTACGTGCCCACCGACCAGGTGGCCATGCTTCAGAAGTACATCGGCATGGAGGACGCAGCTCCCAGGCTAAACAAGCTGGGTGGCGGCGAATGGACGAGGGCCAAGAACCGAGTCAGGGAGTCCGCTCGGGACATGGCCCAGAACTTGCTGAAACTGTATGCTGCACGCGGCAGCGCGAGAGGCTACTCTTTCTCGCGCGACACTGTGTGGCAGCAGGAATTTGAAGATGCTTTCCAATATGAAGAGACGCCTGATCAGTGGCGTGCTATCACGGATGTCAAGCGAGATATGGAGAAGTCGCTGCCCATGGACAGACTGCTCTGCGGTGATGTGGGCTTTGGCAAGACTGAGGTAGCTTTGCGCGCAGCCTTCAAGGCCGCGGCTGACGGGAAACAGGTGGCGGTGCTCACGCCCACCACGATCCTGGCCCAGCAGCACTATAACACGTTTACCGAGCGCTTCCGGGGTTTTCCCATGAGAATCGCCATGCTGTCGAGGTTCCAGACTGATTCTGAGCAACGCGAGATAGTGCGGGGCATCAGGCAGGGTTCAGTGGATGTGGTAATCGGAACGCACCGGCTGCTATCGCAGGATGTAGCTTTCCGCGACTTGGGCCTGCTGGTGGTAGATGAGGAACAGCGATTCGGCGTAGTCCAGAAGGAGCGGATCAAGGAACTTCGTAAGGAAGTAGACGTCCTTACACTTACAGCAACGCCCATTCCGCGCACATTGCACATGGCCATGGTTGGCGTCCGCGACATGAGTCTGATCGAGACTCCTCCCGAAAACAGGTTTCCTATCAGGACTTATGTGCTGGAGCAGAATGAGGCCCTGATCAGGGAGGCTGTGCTCCGGGAGGTCGATCGGGGCGGGCAGGTCTACTTTGTGCATAACAGGGTCCAGACTATTGACGAGGCTGCGGCGGTTCTGACGCGACTGGTGCCGGAGGTCTCCATAGGCGTGGCCCATGGGCAGATGCCGGAAGATCGGCTGGAACGAGTTATGCTGGATTTTCTCGCAGGTGAGTTTGATGTTCTCGTCTGTACAGCTATAATAGAATCTGGTATCGATATTCCTAACGTCAACACCATAGTCATAAACGACGCTCAGAATTTTGGACTGGCTCAGCTATACCAACTTCGCGGCCGAGTGGGTCGTACTAACAGGGTGGCCTATGCCTATCTTCTTTTCAAGCGGGACTTGGTGCTCACTGAGATTGCAGAGAAGAGGCTCGCCGCCATACGCGAATTCACCAGCCTGGGGTCGGGCTACAAGATAGCTCTGCGCGACCTGGAAATACGAGGAGCCGGGAACATACTCGGTGCTGAGCAGCATGGGCACATAGCGGCCGTTGGTTTCGAGATGTACTGCCGACTTCTGGAAGAGGAGATCAGGGAGCTGAAGGGCGAGGCCAAGAGGCCTGAACCTGCCCAGGTGATGATCGATCTGCCGGTCAATGCGTTCGTGCCGGATGTCTACGTGTCCGACTCGCGTCAGAAGATTGATGTGTACAAGAAGATCAATGGCGTGGATACCATGGAAGATGCAGCCGATCTCACACGTGAATTTGCCGACAGATTCGGCCCCCTTCCCGCCCCGGTATCGAACCTCATAACGATCGCCGCCATCAGAGTGCTCGCGCGCGAACTGGGCGTCATGGCAATCGCAGGCGAGCGCAACTCGGTGATCATGAGGTTCCCGGAGGGCGTGCGTTACGCGAGCCAGGATATCATCAAGATAGCGAGGCCTTTCAAGGGCAAAGTAATGTTGGGCGCCGGAAGGTCGCAGACTATTAGGGTGAAGACACAGGGGATGCCGGATAGGGAGATACTAGATACGTTGGTTGGAGTGCTTACAGAGATGAGGCAACGAGCAGCAGCAGTGGATCGAATAACTAGTACACAGGAGGCGATTGACGGATGAGACCGACCGGTATTGTGAGGCGCATCGACGAGCTCGGAAGAATCGTCGTGCCGAAGGAGCTCAGGAGAAGTCTGCGGATACACGAGGGAGACTCGGTCGAGATATTTGTCGATCCAGAAGGTAGCATCGTGTTGAAGAAGTACTCTGCTGTAGGACAGCTCAAGGAGATGGCTGCCGACATGGCGGCGGCACTGGCGGGGTCGTCGGGCGAGGTAGCCCTCATATGCGACAGGGACGTAGTGATAGCGTGCGCTGGCGCGGGCGAGCATGATCTGGCCGGCCGGGCTGTGGGTCGAGCGGTCGAGAAGTCCATGGTAGAACGACAGGTTCTGCTAGTCCATTTCAGCGGCGGAAGCGAGTCATCTTCGATTCTTGTGGACGACGGCAGCGAGTTTGCGCTGATCTCAGCGGCCATAGCTCCCGTAATAGCTGACGGGGACCCTGTCGGCGCTGTGATCATTGGCACGCCATCCCAGCACAACACAGTCGGGGACCTCGAACAGTCGCTGGTGGTTACAGCAGCAGGGTACATCGGTCGGCAGGTTGAGTAGCTAGAAAGCCGATGGATGCGACACCAATAGGAGGCGCCGGCACTATGGCAGATCGCTGCAGATATCCTGCCGACCGACTCATCGATATCATGATGCGGCTTCGCGGAGCTGACGGCTGCCCGTGGGATCGAAAGCAGACGTCATCGTCGCTGAAGCCGTACGTGATCGAGGAAGCGTATGAAGTCGTGGAGGCAATAGACGGCGAGGATCAAACAAAGCTCTGCGAGGAGCTGGGCGATCTCCTGCTGCAGATTGCTTTTCACTGCCAGATCGCGAGCGAGCAGGCTGCGTTCAATTTCAATGATGTCGTGGATGCCATTTGCGAGAAGCTCATTAGGCGGCATCCGCATGTGTTCGCAGACGTGGAGGCTGACGATGCCGGCACAGTACTGCGGAACTGGGAGCGCATCAAGCAGAAGGAGAAAGAGTCGGAAAGCGGCGTGCCCGCGTCGATACTGGACGAAATCCCTGGCTACCTCCCAGCTCTGATGCAGGCGGCCAAGATGCAGGACAAGGCCAGCCGGGTTGGCTTCGACTGGCGATACGCAGAGGAAGCCGCAGCCAAGGTGTGGGAAGAGACCGGCGAATTCCGGGAGGCGCTGGCGTCCGGCAGGCGTGACAGGATCCAGGATGAGATGGGTGACGTCCTGTTCGCAGTGGTTAACGTAGCGCGCCTACTGAACATGGACGCAGAAGAAGCGTTACGACGTGCGAATGCCCGGTTCGCCAACAGGTTCCGATACATAGAGCACTGGGCTGACGAGCGCGACGTGCGTCTTGAAGACATGACCCTTGGCGAGATGGACGCTGTGTGGAACGAAGCCAAGAAGGCAGGGCTGTAGAGCCTCGTTCGCAAGCATTGTTTCTTATTTGCGTCACATATTCGCGCCACTTGCTCGCATCATATGCCTCTTGTCGGCATAGACATCCATAGGACCATTGTCCAAGGGGGTGCTGCCTATGGCCGCCAAGGGGCCGGATGTGCCAGACGAAATCAGACGAAAGCGCCCGGGTCTTCAGCATAAGCTGGTGCTGGTCGACCGTGAGAGCATGACTGTTGAGGGCGTCATGAACGTCGAGAGCTTCGACGACGAGGAGATCGTTCTCGAAACCAATGCCGGCGTGCTCACAGTGGTTGGCCACGATCTTCACATCAGGCAGCTTAGCCTGGAGGAGGGCGTCATCGAGATCGACGGATACGTGGAGTCGTGCGACTACACGGACGAGAATCCCGGAAGATCCAAGGGGATTTTGGCGAGGCTGTTTAGATAGACGGAGGACTCCATATGTCACCTCACGTACCACAGGAGGCGCAGCCGGGCCCGGAGCGCGTGTCGCCGCGCCGAAGCAGGCAACGACCCCGGAGGCGTAAGTCGCCTGCCCGGCGGCGGAGCGGCCGAGGGCTGGGTTTTGCTATCATAACCGGCATCTTGGGAGTTCTGATCAGCCCAATAGTCTTGCTTGTGTCACTTTTCCGCCCAAGCATGCGAATTGGCAGGCAGTGGGTGATCTCCATCGTCGTCCTCACCGCCATCTGCGTATGCGTGGCATTTGCAGCCGCGTCGCAGATTGAGCGATGGTCTGCTGATGCCGTGAGAGTCCTGGGTATGTACGACTCGGCCCGCGTCCGGGTGCGAGATCTTCCGTTTGCCGAGAAGGTGAACTTCGAAGGATTGCGCAACGGGGTCGACCCATCGCTCCTGGCAGCAGTGATGTCGCAGAGCAGCGGGTTTCAGACAGATGCAGTGTCATGGAGCGGAGCGCGCGGCCTCATGCAGGTGATGCCGGCGGTGTGGACAGAGTTCATGCCTGAGGCAGAGTGCCGAGGCGACCATGCACCGCCTGCGTGCTCCGAAGTGTGCATCTACAGCGTAGACGCCAATCTGCGTGTCGGCGCCGCCTATTTGCGCTGGCTGATAGATGCTAACCAAGGCGACGTAGTGGCTGCGCTGGCGGCGTATAGCGCAGGCCAACTAGCCAGCGACGGCGGGCCGGATGGTGTCGGCAAAACGCCGAGTCCGAGTCCAGCCGATCGACCCCAGGGTTACGTCAGGAGCATCATACAGGCGTGGGTCAACTACCGCGGTGAGCAGGGACGTATTTGGGCTGAGCAAGTAGTCGCGGCGAGGTCAGTTCGCGCATGGGCAGGATGGGGGGCAATTGTGCTCCTGTGCCTACTGGCTGTGTGGGCTGCCGTGAGATACCCCAACATCGAGCGACCGTCAGAGCCGGGCGATCAAGCATTGAGCCGACAGCCAGAGCAGAGGGAGGAGTGCGCCGGTGGAGACCCTTGCGTGGCAACTGCGGGCGATGCTCGCGTCTCTGGCAGCGGGAATGCTGACGGGGCTGATCTTTGACATCTCCACATTCTTCAGGAGGCTGACAGGTTCAGGGCGGTTTGCGACGGCCTGCGCCGACCTGTTTTTCTGGCTGTTTTCGGCTGCGATGGCATTCGCCATGCTGATGCACGCCAATCGCGGAGAGGTCCGCGTGTTTGTGATAGCAGGGATAGCGGGGGGGTTCTGGGTTTACTCTTCAACTATCAGGCATGGTGTGTTTCCTGTTCTGCTGTGGTGTGAGTCTGCAATACGGAGAACTGGGCACTGGGCGATGCGTAGCTCCAGGTTGGGACGCAGAGCTGCCTGCGGAATGAGTCGCGCAGTTCAGAAGGGATTTCTGAAAACGCGGCGAACACTATCGCAGTTACACAGCCCAAAACCCCGATCCGGTCAGGGCGGCCGAGACGGGTGACGGGCTTATACTGCGAAGGAGGCCGCCGTATGTCTTCGAAGCTCACTGTTGCGCTTGCGGTGTTGCTCACAGTGTGCGTCGGACTGACGTACATTGGTGGGCGGATGAGGCGCGCGGCTCTTGAGCGTGAGACAGCGCAGTTGCTCGAGGAGTGTAGGGGGTGGGAGCTTAGGCTTGATGAGCTCAGGAAGGAGATCGACGCGGCCGGCACCGATGAGTACGTGGAAAGGGCCGCTCGAGAAAAACTTGGCCTTGTCAAGCCGGGGGAGACTCTCTTCATAGTCACTCAGCCCGATGCGAGCGGGTTCGTCCCAGTGCAGAAGCGCCCGGGGAAAACCATAGAGATCAACGACTGAAACTGGGCTGCAAATCGCGTTCCAATCGTGTTCCATTGATTGACACTACGCCAAGCGCTCGTGTATAATGAGAACAACACTGGTCGGGGTGAAATCCCGGATCATTAAAACAGGAGGATCTGTCTTAGCATGTCGCCAATTGAGGTCGGCTCAGTTTTGGAAGGCCGCGTCACAGGAATCACCAGATTCGGGGCGTTCATCGATATTGGTGAAGGGAGGACGGGCCTTGTCCACATTTCTGAGATAGCCGACGCTTTTGTTCATGATGTCAATGACTACCTGAAGCAAAATGACGTAGTAAGAGTTAAGGTCATAGCCGTTGAAAGCGGTAAAGTCGGGCTTTCAATTAAGCAGGCGGATCCCAACTACCTAGCTCAGAGGGCTCGCCGCGACCGGGCGTATCAGCAGTCCTTTGAAGACAAACTCACCAAGTTCCTGAAAGACAGCGAAGAACGCCATCAGGACCTCAAGCGCAACCAGGATTCCAAGCGTGGAGGCAGAGGAACCCGTCTTTCCAGAATGGTGTGAGAACTGGCATCGATATGGTCGCAGCACTCCCTGAGACGGAGTGCTTTTCTATTGGC
>ERZ795044.4332-NODE-4332-length-11686-cov-5.192159_pt1 | contig 11686 bp, 11 predicted proteins | sample MGYA00375128_ERZ795044 | MGnify/ENA primary metagenome ERZ795044 (study PRJEB30173, sample SAMN05720213) | anaerobic digester metagenome | isolation source: active sludge of municipal wastewater-treating anaerobic digesters | place: USA | collected 2014-12-22 ... | reverse complement strand
GTTCAATGCATTTTTTCCCAACTGCGGATTTAAAGGCAATCCATTCTTTGCCGCATTCACCATGGCTTTTTGTGCAGGGATGATGACAAAGAAAACATTGGCTACCATGATACTTCCGATCATAGCGCCAAAATGGATATAGGCAGCCCGGCCACTGAAAACCCGGGAGTATAAATAAGCAAAGCCAACCAATACCGCAAAACCGATCAACGTAAACCAGACCGGTTTTTTATTAAGCGGCGATTTGCACAACAGGCCATAAACGATCCATGCCACAACAAAAGAACCAACGCCGATTGCAATGCCTGTTGAAGAAGAGATGTCCAGTACGTTCTTATCTATCAGCAATGCGGAAGCATTAAAGTAGTATACTATAAATAATAAGCAGAACCCCGATAGCCACGTAAAGTATGCTTCGTACTTGAACCAATGCAAATGCTTCGGAATTGTTTTGGGCGCCACTTTATATTTTTCCAGGTAATAAAAACCGCCGCCATGAACGGCCCATAAGTTTCCGGCCAGTTCATCTCTTACATCTTTGGTACGGTTAAGCGCATTCTCCAGGAATACAAAGTAAAAGGATGCACCGATCCAGGCGATACCGAATGTGATGTGCATCAGCCGCACCACCATATTCATCCACTCCATCAAATGGCCTTCCCAGGCAGTACCCCTTACATATATATATAAGGATGCAACCAGGCCCACCGATACAAGTATCAGGGCGGTATATACAAAGTTCTGCGAAGAAGCTATCTCTTCTTTCTTCTTTTCTATACCTGCACCGGCTTCGTCTTCTGTTTCCGCCTGGCGGGCTATGCCACGGAGGTAGTAGGTCATGATGCTGAGCATGACCAGGACAAACCCGAGTACCGACAATAAAATGATTCCGAGCATTATTGATCTTTTTTCTTACCAAACAAGCGCAGCCTGCTGATGCCTCCGTCGGGAAAGATATTCAATCTTATATGTGAAAAGATCTTCCCGCCGTTTACCTCCCTTACAAATTCATGCACATTATCAGCACTCAGTTTTTGCTGAGGCAATATTGTTTGCCATTGCACTTTATCATTGATCACGTCCTCATCGCTATTGCTCAGGCATCCTTCAATGGAACAACTGTCGGGGTAGTTTCCTTTAAAGTGACAGGTGTCAACTATAATACGTTCAACACTTCCCTGGTGGGCCAGTTTTAAAACAACCCAATCCCGGTTGTTGGGTGTACGGTTTCGCTTTGTTTCCCAGCCATCGCCCATATTAACACCCCGGCCCGGCATGATGAGGTTACCCATGGCACTGAAGAACATATCGTTGCATGCAATGGCTTTACCTCCGTTGATCGCTGCTGCCAGGTCAATTATTTCTTCGGCAGAAACAATGCCCCAGTTCTTAAATACTTCGCCATATACTCTTAACCTCGCTACGCCCCCATCCGGATAAATATGCAGGCGGATATGCGAATAAATTTCGTTGCTGCTGCATTCGTAAAAATTCTGTGAGCCGGCATCCAGATGAGACTTCGGCAGGATCTCCTTCCAGTTTACTTTATCCCAATCGGTAATTGTTGAAGCATCGGTAATATTGATCGCTTCAACAGATGCGTGGGGCGGATGATTGCCCAGGAAAAAATTGGTGTCGATATCAAAGCCAAGGATCTTGCCTGGCGTAGCAAGCTGAATAACCGCCCAGTCGTGTCCCGGTGTACGTTTGCGCCGGCTCTCCCACCCGTCCATCCACTTGCCCCGGTCGGTATATTTATCGGTTATAAAAACACCCCTTGTTGGCTTGATGAGGTTTTCTTTTTCTGCAAAGAAATCATCGGTGGCATACAATACTTTTCCTCCCAGCCGTTCAGATACAAGGTCTGTTAGTTGTGTAAAAGCCGGGGCCTCTTTTATTATTTCTTTTACTTTCTCAAAAGCCATTGTCCTGCGTTTTTGTTAATTATCTTTTTATTTTGATAAACAGTAATTCCGTTTACGATTGTTTGTTGTACAGTTCCCGATAACTGCTTGCCGGTATAAGGACTGCAATTATGCCGGTGTAAAATATCTTCGGTCCTTACCTCAAATTTTTCTTCTGGGTTCCATACTACCAGGTCGGCGTCGTAGCCAACAGCCAGGCGGCCCTTCCTGTTTTCAACCTGTAAAAACCAGGCCGGGTGTTCGGTAAGCAAAGGAATGAATTTTTCAAGGGAAATGCGTTCTTTCATGGCCGTCCATGAAGCAGGTAACAAGAACTGTAATCCTGCAATACCGCCCCAGGCTTTTTTAAGATTGCCGCTTTGCAGTTCTTTAATAGCCGGTGGCGCCGGCGAATGATCGGTTGCAATAAAATTCAATACGCCATCTGCCAGTGCTTTTTTCAGGAGTTCGTTGTTCTCTTTTTCCCGGATGGGTGGCGCACATTTATACAAACAATCGGCATCGGGAATATTTTCTGCATTAAAGTAAATATAGTGTGGACAGGTTTCTGCCGTTAACAATAAGCCCTCTCTTTTTGCTTTTTTTATTTGCAGCAATGCCTGGGCCGATGACACGTGCACTATATGTGTAGCACAGCTATGTTTGCCACAAAGCGCTATCATGAGTTCTATGGCGTTGTTCTCCCATTGTTTTGGCCGGCTGTTAAGGTATGCAGCATAGCTGGTTGGATGTGTTTCCAGTTCGTTAATACAATCTGCCTCCAGTTCACAATGAACAAGCAAAGGAATGTGGTGCCTGGCGATCAGTGGCATGACTTCTTCCAGTTGCTTTTCAGTAACATTGGGGAATTCATCAATGCCGGAATGTGTGAGAAAACATTTGATGCCCAGTACCCCCATCCGTACCAGCCCTTCCAGGTCGTTTTGATTGCCCGGGATCAGTCCGCCATAAAAACCAACATTTACATTCATTTTTCCAACCGCTGCATTGAGTTTTAATTTGAATGCTGCCGCATCGGTTGTAACCGGGCTTGCATTCAGCGGCATATCAACGATCGTTGTGATACCGCCGGCTGCCGCAGCCTGTGTGCCCGTATCAAAACCTTCCCAGTCTGTTCTTCCCGGTTCATTGATATGAACATGGGCATCAATGATACCGGGCATTAAGATATGATCTCCAACATCGTTTGCTCCATCCATTTTATGCTGATGTATCTCCGTGATGATACCCTCTTCAAAACAAACAGCAGCGGGCTGAAGTTTTCCATCCAGCCAGCAACGGTTGCTGTATATGCAGTTCTTATTTTTCATTGCTGCTGTATAAGGCCATCAAGACCTTTTCAGGGGTGATGGGCGCTGAATAAGGAACGGTTGCTGTTGGGTTAAATGAAAGAACCGCATTCCGGATGGCGAAGTAAGCACCTATACCATACATCAATGGCGGCTCACCCACAGCCTTCGATTTAAAAATGGCCATTTCATTTCCATCTGTATTCAAAAATTTTATATCAAGGGTTTTAGGAACAGCGTAGATATCGGGTATTTTATAGGTGGAGAGGGCGTTGGACAAAAGCTTTCCCTCGTTATTATATACCACTTCTTCCATCGTCATCCAGCCAATACCCTGCACAATACCGCCTTCGCACTGGCCGAGGTCAACAGACCGGTTCATGCTGCTGCCAAAATCATGCACTACTTTAACTGCATCTATTTCATAAGTACCCCGCAGGCAGTCAACTGTTGCAACGGTAAGCGCTGTTCCGTAAACATGGTAGGCAAAGGGGTGACCTTTCTCTATTGTTTTATCGAAATTGATATAAGGTGTTGCATAATGTCCTTTTGCACTCAGGTTAATGCGTTTTAAAAAGGCCTGCTGCACCAGATTTTTCCAGTTAAACACCGAGGCTTCGTCATTAATATAAACCACTTCATTCCTTATCTCAATATCAGTCTCCTCTTCACCTGTGAGTTCTGTTTTAATGAATGTGATCAATCGTTCTTTTACCTGGTTACAGGCATCCAGTAATGCTTTGCCATTCAGGTCTGCAGTGGAGCTGGCTGCAGAAGGGGAGGTATTGGCAACCCTTGTTGTATTGGTGCTTTCTAATTTAATTTTATGATGAGAAATGCCAAAACAAGCGGCAGCCACCTGCAGCATTTTTGAATTAACCCCCTGTCCCATTTCTACGGCACCGGTACTCACACCGACTGTTCCATCAGAATATACATGCACCAATGCTCTTGCCTGGTTCATCATGGTATTGGTGAAAGAGATGCCAAAGCAAACCGGCATCAGTGACCATCCTTTCTTGTAAAACCGGTTTTGTTTATTGAACCATTCCACTTCCTTTTTCACCGATTCCATATTGTAAATATCCGTCGCTTCATCCCAGCAGTTCTTTGCCTGGCTTTCAGAAACGATCTGGCCATAAGGAAATTCATCTCCGTTATCCATCATGTTCTTCCGCTGGATAAGATCGGGTGAAATGTTCAATGCCTTTGCCGCATGATCGATCGCAGCTTCTATCACAAACATTCCCTGCGGACCGCCAAAGCCACGGAAGGCGGTATTGGGCGGCAGGTTTGTTTTACAGGAGTGTGCCACCACTTTTACATGCGGAATGTTATAACTATTGGTAGCGTGAAATAATGTTCTTTCCAAAATAGCCGGAGAAAGATCCGCAGCAGCACCGCCGTTCTGATAGAAGGTTGCTTCGTATGCGATGATATTGAAGTTTTCATCCAGCCCGATCCTGTAATCGCTGCTGTATGGATTTCTTTTTCCCGTCATGCGCATATCTTCCATGCGGTGCGGAATGCATTTGGCAGGACGTTTTAATATCCATGCTGTCATAGCCGCCATGGTTCCCCATGCAGAAGCCTGGTCTTCCTTGCCACCAAAGCCTCCGCCCAGCCGTGGTACATCCACTTCTACTTTATTCATTCCTATGCCCAATACCCTTGCTACAGTACGTTGCACCTGTGTAGGTCCCTGGGTTGATGAAAATATTTTTACGCTGTTGTGCTCGGTTGGATAGGCGTACGCTCCCTGCGTTTCCAGGTATAATTGTTCCTGCCCCCCGGATTCTGCGCTTCCTTCAAAAATATATTTACACTTACCAAATGCTTCTGCTGTATCTCCTTTTACAAATTTCCTGGAGGGACTTAATAATTTACCCTGCCTGAATGCTTCTCTCGGATCCGTGATGATGGGCAACGGATCGGTCTCTATTTTAATTTCCCGGGCCGCTTCTTCTGCTGCATCTTCATTTTCGGCAACAATCAGCAAAACCGGTTGCCCCCGGTAGTGCACTTCATGATCGGCCAGAAAAGGCTCATCGGGAATGATGCCACCAATTTGATTTTCTCCCGGTATGTCCTTGCAGGAAAATATTTTTACAATGCCCGGTATTCGTTCTGCTGCAGAAAAATCAATTCCCTTTATTTTTCCATGCGCTACCGGCGAATCAAACACTTTTACAAATAAAAGGCCTTCCATCACGGGAATATCATCCACGTAAACCGATCTTCCAGTTACATGATTGGCTGCATCAATATTACCCACCCCGTCTCCTAAAGGGGAGTAAAAGGTATTACTATTTTTACTTGTATTCATTTATTAGCAAACTACTTCTTTAATGATTGCATCGCTGCATTTAAAATGTGCCAGGAATAATTGTCGTAGTAATAACCTTTTGTAACCGGCTGTTCCCCGGGCATCGCTGATGGGTGCAATTTCGGTATTCATTATGGCTATGGCTTCTTTCAATACTTCTGCACTGATTTTTTTTCCTTTCAGAAAAGCAGCTGTTGCAGCCAGGTATTTGGGAAAGGGCGCTACACCGCCGGCTGCCAAATAAATGTATTCGACCGAATCATCTGCTTTATACTGAACCTGGCATGCGGTATTTACACTGGCGATATCCAAATGCGTACGTTTACATACTTTTTCAAAATTGAAGTGATTGTTTTGCAGTGGCGAAAAGATGATCTTTTCAATGATCTCATCTGCTGTTTTATCCAGTTGTTTGTAGCCCTTATAAAAATCCCTGAGTTTTACGGTTCTTGTTTGGCCGTTCTTATCCAACAGCACCAGCTCACTGTCAAGCGCCAGGAAGAAGATGCTCATGTCGCCGATGGGTGAAGCGTTTACGATATTACCCGCCATGGTAGCCATATTACGTATGGGTGTGGAGGATATGAGTTTGATATATTTTGCCAGGTTGGGGAAAATTCCCCGGATCAGTTCTGATTCTGCGAAAGCGGTAACTGTTACTGCCCCGCCTATATAGCACCGTCTGTTTTCAGATTTTATTTCCTGCAGGTCTCCTGCATCAAACAGGTGTTGGGTGACTGATCTTTTTACCGTCAGCGCTTTTTGAACTACCAGGTCGGTGCCCCCGCCAATGATCATTTGCTGCCTTGCATCATTTGCCGGTTGTTCCGCAGCTTTTTTTCTTAGCTGTAAGAGCCGTTCTTTTATTGTTACGAAATACCCCGGGATAAAATTATTCTTCACCAGCCAGCCGGTAGTTTCTTTTTCCGGCTTATCATTCAGTTGTTCAGAAAGTAAGGCTGCTGCCCTTTCAATGGATTTGTAACCGGTGCAGCGGCATATGTTTCCATCGATGGATGCAATGGCATCCTGATACTGTTTTGCATTCTCATTCAGCACAAACCCGGTGAGTGACATTACAAAACCAATGCTGCAGAAACCGCACTGGGTACCATTGGTATCCACCATGGCCTGTTGAACCGGTGATAGTTCTTTCATATTGATCCCTTCCACCGAAACAATGTGCTTGCCCTGCGCATTGCCCAACGGCATCAGGCAGCTGGTCATGGACCGGTAAACCAGTTGATCATTTTCAAAATCGCCCACCAAAACAGTACAAGCCCCGCAGTCTCCTTCGCGGCAACCGATCTTGGTGCCGGTTAACCGTTTATGATAGCGCACAAAATCAAGTACCGTACTTCCGGGCGGCAGTTCTGTTTCGATCAGCTTATCGTTTAAAATAAAACGGATCATCAATATTCAATTTTATTGGGACTGGTCTTCCATTTTTCAAACGCTTCCAGCGCCTGCTCTCTCAACACCTGTTTGGTAAAGAGCTTTCTTTCCTCAACCGGTTTTGAAATTTCTTCATAGATAAATTTATCATCAAAGTTTATGGCCGCTGCATCTTCCTTACTGTTGGCATAATATAATTTATCGGGCCTGGCCCAGTAAATAGCCCCCAGGCACATGGGGCATGGCTCGCAACTGGTATATATATCACAACCGGTTAACTGGAATGTTTTAAGCGCCTTACAGGCCTTGCGTATGGCCACCACTTCGGCGTGTGCCGTGGGGTCATTGGAAGACGTGACCAGGTTGGAGCCACGGGCGATCACCTTTCCATCCTTTACCACGATAGCTCCAAAGGGCCCACCCTTTTGTTTTTCCACATTGGCAACTGAAAGGCGGATGGCTTTACGCATGAATTTCTTTGCTTCTTTATCCATTGGTTGTTGATTTAAAGGCTGCACGGCAGTTACAGGCAGAATAAGGAAGAACAGCAAGCGAACGGCAAATATGCAGCAACAATAAAAATAACAAATTGCCCCTAAGCAGACAAATATGCTTACGATAAAAATGGGGCGCACAGGCGGTTCCTTATATTTGTATCCACTTGCTTTCTTTACATGCACAAAGGATTTAAAGATCTCACCGACGAACAACGCATTGCTGCCGTTCAAAGACTCACCGCACTGTGGGCATTCACCGAATCGGGCCTGGGCGGTATCATGCATGCCCTGCAGATCCCCTTTACCGGGCTGGTGGTAGGCGGAATGGCTGTTATCATTATCAGCCTTATGGCAGAGATCGTTGCACACGACAAGAAACAACTTTTAAAAGCCGCTGTTATTGTTCTTATTGTAAAAGCAATGATAAGTCCGCATACTCCTTTCCCTGCTTATATTGCCGTTTCCTTCCAGGCCTTGCTGGGTTATGCTGTTTTTAGTCTCTTGCCAATAAATTTCTTTAGTATTTTATTAGTAAGCAGCATTGCTATGCTGGAATCGGCCATTCAAAAACTGCTTGTTCTCACGCTGTTCTTTGGCAAGTCGTTCTGGAAAGCAATGGATGAGATGATTGCTTTTATCGCAAAACAACTGGGTTTTGCTGCCAGCAATGGAAGCCAGTGGCTGGTGGGCACTTACCTGGCCATTTACCTGGCAGGCGGGATCCTTATTGCCTGGATCGCTTATAAGATCCTCCGTGGTTTTTTTGAAGAAAAGAGGATGTCGGTTTCAGAAAGTATCAAAACGATGAATGAAGAGATTTATACCGGCAATACCACAAAAAGAAAAACAATCTACCAGAAATTATGGGTGATGATACTGGTACTGGTTGTATTATCTGTGATCTTGTTTGTATTTGCTGCCGATACAAAGCAGGGCTGGCTGGCTGTTGCCAAAACGGTAAGCTGGACATTATCGGCAATCCTGTTATGGTTCATGCTGATCGGTCCCTTGTTCACAAAACTTATACAAAAACTATTGCAGAAAAAACAAAGCAGGTACAGTGATGAGGTTTTAATAACGCTGTCATTTCTGCCTATGCTGCGCCGGTTCACTGCATTGGCCTGGCAAAAAAGCAAGGATCACCGCGGCCTGGCCCGCTGGCGGTTTTTCTTTTCGGCGCTGGTTCATTGGTCGCTCACCTGTTCAGACCCAACAAAGCCAGCATGAGCATCATTATCTTTTCCCGGCCCATACACAGCGGTAAAACCACCGAACTATTGCACTGGTGTAACAGGCAGCATGATATTGAAGGTATATTGATGCCGGATATGAACGGCTCCCGTAAAATTCTGAATATTAAAACAAAAGAAATATTTGATATAGAGTGTACCGATATGGTAACCAATAAAGAATTACTTACTACGATAGGCCGGTTCCGTTTTTACAATGCGGCATTTGAAAAAGCAAATGCAATGCTGCTGGAGTTGCTGATACAAAAGCCTGGCTGGCTGGTGATTGATGAAGCAGGAAAACTGGAGCTGGATAAAAAAGGGTTTTACCCGGCCATTACCAAAGCGGTAAATATTTATACGAACGACTCCAAAGCCGGCAACCTGCTGATAACAGTGAGAGACAGTTTGTGCAACGAGACGATCGCTTTTTTTGGCCTTGGCAATTGCATGGTAATACACAGGCTCGAAGAACTTACGAACCTGTAGCAGCATAAATGCTTTTACTCATGCATTACCAGGATTGGCATCTTGCTGTGATATGAAAGCGTTTTGGTACGGCTGCCGCTTAGCAGCTTTCCTATAAAAGAATGATTTTTCTGAATGGCAATGATCAGGTCGATATCCCTGCTCTCTGCAAATAAATTTATTGCCTCATCCACATCATACAGGCGCATAAAATAGAATTCAGGCTTATAGCCGGCAAACATCTGTTTCAGTTCCTGTTTCTCTTTTTCATAATCTTCGGTAAGAGAGATGTAGTGATCCTTATCTACATTCACTACATGCAACTGCGGGTTAAATACGTCTAAGAAGTCTTTGATAGGCGCAGAGGGTGTTGTTTCCACCGTGTTCTTAAAATCGGAGGTGAGCATTACATTCTTTAATGGCTTAAACACCGCATCCTGCGGAACAATGAGAACCGGGCACACTTTTCTTTCTGCCATCTTCAGGGTATTGCTGCCAAAAAAAACCTGTGCCAGTGCAGATTTTCCGGTAATGCCCATGATCACCAGGTCGGCCCTGCGGTGGCGTGCGGCTTTTTCCAGTCCGTCTACAAAATCGCTTTCTTCGTAAGCCAGTACTTCCATTTTAACGATATGATCTTTCAGCAATGTCTCTTTAAAGGTCTCCAGATCTGCTGTTGCTTTTTCTCCTTCGGAAGACTTGCTGTAACTGTGGTATAATATCATGTTTACCCCGTAATGGCCGGTAAGTAACTGGGCAGCATAGCGGGCGGCATTCAATGAAGTTTCTGAAAAATCAACCGGAACGATGACCGTATTCATATAAGTAGCTTTAGTTTATTGTTAGGACAAATCTACTTTATTTATGGTTCAGTAGCGCTATCTGAAGGCAGTTTTACTTCATGTTCGGGCCTGAATATTAAATACTCATTAATTATCTTTGCCGCCCATGGCTCAAAAAAAACTAAAGCGGTTTGCCGAATTGAAAACCTTTTCCAACGTGCTGGAATACCCGGAAGACATGGCCGGTAAATGGGCTGTTTTTTTTAAAAACGCCAATCCCCTGGTACTGGAACTGGCCTGTGGCCGGGGGGAATATACCGTTGGGTTGGCCCGGCTGTTCCCTGGTCAAAATTTTATTGGCGTTGATGTGAAAGGTAACCGGATGCACCTGGGTGCAAAAAAATGCCTGGAAGAGCAGCGTGTAAATGCCGGTTTTTTACGTACCCAGATAGAAAGGCTGGCCGACTATTTTTCACCGGGTGAAGTAAGTGAACTATGGATCACCTTCCCCGACCCGCAGCTACGTACTTCAAGGGCAAAAAAAAGACTGACACATCCGCGGTTCCTCAGGCTGTACAGTTATATTTTAAAACCCGGCGGTATCATTCACCTGAAAACCGATTCGCCTGACCTGTACCGGTTCACAAAAAGGGTTGCAGAAATGTATGAGCTTACCATACTGGAAGAATCGGACAATGTGTATGCTGCCGGAAATATAAAAGAAGAATTGAAAATAAAAACGCATTACGAAAGCCTGGATATAGCGCAGAGCAGGAAAATACATTATCTTAAATTTTCACTTCCTGCACTAATAAAAGACCTCGATGAACAATTACAGGAAATATTAAAACATGAAGAACAGCTGGATAGAGGGTGAAGATTATTATTACAATGAACAGGGTTTTATTGTACTCACCGCCAAATATCATTTAAGCCGGGGGTATTGCTGTGGTAATGGTTGTCGTCATTGTCCTTACAACTACAAAAATGTACCCGAGCCAAAACGAAGCAGCCTCCCCAACCCCTCTGAAGGAGGGGCTATAGAACCTAAATAATAATTGTATCTTTTCTGTGATGAAAAAACAGGCTACTAAAAAAACGGCTAAGGCAAAGCCCGCTAAAAAGGAAGGTCCAAAAGATATGTTGAAGGAATTCAGTTTTTTCCAGGATGTATATGATGTAGTGAGGCAGGTGCCCAAAGGAAGAGTTACTTCTTATGGCGCTATTGCCAATTACCTGGGAACAAAGCTAAGCGCCCGTATGGTAGGCTGGGCAATGAATGCAGCCGGAAGCGCCAAACCAAAAGTACCGGCCCAGCGTGTGGTGAACCGGCTGGGTATCCTTTCGGGCAAACATCATTTTTCCACCCCCGATCACATGGAAGAACTTTTGAAAAAAGACGGTGTGCCTGTTAAGAACGATACGGTGGTTGATTTTAAAAAAAGATTCTGGGACCCATCGGTGGAGTTGGGGTTGTAATAGCTACAGCTCCTCAATTTCCTTTACGGTCAACCCTGTCTGTGATGACATTCTTCTTTTACTCGGGTTATACCAGATAAATAGCAAGACCAGAAAAGTGCCCATCACCAGGAACACATAATTTCCTACCAGGAAAAAGCAAACACCACAGAATAAAGACGCTCCTTCTATAAATGCCCACAGGATAATGGTGACCGTACGGTACCCTTCAAATTTTGCCCTCGCGGATGCATACTCCCTGCTTTCACGGAGTTCAATGAGTTTCTTATAAAATATCTTATGTCCTATGTAGAGCG
>ERZ795044.4330-NODE-4330-length-11687-cov-5.274673_pt1 | contig 11687 bp, 10 predicted proteins | sample MGYA00375128_ERZ795044 | MGnify/ENA primary metagenome ERZ795044 (study PRJEB30173, sample SAMN05720213) | anaerobic digester metagenome | isolation source: active sludge of municipal wastewater-treating anaerobic digesters | place: USA | collected 2014-12-22 ... | reverse complement strand
CAGCAATGCCATGTCTTCAATGCTGTCAATCGCTACACCTGTTTTTCCCACTTCCCCTTCTGCCAGGGGGTGATCACTGTCGTACCCGATTTGCGTGGGCAGATCAAATGCAACACTTAAACCACTTACGCCCTGTGATAAAAGGTAATGATATCGTTTATTGCTTTCTTCTGCTGTAGAGAACCCGGCATACTGCCGCATGGTCCATAATTTTCCACGATACATATCCGGCTGAATCCCTCTGGTAAAAGGAAACTGCCCCGGGGTACCGGTATCAGCACCGGGCAGGTCAGTGGCAACATAAACCGGTTTGATGGGAATACCACTGTCTGTGCTGCGTGTAGTTGAGTCACTCATTGCATGAGTTTTTGTGCTTCATAATTGAGGGCCTGCAAAACCATTTCATGCAGGGAACTGTTGGGCTGGGCCATTAATAATTCCAGCAATTGTTTATTCAGGTCCTGCGCAGATGCAGTAGGAGGGAGCATCGCTGCCACCTTGTTAATGATCATGATATTTTGTTCTTTCAGGTTACGAACCGCATCCCAGCATACCGGTGTTACATACAATTGCTGGGTACTATTGTAATCAAATTCTGCTTTGATATTTTCAATCAGCATCAGCTTCATTTCATAAGCCGAAATACCCGGCTGGTTCAGCCGGCTCACCAGATTGGGCAGGGCCACTCTTTCTGTTAACAGCACCAGTCTTTCATATGCCTGGAGTTTCAGTGTGGCGGACTCCTTTGAAATGGTAGCGGCGGGTGCCTCCTGTTTCGCCGGTTTTTTAAGTAATGCTGCAATCGCAACAAGCAGGGCAACAATCGAAATAATCAGGCTGAAAGTGGTGGTATCCATTGTATTAGTTTATTGTTCCGGAAAGGGCCGGTTCCACTACAAAAATAGGAAAGGAAGGCTGGTTAAATCTTGCTTTTCCTCAGCCTGCAACCTGTTAAATTTCCGGCTTGCGAAAAGCAGGGTAGGGCCGGCATCCCCGGATTGGTTTATTTTTGCAGTATGGAAAACACAATCACCACTCCGGTAAGTCTCACGGCCGGTGCTATTACTGCCATCCGGAAACTGATGGCAGCAGCAGATTTTGATCATTCCCAAAAATTACGCGTGGGAGTAAAAGGAGGCGGCTGCTCCGGGATGACCTATGTACTGGGTTTTGATCAACCGGGTGCTAATGATAAATCGTTTGAGATCGATGGTATTTCCTGTGTGATGGACCAGGCACATGAGTTGTACCTGTTCGGGATGGAAGTTGACTGGCAGGATGGTTTGAATAACCGCGGGTTTACTTTCAGAAATCCGAATGCCAGTTCTACCTGTGGTTGCGGAACCAGTTTCGCCGTTTAATTATTTGGAACAGTAAAGCATAAAAAAAGCCTCCTGCAAAGGAGGCTTTTTCATTATCACTAATCTATTAAATTATGCTTTTGTTGCTGCGGGCTTCTTTTCTGGTACAGCTTTCTGACCCAGACCACGTTTTCCACCCAGGTCAACCAGGATCGGTGCGGCCACAAAGATAGAAGAGTAAGTACCGGTGATCACACCAATCAGCATCGCAAAGGCGAAACCTCTCGTTACCTCACCACCTACGATAAACAGGATCAGGATGGTCAGGAATACGGTGAGTGATGTCATGATAGTACGACTCAGTGTTTCGTTAATCGCGCGGTTAATCACTTCCGTCTTGGGCGCATTCGGCATCAACCGGCTGTCTTCACGAATACGGTCAAATACAATCACCGTATCGTTCATGGAGAAACCGATTACCGTTAGTACCGCCGCAATGAAGTGCTGGTCAATTTCCAGCGGGAAAGGAACAATCGTGCGGGCGAAGCTGAATACGGCCAGGGTTACCAGTACGTCATGCAGCAAGGCTACAATGGTACCGAGTGAATACCTCCAGTCGCGGAAACGGACAAAGATGTACAGGAAGATGATCAGCATCGCAAAGATGGTCGCCTTCACCGCACCTGATTTCAGGTCATCGGAAATCGTAGGTAACACTTTATTGGATCCCTGCTTGTACTGACTGTCAAATTTGTCGTAAGAAATACCGGGTGGCAAGTGATTTTTCAATCCTTGCATCAGTTTGCTTTCCACGATTGAGTCAGCAGTAAGATTGGTGTTATTGATTTCGTAAGAAGTTGTGATATCCAGGGTAGCATTATCACCAATGGTTTTGATAACCGGGTTCTCACCACCAAAAGCAACACGCAGTTCATCCCTTACTTTTTCAACATCAACTGGTTTGTCGAATTTAACCTGGTAGCTACGGCCACCTTTAAATTCCACACCATAATCAAAGCCGTTGAAATAAGATGCAATACCCAGTGCCAGTACGATCATAGAGATCACATAAGCCACTTTGCGGTATTCAATGAACTTGAATTTGGCATGCTTGAACACCCTGCGGGAAAGAGAAGTAAAGTATTCGAGGTGCTTTTTCTTAGTCGTAAAGATATCACTCACCCAACGGCTCACCAGGATACCGCAGAACAGCGATAAGAGGATACCAATGATCTGGGTAGTGGCAAAACCTTTAACCGGACCTAATCCGAAATAGAACAGGATGATGGCTGTTAACAAAGTAGTGACGTGGGCATCCAATACCGGTGGTAGTGAACGCTTATATCCTTCGTTGATGGCCGGTATATATCCTTTTCCTTTCGATAGCTCTTCCTTGATCCGTTCATAGATGATTACGTTCGTATCCACCGCCATACCAATGGTCAGTACCAGACCCGCAATACCGGGGGCAGTAAGGGTGGCACCAAAACCTGCCAGGATACCAATGGTAAAGAGGAGGTTCAGGATTAAGGCAATATTCGCAACCCATCCACTGGTATTATAATATACCAGCATCAGGAGGAAGATCACGATAAAGGAGATAAAGAAAGCTCTTGAACCACCCAGGATAGCTTGTTTACCAAGGGTAGGACCTACCTGCTGATCCTGTACAATCTTGGCCGGAGCATCCAGCTTACCGATCTTCAGAATATTGGCGAGGTCAGTCGCTGTTTCAATGGTAAAGTTTCCGGTGATCTGAGAGCGGTTACCCAGTTTGCCTTCTGCAATAGGAGCAGAGTAAACCGTACCGTCCAGTACAATGGCGATAGGAATTTTATCACGGGCACTTTTTTCTGTGATCTTACCCCATTCTACTGCACCAGGACCGGTCATTTCAATAGAAACGATCGGACGGCCGGCATTATCATACTGCGGCTCAGCTTTGGAAATTGCATCACCTTCCAGTGGGGCTTTTTCTCTGTTGTAAGTGCGCAAAACATAGAGCGGGTATAATTTGCTTCCTGCACGGCTGGCATCACCATAAGCAAATACGGCATCAGCAGGGAAGTATTTACGCAGCTGCGGAGTCATCAGGTATTGCAGCAGGGTAGCAGTATCTTTCAGTTCAACCAGACCAACCCCTTCACCGGCACCTAACTGGATGATGGAACCGATTGATTTTTTCTGGGCGGCAGCATTGTCAATCTTTTTGTCCTTGGCGGTATCAATAACGTTTGACAGTTTGCCTTTAGAAGTATCATTTTTGCCAGTTGTATCTGCAGATGCGATGGCACCAGTTGTATCCGGAGCAGGAGCAGCAGCCGTGTCTTTTAAAGTTCCTTTCAGGAATCCGTCAAAGTCATTTTCAACATTGATAAATGCCTGTTGCAGATCCTGCAAACGATATGTTTCCCAGAATTGCAGGTTGGCTGTTGTTTGTAAAAGTTTTCTAACACGGTCCTTGTCTTTTACACCAGGCAACTCTACGTTGATCCTGTTTTTTTCCTTGATCGGGTTGATCGCAGGCTGGGCTACCCCAAACTGGTCAATCCGCTTAGTGAGTTTATTGTAAGTCCGGTCAAACGCGTCATTAGCTTCTTTACGGATATAGCTTTCTACTTTGCTATCGGAAGAGTTGATATCAATCTTTCCGGAAGCACCACCAGCAAATAGTGAAGCCAGGGGTCTGGTTTTTTCCAGTTTACGGTACTCTTCAATAAAGAGAGTCACGAAGTCAGCACCACTGTTCAGTTTCCGGTTATTGGCATTCTGAATCGCTAATAAGAAATTAGGATCCTTGGAATCATTGGTCAAAGAGCGCAGCAGGCCGGTCATCTCTACTTCAAGGGTCACGTTCATCCCTCCCTGCAGGTCAAGACCCAGGTTCAATTCTTCTGCCTTTGCTTTTTTATAACTTACTGCACCGTTGATACCATAGGTAACAGTTTTGTCCTTGGTGCTGTCCAGTAATCTCTGCAGTCTCTTCTGGTATTCCTTTTCAACCATTTCCTGGTAGATAACCTGGGAATCTTTGTTGCCGGGATACTTTACTGTTGCATCAGGATAAGCCTTTTTTACATAGGCTCTTGCCTTTGCTTCCATTTTCTTTTCATGGCTTCTTACAAACCAGGTAAACGAAAGCTGGTACAATGAGTAAATGATCAGAAGAACTGTAAAGAAGCGGACCAAACCTTTCAGTTGCATACAATGGGTGATTTACAGATTTGCCTTGCGTTCTATCCTGAACAGTACAAGGGTTTTATACGAATTTTTAAGGACGGCAAAGATAGGGTTTTAGGCGGGAAAGCGAAATGCGATGCCGGGCTAATTTTCAAACTTTATCTGAATGTATCTTTCTGATAATCAATAATTTAATTGTTTGTCTTTTCATCATGACAGATCCCGGGAACCCTTCCGGCTTCCGGGAGCCTTCCGGGAGCCTGATTTATACAACTGGTTTCATTTGATTTTTTACGGCCCCTTTGGTATAAATTAGCTTTCACCGTGAATAAAGCCTTTCTAATTTCAAAAACTGGTAACAGCAAAAAACTGATTGTAGCCGCATGGACATGCTGTATTGCGATCAGTAGTACTGCACAAAATCAAAGCCGGGATGAACTGCTCAAAACATTAATGGAATCAAACCCAAAGCAGTTTAGTCATATTTTGAATGATCAGTCCGGATTACAGGTACAGATTATTTATTCTGAAATCAACCGCGATAAAAAAAACAAGGTTCAGTTCCGCGATCATTTTTATAATGTGGATGATCAGCGTTATTTCTATCCCGCCTCCACCGTTAAATTGCCCATCGCGATCCTGGCTTTGGAGAAAATAAGAGAGCTGGCCATTCCCGGCCTCGACCGCAACAGCACGATGATCACCGGCGCAGCAGGAGAGCGACAAACCGAAGTGTTTAATGATCCCAGCTCCGCCGATGGCCGCCCAAGCATTGCACATTATATCAAAAAGATTTTACTGGTCAGCGATAACGATGCCTTCAACCGTTTGTATGAATTCCTCGGACAGGAATATATCAACAACCGTTTACATGCCATGGGCTATACCGATATTCAAATCCTGCATCGCCTGGATATCAGTTTGCCGGAAGCAGAGAACCGCTGGACTAACCCCCTTCGGTTTTATGACAGTACCGGAAAACTGTTGTATGAACAACCTGCGGTGAAAAGCAAAATGATTTACGCGAACCGGCAGACCAAAATGGGAAAAGGATTCATGCGGGGCGGACAGTTAGTGAATGAACCCTTTGATTTTTCAGCAAAGAACCGGATGACCCTCAGCGCCCTTCACAATATCCTCCGTTCCATTATTTTCCCCGAAGCCATGAATGCCAGTCAGCGTTTCCGCTTAGCCCCCGATGATTATTTATTTCTCCGGAAATATATGTCCATGATGCCCGGCGAATCCAAAAGACCGGCCTATGATTCTACGAATGCCTGGGATACCTATGTGAAGTTTCTCTATTACGGGGCGGAAAAAAATAAGTCCGAACCCGGTATCCGGATTTTCAACAAACCCGGCGATGCCTATGGGTTCATGATTGATGCGGCCTATATCGTCAATTTCAATAACAAGACCGACTGTATCATCAGTGCGGTGATCCATTGCAATAGCGATGGTATTTACAATGACGACCGCTATGAATACAAAACGATCGGCCTGCCCTTTATGAAAGCTTTGGGACAACTCATCATGACATATGAACAAACGAGAGTTAGAAAGAAGCAGCCTGATCTTCGTTCTTTTTTGGTTAACTACAGTGATGTAGAAATCAGATGACTTATCTTCGTGGCCGTTTTAAAAAGCGATTGCCTGCCTATTACTAACCATCCGGCAAACAGAAATGATTATGCAATTATCTTCTTTCTTACAGCGATTCAACGAACCCGAGACTTTAAAAATGGCCAAGCTGGGCCGCGAACTCAGAGCCAAAGGAATTGATGTGATTGATCTTAGTCTGGGTGAACCCGATTTTGATACCCCGCAGCATATCAAGGACGCGGCTGTTAAAGCCATCCATGATAACTGGAGCCATTACACACCGGTACCCGGTTTTCTCGACCTGCGCGAAGCAGTATGTACCAAACTGAAAAGAGATAATAACCTCGATTATAAACCCGAACAGATTGTCGTATCAACCGGAGCCAAGCAAAGTCTGGCCAATGCCATTTTGGCCCTGGTAGATGAAGGCGATGAAGTGATCATTCCCACTCCTTATTGGGTAACGTATAGTGAACTGGTTAAAATTGCCCGCGGGAAAGTAGTAGAGATCAAGAGTAAAGCCGCAAATCAGTTCAAGATCAGTGCCGCTGAACTGGAAGCCGCCATTACTCCGAAGACAAAAGTATTTATGTTTTCATCTCCCTGTAATCCCAGTGGCACCGTGTATTCAAAAGACGAGCTCGCTGCATTTGCAGCAATTTTCAGAAAATATCCTGACATCACCATTCTCTCTGATGAAATTTATGAGTATATCAATTTTGTTGGGGCACATGAAAGCATTGCGCAGTTTGATGATATCAAAGACCGCGTGGTGCTGATCAACGGACTAAGCAAAGGATTTGCCATGACAGGATGGAGGATCGGTTATATTGCCGCCCATGCCGATATTGCCAAAGCCTGTGAAAAAGTACAGGGACAATTTACCAGTGGTACCTGTTCCATTGCACAGAAAGCAGGGGTTACTGCTTTAACAACTGATCTGCGTCCGACCCATGAGATGGCAGAAGAATTTACCCGTCGCCGGAAAGGAGTGCTCGAACTCGTGAGGGATATTCCCGGTATCGAATGCCCGGAGCCGGATGGCGCTTTCTATATTTTCCCGGATGTAAGCAGTTATTATGGTAAGTCAGACGGACAAACCACGGTAACCAATGCCCCCGATTTTTCTATGTACCTGCTGAATACCGCACATGTATCTTCTGTAATGGGAGATGCGTTTGGGGAACCCAACTGTGTGCGGTTTTCCTTTGCCAACAGCATGGAAAAAATTGAAGAGGGATGGAAAAGAATTAAAGAAGCGTTGTCGAAATTAAAATAAGCGCCTTTATTTTTTCAGCAGTTTCATGGTTTCCTTTTCAGTATTGGACAACACCATTGTGTCGCCTGCCCAACTGATGGTATACACCTGATTTTCTGACCGGTTTGTTACGGTCAATTGTTGCTGCTTTTCGTCCAGAGTAAAACTGCCTTCTTCTTCTTTTTTGCCAGAAACATAAGAGAAATACTTGTGATCGGCCGTAAACTCGACACTCGCCGTTTGCAGCATTTCCTGCACTTCCTTTTCATTGACTTTGTCAGAAATAAATGCTACTGGTTTCCATTGACCGGTGATGTCTTTGGTACCCTGTTTTTTGGAACTGCAGGCAAATAAAAGCAGGGCCGAAAGGAGAAGGAAGGCATTTCGCATATAGCTGAATTTTTATAAGAGAAGTATGGGTATCGGTTTAGTTCATTTGAAAACTAAGCAATTTTTTGTGGATGGCCAGCACCTGTGGAATCAGCAGTTCCTGTTCATTATTATGAATGACTTCATCGCAGCGTTGGAGTTTGCTTTCCTCATCCATCTGTCGCCTGATCCGGCTGAGTACTTCAGCTTCCGTCACAGCGTCTCTTTCCATCACTCTTTTGATCCTGAGTTGTTGTGGGGCGGCTACGCCGATGATTTTATCGAGCCCGGCATCCGCACCACTTTCAAATAAGAGTGCGGCTTCTTTAATGGCATAGGGACTGGTTTGTTTTTTCATCCATTCCTCGGCATCCCGGATAGTCGCCGGATGAATGAGCTGGTTTAATTTTTCCAGTTTCGCCGGATCATTAAAAACGATGGAGGCTATTTTTTTCCGGTTCAGTTCAGTGCCGGTATACGCATCTGGTCCAAATGCCAGGATGATGGCTTTTTGGAGATCCGGATCGGTATTCATTAAATATTTAGCGGCACTGTCGGCATAATAAACCGGTATCCCCAGTATTTCGAATACTTTGGCCACAGTGGACTTGCCACTGCCGATACCGCCTGTCAATCCGACCCTGAGCATAGTTACCAAAAATACAAATTCCGTGCTCCTGTTGTCTCAAAACTGGAAGCACGGAATTTTTTGAATAAAAATTTTCTTATTTCTTGTCTGCTACAGCCGGTTTGTTGACATTGGCTGTCCAGTCCATACTGATGGCAGATTTTTCAATCTTGATATAGCTGCCCGGGCTCACTTCAATATTCAGGGTGCCATCATCATTTACTTTATTGATGGTACCATGGATACCGGCAATAGTCACGATCTTATCACCCCGCTGCAGGTCTTCAATAAATTTTTTCTGGTTCTTGGCTTTTTTAGCCTGCGGACGAATAAAGAAAAGCCAGAAGACCAGGATCATCAGGCCCAGAAAAATAAACTGGAAGCCTCCACCCTGTGAACCACCTTTTCCTCCTTCGCCTCCCGGAGGCATACAGGAAGTCAGGTAAATGGACAAAAGACCTGTCAGTAAGAACGATATACGTAGTTTCATTGATTGATTTTAAAAGGTATGTTGTGAAAATTATTTCTCCTGGATATCACCGGTAAAGGTAAGGGTATGGTCTTTGGAAGGACCGGTATTGGCCTTCACGTAAATCTGTTTGGAAATGGTGCCCTGTCCGCTGCCATTGAATTTAGCTTTAATGATACCTTCCTCACCCGGTGCAAAAGGTTTTTCCGGTTTTTCGGGGATCGTGCATCCGCACTGGGCAGTTACTGATTCGATCAGTAAAATTTTAGAACCTGAGTTTTTAAAACGAAAACTCACTTCAATGGACTGGTCTTTCACCAGTTTACCCAGGTTTTGCACCATGGGATCCAGCCATTCAATACTGGTAAAGTTGGAGGTATCGTTTAATACTTTTTGTTTTTCTTCTGCGCTCAGGTTATCCGGGGCATTCACGGCTTTTTTATCGCCGGATTTGCAGGCCATCAGGCTGGCGGCCAGCAGGAAAAGAAGGGTTATTTTTTTCATATCTGAAATTCTAGATCGCAAATGTAAGCCAAAGCGGTAAACTGCCGTATACAGGCTGCCGATTACTGTTTTTTATACTCTGATTTCTGCATTTTCCCATCCTGGACCAGTTCTTTATGAATATTATCCAGGATGCCGTTTACAAACTGGCCGCTTTGGGCCGTGCTGTAATCCTTGGCCAGGTCAATGTACTCATTGATGGTCACCTTGGGGGGGATGGTTTCAAAATACAGGAATTCGGCTACCCCCATTTTCATCAGGATCATATCCAACTGGGCGATCCTTTCCGGGTCCCAGTTTTTCAGTTTGGGAACGATCAGGGTTTGCAGGTGTTCACTTTTATCCAGTACGGTTTGCAGGAGTTTTTTGGCAAATTGTTCTTTATCGGCCCCCAGTAAATGCTCAAAATCGAGGCTGCCGGGTTTTTGCATAAAGCCCACCAGCAGTTGTACAATCATTTCGCCATCATCATCCCAGTTGGAGAACAGGTCTTCGATATGCGAAGTGAATGATTCATTGGCGAGGAGGAGATCGTTGAGAATATAATCCAGGATGGCTTTTTCAGTAGCTTTCTCTCTGGCGCCGCTGGCGATATATTTTTTGTATTCCTCAGTATTCGACAACTGCACATAAATTTTGCGGATCAGGTCATTGTCTTTTTCGTCTGACTGATTATAGCGCATCGCTGGTTTATCAACCGCAAATTGTTTTTTCAGGGATTCATCTTCCAGCATTTTCCAAAGCAGTTCATTGCCGGAAATTTTCGTGTTCACTTTTCTGTCATCTTCAGTTGGCAGGTGTTTGGAGGCCCGCTGGTGGGCATCGGTTTCTGCGTAACGCGCCACTTCAGAAAGGAACCAGGTCAGGTAACTGAGCAGGGAACTGGTTTGTTTGAAATGTGTTTCAAGAATTTTCTGGGGCTGCAATTTACCCCGAAGGGCTTCGCTGTCATGGTCCAGGTTGCTGATAGTATAAAGGGTCTGCATCACTTTCACCCGGATATTTCTTCTGCTGATCATGCGTAAGAGCTGTTTGAAGCCGCAAAGATAGGTGAAAAACAAAAGCAGCCGGAGGGTTGAATTCCGGCTGCCTGTTAAATTGGATGCAACTTATTGTTTTACAAACCGTATGTTTTTCTGTCCGTTCAATTCACTCATGATACTCAGGGTATAGGTTCCTGCGGCCAGGGCGGATACATTCAGTTCTTCCTGGTTAACACCGGGAACAGCCTGAACTGTTTTCCGGAATACCAGACTGCCCTTGCTGTCCGTGATCACGATATTGAGTTCTTCCCGCTGGGCGCTGCTGTAATTGAGACGTGCCACACTGCTGGCCGGGTTCGGTTGCAGGTTCACAATCTCAAATCCTGATTTGCTATTCAGCAGCAGTACGATATTACTGTAGGTAATCTTGCCGGCTTCGTCCTTCATCCGCACACGGTAAAAGTTTTTACCGGGGAGTGGGGAGAGATCGGTATGGGCAAAGGGTTGCAGACAACGGTTATAATCAGCAGCGATATTTTTAATCGCACTGAAACTCCTGCCATCACTGCTTCTTTCCAGTACAAATTCTGCAGTAGGACCGGTACAGTTGGCTTTCCAGTCGAGCTGGTGAGTGCCATTGCTGAGTTTGTTACCCGTAAAATACTCCATCACGATAGGGAGGGCGGCGGAGGAAGAAACGATCCAGGGTGAAAATGAACTAACGGGTGCACTGGTCGTGGATGAATAAATACCTGCAGACAATGAAGGTATTGACATTGATCCCACCATCAGATAGGTAGATCCGTTATGTCTGAAAGTATAGGGAGTACCGGCTACATTAAATGAACCACCGTGTTCTCCGGACGCCCATTTAAAAGTCAGGTTGGCAGTATTTCCACCGGTGGTCATTTCATTGATATTCCAGGTACGCTGAACGCATACAGCGTTATTGGAACTGGAGGGAGTGATGCCTGCAGATACCCGAACACTGTACACTTCAATAGGCCCTGAGGTATTATTGATGGTAAGTGCATTATAGGAACTGGTATTCGGGGATACAGGGAATTCAAAACTGGAACCGGCTGCGATGATTTTTGTGACGACTCCGGTGCCATTGGTAACAAAATAGGAGGAGGAAGAGGCGCCGGTTACCGTTGCACCTTCTGCCAGAAATACATCATTATTACCCAGATTTAGTTTACCTCCGGTAATATTCAATGTTCCGTATACAATCAGTTTGCAGGAAAGGGTGCGGGTGCTGTTAATGGTCAATGTTCCGCCTGAATGAACCGTGATACTGGCAGCGCTTGGATCCACATTGAGGGTTACATTATGTCCGGATACAATACTAACATGATTGGCTGCAACCGGTACTGATCCGCAACCCCATGTA
>ERZ795044.4329-NODE-4329-length-11687-cov-8.787139_pt1 | contig 11687 bp, 12 predicted proteins | sample MGYA00375128_ERZ795044 | MGnify/ENA primary metagenome ERZ795044 (study PRJEB30173, sample SAMN05720213) | anaerobic digester metagenome | isolation source: active sludge of municipal wastewater-treating anaerobic digesters | place: USA | collected 2014-12-22 ... | reverse complement strand
ACAACAACTTTCAAGAGTCACCAGATCATTGATCTGATCATGCCCGATAATCAGTCAACCAAAAGCCCAATTCTGCTGGCTGAATCAAAAGCCATCAACCTGTTGATCATGAATGACCGTAAACTAAAATGGTACATGGGCGCTGAAGACAAAGCAGCTACGGCTTTAACAGCAACTTTTTCAGAAGGACCTAATTCGATCCGTAAAATCTTAATGCAAAAAAATAAAATTGTCAATGACTCTGTTTTTGTCCTGATCAAGCCGTCAGATAATTCATCGTATGATGACTTAATAAACATTTTTGATCTAATGACGATCTGCAACATCAATTCATACACGATCATGAATCTGAATGAAAGCGATAAAAAAGTTATTGAGTTGTGAATGAATTGTTCCTCGTGAAACATTAAAAATTCAACACAGAGTTCATGGAGAAAAAAAATATAGAGATTCACAGAGTCTTACTTGTAAATCATTCCGTGTTCTCATTGTGTTCTTAGTGTTCTCCGTGTTTAAAGAAATTAAAGTTTCGCACTATAAAAAACGAAATCCGTTCCCCGTGAAACATGCCGTTCCGGTAATTTTTTAAAACACAGAGAACACAGAGAAAAAAAGGGAGAAAAAGAGAACAAACAATTCTCTTTTTTCTCCCTTTTTTTCTCTGTGTTCTCTATGTTAATTTTTTTATTCCCCGCCCTCCGGCGTCGCCTCCGCCTCTATCTTCCGCGAATTCCCGCTTGAAAAAGTTTCTTTCAGAACTTCAGCACCATTCTCATCATACGTCTTCCATTCACCATCAGGTAATCCCAACCGATACGAACGGATCTGGCGGATACGGCCATTGTCCCAATAGAATTTATGTATTCCTGTTTCCTGCCCGTCTAAAAATTCTCCTTCGAAAGCAAGTTTACCATCATCATAAAACTGTTTCCACATTCCGTCTTCACGACCTTCGATAAATTTTCCTTCAGCAACATATTCACCTATAGAATACTTCCAGTCACCTTCCTGCTTTCCTTCAACAAAATTTCCTTCGGCCATTACATTTCCTTCGTTGGAATATTCTTTCATCAGACCATCTTCCAGTCCGTTCTTATAAACTTCTTCTCTTCGCACAGAACCATCTGCATAAAACCATTTCCAGGGACCATTCGGTTTTCCTTTTACATATGCACCCGTCTGTTCCAGAGAATCATTTTCATAGGTAAACTTCCAGATACCATCACGCTTTCCATCAACATAATTTCCGATTGCACGAAGCTGTCCGCTTTCGTAATATTCTTTCCATTCACCTTGCTCTAATCCCTGGTTATCCATTCTTCCTACACGAAGCAATTTTCCTTGAGTAAAAACTTTTGCGCTGTCGATGTTTCCTTTTTCATCATACATTCTGAACACACCTTCAGGAACTCCTTTTTTGTAAGTGCCGACGATCTTCGTTGCACCAGTCGGATAATACTTTCTCTTGACTTCAAACTTTTCTTTGTCTTCTACCAATGTCGGAATCAAAACATCCATCCTGTATTCTTCCTTTTTTATCACACGACCTTCTGCATTGTATTCTTTAAAGATTCCGTCTTTCTTATCGTCTTTATAAAATCCCTCCGTTTTTACTTTATCATTTTCAAAATACTCACGATAAAGTCCCTGACGTAAACCATTTTTATCGATGCGGTTTATTTTTTCTTCTTTTTGAAAATAACCATTTCTATAATTTGTCACTGTTATCAACACACCGTCTTTTCTGTATTCCTTTGCCAGACCGTTTTCAACACCACTTGTAAATGGAATTACTTTATATAATTTTCCTTCGGTATCGTATAATTTAAATAATCCGTGCTTCACACTCATCGAATCCATTTCTTCCGATTGAATGATTCCGTTTTCATAATAAGTTTTCTGAAGTCCGTCTTTCAATCCTTCTCTGTAATTATATTCTGCAGTAACAAATCCGCTGTCATTATAAAACTTCCATAAACTATCGAGTTTAAAATTCAATCTGTTACCCTCTGATTTTATTCTTCCGCTTTCAAAATAACTTTTCCAGTAACCATCCGGTTTACCTTTCAGCAAGCGGCCTTCACTGGAAATAGTTCCATTCGGATAATAAAATTTACTGATGCCTGCAGAATCGGTATCCTGAGCAACAACATTCATGAAAGAAAAAAACAGACAGATATAAAATATTCGGAATTTCATAGTGTTATTTTTAGTTGAATAAAATTACAAACCAAGATCTTTGGAAATTTGTAACATTCTTTTTATCGGAATTAATGCTTTTACTCTGATCGCTTCGTCCATCAGTAATTCAGGCAGTTCTTCTTTCAGACATAAATATAATTTTTCAAGCGTATTCAATTTCATATGCGGACAATCATTGCAGGCACATGCATTATTCGGTGGAGCCGGAATGAAAGTTTTATCGGGCGAATTTTTTATCATCTGATGTAAAATTCCTGTTTCAGTTGCAACGATGAATTCTTTATCCTGACTCTTTTTTGTGTAATTCAATAATCCTGTTGTTGATCCAATAAAATCTGCAACATCAAGAACAGGTGTTTCACATTCAGGATGAGCGATCAGTTTAGCATTCGGATGCATTGCTTTCAGTCTTGTAATTTTTTCAAGAGAAAAGATCTCATGCACCATACATGCACCATCCCATAACAACATCTCTCTGCCTGTTTTCTTTACGATGTAACGTCCCAGGTTCTTGTCAGGTGCAAAGATGATCTTCTGATCAGGAGGCAAGCTGTTAACGATTCCTATTGCATTTGAAGAGGTGCAGATGATGTCGCTCATAGCTTTGATCTCTGCAGAACAATTGATATACGAAATTACAATGTGATCAGGATTTTTTGCTTTGAAAGCTGCAAAGTCAACCGGCTGACAAGCATCTGCGAGTGAACATCCTGCGCGCAGATCCGGTAAAACAACTTTTTTGGTTGGGTTTAAAATTTTCGCCGTTTCGGCCATGAAATGAACACCGGCGAAAACGATGATCGAAGCTTCAGTTCGCTCTGCTTCCTGCGAAAGTCCGAGACTGTCTCCGATAAAATCAGCAACATCCTGGATGTCTGCATCTTGGTAATAATGGGCGAGAATAATTGCATTTTTTTCTTTTTTCAGTCGAGCGATCTCTGCAAAGATATCGATTGTCGGATCAACTTTCACATCCAGCCATCCCCGCTTGCCTACCCGATCCAACTTTTCATCAATAGTAATCATAACATATTTTATTTTTTAAATTTATAAAATCTACTACTATTATTAGCCTGTTCATACTGTTTGTAATTCGACTTCATTTTGCTTGACTTCTGAGTTACACACTTTTTTATTTGAGTAATGAACACTTTATCATTTCACAATCGTTTGAATTGTAAATTCATCCTTAGATATTAACAAGTGGTGAATAATGACTCGTTGTATAAAAAGTCAGAGCACTCCGGTTCATAACCACCCTGAATTTTGTGCGTAAGTCGGTATACAACTCTAACATCTTTTCCTTGACTGCTGTTTTAATTTGATTAAGGCGATTAACAAGTGAACAAAACAAGACAATCTTCTCACATCTTAATAACCGTTTATACAATGAATGCACAAAATTACTGTTAATAAATTGTTTTGCACTCGCTTTATTTCCAGCTTTATAATTATTGACTTTTCCATGATGTTGAAAACAAAATACTACTTTTGTTATTAAGCATATAGTCATTTCCCTTAATTTCAAATACGATGAAAACACCCAGAATTGCAATAGGTTGCGATCATGCAGGATTCGCTTACAAGGAAATTGTTAAGGAATTCCTTATTTCGGAAGGTTATGAAGTTAAGGATTTTGGAACCAATTCTGAAACCTCTGTCGATTATCCCGATTTTGTACATCCACTGGCGGAAAGTATTGAAAAGAACGAAATGGATCTTGGAATCTTGTTGTGCGGAAGCGCAAATGGTGTAGCTATTACAGCAAACAAACATCAGCAGATTCGGGCAGCAATTGCCTGGCGAAATGATCTGGCATCGCTGGCTCGTCAGCATAATAATGCTAACGTACTTTGCTTACCGGCTCGCTTTATTTCACCAGACGAGGCAAAAGAATTCACAACAACCTTTATTTCAACTGATTTCGAGGGCGGAAGGCATCAAAACCGTGTAAACAAAATAGCTCTTTGTTAACAAAGTATGCGTTTACGAAACTTACTCCTACTCTTTAACTTACTCTTACTTTTAAATTTCTTCCCCCGGAAGTCAGCATTTTCACAGTCTTTGAAAAAAGATTATGCCGATGCCCTTTCCGAAGATTCCATCAGATCTTACCTATCTGTTTTAGCCTCAGACTCATTAGAAGGCCGTGAAACCGGTTATCCCGGACAGAAAAAAGCGGCCGCTTTTTTAGCCTCAAAATATTCCGGATGGGGAATTCCTGTTCAAATTCAAAAACACTCTTTAAGTATTAGGGCAAATACAGGAAGAAATCTGGCGATCGATGGTAAATATTTCATTTACTATAATCACTTCTATTATGTTGGTCCACCTAAAGACACTTTTCTGATATTAAATAATATTCTGATCACCGGTTTTGGAATTTCAAGTAATACCTATAATGATTTCCAGGAAAAAAACATAACAGGAAAAAATATTTTAGTCCGCTGGAAAAAACCGGAATGGAAAGAAAAGCTAAAAGATTCTTCGCTTCCTGAGTCCGGACAAGAATTGATTCCCTATATAAAAAGTTTAAAAGAAAAAAATCCCGCCACTATTTTTATTGTAGTTGATAGCATTCCGGAAATTATTCACCGCATCGAAAACGATTCTTTATTATCCGCTGAACTAAGTCGCTCCTTGATTCCGATACTTTTTTTAAGTCCGAATACAGCAGAAAACTTCCTACCGCACCATAAAAAAAAACTGTATGATGCATATATAAAGAAGCTTGAAAAAAAAGGCAAACCGAAAATCATCAGCAAGATCTTAGATTGTAGTATTAAAATGCTCAGCGAAACAAACACGCTTATTGGTGAAAATGTTTTAGCTATTGTTTCAGGAAAATCAAAGAAAGATGAATACATCGTTATCTCGTCTCATTACGATCATTTAGGCATCAGAGATTCTATGATAAACTATGGTGCTGATGATAACGGAAGTGGGACGTCTGCAGTTCTTGAAATGGCGCGACTTTTTCAGAAAGCAAAAAACGAAGGACATGGTCCGGAAAGAAGTATTTTGTTTATGAATGTTAGTGGAGAAGAAAAAGGACTGCTCGGATCTTCGTTCTACGTGAAACATCCGATTGTTCCTCTGGAAAAAACAGTTGCCAATCTGAATATAGATATGATCGGTAGAACCGACGAAAAGCATGATAGCTTGAAGGTAACCGACTACATATATCTTATTGGCGCCGATCGCCTGAGTAAAGAACTTGCCCAAATCAATTTTAATACGAATTCAGAATTTACAAAACTTGAACTTGATTCAGCTTTTGATAATGATAAGGATCCCAACAGATACTATCAGAGAAGCGACCACTATAATTTTGCAAAAAATAATATTCCGGTCATTTTTTATTTTAATGGTACCCATGCCGACTATCATAAACCAAGCGATACTTTGGAAAAGATAAACTTCCCACTATTAAGAAAGAGAGCCCAGTTGGTTTTTTTAACAGCGTGGGAATTACTCAACCGTCATGAAAGAATAAAGCTGAATAAGTAATTGGTAAAGTTTTGTTTTAGGTGTTCAAGACTATACATATTTTACCCCGGGGGCCGCGAAAAAAAATCGCTGCCTTTGCTTACAAGCAAACCCAATAAGTAGAATAGATATGTAATAAAAAAACGCCGCTTTCGCCGGCAAGAAGCCCCACGATTTCCCCTCTTGCACGGCTATCCACCACAGGGCAGACAGCAATGATAAATGGCCAAAGGACAAAATTTAAAACCGGAATCGTAACCGCGTAAATGTGGGTTCTTTTTTGCAACAAGAACCTCAACTTATCACCCATAACTGTTTGTGGATTGCCGTTGTTTTATCTCTTTGTAATAAATAAAAGTGTATTTTTGAAATCGTGAGAAAACTATTTACCGCACTTCTACTATTGATCAGCATTCATTCGAATGGTCAGGAACTTTTATCGGAAGAATCGTTCCGCACTTACTTCGTTTCAGGAAAAGATTCCCTTGATCCTATCGAAGGAATCTGGAACGTTTCCACAACCCAGGAATTTTATCGATATGATACCTTGTACGATGTCCGTAAATATCCAAAGGCAGCGAAAGTCGCTGTCGTTAAAAAAGAAGACGGCTATGAATCATACAATCTCACCGGAGAATCATACGATGTGCAGTTTTTAACTACTGATGTGAAAGGTGTGTATCTATACAAAAATTATTTCCCCGAGATCAAACAGTATTCAAAGGCAAAAGCAATCATCAGTAAAGGCCAGGAAATGGAATACACCTATGACTTCCCTGATGATTACCTCCGCATAAAATTTGGTGATACATATGAAGATGGAACACGTGTAGTAAATATTCTTAAGTGGACAAAAAGTTTTCCTGAAACAAGATAATGAATGGCAAACAGACTGAAATATGTAATTGTCATTATTCTGCTTATTCATTCACGGAATCTATTTGCTGAAAAATATTGGATAAGTTTTACTGACAAATCAGGTGTGGAATTCGATCCATACGCTTATTTTTCTCAACGAACGATTGACCAAAGGTTGTCACAAGGATTGAATCTTTGCGATGAAAAAGATTTTCCGGTCAACGAAAATTACTGTTCACAAGTACTTTTATTAAGCGATTCTGTAAGTTATTCCAGCAGGTGGTTAAATGGAATAGCAGCGTATACTTCTCCAGATAGAATTGAATCCATCAAAGCACTGCCTTTTGTTTCTTCTGTTCGCGAAATGAACGGACAAGTTGTTTTAGCCTTTAAAACAGAAGAGTCGAAAGATCTAAACACATACAATCGTGCGCTCTTACATTATCAGACAGATCGTTTGGGTGGCAAGCTTTTCAACGAAAGAAACATCGATGGAAAGGGGATTCGTATAGCAGTATTGGATGCCGGTTTTAAAGGAGCAGATGAAAATAGCGTATTCACTAAATTGAGAAATGAGAAACGGATCATTGCTACTTATGATTTTGTAAGAAAGAAAGAAGACGTTTTCGTCAGCCATTGGCATGGAAGCGCCGCTCTCTCATGTATTGTTGGTGAGCTCGATACTGTTAAGATCGGACTCGCTACAGGTGCAGAAGTGTTGCTGGCAAGAACAGAAAAAGTTTTTTCAGAAACCATTAGCGAAGAAGAGAATTGGCTGGTAGCAGCTGAATGGGCAGATAAAAATGGTGCGAATATTATCAGCAGTTCATTAGGATATACATACAACAGATATTTCAACGATGAAATGAATGGCCGGAATAGTCTCATCGCAATGGCAGCTACAGTTGCTGCATCGAAAGGAATTCTGGTTGTAAATTCAGCGGGAAATGAAGCTCGCGACAACTGGCACTACATCGATACACCTGCTGATGCTGATAGTGTTTTGGCAGTAGGTGGCACAGATCCCGGAACCGACCTACATATTTATTTCAGTTCATTTGGTCCAACAAGTGATGGACGTCTGAAACCAAATGTAACTGCACCCGCAGATATCATAGCAGCAAGCGTTAGCGGTATAAAGGAGGCTTTCGGAACATCATTCTCTGCTCCCTTGGTTGCCGGATTTGCAGCATGCGCCTGGCAGACGAACAGATCACTTTCAAACATGCAATTGTTTCGCGAGATTGAAAAGAGCGGACATCTTTATCCATATTTTGATTATGCACATGGCTACGGAATTCCTCAAGCGAAATATTTTACTGACACGACCAGAACGATAGAGCCTACATTTGATTTCGTAATTGTGAATGATCAGATAAAAGTTGTCCTCCGTGAAAAATATTCTTATCCCGACCAGGAAGTCGCATTAGGTTATAATGCTCAAAGAAATCTTTTCTATAAAGTAACAGATAAATACGGATCAGTAAAATCGTATACTGTTTTTCTTGCCGGTAGAAAAGAAATGCTGAACCTGCAGGCGCAGGATTTTAACGAAGGCGATGAAGTTACAGTTCATTTTGAAGGCTATACCAGCAAACTGGATTTTCCAAAATTAGAATCTGAAGAAATTAAATAAGAATGAAAAAGCTAACACAAATTTTATTCCTGATTTTTATTCTAAACGCAGTTTCTGCACGGGCACAAACTGTTTTATTAAACTACGACAGAGCTCTCGAAAAGAAATACGATAAAGGACCCAATCAGGAAAAATTCACTCAGGGTTTGATAAAATTCGGATTTGTGCTTCCGGTTTCAGACAGACAGGAAATTATTGCAGGGAATTCTGTTTCATGGGGATTTGGTCTCAGGAAAAAATTTAAGATCAGTCCGCTCTATTCATTAGGTTGGGAATTTCAAATCGACTTTACGAATTATAAACTGAAAAGAGCACCCGGAGCACTTTCTCTTTACGGCACCCCCATTGAAGACAGGCGTTTTGATATGTCGGCTGTTTCGCTTGGACAATTCAACCGTTTTAATTTCGATGTGAACAGAGGTAATTTCATGGGAACTTATTTAGATCTCGGAGTAACAGGAAAATATTGTTTGTCTATGTCGGAAGTTTATAAGTATGAAACAGGATATGGAACCGCCCGCACCGAAGTCGACGATCTGGATTACGTAAAAAAAATACAGGCTGAAGCGTTTGCCAGATTCGGATATAGCCATATCAGCCTTTGGGCGTCTTATCGTTTTACCGATTTGTTCAAATCCAAATATCAGATGCAGGAGATGCCGCAGGTGATTTTGGGACTTGAGATTGGGCTTTATTGATTTTACAAAAGTGTTTATGTGCCTCCGTGTTTTAGGTAAAAGCCGGATTTAGTGGGAGATTTAATTTGTATACTTGTTTACTAGAATTAATTTTATACTATTTCTATAAAGGCAATTAGTTTCATAAAGCCTGCTTAAATAGAGGGTTAATGCAACTGATGCGTAAACACAAACGTTATAAGCAAGCCTAAAAGACGACCGTGCAACCGTAAGACGGACACCAAAACGACCAGACTTTTGACTGCCAAATAAATTCTCGGACGACAAAAACTCGGTTGACAATTTCGCTGTAACTCGACACCGCCAGACCATTTTGCCGACACTAAAGCCAACGCATTTGTTTTAAAAATTTCCCCACCGCACATTTTAAAAAATAATTTTAGCCAGCCCACATTGGCACATTTGGGGTTTGCGCCTTCACACAAGCCGACACACAGGCAAACCCCAAAAGAGCCAATTTCCCACCGCACCAGATGATTTTCGTCATATTTTAAAGTTTTCTCAAAAAAAACTTGCAGGCGTGAATATAATTCAATTACCTTTGTGAGTGAATATTCACTAACATTATAAATACAATCAAAATGAACGGCAAAAACAACATCGCAATTGGCTTCCTGACAATGGGGCTTTTTATGGCTTATGGCTTTCTATTAATCTACCTCCGTGACTTTGCTCCGGGTAAAGAAGAATGGGCAAACTCATACAGTATCGGAAAACATTTTGAAAGCAGACTGGCTCACGTTCACGGGAACTTGTTTGCCTTTTTAAACATCCTAATTGGCTATTTGCTTCTACATTTCAGAGACAAACTCCAAAACGTGAAAGTCATTTCTTGGTTGGCACTTACTGGATTGTTAATGCCAATAGGAATACTAACAGAGGTGTATTTTGGTTTGCCTCCTGCTTTAGTATTAATCGGAGCAATTGCAATGACAGCTTCGGTAATTTGGTTAGGTGTTGCCTTTTTGAAAATGAAATCTGTCACTCAATAAATCATAAACTCTAAAATAAATAAAGATGAAAAAAATAAATGCAATTGGTTTACACCAAGACAAAGCCGAAGATTTGGCAAATAAATTAAACAAGTTATTGGCAAACTATTCAATCTTTTATCAAAACACGAGGGGCTTTCACTGGAACATCAAAGGTGAAAAGTTTTTTGAGCTGCATTTAAAATTTGAAGAACTCTACAATGATTTGTTGCTAAAAATTGATGAAGTAGCTGAACGTATATTAACATTGGGGCATACACCCGAGCATAGTTATTCTCAATATTCTAAAACATCAACAATAAAGGAAAGCAAGAAAATTTCTGATGGTTTAATTGCAGTTGAACAAATTCTGGAAGCATTTAAAACAGTAATCGTAATGCAAAGAGAAATTCTTGCATTAGCTACTGATGCGAACGATGAAGGAACAAATGCTTTAATGAGCGATTATATCCGTTTTCAGGAAAAACAAGTATGGATGTATTCTTCATTCTTAAAAAAATAACAAATGACAACAGCAATTTCAGACAGACAACTTGAAATTATAGAAGCAGCAGGTAAAATACTTACTACTTCGGGAGTAAGTGGCTTAACAATTAAGAACCTTGCTAAGGAAATGAAGTTTTCTGAAAGTGCCATTTACAGGCACTTTACAAGCAAGGAAGAAATAATTATTGCCTTGCTCGAATATCTTGCTAAGAGTATGGATGAACGCTATACTAATGCAATTTCCAGCGATCAATCACCCGAAGAAAAATTCATAACGCTGTTTCAAAATCAGTTTTCATTTTTTAAAAAGAACCCACACTTTGTAGTGGCGGTATTTTCTGATGGACTTATGGAAGAAAGTCAACGCATAAACGAAACTATATTGAAAATAATGGGTGTAAAAATGAAACACTTAATGCCTATAATTTTGGAAGGGCAACAAAAAAAAGTTTTTACAAATTCTATAACATCTGATGAATTAATGCATATCGTGATGGGAACTTTCCGACTGAAAATGTTTAAATGGAGAGTTGCAAATTTTCAATTTGACATTACTCGAAACGGTGACAATATGATACAATCAGTATTAACATTAATCAAATCAAAATGAAGAAAATACTTCCACATTTATTTGCAACTCTCCTCGCTGGGTTTGGCTTGCTTACTTTATTCCTAAGCACATCTGTAATTTTTGATTTGTTTGGTATTAGAGCCAAAGAGGGCAATTATGTTCTGTTTGTGGTTTGGTCAAATTTCATCAGTAGCATTCTATATCTTTTTGCAGCTTATGGGTTTATTAAAAACAAAAAATGGACGGCTACACTCTTAGGGATTTCAACACTCATTCTAATAGCAGCTTTTATCGGGCTTAAAATTCACGTAAGTTCAGGCGGTATCTATGAAGAAAAAACTATCGGTGCAATGATTTTTAGAATTTCAGTAACGCTTGTATTTGCCATCATTGCTTATTTCACAATAACAAAAAAGAAATTATGAAGAAAATAACAATTTCACTTACAGTAATCAGTTTGTTCCTTTTTAGTTGTAGCAACACATCTAACGAAAAATCAAAACAGCAAACTGAAACCGTAACTCACGAAGAACATCAGCACAACGATGAAATGCAAACCATCGAACTCAACAATGGCGAAAAATGGAAAGTTGATGCCAATATGATAACTCATATTCGCAATATGGAAAATGATATTATTTCTTTCTCTACTGTTGAGCAAAAAGATTACAAATCATTAGCCGAAAAATTGCAATCCAACATTGATTTACTTACTACTAATTGCACAATGAAAGGCAAAGCCCACGATGAACTAC
>ERZ795044.4321-NODE-4321-length-11706-cov-9.434040_pt1 | contig 11706 bp, 10 predicted proteins | sample MGYA00375128_ERZ795044 | MGnify/ENA primary metagenome ERZ795044 (study PRJEB30173, sample SAMN05720213) | anaerobic digester metagenome | isolation source: active sludge of municipal wastewater-treating anaerobic digesters | place: USA | collected 2014-12-22 ... | reverse complement strand
TACCCCGCCGCCTCGCACAGCAGCATCGTCTCCCGCGTCTTGCGCGACACCCCGCCCAGCGTCTCGCCAGCCGGCGAGGGGCGGATGAAGGCGCGCTCGTCCGCCGCCAGCTTGGCCATCCGCGTCTTGTCGCCCAGGATCGACCCGCCAGACCGCCGCGAAGTCGGGTCCACCGCCAGCACGGCCACCCTGTGCCCCATCCCCGTCAGCAGCGTCCCGAAGCTCTCGATGAAGGTCGACTTGCCCACGCCCGGCACGCCCGTGATGCCGATGCGCTGCGCCTTGCCCGTCAGCGGCATGATCGCGCGCAGCATCTCGCGCGCCTCCGCCTGATGGTCCGCCCGCCGCGACTCCACAAGCGTGATGGCGCGGCCAAGTCCGGCGCGGGTGGAAAGGTCAAAGCTCATGCCTGCTTTTGCGACGGCGCGTGAATGCGCGCAAGCAGGGCGCGATGATCCGAGCCCAGCGCTGGCCCCACCTCATACCGGCTGACCCTCAGCCCCTCCGAGGCCATCACATGGTCAATCGGCAGCCCCAGCAGCGGCAGCCTACTCAACCATGTCGGCGCAAACAGGTAAGCCCCAATCCGCCGCCCCGGAATGTCCGCGAACGCCGGTGTCCACGGCGTCGCGTTGAAGTCCCCCGCAATCACGAACGGCGAGCGCGCATGCGTCGCCAGCATGGCGATCTGCTTGTCGCGCTCCGCCGTCAGCGCTGCAGTGTTCGGCGGCACAGGATGCACTGCAATCACGTTCAGTACGGCGTCCCCAACCGCGACACTGAATGTCACAAACGACCGCGCATGCGGCCCCGGACCCGCATGAACCACCGCGTCGCCAATCGCCACGCGCGACAAGGCGACGACCCGTGTCGAACAGATCTCTCCCTCCGGCTGCGGAGGCCCCGCGATACGATACGGATAGTCCCCCGCCAGCGCATCGTCCGGCGAAGCCTCGCGTGGATACTCCCCGATCAGGATCACATCCGCGCCCTGCGCCTTCGCCCAGTCGAGCGTGCGCTTCAGCGGCGCTTCACTGGTCCACACATTGGCCCAGACGATGGTAAGCCCCGGCTGCCCGGCCAGGCTCGCATCTGGCCTGATGAAGCGCGGCGAGGGCAGGGCGGCCAAATTGACCAGCGCGAAGCCCAGCGCAATCGCCGCCCACCCCCATGAAGGCTCAAGCCACAGGCATAGCAACGCGCCAACGCCGCCCGCGACAATCATGTGCGGACGGAAATGCTGAAGGAGTTCGATCGGCCAACGCCTGCGCGCCACAAGGCTCACAAGCGTGATCATCGCATAGAGCAACGCCAGCGCGGGAAAGACGATCGCCATCCCGTGCTCCCCGCGCGCGTCTACGGCAATGTTACGGCTGGTACTGGCGCGCGACCGAGTAGGCGTCATACGCCGACGGATCGCTCGGCTTCGGCCCGCGCCCCATCAAGATCTCCAGCGTCGATTCAAACTGCCGCGAATCCCCGCCGAGGTTGAAGCCAAGACCAACGCCCAGGCTCGATCCATACGATCCCGTACCGCCGCCGATGCCGATCGTCGGCCCGCCGGCCGACTGTCCGCCGCCGACAACGTCCGTCATGCGCGAGACAACCTGGAACCACTGATAGCCATTCTGGATCGTGAGGTCGGCCGCACGGCGCAGCGCCATGCCTTCCACATCTGGCGCCTTCATGTCGGGATTGGCGCGGAAGGACACGCGATAACGCTGCTCCTCGATGCGCTGTTCGCGATAGCCCATATCGTCGCCATCCATCGCGGGAATGTAGCGCGTCGGCCCGCTCGAGCAGGCGGCGAGGGCAAGGCCAAGCGACAGGACGGCAATCATGCGTTTCATGGCGGTTCTCCCCATGGAGGTATGGTCTTGGCGCGCAGACTAGCGGGATTTGCGCCCCGCGCCAGCACCCAGGATGTGGCGCAAGGCCAAGCTTAGCTGGCCTGAACCCGCGATGAATGAAGCCTCAACCCGCCGCGGCGTTCCGCGAATTATGCCCCAGCTTGCCCGTCAGCTTGTCCAGCAGCTCCACCGCGGCTTCGGCAATGACAGTGCCCGGCGGGAAGATCGCCGCGGCCCCGGCGGCATACAGCGCATCATAATCCTGCGGCGGCACAACGCCGCCCACCACCACCATGATGTCCCCACGAGATTCCTTGTTCAGCGCCCCGCGCAATTCCGGAACCAGCGTCAGGTGCCCCGCCGCCAGCGAAGACGCGGCCACAACGTGTACGTCGTTCTCCACCGCCTGCCGCGCAGCTTCCTCCGGCGTCTGGAACAGCGGCCCGATATCCACGTCCCATCCAAGGTCGGCAAACCCCGACGCCACAACCTTCTGCCCCCGGTCGTGACCATCCTGTCCCATCTTCGCGATGAGAATGCGCGGACGCCGTCCCTCCGCCTTCTCGAACGCATCGGCCAGCGCGCGCGCCGTCACCACCTTGTCTGATTTCGCACTCATCCCCTGAGCATACACCCCCTGGATGGATTTGATCACCGCCTGATGGCGCCCGACCACTTTCTCGACCGCATAGCTGATCTCGCCCACCGTCGCCTTGGCCCGCGCCGCCTGGATGCCCAGCTCCATCAGGTTGCCACGCCCCAGCTCCGTCGCCTTGGTGATGGCGTCCAGCGCCTGCGCCACGGCCGTCTCGTCCCGCTCGCCTTTCAGCCGCTTCAGCTTGTCGAGCTGCATCGTGCGGACCTTGGCGTTGTCCACTTTGAGAACCGGCACATCCTCGTTCTCGTTCAGCCGGAACTTGTTGACGCCCACAATCGTCTGCACGCCGCTATCAATGCGCGCCTGCGTCTTCGCGGCCGCTTCCTCGATGCGCAGCTTCGGCAGGCCTTCCTCGATGGCCTTGGCCATGCCGCCCATCGCCTCGACTTCCTCGATATGCGCCCACGCGCGCCGCGCGAGATCGTTCGTCAGCCGCTCGACATAGTAGGAGCCGCCCCACGGATCGATCGTGCGGCAGACGCCCGCTTCCTGCTGCAGGAAGATCTGCGTGTTGCGCGAAATCCGCGCCGAGAAATCCGTCGGCAGAGCCAGCGCCTCGTCGAACGAGTTCGTATGCAGCGACTGCGTCTGTCCGCCCGCCGCCGCCATCGCTTCAAAGCACGTGCGGATCGCGTTGTTGTAAACGTCCTGCGCCGTCAGCGACCAACCGCTCGTCTGCGAGTGCGTGCGCAGCGACAGCGACTTGTCACTCTTCGGATTGAACTGCTTCACCAGCCGCGCCCACAGCAGCCGCGCCGCCCGCATCTTCGCGACTTCCATGAAGTAGTCCATGCCGATCGCCCAGAAGAACGAAAGGCGCGGCGCAAACTTGTCGACATCCAGCCCCGCAGCAATCCCGGAGCGGATATACTCGACGCCATCGGCCAGCGTGTAGGCCAGCTCCAGATCCGCCGTCGCTCCCGCTTCCTGCATGTGATAGCCGGAAATCGAGATCGAGTTGAACTTCGGCATGTTCTGCGAGGTGTACGCAAAGATGTCCGAGATGATCCGCATCGAGGGGCGCGGCGGATAGATGTACGTGTTCCGCACCATGAACTCTTTGAGGATGTCGTTCTGGATCGTGCCCGAAAGCTTCGCCGCCGGCACGCCCTGTTCCTCGGCCGCCACCACGAACAGCGACATGATCGGCAACACCGCGCCGTTCATCGTCATCGAGACTGACATCTGATCGAGCGGAATGCCCGCGAACAACGTCCGCATGTCGTAGATGGAATCGATGGCCACACCCGCCATCCCGACGTCGCCCGTCACGCGCGGATGATCCGAGTCATATCCACGGTGTGTCGCCAGATCGAACGCCACCGAAAGACCCTTCTGACCCGCCGCCAGGTTGCGGCGATAGAAGGCGTTGGAATCCTCGGCCGTCGAGAACCCGGCATACTGCCGGATCGTCCACGGCTGGTTGGTGTACATGGTGGGGTAGGGGCCGCGCACGAACGGCGCGATGCCGGGCCATCCGTCCATGAAATCGAGCCCGGCCGTATCCGCCGCCGAATACATCGGCTTCACCGGAAGCCCCTCCGGCGTCGCCCGGTTGGTGGTCGCCATGTCGCCTGCGCGGGCCGCCCAACCGGCCATGTTCACCGGCGGCGCGTCTTCCCCGAGCGGAAGCTGGGTGAAGTCGGGAAAGGTCAGGGCCATCTTCGGGCGCTCCGGGACGCGGATTCGATTGAAGTTTCCTAGCACCCTCTATCGCTGTCATGAAGTCTTCGCACCTGCGAAGCGACGCTCATCCCCCGTTCACCTCGGCATTTGTAATCGTTTGTAACGCCCGCCCAAAGCGCGACGGATGCAGTTATAGCTGCCGTTGAAGCTTGAGATCGCTGCCTCACGGAGCGATCAGGGGGACCACACGCCCCATCAAAGGGGCACAGGAGACGAAGACCCGATGACGATCAGGAAAATTCTTGCCGGCACCGCGCTCACCGCGCTCATTGCTGCCCCGGCCATGGCCCAGCCCACTCCGATGACGCCCGAACAGCGCGAGGCGCGTTTCGTCGCAGCCGACACCAACAAGGACAACAAGCTCGACAAGGCCGAATGGACCTCCGTCCTCCCCGAGCAGGCCCGCGAGATGGCCGACCAGATCTGGTCCTCCCGCGTCGACGCCGACGGCGACGGCTTCATCACCAAGGAGCAGTTCCTCGCCCTGCGCATGGGTCCCCCGGGCGGCCGGCCGCAGTAGGCTCTCTTCCACGACCAGCATCGGCCGGCGATCCATTCGCCGGCCGTTTGCGTTTCTGCTTGCCCGTATCGCCGATCCTCCCGATCCTGCGCAGACAGGCGGGAGCAAACGATGACGCGCACAGCGATTGCGATAGCGACAGCCATCGCCCTGTTCGCGTTCCCCGCCCACGCGCAGGATTACCGCGCTCCGCGCAGCTCCCTCGGCCAGCCCGACCTCCAGGGCACGTGGACCAATGAAACCGCCACGCGCTTCGAACGCCCGTCCGAAATGGCCGGCCGCCTGATCATGACGCCCGAAGAAGTCGCCGAACTCGACCGCCGCACCGAGTTTCGCCCCGCCATGCGCGTCAACGGAGAGCCGCGCACCAGCCTCATCACCAACCCGCCCGACGGCCGCGTCCCCGCCATGAAACCCGGCGCCGCGCCCGACCCGCGCTATTACACCTTGAAGCCCGGCGAGAAGGTGACAGACGGCCCCGAACTCCAGCCGATCGACGACCGCTGCATCCTCCCCATCTTCAACAATGCCGGCCCCGTCATGCTGCCGCTCCCCGGCAACTCCAACTACCAGATCGTCCAGACCGCCGACCACGTCGTCATCCTCGTCGAGATGATCCACGACGCCCGCATCGTCCGCCTCAACAGCATGCATCGCACAGACGGCCTGCGCCCATACCTCGGTGACTCCATCGGCTGGTGGGAGGGCGAGACGCTGGTCGTCGAAACCACCAACTTCCCTGCCGGCCAGATCTTCCGCGGCTCATGGATCAACCTGAAGGTCACCGAACGCTTCACCCGCGTGGGCGAGAACCGCCTCCACTACGGCTTCACCGTCGAAGACGCCTCCAAGTGGGACGCTCCGTGGGGCGGCGAATACGAATTCCGCCCCGCCCACGGCCCCATCACCGAATACGCCTGCCGCGAAGGCGAGATATCGCTCCCCTCCATGCTCCGCGCCGCCCGCATCGCCGAAGCCGCCGAAGCTGAATGACGCTCACGCGCCCCCAAACGCGAACACCGCATTCAGCGCCACATCATCCGCCGCGCCGCCAAAATCCCCGCCCGGATACTCCGCGATCAACGTAAGCCGATCCATCGGCAGAAACCTCCGCCCCGGATCACCCACGAGCACCTCGACGCCCCGCGCGACGCACCGATCCAGAAATCCGGTCACGCGCCGCGCCAGCTCATCATCGTAAAACAGATCGCCCACCAGAACGACATCAACATCCCACGCCGGCCCCGCCGTCAGGTCCACCAGCAGCGTCTCGATACCCACACCATTGATCGCCGCATTCAGCTCCGCCGCCACCACCGCATAGCGATCCACATCCGCCGCAACGACCTTGCGCGCTGCAGCCATCGCCGCCGCGATCGCCACCAGCCCCGAGCCCGTCCCGAGATCGATGACGCGCTTCCCCGCCACGCACGCGGGCTGATCCAGCACATGCCGCGCCAGCGCCAGCCCGCCGCCCCACACATGCGCCCAGTACGGATTGCCAAACCCCGCATCCGCCTCGGCCATCCGCGACAGACCGCTCGTCGGTCCTGCCCTGTGCAGCCGAATTTCCGGCACGGACCGCACCGGCTCAATCGGAAACCGCGCCTGGATCGCCAGCGCTATGTCGTGCGGGGCAGGGCTCTCGATCATGGTTCTCCGGCGCAAGCCCTCTCTTTGCCTTGGTGATCCGCGCGCGGCAATGCTACCGAAGGGACAAGAGCGGCCAGTCCGCCGCCATCCGCCTCGCAGGGAGCAGACATGACCGACGTCAATTCAATGAAGGGCAAGCGCGCCGTGGTCACCGGCGGCGGAACCGGCCTCGGCGCCGCCACCGCGATGGGCCTCGCCCGGCGCGGCGTCGATGTCTGCATCAACTACAATTCCAGCGCCGACGCCGCCAACGATGTCGTCGCCGAATGTCGCAAGCTCGGCGTCAACGCCTTCGCGGTGAAAGCCAACGTCGCCGAGGATGAAGACTGCCGCGCCCTTGTCGCCGCCGCCGTCGAACAGTTCGGCGGCCTCGATGTGCTGGTCAACAACGCCGGCATCACCAAATTCGCCAAGCACTCCGATCTCGACGCGCTCGACGCCGAAGACTTCCTGCGCCTCTACAAGGTCAACGTGGTCGCCGTCTACCAGATGACCCGCGCCGCCCAGCCGCATCTTGCAGCGAGCGGCAAGGGCACGATCGTCAACGTGTCCTCCATCGCGGGCGTCGCCGGCATCGGCTCGTCCATCGCCTACGCCGCCACCAAGGGCGCGCTCAACACGATGACCCTGTCACTCGCCCGCGCGCTCGCGCCGAACATCCGCGTCAACGCCGTCTGCCCCGGCTATATCGGCTCCGGCTGGTTCACCAAGTACCAGGGCGACGCCGTTGAATCGCAGACCGCCGAACAAGTCGCCAAGACCACGCCCCTGCGCGTCGCCTCCATGCCCGAAGACATTGCGGAATCGATCCTGTTCTTCGCCGGCCCCGAAAGCCGCCACGTCACCGGCGAGTTCATGATCATCGACGCCGGCATGCACCTTGGCTTCGCGCCGCTGAAAGCTAGGTAGGGGATGCGTAGGGTGGATTGAGCCAACGGCGAAATCCACCATACTGCCGCCAACGCGATGGCGCACACAGGGGAGCGACAGCCAATGGCCTTGCTGACAAGCCGCCGCAGCTTCCTCCTCGCAGGCTCCGCCGCACTCGCCGCTTGCACTACGTCGTCCAAGCCCACGCCAACAACCCCGCCTGTCACGCCACCCGCCGCCGCCAACACCGGCTTCCCCCTGATCGCCGACACCGCCGTCCGCCTCGACGCCGCGAAGGCGCGCGCGCTCTACGCCGCCGGTGTCCGCACCGTCTTCCGTTACTACTCCCACATCCCGCCCAGCCTTGTCGGCAAGGACCTCCAGCCCGAGGAAGCCGCCATCATCATGGGCGAAGGCCTCTCCATCGGCAGCGTCTTCCAGCACTACAACAACTGCTTCCGCACCTTCGAGAACAACTGGGGCAGGGAGGATGCCGAACAGGCGCTCCGCATGGCCGAAGCCGCCGGTCAGCCCGAAGGCTCCGCCATCTATTTCGGCGTCGACGCAGACTGGCCCTACCAGCAACTCCGCGATCCCATCCTGAAATACTTCGACGATGTGAAGCGCGCCTTCGAAGGCTCCGGCATTTCCGTCGGCATCTATTCCAACGGCTGCATCTGCAACGCGGTGCGCACCGCCGGCACAGCCAGCTATTTCTGGCTCTCCGGCTCCACCGGCCACTCCGGCACGCAGGCGTTCTACAACACGGGCCAGTGGACCATGTTCCAGAACGCCCTAGACATCGCGCCGCCGCAGGTCGGCTTCGGCATCGACACCAACATCGCCAACCCCACCACGCGCGGATACATCGGCCAGTGGACAAAAACCGGCACAACCACCCAGTCCCACGGCGTCGCCGCAACACAGGCCGTCTTCGCCGCCCGCAACTTCATCCGCGTCGCCACTGAAATCCGGCAGGACTCAGACCCCGGCGCCGCATCCGTCGCGCCTATCCGCAAGGACCTCAACGTCCGCATTCTCGAGACCTCAGGCGACTGGGTGAAGATCGTCACCCAGGAAGGCGGCCCCCGCGGCGCCACGCCCACCGTCACCGGCTGGGTGCAGGCCGCAGCCCTCGTGCCCATGGACCGCTTCCCCGACAACACCTCCAACTACGGCCTCTGCAACGCGCCCACGGTCGTCAGCGACACAACAAAATACCAAAGCTGCGAACGCGCCACGTCGCGGCTGCGCTAAGCTGAGGCAAGGGGAGCACCCACCCATGCCCATGTTCCACAACGGCAATCGCGACCTGCAGGACCTGTTCGGCTCACGCGCTCTCGCAGACCGCCTCGAACAGCGCCTGCGCCATTCCGAGTTCACCGACGAGGACAAGGCCTTCATCGAGTCCCTAGAATACTTCTTCCTCGCCACCGCGACGCCCATCGGCCAGCCGGACTGCTCGTTCAAGGGTGGCTCCGCCGGCTTCGTCCGCGTCCTCGCGCCGAACCTCCTCGTCTGGCCTGACTATGACGGCAACGGCATGTTCAAGAGCCTCGGCAACATCGCCATCAATCCGTCTGTCGGCCTGCTCTTCATCCGCATGGGCGAAAGCCCCCGCCGCCTCCGCGCTAACGGCCAGGCGCAGGTCTCCTTCGATGACCCGATGATCGCCGACTTCCCCGGTGCGCAGGGCATCGTCCGCTTCTCGCCGATCGACATCTTCCCCAACTGCCCGCGCTACATCCCCGACGCCACGAACGCGCGCGCGTCGCCCTACACCCCGCGCGAAGGCGAGCCACCCGTCGAACCCAAATGGAAATCCGCCGACATGTTCAAGGACGTCGTCCCGCCGAGGAAGGCGTAGGCCTACAACCCCAACTCGGCATGCGCCTTCTCGAGGCTCGCGAGCGCATCGACACCGATGAAGATGAACTCGTCCACGCCGGCCGCCCGCAGCTGCGCCTCAAGCTCGCCCGGCCGCCCGGCCAGATAGACGCGCGCCGCACCCGCCAGCTTCAGCGCCTTCGCCGTCTCCACCGCCTCGGCCGCATAGCGCTTGTCCGCTCCGCACAGGCACACCAGCCTGCAGCCCGCCTGCGCCATCGCCTGCGCATGCCACACCGCGTCGCCCGCTGATGGCACGCCGCTGATGCCGCCCGCCGCAAAGAAGTTCTGCGCATACTGCAGCCGCGCCGAATGCTCGGCCTGCGGCCCCATCGCCGCGAGATAAACCTTCGGCGCGCGTCCCGCCGCCGTGCGTTGATCGGCAAGATCGCGCAACCGCTCGAACGGCTCTGCCAGCCGCACCGGCCAGAACGGCTCGGCCTCGGCGCCTTCATCGTCCGCGGTGCGCGATATATCGGCCAGCGTCGCGCGGTCCTGCGCCGCCGCCTTCAGCGAGAACCACGAACGCGATGCCGGCGCCCGGCCCGAAGCCTCCGCCGCACGCCGTACGATCGCGGGCAGGTTCACAACCTCCACGCTCGGCAGGTCTTCGCCAATGAGCGGGAAGTCCGTCACGCCTGTGATCTGCGCCTTGCGCTTGGCCGTCTCTTCCATGCGCTTCTGCCGGCTGATCCCGACGCCCGTCTGGAACGATCCCTCCTGCAGCGCCTTCACCAGTCCGCCCTGCGCCTCGATCTGCTGGAACAGCGGCCACGCCGCCTTCGCAAGATCATCGCCCAGCTTCTCGACCGCCCACGCGCCGCCGGGCGCATCCACCACGCGGCCAAGGCTGCTCTCTTCCTGCGCGATCACCTGCGTGTTCCGCGCCAGCCTGCGCGCCAGCTTGCCTGGCAATCCCATCGCATCGGTGAAGTTGCGCACCGTCACGATGTCGGCCCCGCCAACGCCGCCGGCAAAGCACGCTGCCGTATTGCGCAGGATGTTCACCCACGGATCGCGCCGCGACAGCATTCGCCGCGATGTCGCGACCTGCAGCGTCATTCCCGCCGCCGCATCCTTCGCGCCGAACGCGTCGGCCACGCGCCACCACATCCGCCGCGCCGCGCGCAGCTTGGCCATCTCGACCATGTAGTCCGGCCCGACGCTCATCGTGAACAGTATGGTCCGGCACGCCGCATCCACACCCACGCCCGCCGTCAGCAGCGCGCGCACATACTCCGCGCCCGACGCAACCAGATACGCGATCTCCTGGACCTCGGTCCCGCACGCCTCATGCACCGGCCGCGAATCCGCGCGCAGCATGCTCGCCACCGGAAACTCCGGCGCCGCATCGCGCGCAAACGAAGCGGCCGCCGCCATCTCGTCTTCCGCCGCGCCGGGCAGGGCGCCCGTCCGCGCCAGCGCGCCAATCGGGTCCACGTTGAAAGCCAGCCGCGCCGCCGAAGCCTCGCGCGAAGGAATCGCCGCCGCCAGCAACGCCGCCAGCTCGATCCCCTGCGTCGTCGAAGCTCCCGCCGCCTCCAGCGCCACCGGCGCGAGGTCCAGCTTCACGCCACGCAGGATCCGCTCAACATCAATGGCCGATCGCGCCACAACGCCATGTTCGCCCGCCGCGTCCACGCGCAGCTCGACGGACGATACGCCGCCCTCCAGCGCCTCCATCACCTGGTCCGCCGCAATCGCCGGATCAGGATGCGAGACGACCTGCCGGATATCCCAGGGCAGGTAAGGGTCATTGGCCGACCGCGCCCCGCGAATGAACGGCGCCGCCCCCGGCAGCCCGGACGCATCCGCCCCCCAGTCCGCCCGCCGATACAGCGGCCGCACAGGCACGCCATGCTCTGTTTTCGTGGTGATCTTGGATAGCGGCGCCCCCTCCAGCGCCTTCTCGGCCAATGCCTGCCACTGGGCCTCGTCGGCCGGTGGAAAGTCAGCGGAAAGGGGCAGGTCGTCGGCCATGAATCTCTCGGAATAACCTTGACCGCATCAGGCATTCGCATGGCCCTACGTCAAGGGTTTGCGGCGTCTTGCCCGCATTGCCGCGCCTGACTTGCGCGATAAGGTTGGGTGCTCGCGGGGCGGCCCCGCCGATTCAGACACGGGATAACTTCACTCATGGCCATTCCGGCTTCGCTCGCGAACCAGCTGTCGATCCCCGTCATCGGCTCGCCCCTGTTCATCATCTCGAACCCCGACCTGGTCATCGCCCAGTGCAAGGCCGGCGTCATCGGCTCCTTCCCCTCGCTCAACGCCCGCCCGATCGAACAGCTCGATGAATGGCTCACCCGCATCAACGCCGAACTCGCCGCCGCCCGCGCGGCAGACCCCAAGGCGAAGATCGCGCCCTATGCCGTGAACCTCATCGTCCACAAATCCAACGTTCGCATCGAGGAAGACCTCGCCCTCTGCGTGAAGCACAAGGTTCCCGTCGTCATCACCTCGCTCGGCGCCCGGCCGGAAGTGAATGACGCCATCCACTCGTATGGCGGCATTGTCCTGCACGACATCATCAACATCGTCTTCGCCCACAAGGCGTTGGAGAAGGGCGCGGACGGCCTCAT
>ERZ795044.4316-NODE-4316-length-11718-cov-5.122010_pt1 | contig 11718 bp, 4 predicted proteins | sample MGYA00375128_ERZ795044 | MGnify/ENA primary metagenome ERZ795044 (study PRJEB30173, sample SAMN05720213) | anaerobic digester metagenome | isolation source: active sludge of municipal wastewater-treating anaerobic digesters | place: USA | collected 2014-12-22 ... | reverse complement strand
AAATTGTTCTTTGACCACACCTTCACCCGGTATGGCTACATTGGTGCGGTAAGATGTGATTGGTTTCAGGTCAAAAGCGGGTTGCATGGTATTTACCGGCTGCCGGCAAACAATCATATTTGAATTAATACTCAAAGTCATCGTATCTCCTTTCTCAAAGCGTCTGCGATAAACATGATAATATTTCCCGCCATCTTCATCGGTAATGATCTGTGTTTTGGTATTTTCAAAACCTTTTAAAAAACCGGTATCGGTGTACCCAGTCTTTATTGCAATAAACAAATCATTCGTTTCATAAGATGTGAATTCAAACCGCTTTACTTCTTCCCTGCTGTTTAACACAACCCAGTCTGCCCCAAAAAGATTGGAAGGCAGAGAATTTATACTTATGTATTCATTTTCAAATAGCTTGTCGCCAATATCCAGCCAAGAGCTCATTCTGTTAATGCTGCTTCTTTTTGTTGCGCTTCTTCTTGGTTCAGGAACTTCTTTCTTTGCAATGGCAATGGCTGATATTAATGCTTGCCCTACCTTGGTTCCAGGAAATGAAATGACCATCTTACCATTCTTCACCATAGCTTTAACCGTTTTCTTTAATACGGTATTGGGTCCTGCCTCACTCCATATATCCAGGTCATTCAACAGCATTTTATCGTTAATTGCCACATCAAATAACCGCATTCCCTTTGCATCTATTCCGCCGTCGATACCCAGCCACGGCTCAATAAAATAGAGTTCTACCAGGTATTCTCCATCTTCCAGGTCAAATTCAAACTTTAATTTATCCTTTCCATACCTGAATGATTGAAACAGTTTCCAGTCCTTTGAGTTTTTTATGGGAGAAAAAGTTCTTCGCTGGCTTGCAAAGAATGAAGGCATCCCTGGAAAATCTGCAGTCCAGGAAGCAGAACCGTGGCCGGTTATCTCCGGGTTGAACAGCCTGTCTTTAAGCCATACATTTCCATGCTCATCTTTGTAATCGGCACCGCCACAATTTACCCGGTAGATGTAATTGTATCCATCCAGCGGTTTTGTAATTGGTTGGGCAGGGACATAAAGTTTATTAAAGTCTGGCGATGCCGGTAAATGAAACAATACCATGGTATCTCTTGCAACTGCCTTCCCATTCACATAACCCACTGCATACAACACATTATATTGTATGTTCACTTTATCCCATTGGAAGTGGGTGCCAATGCCGTTCCTTTTTTGTTTGCCGAGAGATGCATTGTTTATATCATTGAATAATTCCACTTCATCGCAATTGCTGTACACATAAATACTGTCTTTGATCCCCGGCTTCATCCAGCGATTGGGCCAGGTGTGCGAAACGATGTATACCATCGGTTCTTTATTTTTATCAGCATAGTTGCTGCGATACATATAATATGCATCTGTTGGTTCTTCCCAGGGTGTAAGCAAGCCTTTATAATTTACGGGGCCGATCCTATCCAGTTCCCTTGCACCCTCACCTCCCTGCACACGACCGGGATTATCATGCGAAGTAAGTAACCAGAAAAACTGGCCGGCAACACTATCCTTTACACTTTCTGCTGATCTTATTTTCTGTTCCATCAATTGCGTCATCCTGTCTTCACTTAAAATACCGTTTTGTACAAAGCCCCCTTCGGTATGCAGGTCAATGGTACGCCAGGCACCGTATTCTCCAACCAGTATTTGTTTTTTCAGATCCTGTGCATAGCTTGCCGGATTACCGCCATAAGTCCCCGTCCAGTTCTGCGGCACATCCCAATCGGTTCCTTCTCCACCGTTGCAGGTGGTTACAAGCCGTTGGGACGATGCAGTTGGATCGAGCGAACGGATGAGTGCGGTGCATTCTTCCGCAAATTCTTTGGGCAACTTACTTTCATTTTGTAAGCCCCATAAGATCACCGAAGGATCATTACGCCTTTCTATCACCCATTCTCTTAAGAGTTTTTTAAAATTATCCCTGAATTCCCTTGTGTCGTACCAAACATGGGCCGATAATTGTGTCCACCAGAGAATCCCTTTTTCGTTGCAGAGTTTTCCGTACAATAAATTATGAGGTTGATGGCCATCTCGGAATGCGTTAAAACCTGCAGCTTCTATCCACTTCATTCTTGCAACGATCTGTTCGTTGCTGAATGCATGGCTTTGTCCGAGCAAATGCTCATACTCAGCAATACCATTTATAAAGACCGGTTTGCCGTTTAATGTAAACTGGTGAGAAGGATTGTTCCATTTGATAAAACGGAAACCAAAATCAGTTTCTGTTTTATCAATTACAACATTCTTCTCTTTGATAATAGAAACAATTTTATAGAGATATGGATCATCTGTATTCCATAAATGAGGATTGGCTATCTCAATGCTATTTTGTAAAACAGTAATGGAATCCTTTGTTTTTACTATTTTTGGGGTAGAAACTTCTTTTACAATCTTTCCTGCTGCATCTACCAGTTGGCTAACGATACTGACCTGCCTGTTTTGTTCCGAATAATTTTTCAGGGTGGTATTAACGGATAATAAAGCCGTATTGTTTTGGATCTCGGCCCAGGCATGAACACCAAATGGCTCAACCCTTACATCATTGGTAACAATTAAATGTACCGGCCGGAAAATACCCATTGGCTGTGAGCCTTCGGAAAAGCCACGTTCCTCGCTGCAGCCGCCGCAAACCCAGGGAAGATCTTTAATGTTGGCAGGATGGGATGCTTTTACCAGTAGTTGATTATTGCTACCGTCTGTTTTTATTTCATTGGTAACATCAATAGTAAACGTTGTCCTTCCTCCTGCATGCTCTCCCATTTTTTTGTTGTTAAGAAAAACAGTTGCGTAAGAGCCAACTCCTTCAAAAAATAAAAAGAACCGCTTACCTGTTTTATTTTGTTTGAGGGAGATATTCTTTTTATAAACTGCATCACCATGCAGGTTGCCGTGCAGTAATCTTCTGTAACCGTGGTAATCATCCCAATTGTGGGGAATATTTACTTTTTTCCAATCTTTGTTATTGATGGAAGTTAGCCATTTGTTGTTTAGGGAGATGTCTTGCCTTTGAGCGGAAGCATTGAACCACAAAGACACCAAGAACACGAAGAAACACAAAGACCTGGTGAAACTTTGTGACTTTGCGCCTTTGTGGTTTAAAAAAAAGTTGACTAATGGTATGCAATACAAGTGAGTGACACAACGATGCTTAATAGCAGTACAAAAGCCTGTACCCAAAAAAAAATTATAACTTACTAAGTGACGCATCAAAAGTGTAGACCCCGTTTTTTGTTGTTGAAATATTTTTTATTGTTCCGTTGTAGCGCAACTGCAAAGGCAAACCTGCCCTGGAAAAAACTTTTAGTTGCTGCAATTTTCCGTTAGCCCATTTTATATCCATCACAAAACCGCCTCTTGCACAAATGCCTTTTACCTGACCGTTGGCAAATGCAGCAGGTAAGGCCGGCAGGATATCAATGAACTGTGTGTGGCTCTGTACAAGCATTTCGCCGATGCCGGCTGCACCGCCAAAGTTGCCATCAATTTGAAAAGGCGGATGTGCATCAAACAAATTGGGATAACTGCCGGCGCCGCCTTTAACGGGGCTCAGCAACATTTTCAGCATGGTGAATGTGTGCTCCCCTTCTTTAAACCTGGCCCAGCAATTTATTTTCCAGGCAAGACTCCAACCCGTTGCTTCATCGCCCCGGAAAAGCAATGATTGTTTTGCAGCGTTCATTACAGCAGCGTTTTCATCCCAGTTAATCTCACTGCCGGGATACATGCCCCACAAATGAGAAATGTGGCGGTGTTTGTTATCTGGCCTGTCTACATCCTGCATCCATTCCTGCAATTGGCCATACTGGCCGATTTTGTTTGGTGCAATCTGTTTATATTTTTTTTGCAGCGTTTTTCTTAATCCTGCATCCACATTTAATAACCCGCCTGCGGTAATTACATTTTTGAAAAGCGCTCTTATGATCTGGTGATCCATGGTTGGCCCGGCTACCAAACCTCCTTGCTCCGGAGAATTAGATGGTGTGCTGATCAAATACCCCGTTGCCGGATCTTTTATTAAAAACGAATTGAAGAACAAAGCCGCTTCCTTCATGATCGGATAAGCTTTGTTCTTTAAAAATTCTTTATCCTGCGTAAACAAATAATGCTCCCACAAATGCTGGCAAAGCCATGCGCCGCCTGTTACCCAAATACCATGATTGGCTGCATTGATAGGCGCTGTACCACGCCACAGATCCGTGTTGTGGTGCAATACCCAGCCCGGTGCATCGTAATGGTCTTTGGCAGTCTGCTTACCGGTTTCAGATAACTCTTCGATCATTTTAAACAATGGCTCATGCATGGCAGAAAGGTTCAGCAATTCTGCCGGCCAGTAATTCATTTCTGCATTTATGTTGGTAGTGTACTTACTGCCCCAGGGCGGATTGGTAAGATCATTCCAGATGCCCTGAAGGTTTGCCGGCCTGGTGCCGGGCCTTGAAGAAGCAATGAGCAGGTATCTTCCGTATTGTGTGTAGAGTGCAGCAAAGGAAGGATCGTTGCCGCCGGCAAAACCGGCAAGCCTTACATCAGTTGGCGTATTTTTATTTGCCTCACTACCAAGCGAAATTGAAAACGTGTTGAACCAGTTTTGATATTCATTTATATGCGCTGCTTTTATTTCGTCATAGGTTTTCTTTTCAACAGTTTGTAATGCATGTGCACAGGACAGATCAGGATCTGCAGAAATATCCTGGTAATTTTTATAGTTGGTAGCTGCTGTTAAATATAATGTAGCTTCATCTGCATTTTCAACTATAAATTTTGTGCCCCTTTCGTCGTTTTCAATTTTTAATTCGCCTCCCTTTATTTTGATATGCAGATAACTTTTACCATACAGCATGCCGGTGCGTACTTGCACAGTAAGTGCCACCGTTTTCCTACCCCATTGCTTTACAGTGTAGTTCCGGTGAGGACTGCTAAGCATCGCATCAAAGCTGATGCTGGCTTTTTTACTTGCTGCTATATTTACAACCAATGCCTGGTTTGGCGCCGAAACAAAATATTCTCTTTTATAGTCAACGCCATCAATGGAATAAGATGTGGTTGAGATGGCATTGGAAATATCCAGTTCTCTTTTATAATTGGTATATGCAGCGGTATTGGCAAACTGCAGATTCAGGTCGCCAAAAGGCTGATAACTGGCCTGGTAACTGCCAACAGGTGGCGGATCATCATTTACTACCAAATACTTCCACTGTCCATTCAAAGATATCTTTGCTTTAGCATTATTTACAGAATAAATACCGATATGGTTTGCTGTATCCTTATAACCATAAATACCGCCCTTGTTTGAAAAATTCAAGATCAGGACAGCAAGGCTGTTTTTCCCCTTATGTAAAATATTTTTTGCAATAGTATATTTTCTTCCCTCAGCATTTTGCTGGCTGCCCACCAACACACCATTTACATAGGAATAATCCCAATCACGTACGCGGTTGAAATCGGCTATCATATCTGTTGGTTCCCAATCATCGGGCAAAACAAAACTTGTACGCAACCACACAGCACCATCCAGCGCTTCAAAGCCTGCCGTTTCCCAACCATCCCAACTGGGCACGGTCATGGTTTGCCACTTGGTATCATCAAGATCTTCTGCAGCAAATTTTTTATCCGCAGTTACCGTTTTTATCCAGTTTGTTTTTTCCTCTTCAAAACTTTTAAGGCCCATAAATTCTTTTTCAGCCAATGCCTCTGCTTCTTTTTGCTTACCCGCAAAAAGCAATTGCCTGAGGCTGTCTAAATATTTATAAGCACCCGGGCGACTATAACTTATCGGTGCACCACTCCACAAGGTCTCTTCGTTAAATTGGATACGGTCATTTTCAACACCGCCAAAAACCATAGCAGCAATACGGCCATTGCCAAGCGGCAAGGCTTCCGTCCATTTAACCGCCGGCTTATTGTACCAGAGTTTCAGGTCCTGGGCAAGCGATGCATGCATACCCAATAAAAATAGGCAGGCTGTAAAATATCTTTTTCTATTGTTCATTGTATTTACCGTTATTATAATACTGCCCCGGGGCGTCTAAGACCTTGCTTTGATATGCCGGCACACAGATGGCCAGATTTGCACAGATCACCTGTGTGCATCCGGGAAAGTCTGTGAGACCTATTCAAACAACCAATCGAGGTTCTTATTCTTATTATCGCCTATCAGCCCGGCATCGTATACAGGAATTATCACATCATCATCCACAAAACCAAGGATCAGACACAATCCTTTTTCCAGCTTCAGTATGTTTTTACCCGCCTTAAAACTGTAGGTATGAATATTCACCGGGGGCATTCCTTCAATAACAATTGCATTGCTGATCTTTGCATCTGACTGGCCATGGTCATCAGCGCCGGCATTGGTTTCCAGTTCGGGCTTTTTTAAATAGAGGGTATCTTTTGCAAAAGCAGCCCGCTGGGTCTTAAAATAACCTACCAATACCTTTACCGGCCTGTCGCATACAAAACTGAATGAGGCGCTTTCCATTAATTGCTGCTTATAGCCAAAGTTCACCCCCGTCAATCCTTTTAGTTCCTGTGCATGTGATTTTATAACAAGCCCGGTATCGGCAAATATACTTGCACCTGCTTCAATGGTAAAATAAGCTCCTGCCGAATCGGTTGTTCTTACCATTGCATTTGAAAAGGGTTTGGCTTCCGCTTTAACAGCCGCACCCACTTGTTTCAGTGAATCGATCCTGGTTTTGTATGTACGCAGCTCCTGTTCAAAAACCGGCAACATCTCCAGCCAGTGTTTGTACCTGCCATCTGCACCACGCATGGGAATTTTGCGCTGTTGTGTTTGCATGCTGTTGGCATACAGGTAAGTTCCCCTGGTTAAATGAACCAGTTGCTTATAGCTGCTTACGCTTTTTTCTAACACCGGCAAGGCCTTTTCCAGGTCTTTAATATCATTGGAATATTTATACCGCAATATATCCAGCGCTGCTGCGGCTTTTTCTGCAAAGTGATATGCCATTGCCTTATAACAAAGCATGTCATTCTTCAGTCGTTCAAATGCTGCTTTACTGGTTTTGATATTTTTTTCAACAGCCATAACAGCATCTACGGCTTTATCAGCATGCAACTTTACCTCATTGATGATCTGTACCGGTGTTTCGCCAATATGCTTTACACCTTTCCACTCTTTGTCGGCATAATCTGTAAGCATCTCCCCTTCCGGACTTTCTGCATCATATAATAAGGTGAATAAACCGTAGCGATAGGGATTGATGAGCTGAGTCATTAACATACCCAGGGTTAATGTCTGCCGGTTTCCATCGGTAATGCCAAAGCGGCGTAATAATTTAGGAGCGATCTCTCCTGATTGTTCATACGCTTCCAGGATCTTTCTTCCATCGGCATTGCTGCAACCAAATTTTGTTGCCAACTGAATGCTCCAGTAATTTATTTCATCAGCCCTGCTTCTGTTGGCCTTCCAGGCATAGCGGCTCCAGGCCTTATACCATATCCAGTCTCTTTCGATCTGTAATAGCCTTTTGCCTTTCACGCTGTCAGCGCTGTAAGGCCAGTCCCAATAAGATGCCTGCGGATAGAGATGTAAACCATTTCCTCCCATCACTTCATGCATACCAACAACCGATTGCTGAATAAAATCCGGCGAACCATAACGAAACGGTTCCAGGTTGGCGAGTATATGAACATTCTCTATCTGCACACTTCCTAATTTACTCAAGCGCTGGTGCAGTTTCGCCCATTCACCCCTTGGCCTGGCATAGGTTAATGCCTCGCCATTGAACTTTGCTTCGGTGTATAAATTTTTGTAGATGGGTAAGGCTGCTTCCATTACTGATGGCGCATCTGTATCATGTGCCCGTAAAACAATGGGTGGTTCTTCGGTTTTGCCCAATGCTTTCAATCCATCTTTTACGCCGGGAATGATTGTTTTGGTAAACCATTCCACATCATCCTTGCCCACACCCTCCATCGCTTCGCCCAAACAAACCATTAAACCAACATTCGGATATTTCTCTACAAAAGCAGCAATAGATTTTCTGGTGTAGTCGGCAATCAAAGGAATGATGGGCCTTTCTCTTTCCTGTGTTTTTATTTTGTGGTATTCTGCAAAAGGTTTTGATACGATGATATTGTAAAACATCTGTATCACCCAGATGCCTCTCCTATCGGCTTCCGTAGTAATGAAACGGTATATCTCCTCATTTTTTTTGAACGTGGCATCATCCACTTCAACCGCATAAGGATAATCCTTCAGTCTTACCAATGACGCAAAAGGATGGCCGTTCCAGAGATACAGGGAATTCATCCGGTTATCAACCATCGAATCCAAAACCTGCAGCCATAATTTTTTGTCGTAGAACCAGGGGAAGGTTTCGGGTGTATAGGGATATTCATACACGTTTCTTCCGGTGAGATAAGTTGATTTTTGTATGCCGATGCATTGGCCACGCAAGACCATTTCCGGGCTGTCAACCATGTCGGTTTTTCCAGGCCATTTTCTTCCCGATAAAAATTTTTCTGCCAGGGCAAGGCATCCATACAGTGTTCCGCTGGGATCGTTACCTGCTATATAAATATTACTGTCGTTTTCAGACTTAATAATATAACCCTCTTTTTTCAGCAGATTTCTCCGCTTTTCAATTGATATATCTCCCGGAAGATTTAACACCCGTTCCAGCAGGTCCTCTACCAAGATATTTTTCTTTGATGCAAGAAAGGGAGGCCTGGTATTTACTGATACCGTATAACCAGCCTGTATCAATGAAGCCTGTAACCGTTCAACGCCAAACTTCACCCGTGGCTGTTCCGGGTTAATAACATCAATTACAACATGCTCTTTTTTAATTGATCTTTTTGCCTGGGCATACATACCTGTTACGAAACCGGTCGAAAGAAATAATGACAGAAAAAAAATACGATTTGATCTCATATAGCCTGCTTAATAATCGCCAGTTCATTCAAATATTTTTCCAGCATAGTAAATCCATCTGTACCAACTATATTTCCGTCATTGGCATCGGCAGCATTTAAACCATTCTTTTTTTCCCATTCGTCAGGCATACCATCTTCATCTGTATCAACTGGTGCAGGCAATGATTGATAGGTTGCCCAACCGCCAACAGCTTCAGGAGAATCAATGATACCTGCTTTGCCAAAAACACCTTTACCACTTGCCTTACCCGTTCTTGTTTCATTAATAACACGCTCATCCGTTGCATCCCGTTTCGGTAAAACGGTTCCGCCATATTTCAATACTGCTTCAAAAGCTGCTGCTGCGGTCTGTTCCGGTATTGCTGCAGCAATCGGGAAAGCATTATTTGCTTCAGCTTTTTTGGGATAGCCTTCTTCCGCCAGATCAAGTCCTTTAAAGTTCTTTTTGGTAAGTGACTTACTTTCTTCCATAACATTACCGGCAAGGTACCATTCACCGGTTCCTTTTGCTGCACCGGCTGCATAGCTGGCGTGAACAAATTTCAGTTCTATTTGTGCAGTGGCTGGCCCTGGTTTGTAATAATTATTCACCAGGTTAACCTGGGAAACGCCTCCGGCGATATTTACTTCACCCCCATAACAGGCATTTGTATTACCCCAATTGTAGATCACGTTATTTCTGTAATCGATGATTGCCATGGTATCGTGTGCCCTGGCGCCATTAAACCGAACGGCACGGCTGTTTTGATGCGCTATTAAATTATGGTGATAGCTGGCATACTGTCCGCCCCAAACGCCACCATAAGAACGATGGCCCTTCTGATGCCCGGCTTCATACAAACCTTCACTAACGATACACCATTGCACGGTGGTATTCTTTGTATCGTACATGGCAGCACATTCTTCATTGGCCCAGCTAAAACTGCAGTGATCAATGATCACATCGTGGCAGTTCTCCATATCAAATCCATACAATCCTTTTTTATCGGTGCCACCGGGACGTGAACGGATAAAGCGGATGATGATATTACCATGATTGCCTTTGGCAGATGCACCGTTGAGAATGAAAGACTGATTTTTTAAACAAATGCCATCGCCCGGAGCCGTTTGGCCGGCAATGGTTAGGTTGCTGCGCTTGATCTGAATTTTAGATTGCAGTTCTATAATACCTGAAACTTTAAAAATGATGGTAAGCGGTTCGCCGGGAAATTTTTCCAATGCGTCCCTCAAACTGCCTTCGCCACTGTCATTCAGGTTGGTTACTGCAGCTACCTTACCTCCCCTTCCGCCGGTGGCGTATTTACCAAAACCCTCGGCCCCGGGAAAAGCGATCTGCTGGGCAAACGGTTCTTGCTGAAGAAAAACCAGGAGTATAAAAATTATTTTTTTCATTCTGTTTTTTTTAAGTCATACTATAGTATCAAGACCAACTCCACCCTGTTCACTGCTTTTATAAGCAGCTTCCAGGCAGGCCATGGTATCAATACAATCTTCCACGCTGTTATCCGGCCGTTCAATTATTCCGGCAGCGGCAAGCATCATTTCATTCATGCTGCCGATAAAAGCATGTGGGAACCAGCTGCCTTCTATCTTCAACTGCTGCCATTGCGGCTCCTTCCCTTCTTCCAGTAACACATATTCAAAACTATCGGCGGCACCCCGGGGATAATTAATGAGCGCCCCGAAATTTATGATCACAGCGCCTTTACTCCCTTCTATCTTTATGTACGATTGTTGTTTGGGTATGCCATAATTGTGGCAATGGTTGGTAAGGATATTGGCCCGTACCATATCGCCGTAATCCATAATGATGTTGCTGCGTACAGAAGCCAGCTTCGGCATGGCAGGATGCCTTGTTGTTTTTGCATAAACCGATTGGGGCCTGCCAAGCAAATTCCTCACCAGGTCGATATAATGAATACTATGATACAATATCTCTACCCTGGGTGCCGCCTGTAAAAAATCCCAGATATGCCAGGGGGTGTAAACATTTACGTTCACTTCAATATCGTTCAGGTCACCAAGCAGGCCTTTATTGATCAGTTCTTTTGCCGCCAGGATATAAGGAGCATACCGCAGTTGAAAATTGATACCGGCCAGCATTTTTTTATTACGGGTGATCTCCAGTATTTGCCTGGCTGCTTTGTAACTCTCCCCCATGGGTTTTTGCAAAAGCACTCTTGCACCAACAGGCAACTGCTCCAATAAAGCAACCGTTTGCGAACCGGGAACCGCCACATCAAACACGGCATTTGAGGGTGCATGAGCGATCATCTCGTTCACACTGGCAAAAACATGCGGCACATTAAAATGAGCGGCGGTTGAACTCGCTTTTCCAGGAACGATATCATAAATGCCCTGCACGTTAAAACCGGCGATCCCGTAAGCAGGCAGGTGAGCCGTATTTACAATGCCGCCGGCCCCAATGATGTATATCGGAATGTTTTGAGATGATAAAGAAGTATCAGGCTGCATAAATGATGATATGGGGATTAAACACCGCCCAGGTAATTACCATAAGTTAGCAATATTACTGCAGTAATTAAAACCAAAAGCGCCAGTATCAGCAAACGCATGGTAACGGAACTGCAATTCTTCCATTCTTTCATTACCAGGCCGGTAATGGAACTGAACAGTACCAGCATGATCATGTGTATGGCCCAGCTGGTGAATTTGTAATTACCCATGCGTACATGACCAAGGCCGTAGAAAAAGAATTGTGCGTACCACAATACGCCGGTGAGTATGGACAATAAGTAATTTTTTGTAAGACTGCCCGAACCTGCT
>ERZ795044.4314-NODE-4314-length-11722-cov-7.453416_pt1 | contig 11722 bp, 9 predicted proteins | sample MGYA00375128_ERZ795044 | MGnify/ENA primary metagenome ERZ795044 (study PRJEB30173, sample SAMN05720213) | anaerobic digester metagenome | isolation source: active sludge of municipal wastewater-treating anaerobic digesters | place: USA | collected 2014-12-22 ... | reverse complement strand
TCATCGCCTTCCGTTAACACACTGTTTACCTTCTCCGGAAGTCGCCGTGATCTTCCACCTGTACGCTGGTCATTGTCGCCGCATCTCACCACCAATGCAGGAGGATCACATGCGACTTGTACAGGGAGGCCTGCAAATCTCTCGACCCCGTTCACGCCGGCAAGACGTGTTGACGCTTCGCCATGGCGCATCCCGGCGCGATGGCATGTGTCGAGAGTGTCACAATGCCTTTCGCGTGATGCCTGGAGTCCGTAGGTTTCAACCGACACTTTGTCCGGGATGCATCATCGAGCGACTCGAACGCTTGTCTGCCGACGCCTTGTGAGGACTGTCGCGCAGGACGAGTGCATGACACCGGTTGAGGCTATTGACCCGCACCAGTCCTGACGGCGAGATGGTCGTATAGTCTAGGGGGGAAATATCGGCGCCGAACCGGAGTTCCTCCACTCCGGTTGTCGCGCAAGCACGTCTCGACCTGCCTATCATGTGCTCTGTTCAGCTCTTCCCTTGCGCTCTCGAATTCCGTACTCGTCTCAATGCGACATGGCGCTGAACCGTCCGAGCTCGTTCCGTTTCCAGTTACTCTGAAGGTTCAGTTGAATAGGGAAGGGGCTGTCCCGCTCCGGCTCAGAAGAGGGGGACAGCTCGGGAGAGGAGGTGCGGAGAGGTGGGCGCAGCTCGACTCCCATCCCTCGGGGATGGCTACACTCCCATACGCAGCAGGGCACGTTCTTCACATTCAGTTTTGCAGTCGATGCACAGGGTGGCGTCAGGCTGTGCGCGGAGGCGAGGCAGGGGAATAGCTGTCCGGCAAAGATGGCACATGCCATATGAAGCATCGTCAATGCGACTGAGGGCGCGTTTGACTTGTTGCAGCTTGAAGTAGGCACGCTGCCGCATGAGATCGTCGATTGCCAGGTCGCGTTCGGAGGTGGCGATGTCGAGGACATCGGCGGGAAGCTCGGATTCAGTTTCCGGCGGGCCCCAGCCGGCAGTTTGTCGCATGAGGTTGCGTTCTTCTTGGAGCAATTGCCGGCGAATGGATCGGAACGCCTGGTGACGTGATTGTGATCGAACGACATGCGCGATGCCCATGAGAGCCCCTCCATCATTGAAGTGACTGTTACGGTCGCAGGCTACCCTGCAGGCACGACAACCGGATCAAAGCCAGGTTAAAAGGGAGTTAACAGTGCAGAAGAAACAGGAATTGAGGTGTGAGTCGAGCCTTAGGTGACGAGTCGGTTCATCAACCATTGTTGAGCTGAACGCGCCGCTCCCCGGCCGGGTGTTTGCCGCTTGTAGGTTCCGTCTCGATGAAGGAGCCAGGCGTGGGTATTATCTTCGAGGTAGGGACGGAGGCCTTCATCGATGAGCCTGCGGCGAAGCACTGGATCCAGCACCGGAAACGCCACTTCGATGCGCCGGAAAAAATTCCGATCCATCCAGTCCGCGCTGGACAAAAATACTCTGTCATCGCCGTCATTGAGAAAATAGAAAATGCGGCTGTGCTCGAGAAATCGCCCGATGATGGAGCGTACGCGAATATGTTCCGAAAGACCGGCGATTCCCGGTCGCAAGGCGCAGGGTCCCCGCACGATCAAATCAATTTTGACGCCGGCCTGAGACGCCTTGTACAGCGCGCGAATAATCTGCGGCTCCAGCAATGCATTCATCTTGGCGATGATGTGGGCCGGTTTGCCTTGCCTGGCGCGGTCGGTTTCACGGGCGATCCATTTCAACAAGGTCGTATGCAGGGTGAAGGGCGATTGAAGCAGGTGCTTGAGCCGTCCCGGTTGTCCGAGGGAGGTGAGTTGTTGAAAGACGGTTCGCACATCACGGCCGATTGCCGCATCACAGGTGAGCAGCCCGAAATCCGTATAGAGGCGCGCATTGCGGGCGTGATAGTTGCCGGTGCCGAGGTGGGTGTAGCTGCGTAGCAGCCGGCCTTCCCGACGCAGCACGAGGCTCATTTTCGCATGTGTCTTGAGTCCCACCACGCCGTACACGACATGCGCTCCGGCTTCCTCCAAATCATGCGCCAGCTCGATATTGGCTTCTTCGTCGAAGCGCGCGCGCAATTCGATCACCACCGTGACTTCTTTTCCGCCGCGCGCGGCATCCACGAGAGATTGCACGATGGCCGAATCCGCTCCGGTCCGATACAAGGTTTGCTTGATCGTAAGCACGTGCGGATCGGTGGCCGCCTGACGAAGAAATTCGGTGACTGGGGCGAACGACTGATAGGGATGATGCAGCAGGATGTCACTTTGCCGGATGGCATCGAACCAGTCTTCACTCGGCACCGCAGTCGTCGGCACGCCGGGCGTGAACGGTTGAAACTTCAGGTCGGGACGATCGACGAGGTCGGGCACGGCCATGAGCCGATGCAGGTTGACCGGTCCATGGCATTGATAAATATCTCGCGCGTCGAGATGAAACTGCTCGCGGAGAAAGTAGACCAGATCCGGCGGGCAATTGTCCGCGACTTCCAGCCGCACTTCGTCGCCGAAGCGCCGGTCCGGCAACTGGCCTTCAAGGGCACGGCGGAGGTCGTCCACGTCTTCTTCGTCGACAAACAGATTGCTGTTTCGCGTGACGCGGAACTGGTAGCACCCGGTGACGTGCATACCGGGAAACAGTTGGTGCACAAAGGCATGAATCACCGACGACAGGAACGCAAAATCATGCGGCCAGGCGGCATTGCGGACAGGCAGGTGAATCACGCGCGGCAGCGACCTCGGCACTTGCACGATGGCTGTGCCATTGGGGCGCCCGAACGCGTCGGTTCCCTCCAACGTCACCAGAAAATTCAGACTCTTATTGAGCAGTTTTGGAAACGGATGCGCGGGATCCAACGCGACCGGACTCAGGAGCGGGAGCAACTCGCGCGAAAAAAAGCGGCGCATCCAGCGAATGTGCGACGGCATCCAGTCGGCCCGTTTGAGAAAGCGGATTCGTTCGTCGGCCAGCTTGGGGATCAGCGACTGATTCAGCACGACGTACTGTTCGTGCACCAACTGGTGAGTAAGTACGGCGATGCGAGCCAGGAGCTCCGATGGGGTCAGCCCGTCGGCCCCACGTTGCTCGACGCCATGGGTGACCTGTTCCTTGAGACCGGCGACTCGCACCTCGAAAAATTCATCGAGATTCGAACTGACGATGCAGAGGTATTTGAGGCGTTCCAGCAGGGGAACCTTTGGGTCCTTGGCCAGATCGAGCACGCGGCGATTGAATTCCAGGAGACTGAGTTCCCGATTGATGAACCACTCGGGGCGGGAAAGGTCGCTTGTAACCGGGCGCCCGGAGGACACCTTGGGGTCTGGTGCAGAAGGCTGGTTGTCTGAAATTGTGGACCGTAATGCCATAAGTGATGGGTGGGCAGTCTACACCAGCCGGCTGTCACGGCAGATCAAGAAACGGTTAACTCTTTCCGGTCAATGGCAGGGTGCCTTGTCAGCTGTCCCAGTTATCGGGCACATCCGATACGGGCCGTGGAAACCACGAAGTTGTCGAAATAGCGTTGTTGAACTTTGCTGATCGGGACCGAGGTCCAATACTGTTCCAGATACACGGCATTGATGCCGTACTCATTGTAGCTGCCGATCCAGTTCACGTTGGTCCGTTGCGCTTCCAACTGACCATCGATCCAATACTCCAACACGCCGTCGTCGTCATCGTGTCGGTTCAATTTCATGTGCACTTCGATGCAGAACCATCTACCGATGTTGGCGGGGCTGAACAGCGCAGTCTGGCCGCCGGCGGCGCCGAGCCAGCGCAGGCGCGGGAAATCGTTGTAGGTCGTGGTGCGTAAGGTGCCAAATTCATCAGTGCCGGAGGCGGGATCGAGGTAGAGGCGATCAGGGTCTGATCCCGGGTGAGCGCCGCTCCACAAGTGGCCGATGGCGGCCTGTGCAAATCGATCGCTCGAGAGAATTGTCGCTCGCGTGAGTTTGTCGGCTCCGCCGCCGGTCCAGCCCGGTTGCAGCCGTAAGTCGAACCGCCAGTAGATGTCGCGATATGTGGCGGTTCCTGCGTCGACCGGCTTCATGTACTCGCTGGGAGTCTTGCCGAAGGCCACATGAAGCGACCCTCCATGCGGATCACCCGGCAGGAATTCTGCCCGCATGCCGGTCGAGGCGCCGATTCCCGTTCCGGCTTCACGGACGAAGCGGCCATGCCGGATATCGTATTCAAAGTAGTGGCCGAGGCGGTCGATCTCGAAATCGTCGCACCAGATCCATTCGGGGTGACGATCTTTCCAGTCGGTGCACAAAGCCTGAGGGAGTTCGACTGCGTGGGTGGGATGAATCTCCCCGAGGAGGCAGGCGGCAACGCAGAGCGCCGCCGCCAGACTCCATCGAGGCCGAATTGCCATGGCTAGCTGGTGACCGCCCCTTCGGAAGCGGAGGAGACGTGGCGGGCGTATTTTCCCATCACTCCGGAGAGATACCGCGGGGCAGGGTGTTTGACCTTCTTCAGGCGCGCGGCCAGTTCTTTCTGGGTCACACTGACATCCAACCGCCGTTTGACGATGTCGAAGGTGATGACGTCGCCGGTCTTGACGGCCGCGATCGGACCGCCCTTGATGGCTTCTGGGGCCACATGTCCGGCCATCAGGCCGTGCGTTGCTCCGGAGAACCGTCCGTCGGTGAGCAGCGCGACGGAATCGCCCAGCCCCGCGCCAACGATCGCAGCTGTCACGCCGAGCATTTCCCGCATGCCGGGGCCACCGGACGGTCCTTCGTATCGAATCACGACGACATCGCCCGCCTTGATCTTTCCGGCCTGCACGGCTTTGAAGGCATCTTCTTCCCGCTCGTAGACCTTGGCCGGTCCGCTGAAATGCAGGATGGAATGGCCGGCGACTTTGACGACGCAGCCTTCCGGGGCCAGGTTGCCCTTGAGAATAACCAAACCACCTGTCGGCTTGATCGGCTTGGACAGTGGGCGCAATACTTCCTGTCCGGGCCTTTCGATCGCGGCTTTGGCTTCTTCGCCAATCGTCCGTCCGCTGACGGTGATCTGGTCCGGGTGAAGGATTTTGGCATCGATCAGGCGTTTTGCCACCAAGGTCGTGCCACCTGCCGCATAGAGATCCGCCGCGGTGTAGTGACCACCCGGCTTCAAATCGGCCAGTAACGGCACCTTCCGATTGATCTTGTCGAAATCGTCGATGGTGAGCCGCACACCCATTTCGCGCGCCACGGCCAGCAGATGCAGAACCGCATTTGTCGAGCCACCGGTTGTGGCGACCGCGGCGATGGCATTTTCGATGGAGCGGCGCGTGATGATTTGTTTGGGACGAATGTCTTTTTTGAGCAGGTCCATGACCAGTTTGCCGCACTCGAACGCCACATCGTCCTTGCGCGCATCCATGGCCGGGACACCGTTGCGTCCCATCGGCGACATGCCCAGGAATTCAAACGCAATGGCCATGGTGTTGGCGGTGAACTGGCCGCCGCAGGCGCCGGGTCCGGGGCAGGCATGGTCTTCCAAGTCCTTCAATTCAGCATTCGTCATCTTGCCGGATGCGTGTTTGCCCACGGCTTCGAAGACGTCTTGAATGGTGACGTCATGGCCCTGGAACTGTCCCGGCATGATCGACCCGCCGTAAATCATGAGCGACGGCACGTTCAACCGGCAGAGCGCCATGACGGTGCCGGGAATGGTCTTGTCGCATCCCGATAAGGCGACGACGCCGTCAAAGAGATGTCCGCGTGCGACGAGTTCGATGGAGTCGGCGATGACCTCGCGACTGATGAGCGACGCCTTCATACCCTCGGTGCCCATGGAGATGCCGTCCGACACCGCGATGGTGTTGTATTCGATCGGCGTGCCGCCAGCGGCCCGGATGCCGGCTTTCACCCGTTCGGATAACCGCCGCAGGTGAAAGTTGCAGGGCATGACTTCAATCCAGGTATTGGCGACGCCGATCAGCGGGCGTTCGAGGTCGGCATCGGTAAATCCTACGGCTTTCAGCATGGCGCGGGCTGGTGCACGGCCCGGTCCGTCGAGCAGATTGTGGCTTTTGTGTCGAGGGTCGATCGTCATGGAAACTCCTTCAGTTACGGGACGGGAACTACGCTTCAGCACGGCGCGTGCGCAGATCGATCGCAAACTTTCGCATAGATGGACGTGGAGGGTCAATCTGCGGCCTTCATGGACAGGCCGGATAAGGGCGATGGCAACGCTGGAGTACTGAAGGGGCGTGAATGAGGGGATGGCGTGAACATGAGGCAGGGCCACACCAGAGGTGCGCCCCTGCCTCAACTGGCGGTTTAGTGCTTGTCCTTCTTCTCGTGCTTGCTCTTCTTCTCGTGTTTCTCGTGCTTCGCTTCTTTATCGATGACCGCGCCTGTCGCTGCGTCGATATGCACTTCCGTCATGGCGCCGTCGGCTCCGAGCACTTCCACTTCCCAGACAGCCTTGTCGTGCTTCTTTTCGAGTTCGGCTTCGACCGCCGTGCCGGGTGCCGCCTCCAACGCCGTTTTGATCGCCTGGTCAATGGTGACCTTGGCGTCCTTCACTAAATCGGCGATGTCGCATTTCTCGTCGTTGCCCTTGTGCCCCTTGTCACTCCACGCGGGAGTCGTCGTGAGACACAGCGCTGCCACCATCAGGGCCGGAATTGCCAGGTGCTTGATCATCTGTGACCTCCGATTCAGTGCCGGTAAACGGGTTACTGAGGTTTCGCGTCGCCATGCGGGTTCGCGCCGTGGGGATTCGCGCCATGAGGATTGCTACCATGGGGAGCCTTGCCGTGCGGCGCGCCCGCGCCCTTGTGCTGCTGCATCATCTTCTCATGCTCGGCCTGTTCCTTGGCACGTTGTTCGGGAGTCAGGAGTGCGAGGGCATCCCGTCTGGTCTTCACCGAGAGTACCCGAAGTCCGATTTGGACATTGGCGCTTTCTTTCAACTTCGCTTCGATGGCTGCGATGTCCGATTTTTCGTCATCGGTCAGGGCCTTCACTTCCCGTTCGGCGACCTGAATATCGGCTTCCATCTTGATCCGGTTCTTGTCGAGGTTCAGCTGCAGCTCCTTGAGCTTGGTCACTTGTTCGGCGCTCAGCCCGATCTCTTTCTCATGCTTGAGGAGGTGACGGATGAGGTGACCGGCGCCACCGTGCATCATCATTTCCATCATGGCGGTGCCCATGCCATGCTGGCCTTTTTGGTGCTCGCCGCCGTGCCCGCCGTATCCGCCTTCGGGATTGGCCCAGGCGGGGGAGAGTGTGAGTGCGCAGGCGATGGCCGATGCGGTGGCCAGAGTGAACAGTTTCGTCGTCATGCGGGTCCTCCTTCAGTTAAGTGCGATTAATGTCCCGTCAGCCCACGTAGTAAGCCCCGATCACCGGTGAGGGCATTCACCATAAATTGAACGGCCAGCGCGGCCAGCAACAGGCCCATCAGTCGCGAGAGAATTTTCTCGGCGATTGGGTTGAGCCACTTCGCGCTACGCGCACCGATCGCTAATATACTGTAACTCGCCAATCCGATCAGTACAAGGCATCCCAATAATACCGCCCGCAGCATCCAGGTCGTCGCCTGCGTTTCTAATAAAATCACGGTGGAAATCGCAGCCGGTCCTGCCAGCATAGGGATCGCCAGCGGGGTAATGGCAATGTCGTCTTTGCTGGTGCCAGCGGCGGTTTCTGCGGCAGTTTCTTGCACCGTGGACCGTTGCGCGCGCAGCATGTCGAGTGAGACCAATAACAGAATCAGGCCGCCGGCAATCTGTACGGCCGGCAGCGAAATGCCCAGGAGACTCAGCAGTGTCTGCCCGAACAGCGCGAATCCGCTCAATGATCCCACGGTGACCAGGCAGGCGACGCGTGCGGTGCGCAGACGTTGCGCCACGGAATCCCGCGGCGTCATGGCGAGGAACGCCGGAACGACAGCGATGGGATCCACGATCACAAACAGCGAGCTGAATGCGAGGAGGGCATATTCGACCATCGTCATAGAAGCGGCCGGTGTCCAGGAGGTTGTGGATCAGGACGAATGGCGTTTCGAGGCTGCGAGGATCTCCGCTCGCGGATCGTTGTGGCGGCCGTGGCTCAATTGTTCGTACAGCGCCCGCTCTTCGTCGGATAGGCCGGTTGGCATGACGATTTTCAGCTTCAGGAACAGATCGCCATGCTCTCCGCCAGAGGTCGGCAATCCCTTGCCCTTCAGGCGCAGCTTGCTGTCGGCCTTACTGCCGGCAGGAATTTTTACCTTCACCGGCTCCGCCAGCGTGGGAGCCATCACGTCAGCTCCAAGCGCCGCCTCCCACGGCCAGACGGGGAGTGTGACGTGAATATCCGACCCCTTCTGCCGGAAGACACCGTTGGCTTGTATATGGACGCGCAGGTAGAGATCGCCCGGCCTGCCTCCATTGACTCCCGGTTGGCCTTTGCCTGCGATGCGCATGCGGGTATCGTGCTGTACGCCTGCCGGAATCCGTACTTCGATCGTACGTTTCTCGGTCTGGGTGCCTGAGCCGCCACAGACGACGCAGGGGCGCCCTCGCACAATGGCGCTGCCGCCGCAGGCTTTGCAGGTGACCCGTTCGGTGAGGTCGATGCGCCGGCTGACGCCGGTGGCTACGTCGCGGATGCTGAGCTCCACATCGGTTTCCAGGTCTTCCCCGTCGACGGCAAACCCCGTGGCGTTTCCGCCGCGACCCCGTCCCCCGAAGAAGGTCTCGAAAATATCTCCAAAATCGCCGCTGAATCCCCCGGCACCTCCGGGAGCGCCGCCTCGTCCGGCTTGGCCGCCGGCCTGCTGGCGAGCCTTTTCGTACGCTTCGGCCTGTTCCCAGTTCTGGCCGTACTGATCGTATTTCTTGCGTTTGTCGGGATCCGACAGCACCTCATGCGCTTCGTTCAATTCCTTGAACTTCTTCTCCATTTCCGTCTTTTTCGCGCCGGTATGGAGGTCGGGATGGATTTCGCGCGCACGACGGCGAAACGCCTTCTTGATGTCGTCGGCAGAGGCGTCCCGCTGAACGCCGAGAATGTCGTAGTAACCGCGTTGTGCTGTCGCCATCAGAGTCGGTCCGTAGGAAATTTGGGGAGGCGCACGGGCAAAGAGTGCAATCCTTTCCGGAGCTTACGAGGTCTCCGGACGCATTGCAAGTGAACTTGTGGTTTTTCTCTGCCGTCCTTGCGCCCGTGACTACAGAGATAAGAAAGTTGAGGCCACAGTCAAGTGTAGGGGCATGGGAGTGCCTCGGCAGCCCGTGGGCGGCTATTCCAGGACCGTGTGCGTGAAGTACGCCGCTACCGTCTATTGGAGGTTGCTACGGCTTGGATGACGAAGGTGGCGAGTGCGTTATGGCCCAGCTCATTCAAATGCGTGTCGTCGCGCCACCATAGCAATTCGTGCGAACGATCATAGATCCGCTTTGCTTCTGATTCGAGATAGGCCCTGCTGTCCACGCACGTCAACGAAATCTGCCTACAGGCAGCCAGTACGGCTTGCGCAAATCCGGACGATTGCCCCTCCGCCTTCGATTCCGGCTGCAGCAACCAGCGATACACTTCTCCTTTTGTCGGCAGAATGATCACCGTCGCGTGCATGCCCATCCGGTCGACCTTGGTGTTCATCTCACGAAGCGTCGTCTGAAGTTTTGCAAAATTGGGATGTCGTTCAACATCCGTGCGTCCGCGCAGGCCCCAGATTTCCTGGGGCCTGTACAACAAGATGGAGCGATCATCGGGCAGGGAACGGACCACCACATCGTCAGAAATCCCGCGCCAACGGCTGCGTACCGAGTCCCACGCTTGACTCAGTGGCGAGCGGTCGCGAAAAGTCCGGTAGGTCACCAGCGCAGCGGAGATTCCCGTGCGCCAGGGTAACGCATCGAGATCCCATGTTTCGCCGCCGGTGTCATCCAAGTCATTGCCGGTGTAGAGGGTCCACACGAGCTGCGCTTTCGGTGTGAGATGCAATTCCGGGGTTTCAATCGAAAAATTGAGGTACTGATCATACGGCCCGCCAGGATAGGACAAGTTGTAGACCGACCATCCCAAACGCTCCCCGAGAAGAGCCGCCCAGGTTTTGGTTTGCGAGACCCCGACTCCAGCGGAGAAAGAATCGCCGAGCACGATCGCATCAATAGGGCTCCGCAATGGGCCATTCCTGAACCCTTTTGCATCCGTCTGGAATTCCACGAAACGTGCTTCCCGGAGCGCCTGCATTCCGGTCATGGCGGCGAGGTCGCCATAGACCTCACCGGAAAAGTCCACTCCGGGGTCCCAGCGTCCCAACATCGGCAACGCCGGCAACCGCCGTTGGTGAAGATTCATCGGGGAGTAGTGAAGCCGGTCGCCGATCAACGGCCGCAAAAGCAGATCGCAGAGAGTCAGCCCGACGCACAGACTGACAAGCACCAATACTGAACGCAGGGCAGGCTCGCGCGTACTGCCGGCGACCATGAGCCAGACCACCGGCATGAGCAGGATGATTTCCAGCAATCCGTTTTTAAGAATGCCCTCGGCAAATGGCAAGATGGTGGCAACTATCGCCAGCGCGGCCATGCTGAGTGATTTCATGGAGGACTTCATGGGCGCGATCCGGCAGGAAAGTTCCTGAAGTGATCGCGCAGCGACTCTTTTATGTTTCGCATCTTGTGGAGCCTGTATCAAGAAACCATGTGTTCCGCAAGACTACAGCAAGGCTGAATGAGTCTCTACAGCATTGTCTGCGACGACGTCTCTCCGGGCCGCTATGCCGGGGAATCAACACGGGTGACGGGGTAGATCGACACGGCGGTGGTCGATGAAGAGGTGTAGTTTGTGGACTGGGAAAAATAGCCGTGTGGCCATGCCGGTTGTGATGCCGGTCTCCCGATCGGCACGGGCCACCAGTTTGAGATGACCTACCCGGGAGTGGATGAGGAGATCGGCGCCGAGATCCTCAATCAGTTCCACCTGCGCGTCCACCTGAACAGATTGTGGCGTGTGTTGCCATGTAATGTCTTCCGGGCGGATGCCGAGCGTGAGTGTCGAGGCGCGTGGCGGTAGCGACGGCAACAGCGGCGCCGGTAGCGGAAACGTGATGTCACCGCTTGTGAATACAGTCTTTTGTCCTTGCACCCTGAGGTTCCCTTCCCAGAGGTTCATCGGGGGTGTGCCGATGAAGGACGCGACGAACGGATCGGCCGGAGCGGTGTAGGTTTGCTGGGGATCATCCGCCTGTCGAATGCGGCCCCCCTCGATGACGACGATACGGTCGCCCAGCGTCATCGCTTCAACCTGGTCGTGCGTGACATAAATCATCGTCGCCTGCAGGCGCTGCTGCAATTTTTTTAGCTCGATTCGCATCGATGTGCGCAGTTGCGCATCCAAATTGGACAACGGTTCGTCGAATAGGAACAGCTTGGGCTTGCGCACGATGGCGCGGCCCATGGCGACCCGTTGCCGTTGCCCTCCGGACAGGTCCTTGGGTTTGCGATCGAGCAGCGGCTGAATCTCCAGCAGGTGTGCGGCTTCCGCGATCCGATCGTCGATCACGTGGCGCGGCACGCGGCGCATCTTGAGCCCGAAGGCGAGATTGTCGCGAACCGACAGATGCGGATAGAGCGCATAGTGCTGGAAGACCATCGCGATGTCACGCTTCGCCGGCGGCAGGTGATCGACCTCGTGTCCGTCGATGAGGATTTGCCCGGTCGTGTGCGCGTCGAGCCCGGCAATGATGCGCAGGAGCGTCGATTTGCCGCAGCCGGACGGGCCGAGCA
>ERZ795044.4306-NODE-4306-length-11733-cov-4.026888_pt1 | contig 11733 bp, 12 predicted proteins | sample MGYA00375128_ERZ795044 | MGnify/ENA primary metagenome ERZ795044 (study PRJEB30173, sample SAMN05720213) | anaerobic digester metagenome | isolation source: active sludge of municipal wastewater-treating anaerobic digesters | place: USA | collected 2014-12-22 ... | reverse complement strand
CCGGCAGACGGGATCAGACTGCTTCATACAAGCAATCTTCTTTCCGTTATCATCCCTGAATTATCCGCATGTTACGGTGTGGAACAAAAAAGCCCGAAACGGCATCATATCTATGACGTATTCAACCACTCCCTGATGGCACTTCACCACTGCCCGTTAAAAAAACCGATTGTCCGGCTTGCGACACTGCTCCATGACATCGGAAAACCACCAACGCAGAAAAAGACGGATGAAGGCGTTATTACCTTTTATAATCATGAACTGGTAAGTGCCAGGATGGTAAAACAGATCAGCTACCGACTCCGGCTTTCCAAAGACGACGCGGATCTGTTATACCGCCTTGTCCGGTGGCATCAGTTTAGTGTTGACGAGCGGCAAACGGACAGTGCGATCAGACGGATCATTAAAAATGTCGGCAAGGAATCGATGGATGACATGCTGGCACTTCGTATCGGCGACAGGCTCGGCGGCGGTGCACAGGAAACGTCCTGGCGATTGGAATTATTCAAAAAACGCATCATTGAAGTACAAAAACAACCCTTCACCGTTGCCGACCTGGCAATAGACGGGTTTGACGTCATGAATGAATTTTCCATACAGCCGTCAAAAAAGGTCGGTGATATCCTGATGGCTTTATTTGGGGAAGTTGAGGAACAAAAACTTCCCAACACCAAAGAAGCACTACTGGCCAGACTAAAGGAAATTCACGAACGGGAAGCTATCTCTTAGCGGCTGCGACCGTGATTCCTGCGCTTCTCCCACCGATCCCATAACAGCACGACCGGCGTTGCCACAAACGGTGACGAATAGGTTCCCGTAATCGTACCGATAAGAAGCGCTACGGCAAACCACCGTACCGTTTCCCCACCCATCAGGACAAGCGCAAGCAACATAAATATTATCGTGAAGGAATTGACGAGTGAGCGCCCCATCGTTTCCGTAAGCGCCCGGTCCGATAATGCATCAAACGGTGTTTTGGTATCCCTACGGCGGTATTCCCGGATGCGGTCAAAAATAACAATCGTATCGTGAACGGAAAAGCTCATGGTCGTCAAAAACGCCGTTACAAAAAGCGTATCCACCTCAACTCCCGCCAATACACCCAAGATGGAAAACGTACCGAATACCACAAGAATATCGTGGATCAGCGCAATGATGGCGCTCATACCGAATTTGAAATCCTTAAATGCATAGGCAACATAGGAAAAAATGCCAAACATCGCAACCAGTGCTGCGATAATTGCCTTGGACAGCAATTCCTTCCCCAATACCGGACCGACCGTTTCCTGCCTGACTACCGTAATTTTCCCTGCCGGCGTTTTTTCCAACGCTGTAATATAGCCGGAAATCTGCGTATCCGATGACGACTTGAACCGGAGAATATAGGATTTCCCCGTATCCGTCTGGCTGATAAGCGGCAATTTCGTATCGGAGGAAATTTTGTCAAACACGCTTCTATCCAGATTCTTTTTGGAGCTGATTTCCAAAAGTGTTCCGCCGGTAAAATCAACGGATGGTTTAAACCCAAACCGGACAAGGGAATAAATCCCGGGCAACAGGATACATGCAGAAATTGCAAAATACAGCAAGATATATTTACTGAAGCGGATCATTTTACTGCCCCCTTCGGATGATAAAACATTCGGATAAACGTGCGCGTAACGACAATTCCGGTAAACAGGCTGGTCACGACTCCCAGAAACAGCGTTGCAGCAAACCCGCGCACCAGACCCGAACTTGGAAAAATATTCCAGTTTCCGGGATTAAACAGAATAATTGAGGTTAAAATCGTGGTGATGTTTGCATCACGGATGCTGTCCCATGCCCTGCCGAATGCAAGTTCCATGGCAATATCCCATCGTGTTTTATTACGGAGTTCTTCCTTGTACCGTTCAAAAATCAGAATATTGCTGTCTACCGCCATACCGATGGACAGGATAAATCCGGCAATACCCGGAAGCGTGAGCGTTATGGGAATAATCCTGTACAGGGCGATTGAGATAAGACTGTACAGAACCAGTGCCATATCCGCAATAAATCCAAGCCATCCATACCGGAGGATCATAAAAACAGCTACAAAGGCAAGTCCGATAAGTCCGGCTTTTATGCTTTTCTGTACGGACTGGGCCCCAAGAGTTGCTCCGACAGTCCGTTTTTCCACAACCGTAACCGGAACGGGAAGCGCACCGGCGTTAAGCTGGAGGGCTAACCGTTTTGCACTATCGACCGTAAAGCTTCCCGAAATACGCGCTTCCCCGTCGGTAATTGCCGTATTCACCTTTGGGGCGGTAATAAGCATGTTATCCAGATAAATTGCCAATGGTTTTCCGATAAGCCTCGTTGTTATGTCACCGAATTTTTTTGCGCCTTCGGTAGAAAAGGAAATGGCAACTTCCGGTTCCCCATTCTGGGAATTGAATATGAGCTGCGCTTTCTTCAGGTCCTTGCCGGTAAGGCCCGTTGCTGTCGTGACCGTCATTTCGGGGTCAAAATAGGCAGCGATTGATGCTTCCTGTCCGGGTTTAAACTCACGAAAATCAAGTTTCGCCGTCTGACCGATGAGTGATACTGCTTCATCGACGTTGGTAACTCCCGGAAGCTCGACAATAATCCTATATGAATTGCCGCTTTGCATCGACTGTACAAGCGGTTCCGATACGCCAAAAAAATTCACCCGTCGTTCGACAACCTGTTTAGCGCTTTCCAGCGCATTCATTCGCTCGGTTGCTGCAATATCTTTCATATCCGCTTCCAAACCGATATGAGTTCCACCGGCAAGATCAAGTCCAAGACGGGTTTTGAAGTTCCGTTTGATAGTGATGCCAAATATCGAGGTATCAAGAGACGGCGGGTTAACGGTATAGGTAGGCTTGCCCGTCAGAAAGGGTACCGTCACTTTCCAATTTTCCGGCAAACTGAATACGCCACAGATAATGGCGAGAATACAGATACCAATAAATACTTTTTTCGGATTTTTCCCCATACGGATTTTTGTCTTAATGCAACAACTCTTCTTCGTCACCTATGACCATAATACGGGATCCTTCCAGAATCGAAAGAACAAACGGATCCCTCCGGCGTTTGCGGAACTCATATTCTTCCTCTGTCATGACCGTATAATTGAGCTCCCTTTCCCTCCGCACTTCCTCCGCTTTGACAATCTGGGATAATTCCGGCAGGACTACGGAGCCGACCAATAATAAATCGACATCCGTCTGTCCCAGTCTCGGAAGTCCCCGCATATACCGGCCGCTCATCATCGCAAATTTTATCTTCCCGAGCTTTACCCTGTTTTTGAGCAAATCCCGTCCAAGCCCTGTTGTCTTTGCGATCAGCTCCAGCAATTCATAGTACAGCGGATACTCTTTCCTGAACCCGTAATACAACCTATTTGCGCGTTGCTCCTTGGAAACCATACCGGCTTTTTCCATATGGAACAATTCACGCCGCACTGCATTGATCTCTTCATCCAGTTTCCGGACGATTTCGCGTACATGATAGATCTTCCCCGGATTTGTCAAAAACAATTCCAGCATTTTTACCCGCACCTTCGATATCATCAGATCCTCAAGAAGCATAACCGCTCCTTTCCATGCCGGGCAGATCGTTTAATATGTGACTGTCGTTCCGGTTGGCAACATTTCGATCCATAATTGTCCGCGATTGAATTCAACTTCCTTGCCCGCTGTGTCATAAAATACCGTTCTGTCGGTACGTGTCTGCTTTTTCCAGGTTACTTTTTCCGCTTTCCCATCCTGGAACAGGACACCATTTCCCGATCCGATGTTCTGGTACAGAAGATGCATATGGTCATCAACCGGTCCCGTTTCCTTTGCAAACAGAACAACAACCGCTTTTGCTTTAAGCTGCTGATCCGTTTCCAGATCCTTGTGGGCTACCCCTCCGTTTTCCCGGAGATAGACGTTATTGGTGCTGTCATAGCGCCATGTTACGCCATAATCCTTCTCATAGCCCTTCCAGGCGGTAAACGACAGGGATGCAACCGTTCCCCGACTTGAGGCCGGCGCATCATCCTTGAATTTCCAGGGTTCGAAATTCTTATCCCATGCAATACCATCTTCGTCGACATTGGTCCAGTCCTTTTGTTTCTCGGCAAACGAATAGAGTTTGTCCGTTTCGCATACCATCGTATGTTCCGTTGCCACCGTATGATCCAAGCGGTCATAATTTCTATAGCATGTCGGGAACGGAATCCCGAACTGATCAAGATCCTTAATACCGTATTGTTGGATCTGGCACAGTGCTTTGGCCCGCTGGTCAACCGTATCGTCATTGCAGTTTCCCGCTCCGCCAACATGGTTATAGAGTGCATCATATTCCAAAACCCACGGAAGGAAGAATGTCCTGGCGCTCCGGACCGGAGCAAGCGGAACGTTCACGTTTGCGATACCGCAATAAAATACTGCCATAAACCGGGTGATTCCGCCTTCCGCAACGGATTCATACACGACATCCGCAAACGAAAGTCCGGACTGTGGCCGTGAATCCGCATGATTTTCTATCATTACGGCAAGCGGCCGGCGTTTTGTCCATATTTCCTCTTCCTGTTTCGTGTATTTGATTCCGTTAATCGGACACACCTGGGTCCTGGGAACCGAATCAGCAATCGTAAAATGTTTTTTCGGGCCTTTTGAAATACTGGTAAGCTTCGGAACTTCCTTTACCGGAGTAGTTGAAGGCTTGGCTATTGAAAATACGGCATAGGAAACGCCTGTTGCGATCAGATATAAACCAAGACCTAATACCGTACTCACTATCAATTGTTGTTTTTTCATAGATTATTCCTTCTTTTGGGCCGTATGATGAATGGACTGTGCCGTATCCACCGCCATTTGCTCTTCCTTGGACAACGGAATGCCGTCCCCGCGGCCGCCAATAACCTGTTTAATATACCACCGGTTTCCCGTTCTCGCATAGAGGGAAGTCATGACAAGCCCGGTATTCTTCCCGTCAAGAAACGCCATGGTAAAACTTTGCGTACCGCCGGTATCGGAAAACGGATTAAACCGGACAATACCTAACCGCTGGAAATGGGAGAGGTCCGCATGCTGTATGGCGATAATTTCCTTGCGGAGTGATTCAATATCACCCTGGGCATCACGAGCCCCTTTAAGCAGATGATCAAGTGCATGGGACAGGGATTCCTTGTCCGATCCATGTGCAAGGGCGTCAAACCGGCGCTTGATCGATACCATATACACCGTCAATATGACGCACCAAACGGTAATAAGGATAAGTAAAATCATTGGAAGATTGTTGAACACCATTCGTATTCATAATACTACAATAGGTGCCATATCTGTCAATTGATTGACTTTTTTTCCGTACATGATACGCTCTATCACAGTATTCTATGCCGAAAAAAACCAGACGGGAAAAAATAATCGCACAATACCGGAGAAAACTCGGTGCAATACCGCAGTCGGTTCCGGTTGAACAACGAACGGAAAAATCAAAGGAAGAAAAGACGAATGCGGTAACATATTCTATACCCGTCCATACAAAGGCTGCCGATACGCATACGGCGGTCATGACGCCATCCGAAGTCCAATCATTTGCGGAAGTGAAGAAAGATCTTGTAAGAACACTCCTGCTTGTTGCCATTATGCTTGGAGCCGAACTGGTTGTGTGGAAATTCGTGGGATAAAACCTCAGAGACTATTTTCCCCTGCATCCTGGCGATATTGTAATGCTTGGGCAACATGACCAACCGTTATTTCCCCGGAATCGGCAAGATCGGCAATCGTGCGGGCAACCTTAATCATACGATAGTACGAACGGGCGGAAAAATTCCACATATTTGCCGCATGCACAAGAAATTCCTCCGTTTCACCCGATAGCGGACAGAATTGTTTTACAGCTTTTGACGTTAAATCCGCATTACAGACAAAATGCGTTCCGCTATAACGTTTTTGCTGGGCACGCCTTGCCGTGACAACACGGCTACGGACCTGTTCTGAGGATTCACCTTCGTGTCCCGATGATTCCAGCTCTTCGATATTGACTTCGCCCACAACAACATGCAGATCAATTCGATCCAGTATCGGACCGGAAATCCGTTTTTTATACCGCGAAACAATATTGGGTGGACAGGTACAGGCTTTCCGTGTTGATCCATAGTATCCGCACGGACAGGGATTGGAAGCGGCAATGAGCGTACAGCGGGCAGGATACCGGACCGAGCCTGCGATACGGGAAACATTCACATACCCGTCCTCAAGCGGCTGCCGGATTGCCTCCAGAACGCTTCTGGGAAATTCCAAAAACTCGTCCAAAAACAATACACCCCTGTGCGACAGGGACACTTCCCCGGGGACAGGATGACTTCCTCCGCCGATTAACCCGATGCGGGAAACCGTGTGATGAGGACTGCGGAATGGCCGCATGGTAATACACGACACACCATGTGGGAGTTGTCCGGCAACGGAATAAATATTGGTTACTTCCAAGATTTCCTGTTGGGTCATGGGTGGAAGAATGGAAATAAGAGCCCGTGCCAGCATCGTTTTACCGGCACCCGGAGGACCGGTAATATACACGTTGTGTCCGCCCGCGGCGGCAATTTCAAAGGCTTTCTTTGCATGAATTTGGCCCCTGATATCGGCAAAGTCAAAATCCCCCATTTCTTCCCCCGGTCCATCAGTACTGCGGATGTCCGTTACGGGTTCAGCAGTCAACTCCTGGGTGCCATTTGCATACCGGACCAAATCCGCAAGAGTTTTGACACCGTACACCGAAATGCCATCTACTATCGCCGCTTCCTTCTTATTGCAATCCGGAACATAGACAACCGGTGGCGTCTGTTTTTTCGCAAATACCGCAATCGGTAAGATACCCCGTGTCGGAAGAAGGCTTCCATCCAGCGAGAGTTCACCAAAATACACGCCCTGACCCACATTTTTTCCGATCTGGCCTGATGCAACAAGAATTCCAACAGCAATCGGCAAATCATACATCGGTCCGATTTTGGGAATATCCGCAGGGGCCAGATTAACCGTAATTTTCCGTTTCGGGAAATCCGCACCCGAATTTTTTATCGCAGAACGGACGCGTTCCTTGCTTTCCTCTACCGCCTTATCCGGAAGCCCAACGATCGTAAACGATGGCAACCCGCCGGAACTGATATCAACCTCCACGGTAACCGGAACCGCAGATAATCCAAGAAGCGCACCGGAAAGGATTTTTGCAATCATGCTATATGGTATTACACACCATAAAAATTCAGATAACAAGTATTAGGATAAAAAAGATACAGATAGTTCGTATCTTCATGGTTCGTGATTCGTGACTTCATAAAACGAATATATAAACCACGAAACCATGAATAACTATAAGGTATCAAGGCTTAGCCTTGAATTGTTCCAGACCGTCACAACGCCTTTATCAGGAACTATATCAAACTATAGTACGATAATTATTTAATAAAATTTATTCAATACTCCAACACACATTCTTTCACTTATGCAATCTTGCGAAGATACGAAGCATCGGTCCACGAATGTACTATTTATCTCATCGGTGTGGGGAGCGTCGAGCACATGGTGTTGGAAATGTTTGTCGGTTTCCCGTCAGCCGTATACCCGCACAGAAACGGTTGGTCACCGATCGGTGGTGATGTCGGGGTCGGGACCCATGGTGGAATATACTGGGTCGGAGAAGGAGTATTGGTTGTGCCAGAATTGGGCGGGCTGGATGGAACCGGTGATGGTGTCGGTGTTGACTGTTGTGGTGGAATATCTTCCGTTATATCGTCAATAACATCGGTTATATCCGTGTCATCGGGATCGTCTATCACCACATAATAGTTATCCGTTGTTCCGTCTTCATTTTCAAACGTCAGTTTCACAACATTTGCCGATGGAGGCGGGGTAGTTGTTGCCCAATCGCGCTCGGATATTTTCCGGAATAATTTGATGATATTCTTGGGATCACGCAGGCGGTCCGCGGAATCCAATTTTTCCCCGCAGACGGAGTACTTCCTGACAACACCATCTGGCGTTATTTCCATGCATCCGTTCCCTTTTTGATCATGAACGGTAACTTTCCGTACATTTTTTGCCACGCGGTAATTGAGGGGTGGGCTTGATTTATTCTGTTCTACCGAAGAAATGCTTTTTTGGTATCCCGATCCGATCCGTGTCAACAGAAGAATAATAAGGGCAATTATCCCCGCCAATAATACGGCAACCAAAATGCCAAGGTTGTTGTTTTTTCCTTTCTTCATAGACACTGTGGAATTCCCTATCCAGTGTATCGGTATTGGATAAAAAAACAAATCCTCCCTTTCGGGAGGACCTGTTTTTTATACAGTTTTGCCGTTTTCCTGTTACCGAACAACGGTTATATAGGTTCCGGGATTGAGCTCGCTTGCGGCAGATGCCACAACACGACCATTCGTATCCCTGAAAATTATATACTGCGTATCCGTTGTCGTTCCTGTTGAAGGATCAACCGGAATCGCTGCAATATACCGTGGCGACAAAATCGGCTCGAGGTTAATTAAATTTGCCCCTGAACCAACATTCGTCGGAGTTTGTGTAATTTCTACCGGTAGATTCCCGTTATTCTCAACCGCATACTGATAGACTGCCTGGGTCATTGCGTATAAATCAGATTTCCGTTGTGTGTCACGGGCAGATGCGAATTGCCGCGCCGGGTTGACTGCAACCAAAACGACGGCAGCTAGAATTCCGATAATACCGATTACCACCAACAGTTCGATGAGGGTAAAACCGCGGCGTACACCGTGTTTCATCATTCTGAACATCAGAATCACCTCCTCTCAGTATGCACTGGGAAACCACCGTTTCTCGTGCTCAATTTCAGCGTATCAAGGCATACGGGTACTTGTCAATCGGGTACAAGAATTCTGTATACCTTGTCTATTTTTCCCGTATCGATAAATGCCCTGGTTGGAGCGGTAGTAGTGGTTTTCAGCGGTACTTTTTTTGCCGACGGAAGCGGAATAAGGAAAAAGCTTACGATGCACAACACGAAAACAAGTCCGATCCATACGGCCATGGACAATGTAATCTGCTTACCGGATTGAGAATGGATTTTTGACATAGACTTTCATCTGAAACGAATACTCCACAGTTTTTGTAAAGCCATCCGGTGTCCGGAGGGAAATAGAGAGTATATGTGTAAGATACGGCATTTTTTCGATATCCGAAAGCAGCTTCGTAAATTTCCCGAATTCCGCTTTCCCGCTTATCGTATAGAGCAAATACAGTTTCCCCGATTCGGAAATCGGTGCATCGGTCACCTGAAAGGTATTTTCAATCGTATCGGCTTTCAGGATCGTTTCCAACTCGCCAATAAACCGGATGATTGTCTCCTCATCGGGAAACGCCCGGGAAATCGCATCAATTTTCGGCTGTTGCGATCCGAAAATTTCCTTCGATATACCGATAAGTTCCGTATCGCTTTGGAGCGCCTTGATTTCATTACGGAGCAATTCTATTGATTTGCGCTGCGAGGAAACAACCGGCAATAAAATAACGGCAGTTATCAGTGCCACTCCCGAAAAAATCCATAGGATCGTCATAACAGTCCGGGATGATCTGGTAATTCTTGGTTTCATAACGAACTCACCCCCACAAAACTCATTGAAAAATCCGAATTTGCTTCCGATTCAAGCGAACTGAGCGGTAAAACTATTTTCGTAAATTTTTTCGAGGATTCCAGTGCATTGCGGAACGCAAGAAGCGTTGTCCTGTCCGATGAAGTACCGGAAATCGTATAGAGCTGTTTGCTGTCATCGTATTCCAGTTGTGAAATATGAATTCCCGTCGGAGTCAATGCCGCAAGCTGCGCAAGATGCGATGCCGGGGTTTTCTTCAGTGGCGCTAACGCTAAAAGAGATTCCAACTTACCATTGAGTATCGTTACCTGTCCGATTGAGGCATCCTGGGATTTAATGACCGACTGCAACACAGCACTTTCTTTTGCCAATTTTTCCTTTTGCATCAAAACGGAAACCAACACCACGAACGGAATTGCGCATATGATAAGAAGCCCTATAAGCGACCGCAGTGCAAGCGACTGCACATAACTTATCCTCCATGATTCGTCGTAAATTTCCTGGACATCCCTGGGCATGAGATTGATCGATGAATCATCCTGCGGCGGACTCATTGTCTCCGCGGCAGATGCATAGGCTTTATTGTATGCGGAATTTCCGACAGGCGTCGAAAGAATCTGGATCGGATAGGCAACCCGCTTTGCCATATAGTCCGCCCATTCCCTCGAACCTATTTCCCCGGTTACGATAACCTTCGTATTATCTTTCCTGAGCATTCCCTTATTCGTGTAATATTTGGCAATATCCTCCAGAGATGCCGTAATATTTTCCAAAAATGCTACGGGTGTATCGGTTTTCCCGTACGTAACAACCGTGGTAAATAACGATTTTTCCCCTTCAACGAGGGTTACCGAAGCACTCCGTTTATTGACCTCCGTTACCAGTCCATACTGCTGCGGTTTGAGTCCGATAAGTCTGGCAACAGCCGAAGCGTCAGGCTCGAACCGGAGTGGTTTGAGTCCGGATGCAATAATGGCATCAACAAGGGAATCCAACGTTTTTTTCTGGATGCCGACAACACCGATATGGACCTGGCCGTCTTTTGCATCAAGTCGTTTCCAATCGTAATAAATATCATCCTCCGGAAGAGGAAACAGATCTTTCACTTTCCATGCAACCGCTTCATCGATATCTTCCTTTTCCATGTCCGGAACGCTGTGCTCTCTGGTATAGGCATACGCCTCGGGAAAACATACGCTGACGTAGGTTGTAGAAAACCTGCCTTGGGAAACAAGCGCTTTCAGGGCCTGGATAAACGATTCCTTCTTTACCAGTGTCGCATCGGCAAACGTATTTTCATCTATTGCCACTTCCGCATATGTCCTGACTGCTCCCTGGGGTGATAATTCCACTGCACGAATGGTCATCCGGTCTATGGACAGACCGAAAAAGTGGATATTTGGAACAATAAATCCGGGCAGGAGATTCATACTCAGATTCTATTGTAGCATGCGTCTTGCGGGCAACCAAAGAAACACTCTACTATAAGAATAATGCCCCACCCGTTACCCATCACTTTCCGCACAAAAGCATTCACCCTGATCGAAACCGTTGTTGCAACCGGAATTCTCCTCATCTTCTTTCTTGCCATCTCGCTTCTGATGAAACAGGTTATTACGGATATCGGACAATCCCGGGTACGCTCCGTTGCTCTTACCCTCGCCCAATCAAAACTGGAAATCATCCGCAATCTTCCTTACACATCAGTTGGGACGGTCGGCGGGATTCCACAGGGATCCATTCCCCAGACGGAAACAATCGCAATAAACGGGATGCCGTTTACCGTCCGGACATCAATTGAATATGTCGATGATTCCTATGACGGGATTGCTCCTTCTGATCTTATCAACACCGACTATAAACGTGTCCGTGTCCAGGTTTCCTGGAACGGATTGTTTTCTTCCGGCACCGTTCCCGTTACGCTTGTCACTAATATTGTTCCACGCGGCATTGAAACGATCGTCGGTGGAGGAACGCTCATGATCGAAGTTATTAATGCAAGCGGAAGTGCGGTTCCAAATGCCACAGTGCAGATAGACAATACCACCCTAACTCCGCAGATCCATCTGTCAACGCTCACCAATGCCAACGGCCTTGTTGTATTACCCGGCGCTCCTATCTGTTCAACC
>ERZ795044.4300-NODE-4300-length-11740-cov-4.030381_pt1 | contig 11740 bp, 9 predicted proteins | sample MGYA00375128_ERZ795044 | MGnify/ENA primary metagenome ERZ795044 (study PRJEB30173, sample SAMN05720213) | anaerobic digester metagenome | isolation source: active sludge of municipal wastewater-treating anaerobic digesters | place: USA | collected 2014-12-22 ... | reverse complement strand
GGAATGAGTATTCTTAGAGATTATTATAATTCTACTGGTAATCTTGAGGATGCTTTAACACTTAAGCTTATTCAAAAAAATGATATTCCATCAAATATTTTACAAACTCTGGGAGTAAAAAATAGTGAAATTATTGACACACTCGTTAATGATTGCATAAATACATCGCTTGCTGTCGGTAAAATAGCTTTTTCAGATTCTATTTACGAAGCATTTTTGCAGCTCATTGATTTCAATTATCAAGCCATCTATCTTCAACCTAAACTTAAAATATTTGAAAAAAATTTTTCAAGAGTAATATTGACTATATACAATTATCTCATGGAACTGTATAATACTTACGAATTTTCCTTCGATAAATATGGTTGTGAAAAAAATTTCCTTGCTCTTCGTTTTGCTGATTACCTGAAAAAAATGAAAGAATTTTATGTTAACGAAAAGGAAAAATCATCTCTTTTTAATCCTGTTATAGATTATATAGCCGGGATGACAGATTCATATGCCATCGAATCTGTTCAGGAGATAATGCTCCCCAGGAGATTTCACTATGATCTTGAACTTGGTTCTATTTTAAATAGCTAATAGCTATTACTCAATTTATTGCTTTTTTAATATTTAATTGCGTTTTTTGTTGGTTTATTTAGTTTTGTATCTAATTTTTTTATTATTTATTTTTTGTCTAAAAATGTTTGCTTTTAATTCATAGAAAATCAAATCAGGAGTTATTTATGGATAGGAATCAAATCAAATCTGAGATTGAAAAAACTGTCAAAAGCATGGAAAATGAACTTGTTGATCTTTCCTGCAAATTTGTATCTTTTAACTCTGTTAATCCTAAAACTAATGGTCCAGGTGAAAAGGAAGTTGCATTATGGCTTGAAAATATAGTTAAAAAAATGAAATTTGACAGAATACTTCATATAGATGCGAAAGACACACAAGTACCTTATGGTTATAGACCCAACATTCTTTCCATTCTCAATGGACAGAGTGATGAAAAAACAATATGGTTTATGACACATATGGATAAAGTTCCTGCTGGTGATTTATCACTGTGGGAAAGTGATCCCTTTAAACCAATTATCAAAGATGGTAAAATATATGGTAGAGGAGCTGAAGATAACGGATCTTCACTGGTAGCCTCAATAATAGCCTTAAAAGCTATTCAGAAACTTGAAATAAAGCCCAGATACAATGTTGGACTCATGTTTGTATCTGATGAAGAAACGGGTTCTGAGTTTGGTATAGAGCATGTAGTTAATAACTTTAAATTCGGTAAAGATGACTGGTTTATTGTCCCTGACTCAGGTAATCCAGTTGGGAATGAAATTGAGATTGCTGAGAAATCCATAATCTGGCTTAAAATGACTACAGTTGGCAAACAAGCACATGCTTCGATGCCTCAACTTGCAAAAAATGCACACAGGATAGGCATAAAATGTGCGTTAGAGATAGATAACTTTATTCATGAAAAATACAATTTTGAGGATCCTCTTTTTACCCCTTCTGCATCTACTTTTGAGCCAACTAAAAAAGAAGCAAATGTTGAAAATGTTAACACAATCCCTGGAGTTGATGTTATCTGTTTTGATGGAAGAATACTACCATCTTATGACCTTGAAAAAATACTCACTGAAATAAGAGAGATAGCAGATAAATATGAAAAAGAGTATGATGTTAGCATCAAGTTTGAGATCCTCCAGAAAGGAATCGCCCCTGAACCCACACCTGCTGATCACCCACTTGTAAAGAGTTTTTCTTCTGCGTTGAAAGATGTCAGAAACTTTGATCCAAAGCTTGTTGGTATTGGTGGAGGAACATGTGCCGCTATTTTGAGAAAGGCTGGATTCCCGGCAATCGTATGGGCAACTATCGATGAAACTGCTCATCAGCCAAATGAAAATATTAGCATAAAGTATATGCTCGATGATGCAATTGTTTATGCATATTTCCTTGCAACCCTTTAGCTTTTAAGATAAAGATCAAACCTAAATGACAGGAGAATATATGTTTAAAGGAATCTTAACTGCTCAAATTACTCCATTCAAAGATGGTAAAATTGATATTGAAACTTTTGAAAGACTGGTAGAAAGACAAAAGCAAGCAAGTATCGATGGTATAGTCATAGGGGGCTGCACTGGTGAATCCTTTACCCTTTAACTTGAAGAGTGCCAGAGCCTATGGAAATCTGCTAAGAAATTTCAAAGCGAAACATTTAAAGTTATCTTTGGAGTTGCTCATAACTCAACTGCCAGGACACTTGAAATGATTAGTGTTGCGAATAAATATGATCCAGATGGATTGCTTGTTATAACTCCTTTTGCAAATAAACCATCTCAAACTGGACTTGTTAAGTATTTTACAAAGGTTGCTGAAGTTTCAACCAGTCCTATTATACTTTACAATGTACCTGGAAGAACAGCTGTTTCACTCAATGCAGAAACTATTTTAAAGCTTTCAGAGAACCCTAAAATCGTGGCTTTAAAAGAAGCTCTTTCAGAGTTTGATGAGTTTACAAGATTACGAAATATTATTAACTCCAATAATTTTTCCTTGCTCTCAGGTGAAGACTCCTTAACATTTCCTGCTCTTTGCATAGGCTGGAACGGAGTGATATGCACAAGTTCAAACCTTATACCAGACCTTTGGGTAAAGATGTACAGAGCCTTTTTAGAAAAAGATCTTAAAACAGCATCTTCTATTCACCTTTCCATGTTCAGCCTTATCAAGTCTCTCTTTGTAGAGGGAAATCCCGCTCCACTAAAGTATGCCATGAAACTTATGAAACTTTACAATGGTGAGTTGCGTGAGCCTCTCGTTGAGGTTTCAGATAGTTCAAAAAGCTTGCTTGAAAAAGAACTTAAAAATCTTAATTTAATTTGATTCTTATCTTTTTTATCTTATAAAGGATATTTATGCTTTATTCTATATATTTTTTCAAAACAGATTTTTCTATGTTTATTTATATAAAAAGAATAGTGCGCCACTTTGCTATATGAATCTGAAAATGATAAAAAAACACTTGGGATTAAAACAACTATTTATTAAATCTAAAGTGCATTATATCGCCATCCTTTACAACATAATCTTTCATCTCAAGTCTAAATAATTTCATTTCCTTTATCTTCTCTTCACTTTTATATAAATCCCAGTCATTATAATTAAATACTTCAGCCCTTATAAAACCCTTTTCAATATCTGTATGTACCTGCCCTGCAGCTTCTTTTGCCTTTGTTCCTCTTTTTATTGGCCATGCTCTAACCTCGTCTTCACCCACTGTAAAAAAGCAAATCTTATCTAGAAGAGAAAATGCATCCTTAAGCACTCTTGTTCTGCCATCTTCCTGTAAATTTAACTCCTTTAAAAATTCATCTCTTTCAGTCTTGTCCATATTCATGAGATCGTATTCAGTATCACAGGATATGAAAGAAAAGTTATAGAAATGATTTGCCTGAAATTTATCTTTGAGGTTTTTTATTATTCCATTTATCACATTTATTTTTTCATCATCTATATTTACAACAAAAAGAATGGGCTTTAGAGTGAGAAAAGAAAACCCTTTTAACTTGATTTCCTCATCTTCAGAAAATTCCAAAAATCTCAAGGCTTTACCAGCTTCAAGCTGTGTCATAAGTTTTTGCATAAGTTTCATCTCTATTTCGTCTTCTTTTTCCTTTCGCTTCTGCATAGTTCTGGTAAGGCTTGCCACTCTTGTTTCTACAGATGCAAGATCAGATATTATCGATTCATCTTCAAATCTTTTGATCTCATCCTCTATAGATAAACTACTTTCAGCAGTATAACCACTAAAATAAGGAATCAAATAGATCAGTGCATCTGAGTTTTTATATTCAGCTACCCTTTTTGAGCTATAAAACTCATCTTTGTCAACTCCTGGTAAATCAATAAATGTGACTTTTGCATTTATAGTCTTTTTTGGTTTATAATATTCTGAAAGTTTATCAATCCTCTCATCTGGAACAAAAGCAACGCCTATCTGTTTTTCATTCAAAAACTGTTTATATTCAAGCCCGGTCAATATAGAAAAAAGCCTGGTTTTGCCACTACTCTTTCTACCGATTATTGTAATTTCCATAATTTTATTTCCTTATCCTAGGTTTTTCTTTAAACTTATTTAAATTTTTTATCATATGCTATTTGTAATCTATCAAGAGCGATAGACAAAATCTTTCGACTGGTCCCAAAGTTTAACCTCATAAAACCTTCTCCACCTTTCCCATATATTTTCCCTTCACTAAGCCAGAGTTTTGCATCATTTTCAAAAAAATCAGGCAGCATATCGTCATCCAGTCCAAGATTTCTGCAATCAAGCCATGCAAGATATGTCCCCTCACATTGAACAACTTTAATCTTAGCCATATTTTCGAATCTATCTACTAAAAAGCTAAAGTTTTTAGAAAGATATTTCAAAAGTTGCTCAAGGTATTCATCACCATATCTGTATGCTTTCTCAAGTGCAATTAAACCAAATATATTGTAAATATTAGCATTTTGAGCTAAAATTTGTCTATTAAACCTTTCTCTTATAGCTTCATCTTCAATAATTGCATACGAAGTTGAAAAACCTGCAATATTGAATGTTTTTGAAGGGGCTGATAAAGTAATAAGCAGCCTTTTAATATCTTTAGAGATAGTTGATATACATATATGCTTTTTATCTGAGATTATAAGATCTCCATGTATTTCATCTGAAACAAGGTAAACATTATTTTCCAGACAAAGTTCCGCTAATCTATTAAGTTCATCTTTATCCCAGACTCTTCCAACCGGATTGTGGGGACTGCTAAAAAAAATCATTTTAGGTTTCTCAAGCATAAGTTTTTCAAGATTTTCAAAATCTATCAAATATCTTCCATCTTCATATTTTAGCTCATTTATCAAAAGATTTCTACCAGTATATGCAACAGCATTCATAAATGGATAATAAACTGGTGTTTGAACTATTATGCTATCACCAGGTTTTGTTAGAGCGAGAATGCTTATATGAAGACCGGTTACAACACCTGGAATAAAAATTATATCTTCTTTTTCAATTAAAAAATCTTTCTTTCTTCTGTACCAATCGATAATTGAATCATAAAAGCAATCATCCACAAATGAATAGCCATAAATAGGATGTCTTGCTCTTTTTTTTATTGCATTATTAACTTCTTTCACAGTGCAAAAATCAGTATCAGCCACCCATAGAGGAATAGCCTGCTCATCAATGTTGAACATTTTTTTAGCATCCCATTTTATAGAAAGTGTACCTTCTCTTTTATTTACCTTATCAAAATTATAAATCATAACCATCTCCTTTTCCCATAAATTGATCTAAAAATTTTCCCCGAATTTTCAACCGTATTTATGGCGAAGTTACCTGTTAACTTTCAATAATAATATAAAACCTTTTCCTCAACTTTAGACTTTAGACATTAGTATAAAACAATTGAATTAAGCATTTTAAATAAAATTTAACAACATTTTTTTAAAAAATATTTGTCGAATTATATTTAAATCATCTTGCTGGTTTTGAAAAAATCAATTTAAAATATAAATAGCAATTGAAAATAGGAAGATTTATTATAAATTTATTTAACTATCTAGAGTTGTTACCTATACACTTACTTTCGATGGAATATCAAAAACTACAATTTATTTCAATTATCTATGAGGTATAAGATGGATTTCGAAAATATTAAATTTAACTTAAAAAGCGGATATAAAACAGGATATATTAGCACAATTGGTGCGAATGCCTATGGTGTTATCAAAAGTGAAAATGAACCAGTTGTATTTGTTCCATATACTTTACCTGAAGAAAAGGTGGCGTACGAAATCATAGAATCCCACCAGGACTATTGCATGGCTCGCCTTTTAGATGTAATCGAACCTTCATCTAAAAGAGTAAAGCCAGAATGCCCAATTTTTCAAACTTGTGGAGGGTGTAATTTTTTGCATACAGATTATGATGAAGAACTAAAAATAAAGCAAAATGTTCTTCTGGAAACTCTAAAAAAGATCGGTAAAATTGAGCCAGATTTTGCTTTTGAGGTCATTCCTTCACCTATGAGATTCAACTATAGAAACAATGCTCATATAAAGACTACAAATGAAGGTAATATCGGTTTTTTCGAGAATAAAAGCCTCAATGTTGTTCCATTCCCCTCTTTTGAATGTAAATTATTGACTCTAAGAATAAATAGTTTTTTAAAACAACTTGATAGGCACTTTTTTTTATTTACCAGAGGTTTTACTATTCGAGACGGGAAAGAGATCTATACGGCGCATCTAAATTATAGTTCTGATAGTAAATTTTGCGAATATACTGTAAATAACTTTACATACAGGGTCGGGATTTCAGACTTTTTTCAGGTAAACTCACATCTTTTGAACATTTTTCAGAGTAAAGTCGTCTCCCTTATTGACCCGGATTTAAAAACCGTTGAGTTGTATGGAGGAAGTGGATTTTTTTCTCTGCCTTTAGCTACGAAAATGAAGGAACTTACCGTCAATGAAATATCTTCAAGAGCGAGTGAAAATGGAAAGTATAATGCAAAATTAAATAAAGTTGATAATATAAAATTCATTGCATCAGATGCATCTATATTTATGAAAAAAGTTGATAATGTATCACAGATACTTGTTGATCCACCAAGAGCCGGACTTGAAAAAAATGTTATTGAATCTATTGAAAATTTAAAGATAAAAAAGCTTATTTATGTTTCATGCAATCCATCGACCTTTGCAAGAGATTTTAGTTATCTTAGATCTTCTGGTTTTGAACTCACCCGCCTTATTCTTATAGACAACTTTCCTGGAACTTTTCATACTGAGCTTATAAGCCTGATAACCCGAGATTAGACTTCCTTGTAGTTCATTCTCTTTTTTCACTTTTTCTATATTATTTTATTCCAGAGTATTTTATTCGCGGATCCTCTATTTTATCTTTATTTCCTTTTTCTCAGACTTTTAGCTTTCAATTTACAATCTTCTGTTATTATATCTTATTATCCTGCTTTTAGCACTGAACCAGCAACTTTCAACTTTTCTATTTCACTTCATGACTTTTTACTATATCAAAAACGCAAATAGCCAAAAATGCTAAACTTATTTTTTATTTTATTTAATAGATATTATATAAAGCTGATAAAAAAAAGGATAGGCGCTAATCATAGGGCCTATCCTAACAACCTGTCTGCTCGTTTACAGGGAGGAAGATTCACTATAATTTTCGGCAAACTGACCCACCGCTTTAATTAATTTTTTAATTTTTTTTATCTTTGCCTTCATCTTCCTTTTCTTTTACCATTATTAACTTTTCATTTATTCTTTCTATGCTAATGACTTTTTTATTAATCTCATCAAACTTAAAGATCAAACCATTTACAAGCCCATCACCCGATGCAACTTTATAAGATTTTGGTAGCATCGTTGTCAACTTTTCAAGGATTATTTCTGTTTGAACTCCAATAACACTATCATAAGGACCGGTCATACCAATATCTGTAATGTATGCTGTCTTATCTGAAAGAAGTTTTTCATCTGCTGTCTGAACATGCGTATGAGATCCAAAAACAAGGTTCACCCTATCAACTAAAAAATAACCACATGCAATTTTCTCTGATGTGGCTTCAGCATGAAAATCAAGTATTACGCAGTCAGCATCATCGAAAAGTTCTTTATTGTTAAAATAAAAATCGTTAAAAAAAGGTAATGGTGGATAAATAGGATCCATAAATATCTGACCTAGAAGATTTAAGATAAGAAACTTTTTTGAATTTTTGGTATAACTTAAAAAACCTTTACCCGGAGCCTTTTCACCAAAGTTCATAGGTCTTAAGAGATTTGGAGTAATATTGATATAATCAATTATCTCTTTATGTTTCCATATGTGATTTCCTGTTGTTATAACATCTACACCAAGGTCAAAGAGTTCTCTTGCATTTTTTGGGTGAATGCCAATTCCGCCTGAAACATTCTCACCGTTGACTACTATCAAATCTGGAAGAATTTTTTCTTTTTCATTTTGTAAAAATCGGGAAAGGGCTTTTCTGCCAGCTTCCCCGACTATATCTCCAAAGATAAGAATAGTAATCATTAATCTGTATGCTCCACAACTCTCTTTTCTTTAACTACAGTTATTTTGATTCTTCCAGGATATCTAATCTTTGTATTTTGAATTATCTGTTTTTTCATATCTTTAGCTATCTGTTCCAGTTCATTCTCAGGAACCGTTGTCTTGACAAATAGTCTTATCTCCCTGCCAGCCTGTAAAGCATATGCATGTTCAATCTTATCCATGCGTTTTGCTTCTTTTTCAAGTTCGGTAACTCTTGTCACATAATCTCCCCAGGCGCCTGCATCATATCTAACTCCCGGTCTGGCTCCAGAAATTTTATCTGCAACTCTTACAATGACAGCCTCAACTGTCTCAGAATATTCTTTTTCATCAAGGATACTGGAGGGAAAACCTGATGCTTCGTGATGCCATGCAACTGCCGTAATAACATCACTTGTCTCTCCAACCTTTTTTAGAAGTTTTATCCCCTCTTCAATATGTTTATTTCCAACATCACTTTCGACAGCCTTACCAATGTCATGAAAAAGACCGGCTCTCTTCGCAACTTCAACATTTGCTCCTATCTCACCAGCAATAATTGAAGATAATCTTGCCACTTCTTTTGAATGTAAAAGTATATTTTGACCATAGGATGGTCTAAAATATAAACTTCCAACAGCTTTTATAAGTTCGGTTGATATTCTATTCATAGGCATACCAAGTTCATAAAAAGTCTTGGTTCCTTCTTCAACTATTTTTTGCTCAACCTCAGATTTGGCTTTTTCGTAAACTTCTTCAATTCTGGCAGGATGTATCCTTCCATCCTTAATAAGATTTTCAAGGGTAATTTGAGCGATGACCCTTCTTATTGGGTCAAACCCGGAAACTGTAACTATCTCAGGAGTATCATCTATTATGATGTCAACTCCCAGTAAGTTTTCTAAAGTTCTGATATTTCTACCTTCTCTACCAATTATCCTTCCCTTCATCTCATCATCAGGTAAAGTTATGTTGGTGATATTTACATCTTTTGAAACATCGGAAGCTATTCGCTGCATAGCAGAAACAAGAATCTCTCGAGATTTTTTATCTGATTCAATTTCAAGTTCTTTAATCTTTTCTTCTAAACTGCTTACCTTATCATTAAAATAAGCAGAAATCCTTTCATCAACATCAGCTTTAACCTTTTCCTCAAGCTTTTTTCTTGCTTCTTCTTTGGTTAAGGAAGCGATCCTCTCCAACTCTTTGTCTATTCGACTTTCACGTTCTATGACTTTTTCTTCTCTAAGTTTTAAATATCTTTCTTTCTCTAAAAGGACTCGATCCTTTTCTTCAACGGTTTTAGACCAGCGGTCAATACTTTCTTCTCGACTGGCCAGTCTTTTTTCAATAGAAGATATTTCATTTTTCCTTTCTCGAATAGTCTTTTCCAGTTCATTCTTTTCCTGGAAAATAGCCTCCCTGGCTTCTAAAACTTTAGCTTTGGCATCCTCTTCAGCCTTTGCTAAAATAGCCTGAGCTTGCTTTTCAGAGTCTTCTTTAATCTTAATAGCTTTTGTTTCTATGCTTTGGAGTTTAAATCTGCCATAAAAATACCGTAAAATATAACCAACAACTATACCAACAATTAATGAGACAAGAGAGGGTATAAGTGCATTACTTCCAGACATAGGGCACCCCCTCAAGAATTATATTTAACATTATTTTATATTTAATATATAATATGCTTGTGAAAAAAAATCAACTAAAGTTTTTTTTGTACTAAATTTACTCTATATTTATAGAGGGCAATATGAAAAAGAATATTTACGAAGATTTTCTTGTAAATAAAGATGAAGCTAATATTGATGAAATTCAACAAATGCTCGAATTCTCAAGTCATCTTGGCAAACAAACCTTTTTTCAGGTCGAAAAATTCTATAAAAAAGGTGATGAAACAAGATTAAAAGAAGATTACAATTTACAGAATTCAGGAATCTCTTATTTTTTAGATCCATGTAGAAAGGAAAAATTAAGCAATTTAAAGCATTTAATCTCCAATGTTAAAGATCTTAGAAATATCTTCCAGCACGCATCCTATACTTTGACCGAAACAGATATCTTTGATATTAAGCAATATCTTATTATTTTATTGAAAATAATTGATGATTTTCCACTTAAGAAGATACCGGTTTTTGAAGAGAAAGATATCAATTTTATTGCTGATTTACTCAAATTAATTGATCCAGATTATCCTTTTTTCCCGACTTTTGCTATTTATAAAAATTCTTCAACTAAGATGAAAGAACTTATAGAACAACTTGAAAGTTTAGAAACTAATAAATCAGTGCTTGAAGAAGATATAATAAAATCACTTAAAAACGCCGGCTTAAAAACATCTTTCTCACATCCATCTATATATCTAAAAGATGAGAATGAACCAGATAAATTTTCAAATGACCGAATTATAGTTGTTGAAGAAACTTCAAAATATTTCAAAGTACAACCTAAACCAACAAAAGAGCTTATTGAGATCTATGATAAAATAAATTTGATTCAAAATGAGATCGTTTCTGAAAAACTAAAAATATGTGAGGATTTGACGAAAAAAATATTTTTGTTCAAACAAAAAATTGTAAGATCATTTGAAATTGTTGGAATTATAGACTCATATCTTGCTAAAATCACATTTGCTATTAATATAAATGGAATAGTTCCTGAAATTACAGAAGATGAACTTCAGCTTGTCGATGCCAGGAATTTGAGCCTTGAAAAGATACTTCATTCACAGAATCTTACCTATTCACCTCTGAATTTTAAAATGAACCAGGGTGTTGCGATACTTACCGGATCCAATATGGGAGGAAAAACCTGCAGTTTAAAGACCATCGCTCAGATTTCCTATCTGGTCCACTCAGGTTTGCTTGTACCTGCAAAAAAAGTATCCACCCCTTTGTTCAATGGAATATATATATCAAAGTCAGCTACATCATTTATCAACGAAGGCTTATCATCATTTGGGTATGAACTGATGTCGCTTAAGCCTTACTTTGATAATAGAGATAACCATTATCTCTTTTTGCTAGATGAACCTGCATCCGGAACAAATCCAGCAGAAGGAAAGGCAATAGTGAGAGCACTTGCTCTTCAGCTTTCAAACTCCAGGTCTCACGCAGTACTTTCGACACATTTTGATGGCATATCAGAAGGAATCGAATGCAAAAAATACTGCATAAAGGGATTTACCGAAGAAAATATTAAAAAGATGAGTGAATACCTTGATGAAAGTGAAGAAATTTCAATACAGCAAATACACCGATTTATAGATCATAATCTTATAGAAATAACAACCGAAAACCAGGTTCCTAAAAATGCAATCACGCTATTGCATCTTTTCAAATTTTCAAAGAGTTTTATTGATTTATGTGAATCATTTTCAAAAGAATAGTTTTATTAAAGGTAATTTGCAAACCTTGAAACGATATAAAGTGAACCAGTAATTAAAATACACCCTGCTTCTGGATAATCATTTTCTATCTTTTTAATAATTTCATCAGTACTCCAATCAAGTCCTTTTATGACTTCAAATCTGATTCTTTTTTCTTTTCTATGATCGTGTAAAAGTTTCTTAAAAGAATCAATATAATTGTCAACTTTCGAATCTTTCCACTTATCAAGTTCAACAAAATAGAATCTTGA
>ERZ795044.4297-NODE-4297-length-11742-cov-6.158467_pt1 | contig 11742 bp, 7 predicted proteins | sample MGYA00375128_ERZ795044 | MGnify/ENA primary metagenome ERZ795044 (study PRJEB30173, sample SAMN05720213) | anaerobic digester metagenome | isolation source: active sludge of municipal wastewater-treating anaerobic digesters | place: USA | collected 2014-12-22 ... | reverse complement strand
GACGTAGCCGTCCTGCGGGGCGGTGATGCGATACATCCCGTTGCGGATCGCCAGCGACGCGACCTGGTTCTCCAGCTTCGACACTTCGCCGGTCCCCTCCCCGATTTCGGAGCGCGTCGCACTCATGTCCGACATCGCCTTGGCGATCTTCTCCGCGTACTCGGCGCCGTAGCCCTCGAGTTCGACGCGGGCGTTCTGCAGCTCCTGTCGCTTCTCCACGAGCTTGGCGCTGACCGCCTGCGCCTTCATGACGTACGCCTCGAGGTCGGCGCGCGACTTGAGCCCCTCGTCGAACAGCTGCTGGTTGCGCACGAGCTGCCGCTCGGCGACGACCGAATCGGTCACCGCCGACTGCACCGCCGCCTCGTACTGCGCCACCTTGTTGCGCCCCTTGGCGATGCTGAACTCCCGCGTCTGTTCGAGCGCCGACACCTGCCGCTGCAGCGCCTCGACTTTGGCCCGCTTGGCCCCCACCGAGGCTTCCTTGCCGGCCAGCACTTCCTTGTACCGCTGCAGCGTGTTGGGGTCGAGGTAGCCGTCCTTGACCTCGGTGATCTCGACCAGGAGCGTGCCGGCCTTCACGTACTCGCCTTCGGCCACGTGCCACGCCGCAATGCGCCCGGCGATCACGGTGGGGACGACCTGCGGACGATCCTGCGGGCGCAGGGAGGTCACGACCCCCTTCCCCTGCACGTTCTGCTGCCAGGGGAGAAAGAGGACGACGACGAGCAGCAGCGCGAGACCACCGAGGATGCGCGCGAAGCTGTGATGGCGGTCGGCGATGTTGAGCAGTCGCGCCGCACTGAGCGGGGCGATGGTGACGTCGAGTGGAGAGTGCTGGTCGGCCATCAGTTCAACGAGAGTTCTCGGAAGTACGGATCGGAGCGGCGCAGCTCCTCGAAGGGGCCGTCGCACGCCACGGCGCCGTCGCGCAACACCACGACGCGGTCGCAGGCCGCCAGCACCTGCGCGTCGTGCGTCACCGTCACGACGGTCCACGACGCGTCGCGCTTGAGGAGGCGCGCCAGGAGGTCACGCTTGACCGGCGGGTCGAGGACGTCGAAGACATCATCGAGCAGGAGGAGGCGCGGCTTGCCGGCCAGGCACCGCGCGAGTTCCACCTTGCGCGCCACCTGCGACGGCAGCCCGCGACCTAACGACGCGACCGCCGTCTGCAGCCCGTCGGGTTGCCCCTGCACCCATTCGAGCAATCCGACGATCGCCACCGCCTCGAGGACGTCCTCGGTGCGCACCCACGATCGTCCCATCGCGATGTTCTCCTCCACCGTCCCCTCGAAGAGCGCCAGCGAGCTGCCACAGTGCGCGACCAGTTCGCGCGCGCGCGCCCGGTCCATCTCGCGCAGCGAGACGTTGTCGTACGTGATGGCGCCGCGGTACGACTCGTACAACCCGCCGATGACGGCCAGCAGCGTCGACTCCCCCGCCCCTTCCACGCCGGTGATCGCCACGTTCTCCCCCGGGAAGGCGGAGAGGGAGATCCCGTTCAGGACCGGCTGATCGCCCCCGGGATACGTGAAGCTCACGTCGCGCACATCGAGGGCGAGCCCGTTCGGATCGGCGATGGGCGGCGGGACCATCCCCGTCCCGCGCTCCTGCGACAAGTCGGTGATGTGCCCCGCCTTCTCCACCGCGGTGAGCAGGTCGTAGACGTCTCCCAACCCGAGGATCGCCTTCTCGACCGCCAGCAGTACCGAGACGATCACCAGCTCGGAGGCGACGAACTGCCCGAGCGTGATCGAACGATTCACCACGAGGACGCATCCGAGGATCAGCACGCCCCCCGAGATGAGCGTCTTGAAGATCACGAAGGCCCAGGACTGCTGGACCAGCACGCGGAAGTGCTCCTGCCGGTACGCGAGGTACCCGGTGACCTCCTCATCGAGGCGCTGGATCGGGAGATCGCCGCGCCCGGAGAACTTGAAGGCCGGGAGGTTGCGCGACAGTTCCTGCAGCCAGTGCGCGACCTTGTACTTGTACTTGGACTCGTAGAGCGACGTCTCGAGGCCGTGCGGCCCCGACCAGCGGAAGATCCCCGCCAGGATCACGAGCAACAGGAGCCCGAAGAGCGAGAAGTACGGGTGATAGAAGGTGAGCAGGATGACACCAAAGAGGACCTGCAGGAGCGCGGCGATCCAGTCGGTGAGGATCTTCGACAGCGTCTTCTGGATCATCTTGATCTCGAAGAAGCGGTTCATCAGCTCGGGCAGGTCCACCTCGCCGATCTCGTCCAGGCGCAGCCGCGGCAGGATCCCCCCCACCTCGAAGGCAAAACGTGCGAAGACGCGCTGCTGCACCGTCTCCACCACGCTGAGCTGCATGATCTGCAGCCCGCCGTTCACCAGGGTGCCGATCACGACAAAGGCGATCAGGAGCACCACGGGCTGGAAGATCATCCCGCCCGAGACCAGCCCGATGATCGCCTGCACGCCTAACGGGAGTGCGAGGCCAAAGAGCCCGGCCAGCCCCGCGTACAGGTAGACGAAGGTGATGAGCCGCTTCTCGTGCCCGAGCAAGCGCCACAGGCGCGCCATGGGCGAGGGTGGCTCGGCCGCCTCGGCATCGTGGGCCGCGCCGCGCTCCGGCAACGCCGTCGGCGGCGTGACGGACGACGGGACCAGCATCGGGACGAGGACGTCGACGACCGCACTCCCGAGCCGAGCCCCCAGCGCCTCCATGGTGAGCGCGCGTTCCGTCCGTTCCTCTGCCCCTTCGCCGATCACGGTGCCCTGCATCACGTCGCCCTGCAGGCGTTCGATCACCAGGACCGAGAAGGCCGGACGCGTCCCCGTGACCACGACCAGGGGGAGCGTGCCACCCGAGAGCAGCGTGCGAATCTCACCCCAGGCCGCGCGGCGGCGCAGGTAGGTCAGCTGGTGCTCGCGCCCCAGTTCGATGATGTGATCGGCCAGCGCCGTCGCCGACGTCGCCTCGGGCGCGCGACGACGCCGAACCGCCACGACGCGGCGTGGATCGATCGGGACGCGGAGCGCACGGCCGACGGCCGTCGTCACGGCCAGCGCCTGACGAGTGAGCATGAAGTGCGATGTCGAGGGAGTGGGTGCACGGCGCGCGCTCGGCGCACCTGTGCTCAGAACGCCTGAAGGCTAGCGACGGCTCCCACGAATTCAAAATCTAAGTATTACGGCACAACTTACTGCTTTTTGTATGTGTTACCACCCGAACGAACGAGGGCGCCTCGACCGGTCAGCCCCGACGTCGTGCCTCGGCCGTCGCGCCGCGCTTGGCCCCCGGCGCTGGCGTCGCGCGATCGGACTCGACGGCCGGGAGGGTGAAGAGGAACGTGGTCCCTCCCCCCAGGGCGCTCTCGACGGAGATGGACCCGCCGTGTGCCTCGACGATCCCGCGCGCGATCGCCAGCCCGAGCCCCGTCCCCACCGTTCGCGACTGTCGGCGCGCGTGCCAGTAGCGGTCGAAGATGTGCGGGAGATGCTCCGGCGGAATTCCCACTCCGGTGTCGATCACGGCCACGCGAACCATCTCTCCGCTGGCCTCCGCGCGAACGGTGACGCTCCCCCCTCGCTCCGTGAACTTCACCGCGTTGCCCACCAGGTTGGCGAGGACCTGCTCCAGGCGCATCGCGTCGACCTGGACGTCAGGAAGATTCGGGGCCAGGTCACGCACGAGCGACAGCCCCCGCTCGTCGGCACCCTCGCGCACCATGGTGAGGGCGGCATCAACGATCGGCCCGAGCACCTCCCGTCGCGTCTGGATCTTCAGGTGGCCGGACTCGATGGTCGAGACGTCGAGCAGGTCCTGAATGAGCCGTTGCATCAGGTGCGTCGACTCGAGGATCGCGTCGGCCAGTTCACGTCGATCCTCCGCGGCCGCCGGCGGGCTCTCCAGCAAGACCCTCGCGCACATGGAGATCGCGCTCAGCGGATTTCGCAGGTCGTGCGAGACCACGCCGAGGATCTCGTCGCGCGCCTGCGACGCCTGCTGCGCCGCCTGATAGAGTCTCGCGTTCTCGATCGCAAACGCCGCCCGGTGCGCGAGATCGTCGGCCAATGCCAACTCGCCATCGTCGAACTGGCGGGAGGGATCGGTCGAGATCAGGGTCAGCGCGCCAAGCACGCGGTCGCGCGCGACCAGGGGGATCGTCAGCGTGGCCTGAATCCCGAGCGCCTCGAGATCATCGATCGAGGGGTCGCCGTTTCCGCCCTCCCGCTCCCATCCGGCGCTCAATCGCCGCAGCGCCACGTGACGTCCCGCGGAGATCGCGTCGGCGACGGGGAACGGCCAGTTGGAGCGCTCCACGCGGCGTCGCTCCAGCGAGCGAAGCCGCTTCGTGCGCTCGGGGTCCTCGTGGACGCTGACGATCGTGCGGACGGCAGCGCCGCCGTCGTCGATCGACAGCAGGCAGCAGTCGGCGAGGTGCGGCATGGCGAGGTGCGCCACACTCCGCAACGTCGACTCGTAGTCGAGCGACGTTGCCAGCACCGCACCGGCGCGGGCAAGAAAACGCTGGTTCTCCTCGGTCCTTAGGCGCTCGGTGATGTCGCGCAGCACCACCGTGTAGATGGTGGACCCGGAGAGCTCGAGTCGTGAGATCGACGCCTCCGCCGGGAACTCGCTCCCGTCGCGTCGGAGACCGAAGATCGCGCGGCGCTCGCCCATGCGTCGCGCCACCTGTCCCCCGCGTGCGAAGTCGATCAGGTGGCGCGCGTGCGCGTCACGAAACCGGTGCGGGAGCAGCGTGGACAGCGGCGTGCCGAGGATTTCGCGCTCCGAATAGCCGAAGAGCGCCTGGGCCCCGTGGTTGAAATGGAGGATGTGCTGCGACTCGTCGACCGTGATGATCGCGTCGACAGCAATCGAGAGGATCCCCTCGAACTTGGCGCGCGAGGCCCGCAGTTCGCCCTCGGCCTCGAGCCGGAGTTGCAGCTCACGGGAGAGTGCCCACGCCCCCAGGAGCGCGATCGCCGCCGAGGCGAAGGCAAGCACGAAGGCGATCCGCTTGAGGCCCCCACGCGCGTTCTCGCTGGCCGTCGCCGCCTGTGCCAACAACAGCACCCCCGCAACCGCCAGGACGGCGAGCGCGAGCAGGAGGGCGATGCGCGTGGGGGAAAAGAACGACGATTGCTTCACAGCGTGGGTCGAGGGGGAACGGTTCGGTGTCGCCTAGCGCTCCACCGACCGATCGTCCGCCCGCACACGATATCCACCTAACACGCATTGGGGAAGACGACACGCTCGCGTTCGCCGCGCTTCGCCGCGTTTCCTGCGTGTCGCCGACGTTTCGCCACGTTTGGTCGCGGACCAAGGCACGACAAAAAACTGCCCTGTGCTCCCACCATTTTCGGAGCCGAGCCTGTCGCGCGTCCGGCTAGAAAATCCTGACGTTCACGTACTTCTTGGGATTCCTTCGCATGTCACCAATCAAGGCCTGCAACTCGCGCAGCGTCGAGTCGGCGTTGCGATAGAGCGCGGGGTCGTTGACGAGCAGTCCTAACGAGCCGTCGCCACGGTTAATCTTGGCCATGACCGAGTCGCCGTTGGCGATGAAGCGATGCAGGCGCTCCTCGGAGGAGCCCAGCCGCCCCGAGATCTCGAGGAGGCGCCGGCTGGTCTCGCGCATTTCCTTGGCGGCGGTCGCCGCATCCGCGACGATTTGCTGGACTTCACCTCGCGCGGTCGTGGAATCGAAGCGCGCCGAGATCGACCGCACGTCCTTCGAGGCCGCGACGAGCGACTGCACCCCGTCCTGCACGTCCGCCGACATGTCGTGCATGTTCTTCGACTGCTCGCGCACGGTGTTGGCGAGGACGGTGGAGAGCTCGGCGAAGTTCTTGATCGACGCGCGCAGCTCGCGCGCGGCGCGATCGTCGAAGGCGACCTCGACCCGCTCGGCGACGGTGGCCACGTCACCGGCGATTCGCCCGGCGACGGCCGTGAGCTGGGCGATGTCGGGCAGGGTCGCACCAGGGAGTCGCCCGCCCCCCTGATCGGCCTCGGCGATCTGGCGCGCCACCGCCTCGTCGCGGGGGAGCGCGTCGCGTCCGAGGATGGTCGCCTGCCATTCGCCGAAGAGCGACGACTCGTTGAGCAGGACGACGGGATTGGCCGGGAGCTCCGCCGTGGGGTCGAGCGCGAGGCGCGCTTCCACCCACCCGTTGGGGGCGAGTTCGAGGCGTTCCACGCGTCCCGCCTTCACCCCCCGAATGACGACCTGGGCGCCGATGCGCACGTTCCCCACATCGCGAAAGCGCGCGATGACGTTGCGCCGCTTCTGTCCGAGATCGGACTGCTGAACCCACAGCACGGCGCCGATGAGGATGATCGTGGTGACGATGATGGTCAGCCCCACGATGAAGTCGTTCGCCCGTCCCTTGGGTTGCGTCATGGATTGCGCCCCAGTAGCCACACGACGGCCCAGAATGCATCGAGCACGAGGATCATCACGGCAGAATACACCACGGCGTTGGTGGCCGCCCGCCCCACGCCTTGTGCCCCGCCTTCCGCCGACATGCCGTGCAGCGACCCGATGAGCGTGACGGCGGTCCCGAACGACGCCGACTTGACGAGGCCATAGCGCACGTCGAACGACTGGAAGAACAGGCGCAGGCCGCGCTGGAAATCGTGTGACGAGAGGTCGAGCAGCAGCACCGAGGCGACCCACCCCGCCGCGACGCCGACGACCATCGCCAAGCCGACCACCACGGGGAACATCACCGTCCCCGCGACCACGCGCGGGACCACGAGAAAGGCGAACGGATCGTAGGTCAGGGTCTCGAGGGCGTCGATCTGCTCGGTGACGCGCATCGTCCCCAGCTCGGCGGCAATGTTGGCCCCCACGCGTCCGGCCAGGGCGAGCCCGGTCAGGACCGGGGCCAGCTCCATCGTGATGGTCTTCTCGACCAGCACTCCAACGAAGTAGAGCGGGACCGCCCCCGTGAAGGAGTAGCTCGCCAGGAGCGAGAGGACGATGCCGGTGAAGATGGCGATGAAGACGGCGATGGGGAGCGAGTCGACCCCTAACGAGCGCGCCTGTGCGGTCGCCACCGGCCCCCAGGTGCGCACGTCCGCGACGGCCCGCAACGTCTCGGCACAGAACCGTCCGGCGCGTCCCGCCCCCTCGACCGACGTCCGGGTGCGACGTCCGAGCCCTTCGACGGTCAGTCGAAGCGAACGACTCATCCCGTGTCCCTCCCGCTATAGCGCCGCTCATGCCTCGGGGCGCGCGTCCGGCCGCGCCCCACGAGCGGCGACGTCGTCCTACGGCTGGGCGAGCAAGCCCAGTCGAAGCGCAAACTGCACGTAGTCCGCGCGGTGCGACAGCCCCAGCTTCTCGTTGATCCGCTGCTTGTACGTGTCGACCGTCTTGGGGCTGATGAAGAGTCGCTCACCGATCTCCGGCGCCGAGTAGCCTTGCGCCGTGAGGCGCAGCACGTCGCGTTCCCGTTCCGTGAGCTTCTCGAAGCGCTCGCGATCGACCTGATGCGGATCCTTCTTGGTGAGCCCCTTGGCGAGGACGCGCGCTGCCGTCGGGCGCACGTACACGTCGCCCTTGGCCACGGCGCGCACCGCATCGACCAGTTCGCGATCGGCCGCGCTCTTCACCAGATAGCCCGCGGCCCCGGCTTCGAGCAGGGGGACGAGATAGTCCTCCTCCGGATGCATCGTCAGGATCAGCACGCGTGTACTGAGTCCCTTGGCGACGATCTCCTTCGTGGCGGCGGTGCCATCCATCCCCGCCATCGACAGGTCCATGACGACCACGTCGGGCTTGAAGCGGTCGACGAGCGAGATGGCTTCGCGCCCGTCCTTCGCCTCCCCGACCACGTCGATGTCCTTGGCCGTTCCCAGGACCGCCTTGAGCCCGGCTCGGACCACGGTGTGGTCGTCCGCCAGCACCACCCGAATGAGATCAGAAGTCATGCACGCCTCAGATGTATCGTTAGGTTGCCGTCGTCTCGCTCGACGCGGCGGTCCGTGCCGGCGCCAGCAGGGGGACGCTGGCGATCACCCGCGTCCCTCGTCCCGGCGCACTCTCGATCTCGAGCGCGCCATCCACCAGCGCCATGCGCTCGCGCATGGTGAAGATCCCCATCCCCGGGCGCCGCCGATCGGCATCATCGGTCCGGAATCCGACGCCGTCATCGCTCACCTCCAACCGCGCGACCCGCCCCGACACCCCGGCCCGCATCATCACGCAGGTGGCATTGGCGTGGCGCAACGCGTTGTTCAGCGCCTCCTGCGCCACCCGGTAGAGCACTGAACAGACGGCGGGGCCAATCTCGTGGGCCGAGTCCTCCACGACGACTTCGATCCGGATCGACCCCCGCGCCTCCGACTCGCGCGACAGGTGCTGCAGCGCGGCGCCGATCCCGAGATCGTCGAGCACCCGGGGATGCACCGTCTGCGCCAGCATCCGCACCTCGTCCAGCACGTCGCTCGCGATGCGCCGAATTCGCTCCAGTCGCTCGCCATCATGCGGGTCGTGGTTCTCCCGAATCACCACACTCAGTTCCATCAAGAGCGCTGCGAGCGACTGCGCCGTCGAGTCGTGCAGCTCGCGGGCGATGTGCGCGCGCTCCTCGTCCCCCGCGCTGATCACGCGGGAGGTGAGTTCGCGCAGCCGCGCCCGGTCCGCCGCCAGGCCGTCGAGCAATACGTTGAGCGCTCCACCGACGCGCTGCAGGTTGCCGTCGGCGAGCATCGAACGCGGGACGCGCGCCGTCAGGTCGCCGCGCCAGATGCGCTGCGCGGTGGACTCGAGGTCGGCCAGCGGACGCAGGGCCAGCGACACCAGCACCAAATTGACGAGCGCGCTCCCGATCATCGCGCCCCCAAAGACGACCGTCACCGGTAGGTCACCGAACCCGCCGCGCCGCACGATGGTCGCCGCGACGAGCGCGACGATCACGAGCAGCGCATTGGCCCCCGCCAGCTTTGCCGCCAGCGGGACCTGAAGGATCGCACCAATCCAGGACGGTACCCGCACCGCCCCGACCGCGTGTGCGGCCGGAACTGGCGGCGGAGTGGCCCGGGGCGAGGCGGTAGACAGTTGCGGTTCCGTAGTTACTCCCGGCGGCAACGCCGCAGTGGCAACCGAGACCCGGCGCCCTGCGCGCCGATGTCATCAGAACGGGTAAGCGTCGTCGCCATTTGCGGTTGGCTGGCCGACACCTCTCATCCTGATGTGAGTATGGGGTGTGTGAAAGGCAGGCTTTGTCGGGCGCTCGTCGGATAATCCCCGCAAAAACCTCCCACAAAATGTCAGGTATTGCCTGACCCATTCATAGGGGTCGGGGTTTCCCGCGCCACCGATCAGCGGGAGCGAGAATCCCGGTACCGTCACCCCTGACAGACTCGTGTGACGCGACGGCCGACTTTCAGGACACCAGCACTCGTGCCCTCGCGACCTGCCTTGGAGGCGGATCATGATCGACGCGCCCACCACCCCACGCGCCTCTGGTGAGGCGTCGTCAGTTCCGGATGTGCTCGCGGCGATCGTCCCATTCTCGGGGACCCCGCTCAACGTCTGGCGCGACCTCCCCTGGTCGGTCGTGCGCGAACGGCGAGACGGTGCCTCGCTCCTCCTGCGCCTCGATCGCGTGCGGGACGAGATCATCACCGATCGCGCCAATCGCGAGATCGTGATGGCCTGCGGGGCGGTGCTGGAGAATCTCCGTATCGCCGCACATCACCACGGCGCGGACCTCCGGATCGAGTGGTGGCCGATGGGGCGCACGGAAACCACCATCGCTCGACTCTCGCTGGGTGAGCCGCTGGTCCCGCGCCACGAAGAGGAAGCGCTCTTCGGCGTCATCGCCCGTGGGCAGCATCCGGCGACGCGGCGCATCCGCGGCGGCGTCTCACCGGCGCTCGTGGCGGTCCTGCGTCATGCCGCGCGCTGCGAAGGCGGGTGGCTCGACGTGGTGGCCGACGACGTGCGTCGCCAGATCCTGGGCGACTTGGAGTCCGAGGCGGCGGCGATCGCTGATGCAGAACGTGGGGCGCGGCGCCTGCTGTCGGCGCGCTTCGGGGCGAGCGGCGGCGGGGCGCAGTTTGCCGTGAGCGGGGGGCCTACGTTGGGCGAGTTGCTCGGGGCGCTCGGCGCCAACGTGCAGCCGTCAAATGAATGGACCGCCGGGCGCGCCGCTGCGGTTCGCGGTAGCGCCCTCGAGGCGCCGCTGCTCGCCGTCCTCGGCGCGAACGAGGATGTCCCCGACGCGTGGCTGCGCGCCGGTGCCGCCCTGCAACGCGTCCTGCTGCACGCCAGCGTGCAAGGGCTCACGGCCGCTTTCCTCAACGAGCCATTGCATCACCCGCTGCTGCGCGATGCCTTGCGCTCGGTCCTCTTCGCCTCGGGGGCGCCGCAGGCGATCGTCCGCTTCGACTTCGACGCCAATGGCGCGGTGCTCGATCCGCGTCGCCTGGCCGAAGGGAGCGTTTCGGCCGCGTAGCAGGGTTCCATCAGGCTCGCGCGCAGAAGATGCTGCGCGCGAAGGGGACGCCGCACGCACGGCGTCGTGCACTCGGCGTCGTGCGCACGTCCATCTACTGCAGGCGCAGGCCCGCCTCACGAGGCGGGCGCGTGCGATTGCCCGCCTTCGCCCGCCTCGCTAGCCTGACGTCATGACACAGTCGCTCATCATCCGCCTGGCGATCGCGGCCCTCGTCGGGTTGGCGGTGGGGATCGAGCGCGAGCGGTCGGGGCACGGATCCACCGGGGCACATCCGCGCTTTGCCGGGGTGCGCACCTTCCTGGTCATTGGAGGGGTCGGCGGGGCGGCGGGGTGGCTCCAGTCGACCGGATCGACGGCCCTTGCCGTGTCGCTCCTCGCCGGGGCGTCGCTCCTGACCGCCGCGGCATACTGGTCGGCCGCACGCGCCGGCGGCGCGGACGCCATCGACGGAACGACGGAGATGGCGGCGCTGCTCGTCCTCGCGCTCGGCACGCTGGCCGGGATGGGTGAGATGGCGGTGGCCGGTGGGGCGGGGGCGTTGCTTGTGCTCGCGCTCTCGGAGAAGGCCGCGATCCACGGCGCGGTGGCGCGCCTCGGCGCAACCGAGTTGCGCGCCGCGATGCAGTTTGCGGTGCTGGCCCTGATCGTCCTGCCGGTGTTGCCGAACCAGGCGTACGGCCCGCTCGGCGGGATCAATCCGCGCACCCTGTGGATCGTGGTGCTCATCTTCTCGGGGCTCAACTTCGCGGGCTTCCTCGCGCGGCGGGCGGTGGGCGCGTCTCGCGGGTACGGCGTGACCGGTGCGTTAGGCGGCGTGATTTCCTCGACGGCGGTGACGCTGCAGTTCTCCCGCATGAGTCGCCTTCGCCCGGCGCTCGCCGGACCGTTGGCGATCGGGACGATCGCCGCCAGCACGGTCCTCCTCCCGCGCGTGTTGCTCCTGTCTGCGGCGCTGGCGCCCCCCGTCGCGCTCGCGCTCCTCCCCTACCTCGCCCCCCCGTTTCTGGCGGGCGCGCTGGTGGTGACGATTCGGCTGGTGCAGTCGCGCCATGATCCACTGGACGGCGACGCCGAGGCGTTGGAGCGCAGCCCGCTTCGCCTCTTCTCCGCGATCCAGATGGCGGTCGCCTTTCAGCTGGCGCTCATGGCGATCGAGTACGCGCGCCTCCGCTTCGGCTCACCGGGCGTGCTCGTGTCCGCGGCCCTGCTGGGGCTCACCGACATGGATGCGCTCACCCTCTCGATGAATCGGCTGGGGCGCGCCCCATCGATGGTTCCGCTGGCGGCGCAG
>ERZ795044.4294-NODE-4294-length-11743-cov-3.473905_pt1 | contig 11743 bp, 6 predicted proteins | sample MGYA00375128_ERZ795044 | MGnify/ENA primary metagenome ERZ795044 (study PRJEB30173, sample SAMN05720213) | anaerobic digester metagenome | isolation source: active sludge of municipal wastewater-treating anaerobic digesters | place: USA | collected 2014-12-22 ... | reverse complement strand
GTTTTCGAGTCTGTTGCGCAGGCGCTGTACTTTGGCTTCAAGTTCATCCAGCGGCATCTCTTCATTGAGATGCTCGGCTGTGATATCTTCAAGCCGCACGCCAAACTCAACCTCCATCCGTTCTGAAATCGCGATCAGACGGAACTTGAGATTGTTGTGCTGATCTTTTAGTTCATTGATCAGATACTGCAGGACGTTACGTTGTTTTTCAACTGTTTTTATTTTATCGTCCGATAGCGATATTTCATTTCGCTGCTGATAGTATCCTTGTTCAACTTCGGTCAGGTGGGCTTCTTTCGTTTTTTTCTCCTGGTATTGTTGCTGCAGCGAGGTGGTCATTTCCTCTGCCTTGAGCAACATGCTCTCCAGTTCATTTGATTCAGTCTCTATCTGCTGGGTATGCAGGTCTCTCGCCTGGCTGATCTGTTGATCCTGGTCTGTATGGTATTTCAATTCGCGGCCAAGGCTCTCCAGTTTATTGGCCATATGGATTTCCTGAAGCTTCAGTTCATTTGCCGCGCTGTCCGCTTCATTGAGCTGGCGCTGGATGGCCTGGTATTGTTCTTCGGATTGCTCCATGGACTGGGCATAGTCCTTGTATTTGGTCTTCTTTTCTTCCAGGTCGATGGAAGTGGATTGCACCCTTGATTCAATATCCCTTAAGGATTCAATATTTTTTTCTTTGCGACGATGACAGTCTTCAATGCGTTCAGAGACGTGATTGAGCCTTGAGTTCAATTCTGCCCAGGATTGCATCAGGTGCACGGCCTGAGTACGCAAAGCCTGCAATTGACCACTGATGTCTACCGCCTGCAATGCAGTAAGCTGCGATTGTGTCTGTTGTACTTTAGTTTGCATCTGGTGCCAGGACTGGCGCAGATCAATGATTTCCTGCTCGAGATGTTCAAGGTGTTTCTTGCGGCCGAGTTTCTTGCCTTCAAACAAGCCTACACTTCCTCCTGTCAATTGCCCTGCACGACGTATCATCTGCGCCTGTTTGTCAATGATAGTTACACCATTGAGATCCAGGGAGTCTATGTGCACATCTAACGGCGATCCATCACTTACATACACATTGTGGAGTAGCTGGCGAACCAGGTTTTCATATCCGGCTTCGATTTCCAGGTTTTGTAGCAATGGAATTAAACCGGAATGACTTTCTGTAGTGAGGCTTCTGTCAAATTCGGACAGAATGAAAAAATTGGCCCTGCCTTTCTGGGCGAAGCTCAATAATTTAACTGCGCGTGAAGCTTCATCCCATGTCTTCACCACATAATAGTTAAGGTATGGCTCAAGGATTTGCTCCACGATGACCCTGTGCTGCTGATCGCAATAGATGACATCAGAAAGTAGGGGAGCAGTTACATTCCAGTCCTGGGCCTTGTTGAGGAACTTGATCGATTCAGGGAAACCTTCCAGATTGGAAATCATATCCTTGAGAAGATCAGCTTCGTGTGACCTTGCATCAAGCGTGCGTTGTGTCTGGCGTAACTGGTCCAGCTCAGCAGTGAGGTTGATTTCAAGCTCACGGATGGTGCGCATGCGCTGTAACTCCTGTTCCTCCAATGCAGAGAGTTCAGTAGCAGCTTGTTCTTTGCGCGCTCCTTCTGTTTTTAACTGCTCATGAAGGGTAGCTGATTCCTCTTCAAACTTGTGTGTGTCATCTGCAAGAATTTTGTTTTCATTGCGGATGATGTCTGCATTGTTGAGGAGGACGGCAATATTTTTCTCTAAATCAAAAACTTCTTTTTCAAACTGTTGGTGGAGTTGGCTGACCGCTTCACGGTTTTCAACCATCTCCTGGTATTGTTTGGATATGATATCCCTCTTATCCTGAGCGTCTAGTAAGAGGAAGCGATGTGCTTCAAGCGCGACAGATTGTTCATCATGCTGGCTGCGTAGTGCTACGATTTCTTCATGTAGTTTAGAGAGTCGTTCGTTAGCTTTTGAAATCTGCAGCCCCAGGTTTTGTTTGTTTTGCCGGATGAAGGCTATTTTCTGCTCAGCCAGGTTTTTTTCATTTTCCGTGGCCCTGATGCGTGCTACTAATTCATTGAGTTCTTTTTGAAAAGCACTAACTGACAGCTCATCACCTAGATGATTCTTCTTCAACTTTTCGAGATCAGCGTGCATAAGGCCGAGATCTGCTTCGAGGCGTCCGTATTGATCTGTTTCTTCCTGAATTCTCTTTTCGGAATTAGCAAATTGCTCTCGGAGTTCAACATTATTTCTGGCACCGAGGGTAAGGCTTAATTCTTTATAATCCTTTTTAAGCTCGAAATACTTTGCTGTCCGCTTGGCTTGCTTCTCCAGTGTTTCAAGATTGGTCTGGATTTCCTTCAGGATGTCATCGATGCGCGTCAGGTCTTCACTGGTCAGTTTGAGTTTAAGCATGGTTTCATGCTTGCGCTTCTTATACTTGGAGATGCCGGCCGCTTGTTCAAACATCTTTCTACGCGCATTGTCCTTATCGTAGAGGATATCATCGACCATACCGAGGGCGATAATCGCATAGGAATTGGAACCGATACCGGTATCAATCAGGATGGACTGGATATCCTTGAGGCGACAAGTGACACCATTGAGCTTATATTCACTCTCTCCACTTCTGTAGAGGTGACGTGAAATGACTACTTCAGAATATTCGGAGGGAAGGATACCCAGGTTATTGTCAAATGTGATGGCCACCTGAGCTACAGGAGCCGGTTTCCGTTTCTTGGTTCCGTTAAAGATGACATCCGCCATATTTTCAAGACGGAGCTCTTTTCCCTTTTGCTCACCCAGTACCCAGCGGATGGCATCCACCACGTTGGATTTACCCGATCCATTCGGGCCTACCACACCAATTACATTCTCATCAAAATGGAGGACAGTATCATTGGCGAAGCTTTTAAACCCCTTTAATTCCAGACTCTTCAGACGCATTGGCCAAAGATAAGATATTCATTTATAAGAAGTTCTGAGATATGTTACCCTCTATTCACATTATAACAAACCCCCATTTATTGTCTTCTGAAAGGCAAACTATTGTGCTGCGGCGCCCTCTTTCATTTTGTGGGAAAGTTCTGGACCCAGGTACTTTTCGATCAGGAAATGGACTCCATAAATCGCCGGGGTGAGTAAAATGGCCATCACGAACTTGTAGATATAGTTGACCACCCCGATAGCCAGCACCCTGACCAGATCCCAGTCAGAACCTATATAAAAGGCGATAATGAGGACGATAAAACTGTCTACAAACTGCGAAACCAGGGTCGAGCCTGTAGCCCTAAGCCATATTTTCTTTTCTCCGGTGATCTTCCTGATTTTGTGGAAAACGATGACATCCAGTAGTTGGCCGATTAAAAAGGCAATAATTGAGCCTGCGATGATCCAAAGTCCTTGTCCGAAGATGCGGGTGAAGGCAAGGTTCATATCTGGAAGACTTGTGTCGGGGGTATCCCTGATACCGCTCAGATGCTGCCACCAGTCATTTGGAGGTGTTTTGATCGCGAGAAACGCCATCAGGAAGGCATATACGATAAGTCCGACGGTAAGCCAGGATAAAAAACGTACCCCTTTGCTTCCAAAATATTCGTTGATAATATCTGTCATGACAAAAACCACCGGCCATAGCAAGACACCCGCTGTAAGATTGAAACCAAGATCATGCACTCCAAAAAGGGTCATGGATAGCGGGTCGTAACCAAATAGTTTTTCGAGAGAAAAAATCTTGATGCCAATAAACTCTGCCAGCATGGCATTGGCTATGAAAAATCCACCCAGAATGATAAAAAGCCTTGTTGGTTTAGAAGCAAGAATTTCGGAAGTCATAACACAATATTATCAGAAAGATACCAAAGTACATGGTTTGTACGTCTATGTTGATACCATACTTTGATCGACTTTGCGATGAAGAATTTTTTCCGCTTAATCATACTTTTCTTTTACGCTGCTGTCCCGCTCCATCCTGGATTTTGCCAGGCAGAAAACCTGCGAAAGGAAATTGAAGAAATCATCATGTATGAGGCGGGCATTGACTTCAGTGTAGTACCTGGTGTCATGGTTGGTGTTCTAGATGGGGATAGTATGTACATCAGCTCCCATGGCGAACCAATGGATCAGACGGGGATATTCGAACTTGGCAGTGTGACAAAGCCATTTGTTGCTTGGCTTACTGATCAGGCGTTGGATTCTCTCGGGTGGACAAGAGAAGTTTCAGCATGTCGTTTTTTACCCGATTCACTTTGCAATACGAAATGGGAATCGGTAACCGTAGAACAATTGCTAAACCACAGAGCAGGTCTTCCCAACTTGCCAGACAACATTGGTACTATCGAAGCAACTGCGACTGATCCCTATGCTCCTTATTCGATCAAACGATTGGCTGCAGATATAAAGCTGATATTTCCACAGGCAGGAGTCTACAGTTATAGTAATGTGGGTTACGCAACTTTGTATTGGCTTTTTGAAAAGGTAGGTGGAATTGGATCATTCACGGAAGAGAAGCTTTTAAACCCCCTTCAACTGAGCAGTACTGGTTGGGAAATACCTGATGCTCGAATCGCTACAGGGCATGGCCTGGATGGCAGGGTTCGTCCCCCATGGCATTGTAATGCATTGTCACCCGCCATGGGTTTGAAATCCGGGATGCAGGATCTTTTAACGTTGATAGAATATATTTCCCCTGGTCTTGTCCCGAAAACGCCGGTCCTGGATGCGGCATTAAAAAAGGAATTAAAAACCCTTAATAAAAGCGAAACGTTTAAGGTGATTGATGGATGGTTTTTAATTGAGTCATTATCAACACTAGTGTTCTATCATACCGGACGTACCGGAGGTCACCACATAAGTATCGCATTTATACCAGGAGCCAGGAAAGGAGTGGTAGTCATTTCTAATGGCTCTCTCGGCTCCAGAGAACTCAGCCTCCTTGTGCTGGACATGGTGGCCAGGTCCAAAACAAAATAATTTCCACAAAACCCTCTTACACTCTTACTCTCTCACTCTCTTACAAGTGATTATTTTTACACCATGCAACCCGACCCATTAAAAGATCTTCAGCAACTGAAAAACCTCTTTCCGGACATGGAACCTTATGTGCCGGATCCAAACGAAAAGGAGGAAGAAGTACCTGGAACCCATATTTCAGATAAGGAAAAAACGCAGATGAAACTTTATGTTTCCCGCGATAAAAAGCATCGGGGCGGCAAGCAGGTTACCCTTGTGCAAGGCCACGAGGGGCCGGACCAGGTGATGGAACAATTACTCTCAAAATTGAAGTCATTATGCTCCGCCGGGGGAAGTTTCAAGGATGGTGAACTCATCATCCAGGGTGATCATGTAAAGAAGGTGATTGATTATCTGATCAAGTCCGGGTATAAGCAAACGAAACAAAAAGGCGGTTGAGAGTTAGCAGTTCGCAACTAGCAGTTAGCAGTGAGCAACTAACAGTGAACAGTTTTTGAGGCAATATTTTTAGGGATATACATAAAATAAAAGAAGCCAGCATGTGTAAAACATGCTGGCTTCTTTTTAACTGCTAACTGCTAGTTGCTAGTTTCTCACTGCTAACTGCCTATTGGTGCAAAGCTTTCAGCACAGTCCTGTTTTCTTTATCCTGAATGACCACCAGAATCAAGCCCTGAGGTAAGTCTCCTTCATTGAATATTTTGGTAGCCTGACCGGATGAGTAGACCCACTCCTGACGTGATATTACTCTGCCATGTACATCCATCAGGGAGATAGTGACTTCACCTGCCGTCGATGGCTCACCGTAGATGCTGAACACATCCTTGAAAGGGTTAGGTCTGATCTGCCAGCCGGCTGGATTTTCATTTGGGTTACTTGTACTGCTGATTATGATTGTAACCGAAATCCATGAAGTATCTGAACCACAAGGATTATAAACGATGAGCGATATCTGGTATTGACCGGATACATTGTATTCGACAGTAGGGTTGAGGCTATTGTCTGTACGGCCATCACCAAAAGACCAGCGTAGGCTGTCATAGTCGATACCGGGATATTCGAGTGAAACTACATTTTCAACTTGCGCATGAGCGAAGGTCGCATCCGGCACACCGCCAACCTGGATCAGGTCATTGAGTAGCAATACGTCGGTACCCTGACCATTCGTGGCCTGCAATGATACAGAATACGAACCAGGTGCATTATAAACAACCGTTGGATTCTGAAGGGTAGAGGTAGAAGGATTGCCACCATCAAATACCCATGACCATGAGGTTGGATTGTTTTGTGACTGATCAATAAAGGTTACTTCAAACGGAGAACAGCCCGTATGGTCACTATATCCAAAGAAAGCATTAGGTACAGTTGACAGCTCAATGACGACTACCATGGTATCATTACCACAGTTATTTGTTGAAATGAGGCTTACTGTATAGGTTCCGAAAGTACCATAATCGTGTACCGGATTTGTTTCAGTGGAGGTCTGTCCATCGCCGAATAACCAAAAGTAACTGGCGGCACCCGCACTTTCATTGTCAAAGGTCACAGTTGTCTGATCCGTAGATAGAAGGAATGCCGACTCAGGAGCAGAGCCAATGGTCACAATTTCATTCCATTCTAAAGTATCTGATCCATTTCCGGAATAAGCTATCAATGTTACATCATATATTCCCGCGGAATTGTAAGTAACAGATGGATTTTCCAGATTCGAAGTAGATGGGTTTCCTCCCGGGAATGACCATGCGAAAGAGGTAGCGTTAGGACTGCTCTGGTTTGTAAAGTTCACAATGACAGGAACACAATCACCCGTTTGCTGGTAAGAAAAGCCAGCTTGTGGAGGTGTCTGAATGGTCACCTGCGCTGTACTCGTATCAGGGCCGTATACACCAGCAGATATCAGTGTCACAGTATATGTACCATCAGCCAGGTATCCATGGACCGGGTTGGTTTCATTGCTGGTGAAGCCATCTCCGAAATTCCATGAAGAGCCAGTAGAATTAATAGATTGATTTGTAAAGGAGGTTTGCAAGCCGTTGACGGCAAAATTAAAGCCACTGATCGTCGGTGATTCTACTTCTATATATTCGGAGAGCAGGAGCACGTCATCGCCGGTAGAATTTTCAACTGTTAACTGCACATCATACAACCCTGGTGCGTTATACGTCACTACTGGATTTGGCTGACTGCTTGTGCCTGGAGAGCCACCTTCAAAAACCCAGGCAAAGGATGTTGGATTTCCGCCAGACTGGTTTGTAAATTGAACGACCAATGGAGCGCAGCCATATTGGGTACTTGATGAAAACAATGCCTGAGGAGCTCCCGTGACCGTAACAGTTTGCTGCAAAGTACTTGTGCCACAATCATTGGTCACCGTAAGGGTTGCCTGGTACACTCCGCTTTCATCATAGATATGCACGGGATTAGGATTGGTACTTGTTTGTCCATCGCCAAAATTCCAGAGATAGGTATCACCAATACTTCCGGTGGAACTGAAATTTACCTGAAGACCGTTGGTGGTATAACTAAATTCAGCATTTGGCGCTGGAAGGACCGTGATATAATTATTGATTGTCTGAATATCTTCACCTGCTTCATTGAAAACGGTGAGGGAAACATTGTAGGTCCCTGGTATCTCATAGAGAATAGTAGGTTCAAAAGCAGTAGAACTTGCCGGAGAGCCTCCGGGAAATGACCATTCATAAAATTCAGCATTCTCAGATGAGAGGTTGATGAATTCAACTTCAAATGGCTCGCACCCTTCTACCACGTCAGATGAAAAGAAGGATGTAGGTGGCGTAATGATCTCTATTATTTGTGTATAGGTATCTGAACCACATTCGTTTGTCACGGTGAGAGACACGGTGTAAATTCCATCTTCAGCGTAAACGTGAATAGGGTTGGATAAAGTAGATGTGCCGCCATCCCCAAAATCCCAGTCGTAGCTCGAGCCATTGGTGCTTAAATTTTGAAAATCTACCTCCAGGCCATCTATGCTGTAATCAAAGTCTGCAAACGGATCTTCGCTGACATTGATATAGTTCGTAAAGGTTATTGAATTGGAGCCTTGAGCATTGGTAGCTGTAAGGGTCACATTCCAGCTTCCAGCGGTATTGTATGTAACCGTTGGATTCTGATTCGTACTTGTTGCGGGTGTGCCTCCTTCAAAAGACCAGCTCCATGAGGTAGGATTGTTGAGACTCTGATCATCAAAGCTGACCACCAAAGGTGTACAGCCTTCAGTAGGATCTGCATCAAAATCAGCTACAGGAGGAAGTGGAATGCCACACTGGGCCAGGCAGCTTATAGAGGAGATATAGCTATTGATTTGACTGATAGACTGACTGGACCAGGCATTGGTGTTGTTGACAGCAGGCGCCATGATCGTGGGGGAGCCAGGTGCATCATGGTTCGCCCCGAAGTTGTGGCCCATTTCATGCGCTTGTAAAACCCGGAGCATATCCGCATTTGAACTCCAGTCCTCCATTACATGGTAACGAACACTCGTGCAAACAGCATTGAGCCATGCCAGTCCGATAACATCGCCGTTAAACTGACGTGCACTCCATAATCCGGCTACATCATGAGTATTTGAAAAACCCGAAGGGCCCCAATCCGTGAAATCATCTAAGACAAGGTTGATGTTTGTACTATTAGTCCATGGATCTTCCGATTCAGTGGTAGCTACATAGATTTCCACAATGCTAAACTGAAGATCATCACTGAATTCAAAATCATAATTTGTCTCCACATCATTAATGACCGCCATATTATGGTCTTCAACTGCACTTACACTCCCGTATTCAGTAAACATCTCGAGGTCATCTGCAAGAGCTATTTGTACCACTTTACATGCCCTGCTGGATGTCTGATGCTCCGGAGTTTCGTCGTGCTCATGCTCAGCATTGAAGAATGGAGCTGGTGCATGACTGACTCCACATGATGCGGGTGTGAATTTATTCAGACTATGACTGGTCCAATATATAACAAACTGATTCTTCGGAGCACCCGGTATGATGTGTCTGGCAGGTTCAATATACAATTGATCATTTTCTTGTACGATCAATGCATGAAAGAAATCTTCGTCAGCCGTGATGCGCACATCATAGGTCCCTTCATGTGTGAAACCATAGAAGGTCTTATTAGGTGAGCGAGGAAGTTCCACTACTCCAGTGGCAGTCAATGCCCTGAGCTTGTAATGCGGTGCCCTGATATCCCGAGCCCTTAGGTTGAATCTGAAGTCTTGATCATTGAATTTCAGGTGCAGTTCCTGGAAATAGTCTTTTGAGCGAAGCAGGGTTGCTACGTCTTCAGTAACCAGGGTAGCCAGGGTATACGATGAATAGTATTGGCTCAGATAAGATGCTTCCTCTGCTGAGGGGCGTTGAGTCTTGAAGCGGATGGTCTCCTGGCTAAAAGCCTGGGTGGTAGTGAAAAACAGCAGAAAAAACAGAATGGTAGGCGTACTCAGTAACTTATTGTTCATTCCTTGTGAGATTTGTCAGAAAACAATTTAATGTTAAGAATCGTTAGGTCTCGTGGTTAATCGAATATAATTGGTGGGGATTGGGGCGCAAATTAACTAAAAATTGGACTAAGTATTTCAATATTAGAGAAAAAAGTTATCTATTTGTAACCACTTTGCCAAGCATAACAAAATTAAATACTAAAATGAGGGTATTTCCAAGAATAATCTTTGTAGCCATACTTGCCTTCTCGGCCTTCCTTCAGGCTGATGCCCAGACTACCGGGAAAAAGAAATTTGTCAGGCCAGGGACAGAGGAGGCCAAAAAGGAAGAGGAGAAAGCAAATGCCCCTTCTAAGTGGGGATTTGGTATTAACCTGGGTAATATTGGCTTTGCGGGCAATGCGGTGAATATTGGATTAGACCCTAACGTGGCGTATAGGATCACCGATGCCTTTGCGGCCGGATTCATGCTAAAGATGAATTATTACAATGCCAAATACCAGACCACTTCAGGCAATCTCACCTATACCGCTTTTGACTGGGGGCCGACCCTGTTTGCCAGAGTTAAGCCACTCCTGAAAATGGAAGATGCCACTCCTTTTATGCAGGGGATTTTCTTCCAGGGCGAATATGAAAGATCCTATGTCTCAAGGGAGCAAATTGACGCTTTTGGGAATGTACAGATCAGTGACGATGGTAAGAAGATTCTGACGGAAGTCACCCTGGAACATTACCTATATGTCGGAGCTGGACTATCTAGTGGATATCCCTTTAGTTCCTTCATCTCATTCCATTACAATTTGCTCGATAAGCCGGAACTAAGTCGGTTACCTTTTACTTATCGGATTGGGTTTACCTGGAATTATTGATCAGAATTTATATCCCACCTGCACCAGCAGGTATCTTCCTGCCTGGGGGAAATACCCCTTTTGATGGTAAACGTCACCTCCTTCTGATCCTACATAAGGGTCATCCAGTGTCGGGTCATAGCCCTCTGAGCTAAATCTGTATATCCATGCATTCGACTCATAGGATTCGTTTAAAGCATTTTTAAGCAGCAGACCAACACTGAGTTCGTTACCTTTTTTCTGAAACCAACTCCAATGAACACCTGCATCGGTCACAAAATAGGGGTCCAGGGAAGATGCATCTTTTGAGGTGTTGTCAGCATATTGCTTTCCAATATATCGTCCACCCAGGTTCACAGCTATTTCATGTTTATCATTGGATACAATAGTGTATTCCGCCATGGCATTTGCTAACAGGCCAGGGGAAAAGGCCAGGTCACTATTTTCATAATCCACGGTCTCCTGAATTCCGGTAAACCAGTTGTCAATATATTCCGTAAAGGATTGAATTTTATTACTGCTCACCGTCGCCTGCGCTTCTAATTTAAGTTTGTCCATAGGATTGAATGAAACTGATGTTTCAAGGCCGATTCTATGGCTTCGATCCACATTGACTCTTGTATATGCGCCTACGTCATTAAGCCGGCCGGTAGGTACTAACTGATCTTTGTATTGCATTACATAGCCTACTGCTTCGAAGTTGACAGATTTCGTTTGATAGCGATATCCTATTTCACTATCCCACATCCTCTCCGGGTTTGGACGGCTGAGTGGAGTCGATTGAGTGTAATCATCGCGGTTTGGCTCTTTGTTTATCAGCCCGGTAAGTCCATAGATCGACCCGTGTTCTCCAAGGGAATAACTAAAACCAATCTTGGGGTTAAAAAACTTGAGACTGACTTCCTGGTCGACAGGATTGCCTTGCTCATCAGGTCCCTCGAAAGCATAGCGTATCCACCTTCCTTGAAGGTCAACTGTCAGATCAAACCGGTCTGTAATTTTATTATTGCTCCTTGCAAATATGTTCCAGTCTGTCTTGACAGCATCGTTGTCATATATGGCTTCGCGTACTCATCCGGTGCCGTGGAAGCAGTCCAAATCACTTTCCCAAAATGTTGGCCCTGATATCTGTTCCAGCCTCCTCCCGTAACAAAGTAACGTTCACCAGGAGTGCCAATATGAAGTGTTGAAATAAACCCATAGTAATCATTATCCAGCCACCGCTGGCGAACGAGATCAGAGGGTTCGGTAAAACCAGAAATGCCATAATCCGATAAAGTCTGATCAGCTTTGTATTGTTCGAAAAAACCTGATCCGTGTGTGTAGTGCAATGCGGTATTCCACCGGGCAAATGGAGTGATGGCCTGGTCATAATGAAACTGCGCGTGGCTTTGCCGATAGTCATCTACCTCATTATCATAAGGTTCACCAGGCTTTTCAGCACCAGCGGTGTTGAAAGTGCGTAGCTCAGGATCGTTGA
>ERZ795044.4288-NODE-4288-length-11748-cov-6.674592_pt1 | contig 11748 bp, 12 predicted proteins | sample MGYA00375128_ERZ795044 | MGnify/ENA primary metagenome ERZ795044 (study PRJEB30173, sample SAMN05720213) | anaerobic digester metagenome | isolation source: active sludge of municipal wastewater-treating anaerobic digesters | place: USA | collected 2014-12-22 ... | reverse complement strand
TTAAAACGCTTTTCTTGTTTCTCATAATAATCTTTGTCTATTTAGTTAAATATTTTCCCACAAAAATACTACAAAAAACATAAAAGTCAACACTTATAAATAATACAGAACAAGTCTAAATAAAAAAAAGAGAGCGAAATACAACGCTCCCTTTTCACAAAATACATAACTTATCAAATTCAACAAGACTTATGAGTAAAAAGACACAGCAAAGATAATATAGAATTTTCCAAACGTAGTTAATAGAAAGTTAAAATGTAGAAATTCCACCACCTTTTTTCTTTACATAAGCGTTTTTAGTCATCAACTCTGGAGTAGGAGCATCGTTATAACACACCCACAAACCTATTGCCCTTGTCATTAACCTATCATCGTGGCACTTGTCTTTTGCTCCATATGTTCCGTTAGCTTTGAGTTCAAATACATCGTATTCCGCACATACTTCAATCTCATATTCGTAGTACAGATTATCTCTTAAACACTTGTACAAGAAATTAACCACAAGTGGCTTGCTTGTTTTGTTTGTGTTGTATCCATAAACCGCAGGAAGTCCTTGTTTGATTTTTGCTAAATTTTGAGTAGTGCAATAAATATTATCGTAATAATCCACTATCTCATTTAAAACAGTTTCAAAGTGATTTCCTTCCGTTCCTTCCACTTCCTCACGTTCCAAAGAGTTATTTTCGATAACTAATAAAGCGTTATCGTAAAACAAGCATATCTGCACAGCCATCCATGCTAAAACGTCATGGTCGATATGACCCACCCATGAAGCACACACTTCTGGTTGTCCTCCATCGTGAGTAAACATATTATCAAATACAGTAATAACGCTGTTATCTGCTTTTTCCGATTTACCTCCAATATCCACAACAACAACATATCTGTTTTTATATTTAAACTCTCCGCTTTCAGGCTTAACCCAAACAAGTAAACGTCCATGTGTAGATTCGATAAATTCAATTTCTTTCATAGAGTTTTCACCTATAAGCGATTGTCCTCTTATCTCACCTCTCCAACGTGGTGGAATACATCTGTTTCTAAAAGCGGTTACATACTCATTAGGATATACTCTACTTCCAGTAGATTGGAACATTTCATTATCATCAGATGGAATTTCCTCAAATATTCTCCATGTTAATTCTAATGAGCCAGAGTATTCAGTTCTCTTTTTATACCGATACCAATTTATCTGCTGTAACGTAGCACCAATATCAAACAGCCACAACTCATAACTATCTAAGGATAAAACGAAAGTTTCAATATCTCCTTTTATCTCCATAGTGTTTTTCTCATTGTCAAACCACGAAGCAAAGAATTGTTTAAACTCGCTTGTGCCATTTTTAGCACTTGTGTACTGATTATAAAAATAGTTTCCCACACCTTTGGCGGTAGATTCTATCACAACAGCAGTATAAGGTAATGGATTGACTGTACCTATAATCGTTTGAATAACGTCCTCTGGGGCTTTCCCATCCGTTTTTTTCCATAACCCTACTTCTGTGAGATGTGCAAGATACAAGTTTGAGGAACGAATAGAATCAGGTTGTTGCATAGAGCCAATATAAATAACGCATTCATCCCTGCCTTTTAATTCCACATTCTTATTAGATTTCTCGAATGGTGCAAGTTCAAACTGACCTATCTCCTGCGGATAAGATTTAGATGCTCTGCGTATCATAGAGCGAACGTTATTAGCTTGTTGCTCCACATCTGCAATAATAGCACTACTCCAACCGCTTTTAATAAGTAATTGAATCCATATAAAAAAGAACTGAACTAATGTACTTCCTCCCCACTGTCTCGCTTTGCCAATAATTAAACGGATAGGGACACCGTTCACAATGTCCTCCATAAGTTTAGCTAACAGTTTTCTTTGGGGTCTATTGAGTTTAAATGGAACATATCTTCCGCTATCCTTATTTTTTATCTTGATAGTCGTATAAGCCCAAAACTCGAAGTCGTAAGCCATCCTTGCTTTGGATAGTTCGGTAAGTATAAGTTTTGTAACGTGTTCTTGATTAATGTCAAAGTGATATTTAACGTATTTTTCAAGCGTTTCAAATGCAATAATATCTTGTACCATTTTATCCGTTTGCATCATTATAGGCAACCAAATAGAACGGTGGTTTGAAATTCGAAATTCAAAACGTTCAATAAGAGAACCCACGCCAGTAAGAGGATTGTAAGGCTGTGCTAAGTCTATCAATCTATCTTCGTTTGTGGCAAGGATTTTCTTAACGTCTGTCATGGTTATTGTGTTTTACGCCATTTGATAAATTTCCATACAGACATTGAACTTAGTAATTTGTAGCCCATTTCAAGTTCCCCGATTTTTTTCTATCAAGTTGATTTATAGGTTAGTATAAAAGTTTAAAAATTCCCCTCTTTACATATTTTTAGGGTATGTTATTCCCCTTTTTTTCAACTGCATTATGTACAATTTCATAATACAGATTCTAATAAGTTTTGATTTACCCAAGAACTGACCTAATTTCGATTCTAAAAATTTAATGTAATTCATAATCTTTGATTTTAAATTATTTATCTGATTGGTATTATTCCCTCTAATTCAATTATTGCTGAAATTCTTACTCCCCTTTGTTCTAACCACGTTGCATACATTAAAGGTTTGTTTTTATGTATCATTCGTATTCCACGCCACTTAACCTTTCCCTTTGTTATCTCTCCTTTTATGGGTGGTACTGCTACGTTTCGCAAAGCATACTCAAACGCTCTATTTTGTTCTGCTTTTACCTGATTAATAAACACGTCTCTTATATTTGAGGTAAGGTCGCTGTTTATATCCAATTCCCAAGTTATCTCTTTACACATGGCATCCGTACAATTCGTGGTACGTTTTATCCTCGATTGACTTCTCTACTTGTCGAAGAATAGTTGCAACCGAGTTAACGTTACAGATAAAAAACTCATCGCACAGCGTTTGACAGAGTTCTTTTTTCGACAGCGTATAAGGCTCATGCTCTTGCTTGATAACAAGTGAACGCTGATACATTAAAGCATCCCTTCGTTTTGTCGCAAAACTTGAACGCTCATGCTTTTTTCTTGAATTTGTTTCCATGATTTATAACTGCTTAATTAATAATACACAAAAGTAAGTAAATTAAAGTAATACAACAACAAATAAAAGCAATTTTTTTTTTATTTTTCTATTTCTTTGTGTTTTAAATTATCAAACAAATATATCATGGAAGAAGAAGTAATCGAAACCACAGCTCCAGAAACATCAACCGCACCAATTACAGAAACAGATATGAGCCAAGCTCCCGAAACAATGGAAGAAACAGTGCCTGCTGAAAGTATGACCGAAATGGGAGCTGGTAAAAAGAAGATAATGGATTATATGTCGAAACGTAAAGGTCGAGCCATTGAAAAGTTATCTGATGATGAATTAGAGGAATTGGGCGAAATGTTGTCTGCTGATATTAGTCAGTTAGAGCAACAAGACGAAATTTTCCGTACATTATATAATGTATTCGAGGAATTTCCAGAGGTCAAGGGATTTGTTTCAGACTTAGTAAAGACTGGAAATATTCGATTAGCAGTTGTTCGCAACCTTGATATGGATTCTTTACAATTGCAAGAAGGCGACGAAGATGAAGCGGAATATAAAAAAGCTATGGATGGACGTAAAAAAGCCAAAGATGAATACGAAAAATCCATAGCAGAAATTAAATCAAACATGGATGCTTCCGTTAAAATAGTTGAAGATTTTATCACCAAGAAAAAAATCAACGATGAAAGAGCAGAGGAATTTATGTCAAAAATTGACGAATTGCTTTCAGATGTAGCACGTGCAAAACTCACTCCCGAAGTATTGGAGTTATTCTATAAAGGATTTAAGTACGATGAAGATATGCCAGAAGCAGAGCAAAGAGGAAAAGCACAAGGCAGAGTTGAACAAATAGAGCCAGTAATACTCGAAGAAACAACTGAAACATTACCAGACTTAGGAACATCCGCAGGTGCAAAAAATCCAAACCCACCCAAAAGCAAGTCCCCATTCAGTTCAATGGCACAAGCGTACAAAGAAGAATACGGTTCGTAATTAAAACCCTAATGCAAATTTATTATGGAAACAACCGATACTAATAGCACAAAAGAAATGAACAAGGATGCTGTGGATAGTAAGAAAAATCAAAAAAGAAACCGTACTCCATTTTCTGAAATGCGAATTTTATTTATGAAACATATGGGTAAAGATGTTTCCGAAGACTACGAAAAGCCTAAACAAAAAGAATAAACCTATTAAGTCCTGCGACTTAATCTTTAAATAAATAAATGTTAAACAAAAAAAATGAAAAAATGAAAAAAATGTTCCAAAGAGCTTTGATGCTCACACTCTTGATTGTAATAGGGATGGTCGCAGTAGGACTTGTGGCTTCTCTATTTGGCGTTGTCGCAATAGGGGCTACAAGTATGGCTATCATAGCAGTCGGTACAACTACTGACACCGATAGTATGCGAAACGACCCGAACGCTCCTAATCTTATCTTAGATGATATTGATAAGGATATTGCGGATATTGCTCCGTATCTTGCTCCAATCGACACGTTTACACGTAGGGCAACTTCAACACGTAAAGTAAACGCATGGAAAGTACGCTTTTATGAAGCAGACACTATCAGTGTAGAAGATGTTGTAGAAAGTCAAGACGTAGCCAGTTCAAACAAAATTAGAAACGTAAAAGTTTCCAATATTGATATGTGGCGAGTAGGTGATGAAGTTCAGATTCCTACAATGACTGGCACTTTATCCTCTCAACCTTTATCTTTGTACGTATCTACAATTGACCGTTCGACATCAAAGTTAGGTTTGTACGCTATTAACGTAACTGACAATATTTGTCCTGTTATCAATGCTTCAACTAAGATTTACCGTTTCGCTCCTGCATTTGACGAAGAAGCAAATAGCTGTGAACCATACGGACAAACACCAGAAGACCAATTCAACTACTGTCAAAAATTTATGGCTATGGTAAAACAAACACGTTTTAGCCAAGAACAGTTGAAAGAAGTACAATGGAATTTGCAAAATGTAGAACAAAAAGCTCTTTTCGATTTACGTAGAACAATGGAATTTTCTTTTGTAAACGGAGTTGGAAGTGAGTTTATTGACCCTACTCGTAAGCGTACTGTTTATAAAACTAACGGAATCATGCGTTACATAACTAATGTTATTGAGTATCATAATAATGATAACTTTAACTTATTCTTTACTGAATGGGGGCAAAAAGTATTTGACGGAAATAACGGTTCTGAACAACGTATTATGTTCGCAGGAAGCAATTTTATGACACGCCTTGCAAATAGTACACAAGCACAAAAACAACTTAATGCCAACAGTTCACCAGTTGAAATTTTAGGTATTAAATTTAAACGTATGGAAACCGTATTCGGGGACTTTATGATTTATCATCATCAAGGACTTCGTGAAATGGGATTATCAGACCATGCTATCATTATCGACCAACCAAACTTACAACGTAGAGTTCGTAAAGAAATGACAATGGAAGACCTTCCAGGAATTAGAGAATCTGGCGGTGGTGATGTTGATGCTAAAACATTGACTGAAACATCTTGTTTAATTCTTAAAAACGCTCCTGCTCACGCAATCATAAAACTTGCAGAATAAATTACGAGTTAAGCTGTGGAGTTTTCCACAGCTTAACTTTAATGTTTAAATCTTTAAAATAACATCATGGCACGCACTAAAACATATCGAAGTAAATTATACACAAAGTACTCTACTCGCATCCCTAAAGGTGATGAATTTATAACCGTAGAGTTTAATAACGGATTTAGAATTGGCGGAACTTTTAATGGAGGTGTTTTCTCAACATCTGACGAATCAATCCAAGAAGCAATCGAAGCTACTGAAAAGTTTAAAAAAGGTGATATTTATTGTACATTTGACAGTAATGATACCCTAAATAAAACCGCTGTCGCAGAGATTGAAAAAGAAGTAATACTTATTCCAGAGCCGACTATTCCAATTTTACCAATCGAAGCGGTTAAGCCAGAAATTCCAACCACAGAACCAATTATACCAATAGTGCCTACCCCCGAATACCCAAAAGTTCCGATTGTCCCACAAGTGCCTACTGCTAAAATTATCGAATCGGTTAAAACCCGACAAGAAGCAAGAATGTATTTTCGTGATGCAGGAGAAAAAGGAATGACACCAACGCTGTCAAACGAGGTTATTAGCAAATTAGCGTTAAAATACAATGTTACATTTCCAAATTTAAAATAAGGAGAAAAAATATGCCAAACTTAAAACACGTAATTAAAAACCCCATTGTGCTTTCAGCAGTTGAAGCCACAGGAGGTTACGGTGGACTTGAAGATGGTTACGATGTAATATTCGTAGCAGGAGGAGATACCGTATGGATTGAAAAAACAGCTTTTGAAGAAGCGTTTGGAGCAATCGAAACCGCAGAAGATTTGACTTTCCCATCTGCCCTTGCAGTACTTCAAGAAGGTATTGAAGTGGAAAGAGAAGCCCAAGCAGGACAAATTAAACTCACAGAGTTCAAACGCCCTGACCGTTTCAATTATGTAAATGACGATGAAGAAACAGTTGAAGTCCCAGACCCACGAGGTTTAACCTACAAGGATGGAAACCAGATTCCTGTTACTCGTTTCATGCACATTAACTGTTATCAGAATCTTGCAAATGCACGCCCATCAAGTGTTTGGGAAGCTACATCAAGAGACTTAACAGCTAACGACTGGAAAGTAGTGGATTAATAATTAAAAATTTATACTATTTAATAGATGAATAGGGCAGAAATTAAAGCGAATGTGTTAAGGGTGATAGACGAAATATCACCCTTTGACAATATAGACATAGTGTGGGACACTCTAATTGAGAAAACAATAGATGAAACCGCTAAGCGACTTTTGTTAAGTTACCCTATTCATCTTTTACCATCTAAGCAATTAGATACAACCACATTTAATAACACAGAAGAAGGATGGGGAACGATAAATTTACCATCGGACTTCTTAAAACTATCTGCATTTAAGTTTGAATCATGGAGACGTTCAGTCCACGAAACAATTACAGAGGATGACCCCAGATATTATCAACAAAAAAACAAGTATTCAAGAGCAGGAGTAGCAAGACCAGTTTGTGCTTTGGTTAGTGATTATATTATCAACTACGGAGACTATCAAACTGTAATGGAGTTATATCCTGTTTATTATGACTGGGAGCGTTCAGATATTGAAAAAGCCTTATACATTGGGATATTACTCCCAGAAGAATTACCAACACATTTACTTGAACCTTTCTTTTGGTTAGCAGGAAGTCAAGTATTAATTACAATGGAGAAAAACGACTTTGCTCAAATTTGCATGGCAAAGTATCAAGAATATATTTCACTTAATAGTCCTAAACCTTTATATCCCTAAAACATGAGAATATACATTTTTAAGTATGAAGTAGGACAGTTGTTCGGTCAGTGTGAATCCCGAACAATGACAAGAATTTACAACTTAGAGGACAGCAAAGCAAACGCTGTACTTGTGGAAAAGTTAGGTATGACCGAAGATGAACACTACCTATTTATGAACAACCTTAAAGTAGTTGCAAATGAAGTGTGGGATAATGTTCAACCATTGGCTAATTTCAGAAGATTATATGCCCAAATAACCGCAGAACAAGAAATGATGCCACGTTATCAATTCGACATCTTAGATGAAGAAACGAATAAACGTGTTATACAATACCGATTAATGTTACCAGAAAAGTTTGTACAAAGCAAATTTCAAAACGATATGAGTGAAGCGATGATTAATTACTGTATAGCGAAACACTATCAACAAAAAGGATATGCACAAGGATTCGCAGAGTACAACGCTTTTTATCAAGCAAGTATTACAGATGTACGTAGTATTGGTTGCGGAAGTAATACCGACCATTGGCAAAATTCAAGAACAAGACGTAGGCCATTATTTTAAAAATGAAACGTTATGAACATCAAAATAGGAGTTTATTACGGAACATTTTACGATACAGACTTACTTCAATCGTCCATAGAATCCGTTAGAAAAGTAGCAAGTGAAATAGTTATTGTTCACCAACGAACATCATTTACTGGAGTACCCGAATCAGAAACAGCACAAGGCGAGTTATTACGAAGTGGTGCGGATAAGATAATTTACTTTGATTCCAAAGGTAAGGATAAAAGTGCTATGATGGAGAAAATGAACATAGGACTTGAATACCTTAAATCAAAAGGCTGTACTCATATTGTACAAATGTCTCCAGATGAAAAATTAAACGCTGATGGACTTTTAAGCGATGTGCAGAAGATGGAAAGAGATAACATTGATACAATGTATTACCCTATCAAAGCGTATTACTACGATGAACAACATTACTTTATAGATACGTACTATTCAGCAAAAATATATAGAATAGACGAACGGATATTTGCCATAAATAAATCGTCTGTACTGTGTGACCCATTCGCTAAGATGCAAGAAAAGACTTATCGAATATCAAAAAACTATCTTCACCATTATACTTTCATCAAGGATAAGTACAGTAATAAGTTGGATAAATCCATAAGGACTATTGACAACGCTTCTATGAAAGAACAAATGTTGCAGATATACAACCACCTCCAACAATGGAAAGAGGGGGATAAAGCATTAGTATTCCAAAACGATATGTCGAGAAACGGTAGAGTAATTTTGTCAAAAGTGGAACTCACTGTAAAGCCTAAAATTAAAATAGCTGTATGTATTCCAATATACAAAAGGCACGAAGTTACAGAATATACCCTAAATAAAATAAGTGAAATAAAGAATGATATAAGTTCTATTATAGAGTTAATCGTTATTATAGCAGGTTCAGAGGGCAAAAAATCAAAGAGCATAGCTGATAAGTTTAATTTTACGTATATAGAAACAGAGAATTCTCCATTAAACGAAAAACATAATTTACTTTACGAAAAAGCAAAAGAATACAATCCAGATGCTTGTATAAAAACCGACAGTGATACTTTACTCACAAAAGAATTATTTTATTGGTATTATAAACTAGTGAATGATTGTGTAGATTATGCAGGTGTTATTGATATTTATTTCCAACTTAAAAACAAGTTATGTTATTTTAGTGGGATGAATGGAAACAGAAGCGGTGAGCCTCATGGAGTAGGTAGATTTTTGTCGAAAAACATTCTTGATAAAATGAATTGGAGGCCGTTCGGAGATTATCCTATGAATTATGGGTTTGATGCAGTTCTGACAAGGAATGTAAATGAATTTAAGCCATACACGAAAACAGTTTATTTATATGAAATAGGAGCTAATATTGTGGAGTTGAAAACAAGGGAAAATCTATCTTGCATAAAAGATTTTACATTCGATAATATAGAGATTAAAGAGCTAAATTTAGGCGATGTAAATAAACTATTACTTGATACTGATGTAAGTGTAAAAAAGGATGAATACTCCGTTATTATTCCAACAATGTGGGCTTGTCACAGTACTGAATTGTTATTAAAAAAAATGAACGAGTGTGCCTTAGTTAAAGAAATAATACTGATTGACAACGCACCTAATCAAAACCCAAACCTTAATTTATCTAAATTAAAAGTATTAACAAAGGGACAGAATATCTTTGTTAATCCAGCATGGAATTGGGGAGTAAGTAAAGCAACTTGCGAAAAGATTATACTTTTAAATGATGATGTAGAGATAGATGATGTAAATAAATACATAAAGTTTATTAGCAAATCACTCAAAAGAAGAATGGTTATAGGTACAAGCGAGTGTGGTAATGATAAAGCAAAACTAAAACTTGACAAAGTAATAACAAGAAATAATGGTTTTGGAACAAGTATAGCACTCCATAAAAAAGACTTTAACAAAGTTCCTAATCATTTTAAAATATGGGTGGGTGATGATATTCAATTTTACAATAACAATGCTTATGTAATGTCTGGTGTTAATAAAAGTACACAAATGTCCGTAACTGTAAAAAAGCTAAATTGCAGGGAGGTAGCAAAAAAGGAGTACATTGATTTTATTGAAAATTGCGATATAAAAGGGAATTATCAAGATATTAATTGCAGTAAAAAATCAATGAACAATTATTTATCCATTGGACTTATTTACTCTGGACGAGTACCGTTACTCTTAGGAGATTGGATGAATAAACTTATTGAGGACACAAAAGACTTTACTGTAAAACCACAGCTAATTGTAGTAAATAATTCTGGTAAAAAATTAAGCCTATCAGAATACGAGCCTTATTTTTCCGAAATTGTTATTTTAGAGGGATATAAAAACGCTACATGGGAAAATAACACTGAAAGACTACTTCAAACATCCTCGCTTTTAATCCGTTGCTATAACGATATTTTGAAAGTTTGTAACGGTGATTTGGTGCATTTTCGAGAAGATGATATTATTCCAGACCACAATGCCTTTGATTTGTTATACCAACAGATACTACAAGGGAAAACTATTGTATCAGGATTATACGCAAATAGAACGCTGTACACTCACTTTTTTAGAAAAGAGGAACAATGTAATAAACTACAACAAGTAGAGCCTATTGAAGTTGAGTTTTGTCCTACTGGATTTGTTTTGTTCCAAAGAGAAAAAGCTCCTACATTTGAGAAGAATGATAAAATAAGACCACATGATTGGGCTTGGACTGAACGATGGAGAAAAGAATTAGGACAACAAGTTTTCACGCATCCGAACGCTACTTGTAGGCATTATATCAATGAAGAAACTTATGTGTTTCCTACACTTAAAATTACTCCCGAAAATAACTACATGAAAGTAAAAGCTAAAATGACCTCTAATAAAAGATATATATGGTAGAAGAAGTAACGACCGATAACACCTATTATGAAGTAGGTGGAGAGCGAAAAAAAACCGTTCCTTTTAATATCGAATTAAGGGAGTGGGTTATTATTGCTCATAAGATAGGATTAGTTTTTTTCGACACACTTCAAGACATACGACTGCTTACAGAACATCAACAAGGAATGGTTTGTGGTAGTTTTGAAAATTTGGCTATTTATCAATTCAATGAGTTATCCACAGATGCAGACGATGGGGAAAGCGTAATAAAACCCGATAATGCTTATGAAACAGGCAGATGGTTATTAAAAGCAAAGTTAGATTCTGGTTACAATGAACTTGTATTTAAAGAGTTGAGAGTTCAATTTCCATCCGTAGGAAATGAAAATTATTTGTACATTGCACGAGATACACGATACATTTATTGGTGGAATCCAAACACAAACACGTATCACAACGCCATAACAAACTTTGCAACTCAATCTTTATTCTCTGAAAACTCTGGAAAGTTAGGCGGTGAATTACCAACTCATTACTACAACTTAGCAAGACTTATCGACTGCATCACAGCAGGACAAGATATAAGTATTGATACCACAAGTGTAGCAGGCAAAATTATTATCAATTATACTGGAAGCGGTGGCGGTTTATCGTTTAGTGATTTAGTTAATATACTTCAAGAGGGGGATAATATTGAACTTGATGTTGATACTACAAACGAAACTATAACGATTAACTCAACGGTTACTCCTACGGTTACTTATATCCGTCGTTCTGACTATGTTCTTTTAGACCGCAAATCATTTATAGGAATTGCAGTTAGCGGAAGTTTAGAAACAGATGCAGTTTGGACTATTTGGGTTACAATTACAAATACAGCGGGCGAAGTAGTTAG
>ERZ795044.4286-NODE-4286-length-11753-cov-4.515900_pt1 | contig 11753 bp, 10 predicted proteins | sample MGYA00375128_ERZ795044 | MGnify/ENA primary metagenome ERZ795044 (study PRJEB30173, sample SAMN05720213) | anaerobic digester metagenome | isolation source: active sludge of municipal wastewater-treating anaerobic digesters | place: USA | collected 2014-12-22 ... | reverse complement strand
ATTTAATTTATCAACCAGAGGCGGGAGTTGTAGGCGCTGTTTACGAAAATTCAATTATTAATGCTCCCGGATTTTTAAATTGTAGCGGTCTTGTTTTTCAGACAGAGGGTAAAGTTGCTGTTATTCATATGTCTCCTGAGACTGTTAAACAAGAAGATATTCTTGTGGGCGATATCGATGTTCTCGGACATATTAGATCCGTAATAAAGCAACTTATTGGTGGTTCCGAGAATGGGAAGACGAAGGCGGGTTCTGTGTTGAGTGAAGAAGAAATTAAAACGGCGCAAGCTTTGATTGATTCGGGAGCGTTAAAATCAACGATGATCGTCGGTGATCCAATAATGACTTGGCTAGTGGATTATATGAGTCGCGACGGAAAGGCTCATAATTTACCAAATATGAAAGTTGGCAGTCATTTTGTAGGACCCGAGAAATCTACAGTCTACGCGACTCCCGAGAAGATATTTGTTGAAAAATCAGGAGTTATACTGGAAGACGGAGTTAATATGCCTCCGCCGATGTTTGATTTTGAAGAGGTTTAGCATTCATTTGCTTGGCAGGTTATAATGTAAGCAAATTAAGGCTAGAACGTCATATTAAATGCATAACAGCAATATTCACAGCGACACATTTAGGAAGATTTACGAAGAGCATATTACTGCTCTTTACCGTCATGCCTATTTTCGAGTGTTCTCAAAGGATAGGGCAGAAGAGCTGGTTCAGGAGGCTTTTTTGAGATTTTGGGAGTATACCCAGAAGGGCGGAGATGTTTTGAATCCGAAAGCATTTCTGTATAAAACTTTAACCAACCTGATTATTGACCATTCCAGAAAGAAAAAGGAATCTAGTCTGGATGAGCTCATGGAAGATTCCGATTGGGCCGAGCCGGGAGCTAGCGAGAACGAGGCTCATGAAATTAGGTCTTTGTTCGAAGAAGTTAAAGGAGTAATGTGCAGATTGCCCAAGGATGTTCAGGAGTTGATAACCATGAAATATATTGATGACATGGATATTAAAGAAATTGCTGATGTCCTTAAGATTTCGCCAAATAGCACTTCGGTCAAACTACACAGAGCTTTGGAAAAACTAAGAAAAGCAGTTGCAGAAAAAAATGGATAAATTTTTAGAAAAATTAAATAAAGCAAAATCTAAAATTAATCTTTCGCCGGAGCGAAAAGAGGATTTATATTTGAAAATAATTTCTGCGGCTACCGAAAGGGAGCAAAGAGCTAAATTTGCGCCGGCAGGTTTTTGGAAATTATCTTTGCGGGTGCCAACAACAATTTTTGCTAGTATTCTTGGTTTAATGGTTATTACGGCGAGCACTTCGTTTGCAGCTGAAAGATCTTTGCCTGGAGATGTTTTGTATCCGGTAAAAAGAAACGTAAATGAGGGAATAATGAAGCTGTTGGCAAATACAGAGGTTAAAAAAGTTGCGGTTACGACAAACCTTGTAGAGCGCAGGATTGCTGAAGCTACGGAATTGGCGGCAACTGGTCGCTTGAACGAGGAGGCTGCAGTTGATTTGGTTGCGGAAATAGAAAACGCATCTAAAATTGCGCGCGCACAAGTTGCCGCGCTTAAAGAATCAAAAAATATTAGTTTGGCAGTCGCGGAGGCTGGTAGGGCGGAGGCCGCTTTTAAGGCAGGGTCCGCAGTGCTTCGAGGTGTATATAATAAGAAGAACAGGGAAGATCTTAGTTTGATTGAAAATGTAAATATCCAAATTGATTCTTTGGCGATTGACGTAGAAGAGGATCGATTGGCACTTGAGGATTCAGTTTTTCCTCGGCCAACTCCGTTGTTTATGGCCGCGAAGATGGGTGGTGGGGTTTCTGCTTTGTCTGCCCCATCAATTGCAATTGAGGCTGATGCTCCTGCCGAGGCGACTTCTACTCAAGATGCAAGCCAAGACGAGATTCGGGTTGAGCTAGAAAAAACTATTCAAAAAACCATTAAGTCTGTTTCCGAATTTAAACGAGAGGGGGGCGATAAAAAAGAGGTGGAAAGAGGGGGATTGGATGCGGTTAGTTTGGCGGTAGAAGAAGCTGAGATTAATTTAGAAGAGGCGAAGAAGAGTTTGGAGAATAATGACTTAGGTGGGTCTTTTAGGGCGGCAAATCAGTCTCAGAGAAAAATTAGGGAAGCAGAGATAATTAAGGAAGCCGAGAAAAGATTAAATATTAAGCTTTCTGATTAACCATTCCATCTTGGCTATGTTTTTGCTATGATAATCACGCTTTGTGGTTGGTTTTTGTTTCAATGGGCCTATGGTTCAGTTCCGCCAAAGGCGGACAGGGGTACCTGCCCGACTGAATGACTTCAGTCGTTCTGGCGGGTAACGCCGCCCCACGGGATTCCGAATCCCTAAGCTCGCAAGCTTGCTAAGGGATTCGATAACATTCGCATAAGATGCATTAAAATTTTTGCCATAGCCGATCTACATCGGGCCTATGGTTCAGTGGTAGAACACAGCATTCGCATTGCTGGGACGGCGGTCCGATTCCGCCTAGGTCCACATTTAGGCAAAAATTTTAATGGAAGCGGAGGCGGGAGTTCGATTCTCCCTGGGTCCACCCGATAATTATCATGAAGGAGTTTTTAGAGCTAGAGAAAGTTAATAAGTATGTTTTTCACGGAAGCGAAAGCCTAATCGATGAGTTCGAGCCGAGACAAGCTTTTACTGTTGTTGGCGGGCGCAAAGTTCCCGATGGTAAACCGGCTGTGTTTGCTTCTCCGTTTGTCGCGTATGCTGCTTTTATGGCTTTAATTAATAGCACCAATTGTCCGAAAGGGCTCAGATCGATTTGTTCTTATAATGATGGTAATCTTGTGTTTAAAGCTAGTAAGGCAACTTTGGAACAATTAAATGGTCGGAGTAAGGGTTTTGTTTATATTTTTGACCGGATTAATTTTGAAAGAAGAAATGGCAGCGAGTGGATAAGCTATAATAAAGTAAGACCTATCCGATTTATCGAAGTTGGTGTTCAAGACCTTCCTTCGCCGATATTAGAGATTTCTGAGGACTATTCCTTTTAATAATTAATCAATGAAAATATTTTTAGACGATTTATATGAAACTGAGCGAAAGAGTTGGATTCCTGACGGATATGTTGGGGCAAAAAACTTTGCGGAATTTAAAACTTTACTCGAAGATGCTTTGGCGCGTGGCGAAAAAATTGAGGGGTTGAGTTTTGATAACGATCTAGGTGAGGGGGAGATGGATGGCTGGGAAATAGCTAAGTGGTTGACCGAGGTTCATCCGGAAATATTTGAAGGCAATCCAGAGTTAACTGCTCACTCCTCAAACCCTTCGGCGCGCGAAAGTATAGTCCACTTTTTTGATTATGGATTAAGAAATTATAAAGAACTTATTGAGGCCAAAAACAGACCGGAGCCGTGGGGAGAGATGGAGAAAATTCGCTAATAGGGTAAAATGTATATATGTTTAGTAAAATTTCTATAAATCGATTTGTAAAAACGCTAATAGCTTCGGATTTCTTTTTGTTTTTTGCGGTCGGTCTTTTAGCCCCGATTTATGCAGTTTTTGTTTTAGAAAATATTACTGACAGAATTGAGGTCATTGGGTATGCCGTTTCTTTCTACTGGATTACTAGAGTAATATTGGTTATTCCTTTTAGCGTGATAATGGACAAGATAAAAGGAGAGTTTGATGAATATTCGTTTATGATTGCCGGTACGGCTCTTATATCAATAATTCCTTTGTTCTACATAATTGCTTCGGAGCCGTGGCATATTTACTTGCTACAGATTTTAAACGGAGCTGCTAATGCTATGGCGGTGCCGGCCTGGCGTATTGTTTTTACGAAGCATATTGATCGTAAAATTACCGGATTTGAATGGTCTCTCGAAGATGTGGGTGTTGGTCTGGCGACGGCTTCTAGTGCCGCTTTGGGCGCAATAATAGCAAGTAAATTTGGTTTTAGTATTCTTTTTGTTTTTGTGTTTGTATTTGGGGCCATTAGCACTGCAATACTTTTTGCCTTAAGAGGAAAGAAGAAGATCATAATGGAGCTAGCTAAAGATGCCTCGGACAAAGGGCCAATTAAAATCGATACAATAAAATAATTCCAAGATTTTTAAAAGCTGTTTTAATAAACCAAGTTTAGGTTTAAAATTAAAGTAGTAATTTAAGCGGAGGTCGGGAGATGGCAGAAAAGCATCGGTGTGATTTTGAATATGCCGCAGTTCGTTCTAGGGGGAAGTGGTTTATGGTTACAAGGTGCAGGAAGTGCAGAGAATTTGGCAACTATTTACTTTTTGTGAAGGAGCCATTTTCTACTGCTTCACGAATTTTGCTAAGGGAAGTTCCTAAGGAGATTCGAAAGTATATTAAAATCATTTCTGCTCAAACTGCTGAACTTTTCAAAATTGTCGATTTGCAGATTTATATTATTCGCGAACGTTAAAACCCCTTTCGGGGTTTTGTTTTTAGTTTGTATCTACCCCTCGACTACGCTCGGGGTAACTTGTAATTCTCAAACAGGATTACAAGTTAAAAGTATTTGATGTGTGGAGACTTCTTTATTATCTTAAAAGCTTCTTCGGCAGTATCTACTACGTGATAAATTTTCATATCATCTTTGTCGATTGCGTCGAATTTTCCATAGACTTGAGATTCAACCCAGTGAAATAACGGCTCCCAGAATTCTCTACCAACGCAAATCACCGGAATCTTGTTGGACATTTTTTTAGTCTGGATTAGGGTAACTATTTCAAAAAATTCATCTAGAGTCCCGAATCCGCCAGGAAAATAGACATAAGATTGGGCGGAGTAGGCGAGCATTACTTTTCGGCTAAAGAAATAGTGAAAACCAATGCCTCGTTTAGCATAGGGGTTCATTCTTTGTTCGTGTGGGAGTTGGATGTTTAAACCTACCGACATTCCGTTTCCCTCTGAGCATCCTCGGTTTCCGGCTTCCATAATTCCTGGACCACCGCCGGTAATTACCCCGAACCCTTTTTTGCCAAGCATTTCTCCAAGCTCTCTTGCAACTTTATACCAACGGCTATCTTCGGTGAAGCGGGCCGAGCCGAAAAAGGTTACTGTGCGAACCTCATTAAAATCAGCCAAAAATTGAAAACCAGATACGAATTCTGAAAGAATTCTTAGAACTCTCCACTGGAAAGATCCGCGAAAATCTTTGTGGTCGTGTTCGGTGTATTCCGGGAGTTTTGATGCGGGGACGTTTAGAAAATAAAAGTCTTTATCCATTTGAATATTTTAACATATTGGCAATTTTCGTCATGTGGTATTATTAGGATATTAGCCACCTTTATTCAGTTGGCTGTTTTAAATGGCAATCAAAAAGCAAAAAGAGAAAAATCTATCGGTATATCTACACGAGCACGGAAGGGAAAAAAGAAAGCGCCGTATTTTGCGGAACGTAATTTTTGTGCTGCTGGGCGCTTTGTTTCTTGCGGATGGAGTTGGGTACCTCCTCCTTCGAACTAGGTTTTTTAGAACTTCTGACATTTCCGTAACCGGCAATAAAGAGGTTTCTTCGCAAGATATTCTTGCCGCTGCGCGCGCCCAGGTTTTTGAAGACTCTTATTTGAAGTATATTTTTGGATTTGGGCATCTAATGATCTGGCCAGAGAGGCTTGATAAGATTAACGAGCTTATTCCCAAGATAAGAAATGTTGAAGTGGAGAAATCATATTTAGATAGAAAAATAGTTTTGAAGGTGGAAGAGCGAGAAAATTATGGTGTTTGGTGCATGATGCGAGAAGAGGAAAAGTGTTTTTCATTTGATAGCAGTGGAATAATTTTTTCTCGCGGGATGCCGAGCGAGGGTTCGTTAATTCATAACGTGCGTGACCATTCAGGGCGGCAGCTTGGGATGCTTGCGCGAGTTTTGCCGGAAGATAAATTTAACTATCTGAAGGAGATATTTGAAGTTTCTGCCGCCGCCGGCTTGAATTATAAATTTTTTAAAATTGAAGACATGAGAAAGGAAGAAGTTGAAGTTGTTAGCTCTTCCGGACCGACTGTTTATTTTAGTTTGAGGTTCAGCCCGGTTTTTGCCCTTACGGCGCTAAGAGGTATGGGGGAGGACATTGGCAAGTTTCAGTATATAGATTTTAGGGTTGAGAATAAGGCGTATTATAAATAAACCCCCGCGTATTGCGGGGGTTTATTTTACTAAAGTTTGTAGATAAGTATCGAAGTTCCGATTCGGTAGTCAGGTTTTGGAATTCCACCCATTCCAGATTCTTTTTCGCGGATGCCGGTGAGCCAGCGATATTCGTCGCGTTCGTATCTGGTCAACCATTGAATTTTCGGCTGGATGGAGCCTTGCAGATTATTTACAGACACCGCAAACCAAGGGATGCCCTGGTCGGCGGGATTCCCTTTGGCCGACCACCAGCTCACTGCTTTGTCCTTGAGGTAATAATCAACATTTGAACCGCCGAAGAAATCAACCGCGATTTTATCTATCTGCGGATTTTTTTCTATGAAATTTTCCAGTTCATATAAATCTTGTCCCCAGTCGTAGTTGGAGTCGGTTACGTAGCGATAGCCATTTTCTGTTCCTCCGCCGATGAAGTTGAAGTATGAAAGGTAATATGGATAAACTGCAAACGCGTGTATGGCTCCAAAAAAGACGATGAATATCATCGCTAGGTAGTGCCATGGACGGTCTTTTAGAGAGGCGAATGCAGATGCAATCAATATATAGACGAGGGGTAAAATCGGCATCAAGTGTCTGTAGCCGATATTTAGAGGACTTTTAATGCTCATGCCCATATAGAAAATAATAAACATCAAAAAAATAACTTTTTGTATATTATTTTCTGTCCATAAAAGAATTCGTGCCCAAACTTTTTTATTTTCTTTGAGCGATTTGGCGGCTTTGTAGACGGCGAATATTATTGCAGCGAATAAAAGCAGAAGTGATAGCGGAGTTTCTTTTAGTCCAAAGACGACAGGGAAGTAGGTGCGGGATCCTAGATTAGAAACTTCTCCGAGGAAGTAACTAGTGTTGCCTCCAGTTTCTCTTTGGGTGACCATTAGTACGCCAAGCGCATATTCGGCAAATGGCCTAGTCGCTTCTTTTCCGGCCATCCAAATTGTCGCTTCGGCGATGCAGCGCATGGGGTTGCAAGTTTCTCCTGGCTTAGTTGGTCCTTCGGCAAAGGAGCTAAGCAAGTATTCTGTTTCTTGTGCTTGTCTTTCGATTGGATAATTTCTGGTAAATACAAAGTAGGTCGGGTAGATCATTAAGACTGTTGCGGCTATGCCGACAACAGCTAATCTAAAAAGTTCTTTTATTGGAAGTTCAAAAAACATTCTTAGTTTGGTTTTTTTGAGCGGAGCAACTTCAATTTTCGATGCTTTGTAAATTCCCCAAATAATCGCAATTGCAATGTAAAAAGGAATAAGCAGAACTGCAGAGAATTTTGAAAGTTGAGCGAGGCCAAAACAGATGGTGGCGAAGACACCATTTTTAACCGTTGGTTTTTTTAGGAAATTAGCATAACTGTATAGAGATATTAGAATTCCGAAGGCAGCAGCAATGTCGGTTGTTACATAGTGTCCGTGCGCCAAAACCGAAGGTGAAAATGCAAATAAGGCAGTTGGTAAAAAGGCCAATGCCGGTCCGGTTAGTTTTTTGGAGACATAGTAAATTATTAAAGTTAAAACTATGGTTAGGAAAATTGCTCCCAATCTAGCCCAGAAAATTAAAATATCCGCATCGTTACCGGAGCCAAAAATAAACTCCCGTCCGGCATCCCATTGTCCATTGATGTCCGTTGTCCAGGCTTTAGATTCGGTGGGGAATTTTAAGTCCATAAACACAAGCGGAATTGCCGACAAGACTTTGGTTAGTGGTGGATGCTCCGGATTGAGTCGATAGTCGTTAAATTTAAGATACCCGTATCCGGCAGGAATGTGAGCTAGCTCATCCATAATCAAAGAATCGTGCAGGGACGAACCAATCATCAATAAGCTGGAGACAATTATCATGGTGGCCAAAAAAATTTTTGGCAAAAATCCATTTTTTGTTTGCATATTTCTATTATATCAGATTAAGCTTGGGCAATTTTATAAATTGTTCATAATCGGGTAAAATTATATACAGGTGAAATACATTCCCAAGAAAAATATAAACAAGAAATTTAGAGATATCCGGCCGATTGGCAAAGAGACAACGAATCCGGATTTGCCACCAACTCCTTTGCAGGCAAAGGCAGACGATGCTCTTTGGGCAATTTCACAGAAAGCCGAAACTGGCACTTCTTTGGAAAGTTCCAGAAAAATAAATTGGAAGGGTCTAATAGCCGGTTTTTTAGTGTTGGTTTTGTTTGGTGGCGGATTTTTTGTGTTTGGCAAATATGTGCAAGGGAAGAAGCTGGTTGAGGATGTTCGTAGTCAGTTTTCTGCTCAAAAATTGCCGGAGTCGTTTAAGGTTGGGTTTTCTCCGGTTGATGACAGCTATTTTAAGGTAGAGTCTTTTGGAGATTTTACGAATAAAGTATTCCCACTTATCAAGAGTGGATTTTCAGTTTATTCAAACATGGCTGAATTAGCCGCTAAACTTATTAAGGTCTCCGATAATATTAATACCGCCAGTGGCAAGCTTGTTAATGCTATTTTTAGTGGTTATCCGGGAGAGGTTTTGGAAATATTGAAAGTTATTCAAGTTGATTTAAAAGATGTCTCCGCGACGGCGAATAAGATTGATGATAAAGATCCTAAGGCAAAAGAGCTGATGAATTTTGTGCCGTCGGAATATTTAAGTTTTAAATACAGTCTTAAGAGTTTTGATGAATATCTAACTAAGCTGATTTCGTGGCTTGAAGGGCGGCGCACAGTATTTGTTTTTTTGCAGAACCCTTCGGAAATTCGACCTACCGGCGGTTTTTGGGGCAGCTTTGCCAAAATTGATCTGGAGGGAGGTACAATAACTTCATCTACAGTGAGAGACATAAACGAAGTAGATAGGGCGCTAGGGGTCAAATATGTGCCACCAAAAGAGCTTTATGGTGTGGACACTAAACTTAGGCTAGCCAATGCAAACTGGTTTTTGGATTTTCCCAAAACCGGAGAGCTGGCAACCAATTTAATAAATAGTTCCGGTTTTGCTTCATCTTCAAATTCTAGGGCGGATCTGGTAGTGGCGGTTTCTTCGAATTTCGTTAAAAATGTTTTGGAGGTTTTGGGGCCAATCAGTTTGCGTGACGGGAAGTTGATAATTAATTCCGAAAATTTTATTCCGACCCTGCAGAGCGAAGTTCAGAAAGGGCACGATGCAGGCTCTCGGTATTCTAAGGAAGTGCTGCAAGAGCTTCAGGTTAAATTGCAGGAGAAGCTGAAAGAGGACAAATCCGTTATCGGCGAAGCGCTTTTGAATTCTTTTATAGCGGCAATACAGAAAAGAGATATTGTCATGTATTCTGCGGATGAGGGATTGCAGAAAATTTTTATGGAAGAAGGGTTGGCCGGAGAAACTTTCAAAATGCCAAAAAATTTTAATGGGGACTATCTTTCGGTTAATTTTGCAAACATCGGCGGCGCAAAAACTGATTATGTAATACGTCAGAAAATTAGTTTAGACAGTCAGTTGTCGGTGGATGGAGTGGTTAATAATAAGTTAGAGATCGAAAGGAAGCATTTTGGTAATTTGGAAAAAAGTTGGTGGTATAAAACCACGAATCAGGTTTACGGAAGAATATATGTGCCGATAGTTGCCGATTTGTTTGCCGCCAAGGGCGGCTTTGACCGAACAATATATCCACGAGTTTCATATAAGGATTATTTAAGATATCCGTTTATTGAAACAGTAGAGAATAGTGCGAAAACGTCAAAAATTGCTAAGTGGCTAAAAATTTTTACGGAAGACGAAAAAAATATTTTTGGATTTTGGATGAAGGTGGATTCCGGAAAGACCGCAACCTTTTCTTTAGAATATTCTCATCCGATGGTTGCTTTTCCGAAAGATGGAGCAGAGTACTCATTCGTTTATGACAAACAGCCAGGAGTTTCTGGTTCGGTGCATTTTAGCATAACCGCTCCGGTTGGGTATGTTTTTGAAGAGAATAAGGCTCCGGTTTACGAATATGAAGCAGAAAACGATTCATTGCCGGGAAGAGTAGTGATTGACTTAACTCTTAAGAAGGAGGAATAAGTTTCTTGTTAATTGGAGTATTTTAACGTATCTTTAGTACACAACTGCATGCAAAATATTAGGAATTTCGTAATTATCGCCCATATTGACCACGGAAAGTCTACCCTGGCGGACAGGCTTCTTGAAGTTACTAAAACAGTGGAGACCAGAAGAATGCGCGCGCAGTATTTGGACCAGCTCGATCTTGAGAGAGAGCGAGGAATTACTATTAAAATGACCCCGGTCCGCATGAGTTATACGTTGCACGACACACGTTACACGCTCAACCTAATTGATACTCCTGGACACTCTGATTTTTCATATGAAGTATCGCGCGCCCTGAATGCGGTGGAGGGAGCAATTCTTTTGGTTGATGCGACCAAAGGAATTCAGGCGCAAACTCTCTCCAATTTGCGAAACGCGCAAAAAGCCGGATTAAAAATAGTTGGAGCAGTTAATAAAATAGATGTTAAAGGAGTTCATCCCGAAAAAACAATTTTGGCGTTAGCAGAACTTTTAAATACCGATCCAGAAAGTATTTTTAAGGTTTCCGGGAAAACCGGCGAAGGGGTTGAAGATCTTTTAAAAGAAGTTATCAGGGTTGTGCCTGCTCCAAAATCGGAATTGAAAACTGGAATTGGTCGCGCGCTTATTTTCGATTCCCTTTACGATGAACATAAAGGAATTTTAGCATACGTTAGAATTATTGATGGCGAGTTTTCTGCGCAAGAATTAACTGATTTGATTGCAACCAAAACGCAGTGCCGCATAAAAGAAGTCGGTTCTTTTATGCCGCAAATCCAACCCGTGCAGAAACTTTCTGCTGGGGAGATTGGGTATATCGCCACTGGTTTTAAGGAACCGTCTTTGGTAAGGATTGGAGATACGGTTTTAAATTCTGGTAGTTCGGAAATAAAAAATAAATATGAATACGCTTTGCCCGGGTATCGTGATGCTACACCGACAGTGTTTATATCATTTTACCCGGACGGTAATACAAAATTTGAAGATTTAGAAAGAGCGTTTTCTAAATTGCGCCTTACCGATGCCGCCTTATTTTTGGAGCCGGACGCAAACGAAGCCTTGGGAAGGGGAATGAAGGTTGGTCTTTTGGGTCAATTACATTTTGAAATAACTTCAGCCAGGTTGTCTCGTGAGTTCGGATTGGAATTTTTGACTAGTTTCCCATCTATTGCTTATAAAGTTAAGGTTGACGGAGTGACAAAGATAATTAAAGAGCCGCATGCGTTCCCGGACAAAGCCGATGAAATTTGGGAGCCGATGATTGATATAGAAATTTTGGTTCCTCAAACATATTTGCAAAAAGTTTTGTCCATTCAGTCCACCTATGTGATTGATATAGCGGAAATTCACAATGTTGGCGACAACTTATTAATTACCGGCAAAATGCCACTTGCTGAATTAATTCGTGACTTTGATGACCAATTAAAATCAGTTTCTGCGGGGTACGCATCTTTCAGCTACGAGTTGTCGGGTGAGAAAAAAACTGACGCTGAACGCTTGGATATTTTAGTCATGGAAGAAGTTGTGCCGGCGCTAACACGCATTGTCAGGAAATCTGATGTTACTGGGGATCATATAAATTATGGACAGGAAAAA
>ERZ795044.4283-NODE-4283-length-11755-cov-7.464530_pt1 | contig 11755 bp, 7 predicted proteins | sample MGYA00375128_ERZ795044 | MGnify/ENA primary metagenome ERZ795044 (study PRJEB30173, sample SAMN05720213) | anaerobic digester metagenome | isolation source: active sludge of municipal wastewater-treating anaerobic digesters | place: USA | collected 2014-12-22 ... | reverse complement strand
GCAGCACGAGCTGCGGCTGGATCTCGACGTTGAAGCGGCGCGAGGTCTGGAACAGGCGCAGCAGCACCTGGCCGAGCGAGATGTCCTTCAGCGGCCGGTCGAACTGCGGCTCGCACACCGCGCGGATCGCGCCCTCGAGCTCGTCGACGCGCGTGGCCGGCGGCACCCAGCCGCTCTCGACGTGCAGTTCGGCGACGCGCTTGTAGTCGCGGCGGAAGAAGGCGATGAAGTTCTGCGCGAGGTATTCCTTGTCGAACTCGGTCAGCGTGCCCACGATGCCGAAGTCCAGCGCGATGTAGCGGCCGAACGTGGCCGGCGCCAGGCTCACCTGGATGTTGCCGGGGTGCATGTCGGCGTGGAAGAAGCCGTCGCGGAAGACCTGCGTGAAGAAGATCGTGACGCCGTCGCGCGCCAGCTTCTTGATGTCGACGCCGGCCTCGCGCAGCCGCTGCACCTGGCTGATCGGCACGCCGTGCATGCGCTCCATCACCATCACGCCCGGCGTGCAGAGCTCCCAGACCATCTCCGGCACCATGACGAGCTTCAGGCCGTCCATGTTGCGTCGCAGCTGCGCGGCGTTGGCGGCCTCGCGCACGAGGTCGAGCTCGTCGTGCAGGTAGTTGTCGAACTCGGCGACCACCTCGCGCGGCTTGAGCCGCTTGCCGTCGGCCGACAGCCGCTCGACCCAGCGCGCCAGCGTGCGCAGCAGCGTCAGGTCGTCCTCGATGACCTCGAGCATGCCCGGACGCAGCACCTTGACGGCGACCTCGCGCCCGTCGCGCAGTTGCGCGAAATGCACCTGCGCGATCGACGCGCTGGCCACCGGCTCGGCGTCGAAGCGCGCGAAGACCTCGTCGATCGGCCGGGCGAAGGCCTTCTCGACCAGGGCCCGCGCCTGCGCCGTGGGGAACGGCGGCACGCGGTCCTGCAGGCGGGCGAGTTCGTCGGCGATGTCGGTCGGCACGAGGTCGCGCCGGGTCGACAGCACCTGGCCGAACTTGACGAAGATCGGGCCGAGCCGCTCCAGGCCCATGCGCAGCCGCGCGCCGCGCGGCGCGTCGAGGCGTCGGCCGATCGTGCCGACGCGCACGAGCAGGCGCACCCAGGGCTGGCGGAAGCTCGACAGCGCGAGTTCGTCGAGCCCGTAGCGCAGGACCGTGACGACGATGACGACCAGGCGGCCGACGTGCCTCATCGCGGCGGCGACCCGGCCTGCGGGTCGCGCGCCCGCGCGGCGAGCGAGCCGACGACCCGTGCCGCCTGCCGCATGCCCGCCGCGACGCCGCGGCCGATGCGGGCGATCTCGCGCGCCGGCGCGTCGCCGACGATGCGCGCCAGGTCGTCCTGCACGTCCCAGCGCAGGTTGTCGAACAACCAGTTCACGTCGGCGGCGAAGGCCGCATCGCCGGCGACGTCGACGCGCGGGCGCTCGCCGGACATCGCCTGCACCATCGCCAGCGCGGGGTTCGAGGCATCGATGGCCACGCGCAGGTCGGCGCCGTCGGCGGGCGCTTCGGGGCACCACTCGACCAGGCCCGCCGGGGTGACGACGAATGCCAGTGCCGGCAAGGCGGGCAGCAGGGCCGGCCATGCATCGAAGTGCAAGCGAATGCTTCGACCTGTGTGCTCGCGCAGGCGCTGCATCGCCACCGGCTCGGAGGCGATCACGTGGTTGATCAGCAGCGTGGCGCGCTCCATCACGGCGGAGCCGGCCAGGTTTTGCAGGGTGTGAAGCATGCACGGATTGTAGGCACGCGTGCCACGACCCCCCCTCGGTGCGGGTCGGGTCGGCCCGGGTTTTTGGGCGAGAATGGCCGTCGTTTTCTCTGCAGCGCAGTCCTGCAGCCGGCGAAGGTGCAACCAGGGGCCTCGCTCGCATCCGGCGCAGCCGCCCTGGCCGCCTCTTCCGGCCTGCCCAGGCGCCCCGACCCGTCTCATCGATGTTCGAAGACCGAACCTACAAACGAACCTTCTACAGCGCGCCTCAGTCGGTGACGTCCCTGGTCGCGGCCTTTCTCGAGCCGAGCCTGACGGTGCTGGTGTTCATTGCCGCGACGCTGTGGTTCGACGGTCCGCTGGACCGGCCGGCGATGACCACCTGCCTGCTGGTGTTCGCGCTCACCTTTCCCGGCCGCAATCGTTTCAACGACCGCTTCCTGACCGCGGCCACCGACATCGTCAGCGCCTGGCTCACGCTGCTGGCCATCCTGGCCCTGTGCGGCTATGCCACGCGCAGCATGCACTACTTCGAGAACGACGTGCTGCTGGTCTGGGTGCTGGTCACGCCGCTGCTGCAGTTCCTGGCGATGTGGGCCGGCAAGGTGGTCCAGCGCCACCTCGCGTCGCGCCCGGAGGCGCGCTGCAAGGCGGTGATCGTCGGCGCCGGCGCGCTCGGCGTGAAGGTGTCGCGCGCCCTGACCGCGGCCGAGGACCGCAGCGTCGACGTGCTCGGCTTCTTCGACGACCGCACCGACGGGCGCGTGCATGAAGACGCCACGCCGAGCCGCCTGGGCTGCCTGAAGGACGTGGCCGGCCACATCCAGCAGCACGGCGTGCGGGAGGTGTACATCACGCTGCCGCTGGGCTCGCAGCCGCGCATCCAGGAACTGCTGTCGCAACTGCAGGGCACGACGGCCTCGCTGTTCTTCGTGCCCGACGTCTTCGGCATCAGCATCATCCAGGGCCGCCTGCAGGACCTCAACGGCGTGCCGGTCGTCGGCATCTGCGAGACCCCGTTCACCGGGACGAACGAACTCGTCAAGCGCCTGAGCGACGTGGTGCTCGCGAGCATCATCCTGCTGCTGATCTCGCCGCTGATGCTGGCCATCGCCGTCGGCGTCAAGCTGAGCTCGCCCGGGCCGGTGGTCTTCAAGCAGCGCCGCAACGGCCTGGACGGCAGCGAGATCACGGTGTGGAAGTTCCGCTCGATGACGACGCAGGACAACGGCCGCGTCGTGCGCCAGGCGACCAAGAACGACCCGCGCATCACGCCGTTCGGCGCCTTCCTGCGCCGCACCTCGCTGGACGAACTGCCCCAGTTCATCAACGTGCTGCAGGGCCGCATGAGCATCGTCGGGCCGCGCCCGCACGCCGTCGCGCACAACGAGGAATACCGCCAGCTGATCAAGTCGTACATGGTGCGCCACAAGGTCAAGCCGGGCATCACCGGCTGGGCCCAGGTCAACGGCCACCGTGGCGAAACGGACACGCTCGAGAAGATGGCGGCCCGCGTCGAATACGATCTCGAATACCTGCGCAACTGGTCCCTCGGGCTGGACCTGCAGATCATCGTGCGCACGATCCGGCTCGTGTTCTTCGACCGGCATGCGTACTGACGATCGGCCGCGCACCCCCGGGGCGACGCCCCTGCCCCCACGGAGCATGAACATGACGACACCGACCCTGCGACTGCCGCGCCCCCGCGCCGCGACGACTCTGTGTGCCGCCCTGTGCGCCGGTTTCGGCACCGCGGCCCTGGCCGAGCCCAACCCCTACTACCTCGGGGCCGTCGTCGAGTACGGGCACTCGTCGAACGTCTTCCGCGCCGAGAAGAAGAACGCGAAGTCCGACAGCTACCTCAGCTACGGCCTCGTCGCCGGTCTCGACCAGCCCATTGGCCGCCAGCGGATCTACGCCGACGCGAGCGTCAACAAGCGCAACTACCAGGACGTCAACCAGCTCGACCACGTCAACTACGGCCTGAACGCGGGCATCGACTGGGAAACCATCGAACGCCTGTCAGGCAACCTCAACGTGGCGCTGAACCAGGGCCTCGAGGATCCGTCCCTGCGCAACCAGGCGCTGGACAGCCGCGTCATCACGAAGACCCAGGCGGTGTCGTTCCGCGCGCAGTACGGCCTGGTGTCCCTGCTGTCGCTCGAGGCCACGCTGGCGCACAGCAACACCGACTACTCGCTGTCGGAAACGGCCTCGCCTGCGGCCGTGGCGGCCTACGACGCCCTTTCGCTGAAGCGCGACAGCGTCGGCCTGGGCCTGAAGTACCGCCCCAGCGGCGCGCTCACCCTGGGCACGGCGCTGCGCCTGAGCCGCGGCAAGTACCCCAACGAGAGCTACGACGGCCGCTACGTCGACCTCACCGCGATCTGGGAGGCCACCGGCCTGAGCACCCTCACCGCGCGCCTGAGCGCGACGAACGTGGGCTACGACAAGGACCGCTCGCGCGACTACTCCGGGCTGACCGGCTCGCTCGGCTGGAACTACCGTCCCACCGGCAAGCTGAGCTTCCGCACGCTGCTCAGCCGCGACACCGGTCCCGAGTCGCTGCTGACCTACGGCGACAGCAGCCGGGTCACCACCGGCCTCTCGGTCGGCGTCGGCTACGAGGTGACGGCCAAGATCCGCCTGAACGCCAACGCGCGCTACATCCACCGCACGCTGGCCATCGACGGCCCGCCCGAGCGCGAGGGCAGCGACCGTGTCAAGGGCCTGACCGTCGGCGTGAGCTACGAGCCGGCGCGGGCCTGGCTGCTGGGCTGCAACGTCGGCAAGGAGTCGCGTGGCATCTCGGGCGGCCTGTCGACGCCCTACTCGGTCGACACCTACAGCTGCATGGCGCAGTTCAAGTTCCAATGAGTCCGGCACCGACCGTCCTGCTCACCGGCGCCACCGGCTACATCGCCTCGCACACCTGGCTGGCGCTGCAGGCGGCCGGCTATGCCGTGGTCGGCGTCGACGACTTCTCGAACAGTTCGCCCGAGGTGCTCAAGCGCCTGGAGACGCTCGGCGGCGCGACGCCGGACTTCGTGCGCGCCAGCGTCTGCGACGCCGCGGCGATGGAGGCGCTGTTCGCGGGCCGCCGCATCGACGCCGTCGTGCATTTCGCCGCCTTCAAGGCGGTGGGCGAGAGCACGGCCCGGCCGCTGGCCTACTACGCCAACAACATCGGCGGCCTGCTGACGCTGGCGCAGACCATGCAGCGCCACGCGTGCCGGACCCTGGTGTTCAGCTCCAGCGCCACCGTCTACGGCCGGCCCGAACGCCTGCCGATCCGCGAGGACTCGCCGCTGTCGACGACCAACCCCTACGGCGCGACCAAGCTGATGGGCGAGAACATCCTGCGCGACGTCGCCGCCGCCGATGCGGCCTGGGCCGTGGCGCTGCTGCGCTACTTCAACCCGGTCGGCGCGCACGAGAGCGGCCTGATCGGCGAGGACCCGCGAGGCACGCCCAACAACCTGATGCCCTATGTGACCCAGGTCGCCGTCGGCAAGCGGGCCCGGCTGCAGGTCTTCGGCAACGACTACGACACGCCCGACGGCACCGGCGTGCGCGACTACATCCACGTCACCGACCTGGCCGACGGCCACGTCGCCGCGCTGCGCTGCCTGCTCGACCAGCGCCGATCGCTGACCGTCAACCTCGGCACCGGCACCGGCTACAGCGTGCTCGACCTCGTGCACGCCTTCGAGCGCGCCAGCGGCCGCCCGGTGCCGTACGAGATCGTGGCCCGCCGCCCCGGCGACGTCGATGCCTGCTACGCCGACCCCACGCTCGCGCGCGAGCTGCTCGGCTGGGCGGCCACCCGGAACCTCGACACCATGTGTGCCGACAGCTGGCGCTGGCAGCGGCTGAATCCGGACGGCTTCGCGACCTGATGCGCACCGGGCGGGACGATGCCGGCCGCACGCCGAAGGACGTCGTGCTGCTCACGGCCACCGTGGTGGCTCCGGTCGACGTCCGCAACCTGGCACGGCGCGACACCGGGCTGCGCCTGGCCGACTACCTCGAGGCGTTCGACTTCTACCTCGCCGAACTCGCGCGCGGCAGCTTCGACGCGCTCGTGCTGTGCGACAACTCCGCCTTCGACCTGGCCCCCTTCGCGGCCAGGGCGCGCGCCGCCGGCCTGGCCGAGCGCGTCGAGCTGATCTCCTACTTCGGCCTCGACCACGCGTCGAGCTGCGGGCGCGGGTACGGCGAATTCAAGCTCGTCGATCATGCGATGCAGGTCTCGGCATTGATCGCGGCCGCCGGCGACGACGTCCGGGTCTGGAAGGTGACCGGCCGCTACAAGGTGCGCAACATCGGCCGGCTCGTGGCCACGCAGCCGAACGATGCCGACCTGTACTGCCATTGCCGCAACCGCCCGCTGCCCTGGCTCGACATGTACCTGATGCGATGGAATCGCCGCGCCTACGACGAGATCATCCGCGGCGTGTACCGGCAGCTCGAACAGGACGAGACGCCCACCAGCGCAGAGCAGCTCTTCCGCCGCGTGCTCGAGGGCCGGCGCTGGTCGTCGCGCATCGTCAGGCGGCTGCGCCACGTGGCCGCGATCGAGGGCATACGCGGCGGCGACAACGTCGCCTACGGATCGATGCGCCGCAAGTACCTGCTGCGCGTCGTGGCGCAGCGGGTGCTGCCCTGGGTCTGGATCTGAGCGGCCGGGGCAGCGCCCGGCCGGCCCTAGACCGAAGCGCCCAGGAATCCCGAGAGGTCGAGCTTCTGCACCAGCAGGCGGTGCTTGCCGGACACGGTGCGCGCGATCTCGTCGACCCGCACGATCTCGACGTCCAGCCCGCCCTGCGTCTTGGCTCGGATGCCCGCGACGAGCGCGAGCCGGGCGCGCTCGGCCAGTTCGGTGCGGGACTGGACCTTCAACACCGCACGACCGGGTTCGTGCTGCTCGAACTGCATGCGCTCGGCATGGGCCAGTTCCTCGAAGTGCGCCGCGCCGATGGTCGCAATGGACACCAGCCGGTGGTCGCGGCAGACCAGGAACTCCTGCAGCCGGCCCTCGATGCGGTCGACCACGGCGAAGCCGGGGCGGGTCGTGTTCGGCGCCGCGCTCCACATGGCGAGGTCGCCGGTGCGGTAGCGCAGCAGCGGCATCACGCGGTTGTCGAAACCGGTCGCGACGATCTCGCCGAGGATGCCGGGCTCGGTGACCGGGCGGCCCTGGAAGTCGACGATCTCGACGTGGCCGTACAGCGGCCAGAAGAAGTAGCGCCGATCGCCGGGCACCGAGATCGCCTTCACCGCGCGCTCGGAATGGCCGTAGTCGAGCAGGACCGCGCAGCCGAAGACGCGCTCGATCAGTTCGACCTGGTGCTCGTAGACGTTCTCGGAGAACAGTTGCACGGCGCGCACGCGACCCGTGACTTCGGCGTCGGGGTGGGCCTCGAGCCAGCGCGCCAGCGGCACGATGGCCGACGGGAAGGCATGCACGATCCCCGGCTGGAAGCGCCGCAGCGCCTCGAGGTAGCGTGGCATGTGCTCGGGCTCGAGGTGGTCGCAGCTCAGGTGGAGGTAGCGCTTGATCGGATCGAACATCCACAGCGGGCCGCCGGGCTCGCCGGCGCCGGGCACGGTGCGGCCGCGCAGCGCGAGGATCGTGTCCTGCGGGCGGACGCCGGCCACCCGGTCGAAGCTGCCGTTGTAGGCGTAGTCCTTCGAGCGCGACACGTACTTCTGCAGCACCAGGCGCATCGGCACCGAGGTCGAGCCGCCCGTGTGGGTGACCAGGTGGGTGCGCGGCGGCATGCGGCTCGACAGGAAGTCGTCGGGGCTCGCCTTGATGCGTTCCTTGTCGAGCAGCGGAAAGCCCGCCAGCGCCTCGAGCGGCGACGCGTCGGCGCGCAGCGCGTGCGCGAACTCGCGATAGGCCGGCACCGACTCGGTGGCCCAGGCCAGGGTCTCGTGCAGCTTGTGCAGCGCGCGCTCGCGCGTCCAGGCCACGTCGCCGCTGCGCTCGATCTCGCGCAGGAAGTGCGCATAGCGCTCGCCATAGCGCCAGGACGCCGGCATCCAGGCGTAGACGCCCCCGAGCAGGCTCTTCACCGACTGGGGCGCCGCCGTGTAGTGCTTCAGGAAGGGGTGGAGTCGGTCTTCGAGGGGCATGACCGTGGGCAGGCAGGCCGGCAGTGCGGCTGAAAGGGCGGGAGCGGGCCGGACGGCGAGGCGCGCGCGATCAGTGTGGCAGGCCGCCGGCGGCACCGGTGGCGCCGAAGTATCGCGAAATGTCGAGGTGCTGCAGCAACAAACGGTGTTTGCCGGACACGGTGCGGGGCAGTTCGTCGACGCGGACGGTCTCGACCTCGAGGCCGCCCTGCGTCTTGGCACGGATGCCTTCGCTGAGCACGCGGCGCGCCTCGTCGGTCAGTTCGGTCGGCGACAGCACCTTGAGCACCGCACGGCCGGGCTCGGTCTGTTCGAACTGCATGCAGTCGGCCGTGACCAGCACCTCGAAATGCGCCGCGCACATGCTCGTGATCGACACCAGCCGATGGTCGCGGCAGACCAGGAATTCCTGCAGCCGGCCTTCGATGCGGTCGACGCAGGCGAAGCCCGGGCGCGTGGTGTTGGGCCGGTCGCTCCAGGTCGCCATGTCGCCGGTGCGGTAGCGGATCAGCGGCATCACCTTGTTGTCGAAACCCGTGGCGACGATCTCGCCAAGCACGCCGGGCTGGGTGACGGGCCGGCCCTCGGCGTCGACGAGTTCCATCTTGCCGTAGAGCGGCCAGAAGAAGTAGCGCCGGTCGCCGGGCATCGAGATCGCCTTGACTGCACGTTCGGAATGCCCGTAGTCGAGGATGACCGGGCACTTGAAGACGCGCTCGATCAGGTCGAGCTGGTAGTCGTGCACGGTCTCCGAGAAGAGCTGGACGCAGCGGATGCGCGAGGTCACGTCGTCGGCCGGATGGGCCTCGAGCCAGCGTGCCAGCGGCTCGATGGCCGTCGGGTAGGCATGCACGAAGCTCGGGCGGTACCGACGCATGGCGTCGATGTACTGCGGCATGTGATGCGGCTCGAGGTGGTTGCCGCTGACCTGGAGGTAGTGCTTGATCGGGTCCAGCAGCCAGATGCGGCCGCCCGGCTTGTCCGCACCGCGCACCGGCCGGCCCCGTGCGGCCAGGATCAGGTCGTCGGCCCCGACGCCGGCCACGCGGTCGAAGGCACCGTTGTAGGCGAAGTCCTTGGAACGCGACACGTACTTCTGCAGGTAGATGCGCATCGGCACCGAGGTCGAGCCACCGGTGTGCATCGGCAGGCGCGCGCCCGGCGCCATCGCCTGGCTCAGGAAGCTGGCGGTGTCGGCCTTGACACGGTCCTTGGGCAGCAGCGGGAAGGCAGCCAGCAGTTCCTGCGGCGAACGGTCGCGCGCGACCTCGGCCTTCAGTGCGGCGTAGGCGGGCACCGTCTTCACGGCCCATTTCAGGGTGTCGAGAAGCTTGGCGTCGACGCGCGCGCGGATCCAGTCCTGATCGTCGCTGCGCGCGATCTCCTCCATGAAGCCGGCGTACTGCGCGCCATAGCGCCACGACGTCGGCACCATCGAGTAGGCGGCCCCCATCATGCTCTTGAGCGCCTGGGGCGCGCCGATGTAGTGCTTCAGCAGCGGGTAGATGCGGTCTTCGATCGGCATGGAGACAGGTCGTGCGTCGGGCGGACACCGGAAGGGGATCTTCGGATTCTGGCAGCTTCGCGACCGGGCAGTATCCCTCGCGCAGGGTGGAGGAAAGCCGCAGACCGGGCAGTTGTTGGCAGTTTCGGCGGCACGAGGCCGCGCGCCGTCGGGGCCGCCGACCCGAGGCTCACGGGTCGACGGCCAGGGCGTCCGGCGTGCGCCGCACGGTCATGCCGCCCGCGCGCACGACGACGTCGCCGGGTGTGGTGCCGGCGGGCACCTCGGCCGGCGTGCAGCCCACGCGCAGTACCGCCACGAACTCGGCGCGCTCGGCCGGCCGCTCCAGCGACCAGGTGGCGCGCGCATTCGGCGCCGGCTTGCCGCTGGCCGGCGGCGGCTGGAGGCGGTCGGTCTGCTCGAAGGCCAGCGGCGCACCGGCGCGCACGTCGGCGCAGAGCGAGGCCTCGCCGACGCCGCTGCGCCAGGCACCGTCCTGCTCGACCCAGGGCGACGGGGCATGCAGGTTGAACTCCCAGCGCTTCTTGCCGCCGGCGCGCAACACGTCGTGCACGACGACGATGTCGGGCCGCAGGTACAGCAGCGTGCGCGTCGCCTGGCTCACGTCGCCGCCGTAGGCGGAAGCGGCCTCGCCGCGCACCCGGACCCAGCCGGGCCCGTCGTCGACGCGCTCGATGCGGCCGGCGTAGGCCTTGCTGCCCAGCCCCTGGGGGCCGGTCTGCTGGCCGCGCCCGCCGTCGAAGGTGATCGCGTTGTGCGCGAGCGTCTGCTTGTACCAGCCGAGGTAGTGCGGCGAGCCGTAGTAGTCGTACCAGCCGCTGTCGGCCGCGATGACGCGGCCGCGGGCGTGGATCACGAAGCTGTTCTGGTCGGCGTGCGAGTGGTTCAGCGAGCCATAGGGGCTGCTCTTGAAGTACACCGAGGTGCGCTCGCGGTCGTCGAGCCGGCTGTGCATCGCGACCCAGCCCACCGAGCGCAGCCACAGCTGCTGCGACAGCCCGTCGGGCAAGGGCGCGCCCGCGGGCACCAGCGGCGCGGAGACGATGCGGAAGGCGGTCCGGTTCTCGCCGCGCAGCTGGCCGGCATACCAGCGCATCAGCGGCGTGTCGATGCGTGCCGCGAACGACTTGGCGTAACGCGGCACCCATTCGGCCAGCGGCTGCTCGGCCCCGTCGCCGAACAGGCCCGCGGGCGCGCCCGGCGGCAGGAAGTAGGCGAGCACCTCCCCATGGTTGCGCACCGCCGGCTTGGCGAGGAAGTCGATGCCGGTGGACCAGCGCAGCAGGTCCCACTCGACCACCGACTCGGGGATGCCCCACAGGCCGTAGGCGGTGCCGTTGGCGTGGCCGCCGTCGTCGCCGCTGAAGGTCGGCGTGATCGCGGCATACAGCGGAAAGCCGTCGCGCCACCAGGCCTCGGCCTGCGGCAGATCGCCGGCCACCAGGGGGGCCGCGACGACCAGGAAGGTCAGCGTGAACGAGGCCCAGGCATCGTCGGGCTGCTTCTGCAGCAGCCCCGAGGCGACGATGTGACGGTGCAGGTCGTCGCCCCGGTCTCGAATCACCTCGAGCAGGCGGCGCTTCTGCGGCGCCGACAGCGCCTCGTGGAACCAGTCGTAGCCGAGCGCCAGGGTCAGCAGCACGAGGCGCGTCGCCTGGTTGTGCTGGACGAGCCCGGTGCTGCCGCGCGCATCCCAGTCGGCGAGGTTCATCACGCGGCGGACGGCCTCGTCGCGCCAGGCCTCGTCCCCATCGATGCGCCACAGCCAGCCCAGGTTCTGGATGCGCTCGAGCTCGTAGAACAGCTCGTTGCGGATCGTGCCGATGCGGGCGATCTTGACGGCGTCCATCGTGCTGCGGTCAATGCGGTCCTCGGGCTCGCGCATCAGCGCGCCTTTCAGCAGTGGGCGCATCTTCTCGCGCAGCGCCGCCAGGTCGGCCCGCCGCGCGCCGCGCGCGTCTGCCGCGAGGCGCGCGGCCTCGTCGCCGGAAGGCAGGCCGCGCGGGTGCGGCGCGGCGGCCACGCGCTTCCAGGTCGCGGCCAGGTCGGGCAGGACGAATCGGCCGGCCGCGGGGTCGAGGCGGAAGGTCCGCGCCGCGCTCCAGTCCGTGATCGGCTCGCGCCCGGCACCCAGCGCCCGCACCGACCATTCGAACTCGGCACCGGCCAGCGGCTCGGGCAGCAGCAGGAAGTTGGCCGGAACGCTCCAGTGGCGCTCGCCGCCGGCCTGGCGCAGCCGGACCTCGTAGGCCCGGGCCGCCGGCAGCACCGGCCAGCTGAACACCGGCGGGTTCTGCAGCGCCAGGTCGCCGCCGGCCGGGCGCACCGCCATCGAGGTGGGCTGGGCCTGCCACCAGTCCGCCGGCGCGGCGC
>ERZ795044.4282-NODE-4282-length-11756-cov-3.955901_pt1 | contig 11756 bp, 9 predicted proteins | sample MGYA00375128_ERZ795044 | MGnify/ENA primary metagenome ERZ795044 (study PRJEB30173, sample SAMN05720213) | anaerobic digester metagenome | isolation source: active sludge of municipal wastewater-treating anaerobic digesters | place: USA | collected 2014-12-22 ... | reverse complement strand
GGTCCCGACATGGGCTCGCGGGCGACCTGATGCGAAACCTCTGATTAACGCACGGTCAGAGACCATCGCCGAGAAAGTGTCATTTCGAGAGGCTTTTCGGCAACGGCGTTGTTTGATTCCAGCAGACGGGTTTTACGAGTGGCAGAGACAGGGGCGCGGGAAAATTCCCTATTGGTTTCATCGTCCGGCACGCAAGCATTTTGCTTTTGCTGGATTATGGGAGCCAGGCCTTGAAGACAACCAGACAACTTGTACTATTGTGACAACAACCGCCAACGCCGTCGTCTCCGGAATCCATGACCGCATGCCGGTGATGCTGACGGAGAAGAACTACGATCGCTGGCTGTACGGGCAGATAACGGAGATGGCAGGGCTGCTGGTGCCGTTTTCGGTCGATGACTTGCTGGCAGAGCGGGTGTCGACTAGGGTAAATTCGGTGTCCGTCGATGATGAAATGTGTGTTCAGCCCGAACGGAATCTGCTAGAGTGACTGACCCGACACAACAAGAGGAGGAGTGACAACGATGATCTTCTGGAGAGGAATGTGCGCTGGTCTGCTGGCGCTTGGATTGATGTGCGCAACTCCGGCGGCGGCGGTTCCCAAGTTCTCCGGCGATTTTTCGCATCGCTTCTGGGTGAAAACCGAAACAGAAAACAGCGCCGGGAAGGTTTCGACACGTCGTGTCTCGGCTGAGCGGTTTCGTTTTATGTTCGAAGACAAGCTCAAACACGCGGAATGGCGATTCCGTATCGGCATGATCGACCCGACGCGCTCTACCGGCTCAATCATCAGTCTCGGACGTGAGGGGGATACCGTTCTCGGGCCTCATCACTTTCAGGTCATCGACTGTTACTGGCAGTGGAACCTGGAAGACGGGTGGAAAGTTCGTCTGGGTCGCACCGGAATTCCGTTCTTTCGCTATCGTTCGGAACTGGTTTTTGACAACGATATCTTCTGGGATGGCTTGTACGTAGAGAAGACCCTGCCCTGGGCCACGAAGGCCAAGACCTCGGCACACGCGGGTGCTTTTACCATCAAACGCAAAATTCATGGCGAAGGGGACAAGCTGTTTGTGTTTGGGGCCATGGGGCAGCCAAAATGGGGGAAGGTACAAGCCGAGTGGCGTGTTGACCGCTTTCAATTCGATATTGACAGCAAGGGATGGGCGAATACCTTCGCCCCTTCGTATCGGCTCGTGAATCTCTATGGCGCAATGGAATGGCCGTCACAAGTGCGTGTGACCGCAGACTGGTCTCGTAACCTGGCGGCCAATGCGCCTGTATCGATGCATTCGGGTGGAGACGCTTACAACTTGACGGTTCTGCTGGGGAAGATGCCGCGTGACTTTACCAGCCAACTCATTTACCAATACTTCAAAGTGGGACCGCATGCGGTTCCTGGTTCCATGGTCTGGTATGATAAGCGGGTGAACATCGAAGGTTCGGCAATTGTCTACAAGTTTCGGGTGAGTCGTCGAACCGAGATCGAACTCGATTTCTACAACTTTCGTCGTTTTGAGGCGGGTTTTGCCACCGACCGCAAATACCTGCGCTGGGAGACCCAGCTGAATCATCGCTTCTGATTGTCTGACAGCGTCCTGCGCGGGCGGTATCGGATCTCTTCCGCATACCGCCCGTTTTGTTTCAGCGAGCCGGTTCACGTGAGTGGTACGGCAGAAGAGCGCTGAAGTTTCCGGGTTTCCGCCGGGCCTCTGAAACGTGCAGGACCATACCATCGATCACGCGTTGGGTCAGCGTCAGATGCGCTGACGATCTGAAGAAGCGATTTCCGTGCACGGAACGCCGGTGTGAAATCTCGTTTGTCTTCCGGGCGACGTGTGCTATCTTATTCTGTCCGGTCGATTTTGTGAGACCACGACCAACAACTGTCGCGGGAGTGCGTTGCATGACGTATGTTTCCGGGTTGTTCACGGGGTTCGTCAACATGATGTTTACGCTCCTGAACAGCTTTGTCACCTGGCTGAGCTTCAGTTCTGAGATCGAGAATATGGTTGATGCGGTCAACCATAAGATTGATGAACCGCCGACGCGCATCGGCCATCGCATGAGTTCGCATCCGGGCGGCTTTGCGAAGATCGTCGGCAAGCGGCGTCTGAACATGGCCGGCGCGTATATCAAGATTTCGAACGATCATGCGCCGCAGGATGCGGCTGAGCGGTTGACGGCGCTGAAAATGCTGGCGGAAGAGGCCCTGCATGCCAAGACGATCAGCATGCCGCTGAACACGGCGCGAGTGCAGATTGCCTTGATGAAGAAGGTTGTGAAGTCGCAGGGCAACAAGCGGCGGCAGATGGAGGCGATGTCTGATTTCGGCCTGGCCTCGTATGGAAACGAATCGACCATTCGTGACTTTCTCAAACGGAATAGTTTGATCGAGGTTCCAGAGCTTGATGCCCCGCTGAAGGCGATCGACATGGGCTGGGACGATCACGTTCACGACTTTCTGTCTGAAGGTCGGAAAACCCCAACGCAGGTGATTCTGGATGCCTTCGTGAAAGGCATTTCACGGTTGACTCTCGTGCACTCGACGATCGATCAGCCGCAATTGATTCATGAGGCGATCAGTGCCGGAAATATTCTCGGCATTGACGTGCAAATCGGGATCGAATTCAGCGTCGGGAAGCGGAACTGCCGCCGGCATTACATGTACATTCCGCCACGGGTCGAGAACAGCCAGGAGTTTTTCCGATTTTTCTATGACCATCATGAGGCACTCGAGCCTTTTCTGAAGGGGCTGCGCCTGAACTCCGAAAAACGCCAGCGGACGATGCTGATGGCCATGGAGCGCTTCAATACAACCATGTTGCCGAAGATCAACGCCGGGTACCAGCCGCATGCCCCCGGGTGGGTACCACCTCTGGCGTGGGAAGACCTGAATGCCTACATCGTTTGCGGGCAGGTGAATCGCGTGCATCTCGGGGCGCTGCTGTATACCTCGATGCTGCGCGCGTTTCACGCGCGAGTGCTCGAGCTGAAAACGCAGCTGCTGGCAGCCGAAGAACGATTTCGACTCGGCCTGTACAGCGAATGGGAGATGAAGAACGTTTCGAGCCAGTATCAGAACGTGCGGCGCACGTATGAGACCATGTCTCCCGAAGGCCTGATGTCGCAGTATCTGGACAATCGTGAAGTGCTTGATTACGACAGCGAGTTCATCGACGAATCGCCTCTGCTCGATACGCTGCGAGGTCTCGGCGGGAACATTCTGTGGATCCACCCGCTCGAACTGGGACTGAAAGAAGCCGTGACCCATCTGGTACAGAATTGCCACCGACTGACGCATATCGAAACGCTGAATCTGCGTGACAGTGTGCAGCGGAACCCGGAAACCATCAATCTGTTCAGTCGCTTCGTCCATTTGTTCAATAACCAGCCGATGAATGAAGTGCGTCATTATCTCGATCAGAACGACATTCAGACCCTCACGATGGACGAGGTCGAGCAGCAGCGACATCAGATGGGCGAGCGTCGCCTGGTTCCCGTCTGCGGCAGCGATTCGACCGGCCGTGACGTGGCCATTCCCGGCATGGGTTTCATCCAGTCCAGTCGTATTCCCGAGGCGGTGCGCACCTCGTTCCGTGAGCATCATTTCCGACTGGCCCGACCGGTGGCGCAGCTGATTCTCAGCAAGGGGGCCGACCCCAAGAGCATGTCGGGTGCTCCGGAAGATCAGGATATCATCTGCATGGGCAAGATCGGCCGCCCGATGCACAACAGCGTCGGCGACGAGCCGGCGGAACACCATTTCAACGTGTTTCGCTTCTGGCATTACCTGAACTCGACGGTGAAGAACTCGGTTCGCGTGGCGATCGGCTTTGCGGCGGCCCTCTACTGGATGAACTATCAGTTTGCCCTGTCGATCGGTCTGTTCTTTGCCTGTCTCTGGTTTTTCATCACCGGGTTCCGGAATTTTCTGGTCGACATGATCGCGTCTTCGGGCACGGACTTTCGCTCATGGTCGCTGAAGAACGTCAATTTCGACAACCTGGCGCAATCCTTGTATTGGACCGGCTTCAGCGTGCCCCTGCTGGGTCTGGTGAAGATGCAGTATGACGAACTGTGGCCGCTCGAGAAATCGGGACTGCTATTCGAGACGGCGAAGTTCTTCTTTATCTGTTTTGCGAACGGTTCCTACATCATGTTTCACAACCGGCTGCGAAACTTCGATCGCAAGGTCAGGCGGGCGAACTTCTTCCGCACCATGATCGCCTTCCCTTTTGCCACGGCGTTTTCGTCGATCGGAAACGCCATGGGGATTCCGTCGATTGTACAAGCCAAGTTCTGGTCAGATTTCGTTGCCGGGATCATTGAGGGGAGTGGTAAATTCCGTCAGAGGTTCGTACTGCGACAACGCGACCTGAAGGAACTGCTGCCGCGACTCTATTCCATGGATCGCGATGCGCGATTGACCGCGATGCTCGATATCCTGTACATCTGGGCCCGACAACCGCGTGGCAAAACCTGCCTGGCGCACCTGCTGCTTCAGAGCCGGTCGTGGTGGGTGATGGTGAAAGAGTGGTGGTATGGGAGAGAGACGCCCGAAGAAGTCAGACGGATTCAGGGCCAGTATTACCTCTACTATGAGCGCATCTGTGAGTTGTACATCGATACCGGATGTCTGTTGAACATGACCCAGTTCATTCTGAATCGCTTTTCCGGTCGGGATGCCGTCATGTTGACGAAGCTGGTCGGCGAGGAGCTCGAGACCTTTCGGACGTGGTTGCGGCATCTGCGTTCTCATTATGATGTGAAGAAACCGGAACTGGTCGATGTGAAAGAATATCTCCCCCCGGCGTTACAGAAAGAGGATACGTTCGAAATGCCGCAGAGCATAGATGAATTGAAGAAGACGAATCTGCAGTCGAAGCCGGAGCCGACGGTGGAACTGGCCCCGGACCCGGTCTCAGACACGGCGACGCCGGAAGAGCGCAAACCGTAACGGAGCGCAGCGGGCCACGAACTCCCCAGAACGGCTTTCGACGCACGCATCGGGTTCGCCTGACCGTGATTTCGAAATGGTCCTGCAAGAACGGACGGCTCTGATTCCCGGCTACGATAGTGTTTTTCCGTTGCTGGTGATGGTATACTGAGTTTGTCGTTCTTATTCCGTCCCGGAGGTCACTCTCACCGATGGCTCGACTCTTTGGAACCGATGGCGTGCGCTCTGTCGCCAACACCTTTCCTCTCACTGGCGACCATGCCTTTCGTATTGCGCAGGCCGGCACGCGCCACCTGTTGCTGAATCACAAGAAACACGATCGTCCGATCTTCATCGGCAAAGACTCGCGGCGCTCGGGCGATATGCTCGAACATGCGGTCGCGGCCGGTGTCGCATCGATGGGGGCCGAGGTGCGCCTGTTGGGAGTGGTACCGACTCCGGCGGTTGCTTATATCACCCGAGAACATCAGGGGCTCGGCGGCATTGTCATCAGTGCCTCACACAACCCCTTTCAAGATAATGGCATCAAGATCTTCGGCGCAGACGGATTCAAGATTCCCGATGCCGTCGAAGAAGCGATCGAAGCGGATCTGGCGTCCAATCAGATGAACAAACTACCGCAGGGCGCGGGAGTTGGCCGTATCACCAACGATGCGACGTCGGTGCAGTTCTGGCTGAAGAACCTGTCACGCGTGCTCGCTGACCAGTCGTCACCGCGTCGCATCAAAGTCGCCATCGACTGCGCCAACGGCGCGTTGGCTCCCTGGGCCCCCAAGTTCTTTGCTGATCACGGCTTCAGTGTCGATGCGATCGGTGTGTCCCCGGACGGGGTGAATATCAACCAGGATTGTGGCTCGACGCATATCGGCGCGTTGCAGAAAGTGATGGCGCGCGAGCGGTTCGACGTCGGGTTCGCCTTCGATGGCGACGCCGATCGCGTGATTGCCATGACTTCGGATGGCGATGTCATTGATGGCGACTACATTCTGGCGATCATGGCCCGGTACTTGAAGCAACTGGGACGTCTGACCAACAATTTTCTGGTGACGACGGTGATGAGCAATCTCGGCCTCGATCTGGCCATGAAGAAGCTCGACATCAAGCTCTTGAAGACCAAGGTCGGCGACCGGTTCGTCCTCGAGGAAATGCAGCGCTCGCAGGCCATCGTCGGTGGTGAGCAATCGGGCCATGTGATCTTGTACGAGTATTCAACCACCGGAGATGGCTTGCTGACCGCGTGTTTCCTGCTGCGCATCATTCGTGATACCGGCATGTCACTGAAAGACCTGAGTCAGGTCATGGAAAAGTTCCCGCAGGTGCTGGTGAACATCCGGGTCAAGAACAAGAATTACGATAGTGTTCCGGAAATCACGAGTCACATTCGACAACACGAAGAGAAGCTTTCCGGGCGCGGTCGTATTCTGGTACGACCATCGGGGACGGAAAACCTGGTGCGGGTCATGGCGGAAGGTCCGGATGAACGTGAGATTCGTCATATCGTCGACGACCTCGCCAAAGTGATTTCTGCTCATCTCTGTTAGGTGGTATACACGATGAAAAGGGCATGGCGGCGACGTGTGAGCCGGTCTGCCGTGTTTCTGACACTGGCGATTGTCTGTGCCTTGACGTCATTTTGTACTGGTTGCGGCAAGAAAAAATCCCCATCAGAAAATAATCAAACAGGTGGCGAATATCGCATTCCAGTCGCGCGTCAGCCGGGTGCGACGACGGGGCCGTCGGTGAATCTGTCGGGCAATGTGGCCTTTCCGTGGCTGCAGGCTGGTCGAAGTATTGATGGCAAAGAGCTGTCGGCAGACCAGCGCAAGACCGCGAAAGCCCCAGCCGAGGCTTTTAACCAGAAGTATGCGTCTGGCCTGCAGCATTTCGAGTCGGGAGAACTGGGCAAGGCCCTGGAGGTCTTCGAGGAGATCGTTCGCTCGTATCCGGGTTCCGATGAAGCTTCCATGGCCGAGTATCGCATCGCGCAGATTCATTTTCGCAACAAGGCGAATGGAAGAGCTCTTGAGACATACAAGCGTATTGTCAGCGATTATCCATTGTCTCCGGTAGCGGAGAACGCGCGGGCGGCCATCACCTATCTCGAGACGTTCGATACGCACGAGAAAGCGTATGTATCCCCCGAAGCAGACGATGAGCGGCGACGTAATCGCTAGGAGGCCCTGATAATGAGGATCTCTCGCAGTCACCACGCGTTCACCCTGATCGAAATCATGATCACGGTCCTCATCATCGGTGCGGGAGTGGTTCCGGTTCTCAGCCTTTTTCTGTCCGGTTCACGCACGGTCGAGAAGGGAGGGGCCATTCTCGAAGTGACGATCGCCGCCCAGAACATTCTCGATTCGGCGCGCAGTGACTCGTTCCTGTGGGACCACATTCCGCTGAAAATCAACATTCCGGACGACAAGTTTCCGCAGTTCACCCTGCCCGAATTCTTTGCGAAAAAGTACCAGGCCTCGGGCACGCTCGAGATCGAGGTCGCGCCGAATCACACCATACTGGGCACGGCCGAGCCCGAAGAGAACCTCATTCAGATTTCCGTGACCATCAACTGGATCGAGAATCAGTTTCCGCGAACCAGCAGGCTGGCCACCTATCGAGCGAACACCAACAGCTTCGACCTGAAAACGTCGACGCGATTTTGAGGGGGCCGGCTGCGATGCAACACACGTCACGGACAAAACGCGCGTTCACGCTGGTTGAGATGAGCGTGACCATGCTGGTAGTTTCGATCATCGGGTTGATTCTTCTTTCGGTCTTTCGCAGCAATATTGCGGCCTGGAAGTGGGGCTCCAAGCATATGGAATTCAACCAGAAAATTCAGCTGGCCATGAAACAGGTCTTTACCGACATCAAGCGTATCAACCCGGTGGTGTATGCGGATGAAACCGGGAATTACTGGTTCAAGGGCGAGAAGATCGGCGATCTGGTGCCGAACCTGGTGGATATCATCGATCTCGACAAAGAGCCGGCCAACGGTGGCGAAGAACTGATGATGTGGCATACGTCATATGTGACACCAGGTGAGAAAACCGGTGTTCGTCTGTTTCTGGAAGAAGGGGCGCTGGTACGGGAACTGATTCTGCCGAACGACACGCGTCGCAAGTCGGTTGTCTCGAATCGAGTGGCCGATCTGCACTTTCAGAAGAATGTCGATGATCCGCTCGAGATCAAGGTCAGCATGGTCATCACCGATGACCGGAACCCGGAACTGAAAGAAACGCTGGCCTTTGCGGTGCATCTCGATACCGATCTGGTGTATGTGCGTATGGCCGGCGCGGAGGTGGAGCCGTGAGCCGGGTGCCACAACTGGGACGGAAGGGATTCATTGCGGTCGTCGCGTTCATTCTACTGGTCATCCTCGGAATTCTGGGAATCTCCTATTGGTCGATCTCTCGCCTGAGCACGGATCAGATTTTGAAAGAAGCGCATCGCATCAAGGCGCGCTCGATCGCTCAGGCCGGTATCGAGAAAGTGCTGGTGCACGTCATGAATCAGTACCGGTTGAGGAACTATGATCTGGAATACCCGGGATCGAAGAAATACGTACAGGATCGTCAGGAAAAAGAGTTCAAGCGCGAAGTGGGCGACGGCTACTATCAGGTCGAACTGATCCAGGCCTATGAACCGCCGTCGACCAACGCCGCGCTGCGCAACCGGGTGTATGCGAAGAATCGAGTTCCCATAGGCATCTACGATGTCTGGAGAGTCGTGGTGGTTGGGGTGATGCCGACCACCAATGTTCAAGCACGGGTTGAAACGCTGGTGAAGGTCATTCGCCAGACGGTACAGTACTAGTCGGCAAGTCTGGAGGAAATTCATGCAAGCGCATCTGCGAAGACTGACAGTAGCGATCCTGGTCGGTTTGTGGTTCCAGATGAGTGCGTGGGCGGCGGACAATACCACCGGGGCAACCGCGTTTTCGGCCAAGGTGACGGGCGACATTTACGGTCAGGTGAAAGTGATCGACGACGTCGATGGCGACGGGAAGAAAGATCTGGTCTTCGGCGCCACGGACGGAATGGTACATCTGTATTCGGCGAAGGGCAGCGAGATCTATGCCGGCTTGTGGCCCAAACATACCGGCGGCCCCATTCTTGCCGATGTCGCGGTGGCCGACCTCGATGCCGACGGGCAGAAAGAAGTGATCGTCGGATCGTATGACGGCAATGTCTACGGCTTGAACTCCTGGGGAAAAGAGCTGTGGAAGGTGAACACGCGCGGAACGATTCAACTTTCTGCTCCCGAAGTGGCTGATGTGGAGGGAGATGGCAAACTTTCCATTTTCGTCGGTTCGCGCGCTGGCACGGTGTCCCGGATTGATGCGCAGGGTCGCCTGACCTGGGAGGTTCCGATGACCACCAAGGTATCGGCAAAAGTGATTGCCTCAGACCTTGATGGCGACGGCGTGAAGGAGATCGTCTGCAAGGACGATTCCGGAAAGGTATCGGTCTTGACCAAGACCGGGTCAGTGTTTCGAGGCTGGCCGCAAAACACCGCCGCAAACCTCGATTGGCCGTTTGAAGTCACCGCCGCGGATCTGAATGGTGATGGGCGGCGTGAAGTCATCACCACGACACCGGATAAGAAGCTGAACGTCTGGACCACGAACGGGGCGTTGCTGAGACAGCTCAAACTGACAGACGGCGCGCATTCGGCCCCGCGGCTCGCGGACATGGACGGCGACGGCAAAGCCGAGTTCGTGTTCACGCAGGCGGATGGCAAGGTGCAGGTCATGAAACAGGATGGTACGAACCTGCGTGGCTGGCCGTATGACACGAAACATTCGATCTATGGCGCGCCACAGATTCTCGATATCGATGGCGACGGTCGACTTGACGTGGTGTTCACCGCCTGGAATCCAGAGGGGGTCGGCAAGCAGGCAGGGTATATTCTCGCGTTGAGTCGAGACGGGAAGGTGCTGTCGGGTTTTCCCAAGCACATCGGCAAGACGATTGCCCCGTTGACGTTTGCTGATCTGGATGACGACGGATTTCTCGAAATGATTGCGGCAGGTGGCATCAACTATACAGACAACCAGCTCCACGTCATTCCAACGCAGGCGCGGGTGCAGATTCGCATGGCCGTATTGGGTACGGAAGTCAACTTCGAGTGAGGCAGTACCGAGCATGAGTGGCAGGTTCTCGATAAGGTGGCGCGGACTCTTGGGGGCCATGGCCGCCCTGTTTCTCGCTTGTACAGCGATGGCCCAGATGTCGGAAGACATCAACGAGTTTCTCACGGCCGGCAAGGCCTGCTATCAGAAGCGTGACCTGCTGGGAGCACAGACCGAGTTTGAAAACGTGCTGTTGCTCGATCCGCGAAATCTGGATGCCATGGTCTGTCTGGTGCGTGTCTATGCTGATCGCAAAGAACTGCGGAAAGCCCAGGACATGTTGTCGCGAGCTCGCCAGGTGAACTCGGATCACGCCGCCGTGAAAGAACTGACCACCCTGTTGGGCTCTGACCGCGGGCATGTGAAGGCCAAGGAAGCGGACCTCGTCACGTATGAAGCGCTGACGCTTCTGGGGTCTGGAACGCGCCAGCGGCCGTACGGCCTGGTGGTGCCGGAAACCCGGGTGAAGGTGGCAGCCAAAGATCCGCTGGCAGACGAAGCGGAAAAACCGCTGAGCCTCGATCCGGCGACGACCTCTCCCGAACTTCAATCCTTCACGAAAGACGAGGGACCCCTGACGGAAGTCTTCGATCTCTGGGTTTCGCACGGACTACCGGTGGCTCTGGAGAAATACTTCGAACTCATTCTCGCCGATCGGTCGATCGGGGCTTACGATGACCGCAAGCTGCTTGAAGAGGGACTGACTTATTTCAATCCGCGTCTGGAAAGCAATAAGGAAGACCCGGAGGCGCGGTTCTTTCTCGGCATGATTGCCTACCTCAACGGCATGCGCGATCGAACCCTCGAGTTGTTCGAGCCGCTGCGGGCCAACCCAGGCTCACATGAGCCGCTGGTGCGCAAGGTCTTGAAGGAACTCGACGACTGGAAGGCGGAAGAGGAGCGCCGTCTCGCGGAGATCAAACGCCAGAAAGAGGCGGAAGAAGCGGCGAAACAGGCGCAGTTGCTGGCCCAGCAGATGGCAGCCAGCAATGCCAGCGCGGCGGCGGCGGTCGGCAGTGGCACGGCGGGAACTTCCACAAGCGGCTCTGAGATGCTCGATAACGATGGCTATGATTTGTACAAGAGAGGCCAGATCGAGGCCGCCATCGAGAAGTTCACGGCTGCGATCAAAGAGAATGCGAACGAGCCGAAGTTCCATTATCACCTGGGTCTGGCTTTAACGGACAAAGGCTTGAATGGGCAGGTCGAAGCATTCGATCGGGCTATTGAAGCGTTTAACCAGGTACTGCGCCTGACTCCTGGGTCAAAGCTGGCTCAAGATTCCGAAACCATGATTCGCGATATCGTCGCGGCCAAGAACACTCTCAAAAAGTGATCAGGGGCTGTTTGGCGGGCGCATGTTTTCCATTGGTATGCCTGCGGGTTTATGATATACTCTGACCGATTCCCCCGGGGCCGGGTTTTTGTCCGGCTCGAGCGCACCGAAGTGCAGGAAGATCGCAACCATGAGTGACGTGAATTCATCGCTTGATCTCTCGCCTCCCGCAGACCGTCCCGCTGCGGGTGAAGCGTCCAACGACGCCGCGGTCGAATTGCCTTCGACTCGCCCCTTCGAGGGGTGGTTCTTCCTGCGCAAGGAATGGATTGACCAGGAAGAAGGCATCGAGAAGGTGACGCTCAATTACACCATCGGGCCGGCGA
>ERZ795044.4281-NODE-4281-length-11756-cov-10.156226_pt1 | contig 11756 bp, 9 predicted proteins | sample MGYA00375128_ERZ795044 | MGnify/ENA primary metagenome ERZ795044 (study PRJEB30173, sample SAMN05720213) | anaerobic digester metagenome | isolation source: active sludge of municipal wastewater-treating anaerobic digesters | place: USA | collected 2014-12-22 ... | reverse complement strand
GGTGACCCAGTAGAGGAAGGGGCCGATCAGGGTCATCAGCGCCAGCATCGCGAACACGTTCCAGCCTTCGGAATCCACCGCGATCACCACGCACAGCGAGACGCAGAAGTTGGCCAGCATGAACAATGCGACCACGATCACCCACGGCACTGCGCCGTCCGGGCGCGGCGTGGTCAGCACCAGCGCCAACAGGCCGCCGCTGACCAGCAGGAACGGCACCAGGAAGATGACCAGGTTGGCCAGCAGCTTGCCCCAGAACACGTCCATCGGCGTGACCGGCAGGCTCATGACGAAGGGCTGGGTCTGCTCCTTGCGTTCGAGCATCACCGAGGACTGGATGGCGTAGGAACCGACCACCAGCAGCAGGACCAGCAACAGCAGCGAACCGGCTGCGGCCAGCAGCGGGGTGCCCATGCCCACCAGTGCCAGCGCCAGCAGAAGACCGGCGACGAAACCGGCGAGTTGCTTCTGGTAGACCTGCCAGTCCTTGGCGATCAACTTGCCGACCATCGCGGCATCCGATGCAAACCAGTTTGTACCGAACCCGTTCATGCGTTGTGGCTCCCGCGCACGGTGGTGACGAAGATGTCTTCCAGCGGCATCGGTTCGACCGATTCCACCGAGAGTCCCATGGCCTGCAACGTGGGCAGCGTGGTGTCGTCGAAGGCACCGGTCTTGAGTTCCACCAGTGGCGCGCTGTCGCGGACCGAGGCGATGCCGGGCAGGGCGCGCAGCGCGTCGGTCGCCGTGCCGCGGCAGACGATGCGCCGCCAGCGGTCCAGGAACGATTCCTTGTCGCGCGAGGCCACGACCTTGCCGCCGTGCAGGAAGGTGATCGAATCGGCAATCTGCTCGATGTCGGCGGTGTTGTGCGAGGAAAACAGGATCGAGCGTCCCTCGTCGCGGAGCACGTCGGCGATGGCGTCGAGCACTTCGCCGCGCGCGACCGGATCGAGTCCGGTCGTGGGCTCGTCCAGCAGCAACAGCCGCGGATGGCGAGCGAAGATCAGCAGCAGCAAGGCCTTGACCCGCTGCCCATGCGAGAACCCGCGCAGCGCCTGCTGCGGCTTCAGGTCGAAGCGCTTGAGCAGGGTCTGCGCATACGCCTCGTCCCACTCGGGATACACGCTGCGGATGAAGTCCATGTGCCAGCGCAGGGTCTGCCCGCGATACAGGCGCATGTCGTCCGACGCATAGCCAATCTCGCGCTTCACCGCGACCTGCGCCTGCGGCAGGCGCTGGCCGAGCACTTCGACCTCGCCACCATCGGCGCGGATGAGGCCCATCAACAGGCGCAGCAGGGTCGACTTGCCGGCGCCGTTCACGCCGACCAGGCCCATCACCTGGCCGCGCGGCAACGTGAGGTCGATGTCGTGCAGGGCGAAGTCGTCGTAGCGCTTGCGCACGCCGGTCAGCGCGATGGCGGGAGTCATGCCGTCGTTCCCTTGTCGGTCGATGTGGTGGTGGATTGCGATGCGCCTGGCGATGCATCGAAGGCCTCGCCCACGCGGTCGAGGAGTTCGTTGCGGGCCATCCCGAGTCTTGCGGCCGCATCCAGCAGCCCCTGCAGTTGCGAATCGAATTCCGCGGTGGCCAGGCCGCGCGTCGCATCGAGCGCATCGGCGACGAACGAACCCTTGCCGTGGCGGGTGACGATCACCCCGGACCGCTCCAGTTCCAGGTAGGCGCGCTTCACCGTGATCACGCTGACCTGGCAGTCGCTCGCCAGCTCGCGGATCGACGGCAGCGGAGCGCCGGCCTGCCATGCGCCGGACATCACCTTGGCGACCACCTGCTCCACGATCTGCGCGTACATCGGCACGCTGCTGTGCGGGGAGAGGAGCAATTCGTTGCGCATGCAGTGCCCGAACAACTGTATATAGCGAATATATACAGATAATCTCAGTTGTCAATCAGCCACGAACCGCACCCGAGCGCAGCCAAAAGAAACGCCCGGACAGGCCGGGCGTTTCTTTTGCAGCAAGCCGTGACGGCTTACCAGATCTTCACCCGGTCCTCGGGCTTGAGGTACAGCTTCGCGGTGCCCGGCACCTTGAAGGTCTCGTACCAGGCGTCGATGTTGCGCACGGTCAGTGCGCGCCAGCGACCCGGGGCGTGGCCATCGCCGACCACGCGGGCGCGCAGCGCGGCGTCGCGCATCTTGGTGCGCCATGCCTGCGCATAGGCCAGGAAGAAGCGCTCGTCGCCGGTCAGGCCGTCGATCACCGGTGCCGGCTTGCCGCCCAGCGATGCGTGGTAGGCGGTGTACGCCGCCTGCAAACCGGCGACGTCGGCGATGTTCTCGCCCAGGGTCTGTTCGCCGTTGATCTTCAGTCCCGGCAGGGCTTCGTAGCTGTTGTACTGCGCGACCAGCCGGTCGGTGGCGGCCTTGAAGTGGGCCGCGTCGTCCTTGGTCCACCAGTTCTTCAGGCGGCCATCGCCATCGAACTCGGAGCCCAGGTTGTCGAAGCCGTGGCTGACCTCGTGGCCGATCACCGCGCCGATCGCACCGTAGTTGGCGGCATCGTCGGCCTTGGGATCGAAGAACGGGGCTTCCAGGATCGCGGCGGGGAAATTCATCGCGTTCTGCAGCGGCAACTGCACGGCGTTGACCGTCTGCGGCGTCATCCACCATTCCTTGCGGTCCGGCGCCTTGGCGAGCTTGGCGGTCTGGTGGCGATACTCGGCCTCTTCCGCGCGCAGCGCGTTGCCGACCGGATCATCGCGCTTGACCTCCAGCGAGGAGTAGTCGCGCCAGCTGTCGGGGTAGCCCACGCCGACCAGCATGGTTTCCGCCTTCGCCTTGGCGATCGCCTTGGTCTCCGGCGACATCCACGCCAGCTTGTCCACCCCGTCGCGGAACGCGGCCAGGATGTTGCTGACCATGCCCTCCACCTTGGACTTGGACGATGCCGGGAAATACTGCTTCACGTACAGCTGGCCGATGGCATCGCCCAGCGCACCGTCGGTCGCGCCCAGCGCGCGCTTCCAGCGGTCGCGCTGCTGGCTGGTGCCCTGCAACTGGGTGCCATAGAACGCGAAGCTGAGGTCCGCATACGCCTTGGGCAGCAGCGCCGCGCTGTGGTTGATCGCGTGGAAGTGCAGGTAATCCTTCCAGGTCTGCAGCGGCTCGCTGGCGACCAGCCCGGACAACGCTGTGATCGCGCCCGGCTGCCAGGCGAAGATCGTCTGCTGGCCGGACAACTTGGCCGCATCGAAGAACGCGGTCCAGTCGATGCCCGGTGCCTTCTTGGCGAAGTCCGCGGTCGCCCACGGATTGTTGGCCTTGTGGATGTCCTGGCTGTCGACCACGTTGGCATGCGCCCTGGCGATCTTCATCTCCAGGTCGAAGATCGCCTTCGCCTTGTTCTCGGCATCGGCATCGCCGGCCTGCTTGAGCACGGCGGCGATGTACGCCTGGTAGGCGGCGCGATTGGCCGCCATGTCCTTGTCGGCGCCCACGTAGTACTCGCGGTCCGGCATGCCCAGGCCACCCTGCATCAGGTAGCCCACGTTCTTCGACGGATCTTCCAGCGCCTGCGCCACGAACAGGCCGAACAGGTTCTCGGTGTAGAAATTGGTGGCGTTGAGCGGGTCGGTGTCCGCGCGCAGGCTGGCACCGAGCCAGCGCGACAGGCCGGCGGTGTCGGTGATCGCGGCCACGCTGTCCAGCTTGGCCTGCAGCGGCGCCAGGCCACGCGCCTCGATGCCGGCTTCGTCCATGTAGGCGGCGTAGTAGTCGGCGATCTTGCGCTCGTTGCTGCCGGCGGCCGGATTGGATGTCTCCAGTCCCTGCACCAACTCCGCGTTGCGCTTCTCGGCAAGCTCGAGGACCTTCAGGAAGGTACCGGTGCTGGAACGATCCGCGGGGATCTCGGTGGTCTTCGCCCACGTGCCATTGGCATAGGCGTCGAAGTCGTCGCCGGGTTGCACGGCCTTGTCCATCCCGGCCAGGTCGATGCCCAGGCCGGTGCCGGCTGCGGGCGCCTCGGCGGCGACCGGCGCGGTCGTGGCCTTCGGGGGTTCGGTGCCGCGGTCGCAGGCGGCGAGCGAGGCCAGGATGGCCAGCGCCAGGGCGGCGCGGCGGAAAGACGTGTGCATGGAGGAGCCTCGCAAGGATGACCTGCGCATCCTGCGCCGATTCGGGGAAGGGGCATGTGCAGGAGGTCATTGCGGCGCGGCGTCCGCCTGCTGCATGCCGCCCTCGCATTGTCCCAGGGCCGGGGCCGCGCAAAGTCCGTGGCAATGGGTATGGTGTGCCGTCGCGCCTGCCCTGGAGTCCCCCATGAAACGCCCCATGATCGTTGCCATTGCCTGCGTGGCGCTGGCCTTGGCGGGGTGGATGCTGCTGCAGTCGCGGCGCGGACCGCTCCTGGCCGGTTACCAGGTGCAGGCGCGGCCGCTGGTGCAGACGGTGGTGGCCACCGGGCGGGTGGTGGCGGTGTCGCGCGCGCAGGTCGGCAGCCCGGTCACCGGGGTGGTGGTCGAGCGCCGCGTGCGCGAGGGCGACGTGGTGGCGCCGGGCGACGTCCTCGCGGTGCTGCGCGCGGATGACCTGGAGGCCGCGGTGCGCGAGGCCGAGGCGGCATTGGCGCAACTCCAGCAGAGCACGCGCCCGCAGGCCCAGGCCGCGCAGCGCGAAGCGGAGGCGCGCCTGGCGCAGGCCAGCCGCGAAGTCACGCGCCGGCGCGAGCTGTTCAAGCGCCAGCTCATCGCCCGCGAAACCCTGGAGCAGGCGGTGCAGGCGGAGGCCGTGGCCCGCAGCACGGCCGAACAGGCGCGGCTGGCCGCGAGCGCGCTGGGGGCCGGCAATCCGAACGAGGCCGCGGCGCGGGCGCGCGTGGCCAGCGCGCGCGCATTGCTGGCCAAGACCACGATCCGCGCCGAAGTCGCCGGCACCGTGCTCACCCGCAACGCGGAACCCGGCGACCTGGTGCAGCCCGGCCGCGTGCTGTTCGAGATCGCACGCGCCGGCGCCACCGAAGTGCTGGTGCCGCTGGACGAGAAGAACCTGGAAGTGCTCGCGGTCGGGCAACCGGCGATGTGCATCGCCGATGCCTATCCGGCGCGGCCGTTCCCGGCCACGGTCGGCTTCATCGCGCCCAGCGTCGACCCGCAGCGCGGTTCGGTGGACGTCCGCCTCACCGTCAGTCCGGTGCCCGGCTTCCTGCGCCAGGACATGACCGTCTCGGTCAACGTGGAAACCGGGCGCCGCGCACGCGCCATCGTCGCGCCCAACGACGCGATCTCCGCGCTGGAGGGCAACCGCGCCACGGTCTGGCGGGTTGCCGGGGGGCGCGTCGAGCGACGCGAGGTGACCCTGGGCCTGCGCGGACTCACCCAGACCGAGATCACCGACGGCCTGGAGGCGGGTGACTGGATCCTGGCGGATGCACAGGCCGTGGTGGAGGACGGCGACCGGGTGCGCGTGGCCGCCAGCGCGCTGCCGGGGGGCGCGGCCGATTCCGCGACCCGCAAGGAACTGCCGGCCAAGCTGGACTGAGCCCGATGTGGATCGAGTGGACCATCGCCACCAGGTTCCTGCGCGAGGGCAAGGCGCAGAGCACGCTGATCCTGGTCGGGATCGCGGTGGGCGTGGCGGTGATCGTGTTCCTCACCGCGCTGATCACCGGCCTGCAGGGCAACATCGTCAATCGCACCCTGGGCACCCAGGCGCACATCAAGGTGATGCCCACCGAGGAAGCCAACCGCATCCTCCCGCCCGCGGCCGGCAGCGTGCAGCTGGTGCTGGAGAACAAGCGCGCGCAGCGCCTGCGCTCGATCAACAACTGGCAGCAGGTGCGCGATGTGCTGGACACGCTGCCGCAGGTGCGGGCGGTGTCGCCGGTGATCTCGGGTCCGGCGTTCGCGCGTCGTGGCGAGGCGCTGGAGTCGGTGGCGCTGGTCGGCATCGATGCCGCGCGCTACCAGCGGATCATCCCGATCCAGGACGACGTGATCGCCGGCGTGTTCCGGATCGGTGCCGGCGACGCGGTGATCGGCAAGCAGCTCGCGTCCGACCTCGGCCTGCGGGTGGGCGACAAGCTGCGCCTCGACGGCGGCCAGGGCCGCGACAGCGTGGTCAACGTGGCCGGCATCTTCGAACTCGGGGTGCGCGAACTGGATGCGCGCTATGTGTACCTGGACATGAAACAGGCGCAGTCGCTGCTCAACCTGCCGGGCGCCGCCACCCTCATCGACGTCACCGTCGACGACATCTTCTCCGCGCAGGTCGTGGCGGCGCGCATCGCCCGGCTTACCGGGCTGAAGGCGGAAAGCTGGATGGAAACCAACGGCCAGCTGATGAACGCGCTGCGCTCGCAGAGCCTGTCCACGCAGATGATCAGCCTGTTCGTGGCGCTGAGCGTGGCGCTGGGCATCGCCAGCGTGCTGTCGGTGAGCGTGGTCCAGCGCACCCGGGAGATCGGGATCCTGCGCGCGATGGGCACGACCCGTCCGCAGATGCTGCGCGTGTTCCTGGTGCAGGGTGCGTTGTTCGGGCTGGCCGGCTCACTGCTCGGCGGAGTGTCGGGCTATGGCCTGGTGGGCGCGTTCAACACCTTCGGGCCGAAGCTGTTCTACATCCCGGTCGACCCGTGGCTGCTGGTCGCCGCCTCGTTGCTGGCCACGGTCACCGGCATCCTGTCGGCGGCGGTGCCGGCGCGGCGGGCGGCGCGCCTGGACCCGGTGGAGGCGATCCGCCATGTCTGAGCACGACGCCGGCCAGGAAGTGCTGCGCCTGCAGGGCCTGAAGAAGCGCTACAACGTGGGCAAGCCGACCGAGGTGGAGGTGCTGCATGGCCTGGACCTGCGCCTGCAGCGCCAGGACTTCGCCGCGCTGGTCGGTGCCTCGGGCTCCGGCAAGAGCACGCTGCTCAACCTGATCGGGTTGCTGGACCAACCCACCGCGGGCGAACTGTTCCTGCTCGGGGAGCCGACAAGCGCCATGGACGATGCGCGCCGCACGGCATTGCGCGGCAGTGCGATCGGGTTCGTGTTCCAGTTCCACCACCTCATCCAGGCCTTCACCGCGCTGGAAAACGTGTTGATGCCGCTGATGGTGGCCGGTGGCAAGCCCACGCGGGAGCAGGTCGAGCGCGCGCGCGGCCTGTTGGCGGAGGTGGGACTGGCCGGGCTGGAGCAGCGCAAGCCCGACCAGCTCTCGGGCGGGCAGCAGCAGCGGGTGGCGGTGGCGCGCGCGCTGGTGTCGCGACCGGCCCTGCTGCTGGCCGATGAACCCACCGGCAACCTCGACAGCACGTCCGCCGCGGAAGTCTTCCAGTTGTTCCGCAGCTTCAACCGCGAGTTCGGCTGCGCCGTCCTGCTGGTCACCCACGATCCGCGCCTGTCCGCGCAATGCGACCGCACGGTCACCCTGGTCGACGGGCGCATCGCCAGCGATACCCGCGCGTCATCGCCTGCGGGCTGAGCACGCGGCTGCGGCGAAGGTCGAATGGCCCCGCGCCGCGCCGCGCTGCCAGAATCGCCAGGGCGATGCCGCGCGGGAGGATGACCATGGACGCCGTGCACGGGCTCGACCTCGGCCAGCCGCCGTTCGACCTGCTCGACGATGCCGGCCGCGCGCGACTGGCTGCGCGGGTGGACATGGGCTACCACCCGCGCGGGCAGGTGATCATCGCCGCCGGTGCGCCGTCGGAACACGTGGTGGTGCTGATGAAGGGCCAGGTCCACGCCTTCGACCTGGACGGAGCCGGCCACGAGCAGCGCTTCGCCGATTACGGCCCCGGCGACATCTTCGGCGCGTGGGCAGTGATGGCCGGACGCGCCCGCCACAGCTACCGCGCGGACACCGATGTGGTCAGCTTCCTGATTCCGGCGGGCTTGTTCCGCACGTTGTTGTCGGAGCAACCCGCGTTCGCCGCGTGGTTCCAGGAAGGACTCGCGGTGAAGGGCCAGCTTGCCGATCGCGCACGCGGTTCCGAACTGGCCGAACTGATGGTGACCCAGGTCGGTGCCGCACAGCTGGCGCCGGCGGTGCGCGTACCGGCGACGATGAGCATCGCCGATGCCAGCGAGCGCCTGCGCGAGGAGCGCGTGGACTGCCTGCTGGTGGACGATCCCGCGCACCCGCAGCCCGGCGTGGTCACCCGCACCGACCTGCTGGAGGCACTGACCCGCGCGCGCCAGCCGCTGGAAGCCCTGGTGGGGCCGCTGGCCAGCCGCCCACTGGTCGCGCAGCAGACCACCGACGTCCTGTTCCAGGCGCTGGTGACGATGGCCGAGCGCCACATCGAGCGCATCGCCGTGCGCGACGGCGAGGCGATCGTCGGCACCCTCGGCATGGCCGAGGTGCTCTCGCATTACGCCAGCCATTCGCACCTGATCAGCCTGCGCCTCGCGCGTGCGCGCAGCCTGGACGAAGTGGCCGACACCGCGCGCGGCATGACCCGGCTGGTCCGCAGCCTGCACGCGCAGGGCGCGCGGATGCCGGCGCTGATGGAGCTGGTCAGCGCACTCAACAGCCGGGTGATGGCGCGGCTGTTCGAATTGCTGGTACCGCGCGAACTGCAGGGCCGCATGTGCCTGCTGGTGCTGGGCAGCGAAGGCCGCCGCGAGCAGTTGCTGAAGACCGACCAGGACAACGCGCTGGTGGTCGACGACGACCTCGACTGGCCCGAGCTGGACGCGACCATGGCGCGCTTCACCGAAGCGATGGGCGAAGTCGGCTATCCGCCCTGCCCGGGTGGGGTGATGGTCTCCACCCCGCATTGGCGGATGAGTGCGGCGCAATGGCGCGCGCGGCTGGACCAGTGGCGCTCGCACTACGATGCGCAGGCGGCGATGGACCTGGCGATCACCCTCGACGCGCGGTCGGTGGCTGGCAACGCGGCGCTGTTCGCACCACTCGATGCGCGCCTGCAAGCGCTCGGTGGCGACGAGCGCCTGCTGCACGCGATGGCCGCGGCGGTGCTGCAGTTCGAAAGCCCGATCTCGATGTTCGGCCAGCTGCGCCAGGACGAACGCGGCGTGGACCTCAAGCGCAGCGGCATCTTCCCGATCGTGCACGGCCTGCGCTGCCTCGCGCTGAAGCATGGCATCGCCCAGCGCAACAGCTTCGCCCGCTGCGAGGCGCTGGTGCCGGCCGGCGGGCTGGATGCCACGTTGGCCCGCGACCTCGCGCAGACGCTGGCGGTGTTGCAGCGCCTGCGGCTCGACGCGCAACTGGCCACGCTCGATGCCGGCGGCGTGCCCGACAACCTGGTGCAACCCGCGGCGCTGCGCCGGCTGGACCGCGAATTGCTGCGCGACGCGCTGCGCGTGGTCAAGGCGTTCCAGCAGCACGTGCGCGTCGTGTTCCACCTGGGCGACTGACATGCACCCGCTGTCGCGCTGGTGGATGCGGCGCCGCTACGGCGCGGGCGAATGGGGCGGCCTGTTCGCACCGGCCCCCGATGGCGAATGGGTCAGCCTGGACCTGGAAACCACCGGCCTGGACCCGGCGCGCGACCATATCCTCAGCCTGGCCGCGGTGCCGGTGCGCCACGGCCGCGTGTTGCTGTCCGAACGCTTCGAGCGGCGCGTGCATACCGGCCGCGCGTTCGGCATCGAATCGATCCGCCACCACCGCATCACGCCGGACGAAGCCAGCACCGGCGAGCAGGTCACCGATGTCGTGCGTGAATTCCTGCACTGGCTCGGGCCGCGCCGCCTGCTCGGCTACCACCTCGGCTTCGACCTCGACATGCTCCGCCCGCACGTGCGCGCGCTGGCAGGCTTCGAGCTGCCCAACCCCACCACCGATCTTGCCGACGAAGTCGCTGCGCGCCAGCGTGCGCAACGCCCGGACGCGCCGGTCGACCTCGACCTGGTGCACATCGCCACGCGCCTCGGCGTGCCGATGATCGGGCGGCATACCGCGCTGGGCGATGCAACGACGGTGGGGTTGTGCTGGGTGGCGTTGCGGGCGCGGGGGTGGCCGGCTGACTAGCGAGCTTGGAGGACAGCGTTCGACCGACGCGAACAGTGGCGATCGCATGCTGGGTCGTGCGAACGGCGCAGGGGGCGCTTCCGGCACCTCGATTCTTCGCGCTCCTTTCATTGCAAGGCCTGCAATGTCTCCTCCCATTGCCGCCTGCTGGCAGCTCGAGGAGAACCTGGGTGACACCACTGATCAGCCTTGCAAGGCGTGAAGCCGAACACCATGGCGTGCCGGCGCATGCAGGGGCCGTCATGCACGGGCTCGGCGCGTGAGCGGGGCAAGCGGAAAGGTCGGGGAGGATTCTCCGTCCTCGCGCCCTTCGCTGACCTTGCTCGGCAGCGAACCGTTGCGCGCTGCGGTCGAACTGGCCAGGCACGCGTTGACGCCCAATCCACCCGCTGCCCGGAAAGGCGATGGTCATCCTGTCATCGTGTTCCCGGGGCTTGGCAGCGACGGCCTGGCGCTGGCGCCCCTGCGCAATTACTGCAACGCGCTGGGATACCACGCGCTGGATTGGCAGATGGGGCGCAACACAGGGCCAGAAGGCGACATCGATGCGTGGATGCGCCGTCTTGCCGATCACACGGCGGGTCTTCTCAAGCCGTTCCGCAAGCGGGCGACGCTGATTGGTTGGAGCCTGGGTGGCTTGTATGCGCGTGAGGTGGCCAAGCTGCTGACGCCACGCGTACGCCAGGTGATCACGATTGGAACGCCCTTCAACTGGACCGATGACCACACGAACATCGCGTGGTTGGTGCGCCTGCTGAAAGGTGATGCCGCATCCATCGACGAGGCGTTGAGTGCAAGGCTGCGCAAGCCGCCCCTGGTGCCAACCACGTCCCTGTACAGCCGCGCAGACGGGGTTGTCGCCTGGCAGAGCTGTCGCCATGGCAGGCGCCGGAAGAATGTCGAGGACGTCGAGATCGAGGGCAGTCACCTCGGCATGGGCTGGAACCAGACCGTGATGAAAGTCGTGGCCGACCGGCTTGCGCAAGCGCCGCGCCGGTGGCGGCCGCTGCAGCAGGTGGCCTGACTGCCGGGAGTTTTCCAGGCGCTGGATTGCAGGCAGCCGCATCGGCGATGGAAAAGGTAGTTCTCTTCGGGCGCGCCAAACTACCGAGCGCCCCTGGCCGATAGCCGTCGCGCAATCCCCATGCGCCGGACACAAAAACGCCGGCCTCGCGGCCGGCGTCTATGCATCCCGTGGGGAAGGGAATGCGTCAGTGACCCGATGACCTCGAGGCGCCCAGGCCGGTCTCGGCACGCACCTGCTGCGCCTTGAAGGCGTCGCGTTCCTTCGCCGCCTGCTTGCTGCGGTCGGTGATCGAGAAGAACCAGATCCCGAAGAACGCGATCGACATCGAGAACAGCGCGGGCGAGGTGTACGGGAATGGCGCGGAACCTGCCTCGTTGCCCAGCGTGGCTTCCCACACCGACGGCGACAGCACGGTCAGCACCACCGATGAGACCAGGCCGAGGAAGCCGCCGATCACCGCGCCGCGGGTGGTGCAGTCCTTCCACAGCAGCGACAGGAACAGCACCGGGAAGTTGGCCGAGGCCGCGATCGCGAAGGCCAGCGACACCATGAAGGCGATGTTCTGCTTCTCGAAGGCGATGCCCAGCACGACGGCGACGATGCCCAGCGCGATGGTGGTCATCTTCGAGACGCGCAGCTCGGAAGCGCTGTCGGCCTTGCCCTTCTTGATCACCGTGGCGTAGATGTCGTGCGACACCGCCGAGGCGCCCGACAGCGTGAGGCCCGCCACCACCGCGAGGATGGTCGCGAACGCCACCGCCGAGATGAAGCCGAGGAACA
>ERZ795044.4279-NODE-4279-length-11758-cov-16.519183_pt1 | contig 11758 bp, 11 predicted proteins | sample MGYA00375128_ERZ795044 | MGnify/ENA primary metagenome ERZ795044 (study PRJEB30173, sample SAMN05720213) | anaerobic digester metagenome | isolation source: active sludge of municipal wastewater-treating anaerobic digesters | place: USA | collected 2014-12-22 ... | reverse complement strand
CGGATGAACACGAAGGACGAGGCCGCCAGCAGGGTGAACAGGCCGCCGTAGGTCGCCGCAGCCAGCAGCGCGAAGGCGAGGAAGGTGGGGTTGCGCAGGATGGTGATCCAGGTGCGCACCAGCGTGGCCGGGCGCAACGCATCCGGATCGGGGCGCTGCAGGGTCTCCTCGAAGCGCAGCGCGATCAGTGCCAGCGTGGCCGCACCGAACAGCGCCAGCGCCGACAAGGCGCTCCGCCAGCCGAAGAACTCGGCGAGCACGCCGCCGAGCGGGATGCTCAGGCAGGCGATCACGCCCAGCCCGGTGAGCCCCTTGCTGATCGCGCGCGCCCCGACCTCGGGGCTGTAGAGGTCGCGCACCAGCGCACGCGCGCACATCACCGACGCCCCCATCGCCGCGCCCTGGGCGATCCGCCACAGCAGCAGCGCCTCCATCGACCCGGCGAGCGTGCTGCCCACCGCCGCCACGACGTAGATCGCCAGCCCGAGCAGGAGCACCGGCCGGCGCCCGAAGCGGTCCGAGATCGGTCCCCACACCAGCTGCGACAGGCCGAAGGCGAGCAGCAGGCCCGACAGCGTGAGCTGCGCCTGCGCCACCGAGGCGCCCAGGTCCTGGGTGATCGAGGGCAGCGCGGGCAGGTAGAGATCGGTGGTGACCGGCTGGAGGCCGAGCAGCAGCGACAAGGCAAGGACGACGAAAGCGGTCGACATCGGGACTCCGAAAACGGGGACCAAGCCCGCGGAAGATACCGCCGGTGGCAGGACGAAGGGCAAAAAAGATCGTCGCCGGGCATCCCTGCGCGACTCGCGCACGCGCCCCGGTCTCCCTCGCCTGCGCGCGCAGCCATTCGCAACCGCTCACCTGCAAGGCCGGAAAGCCAGACTGCGCCGCTCACTCGGCGTCGGGCTGGGCCTCGGGCGCGGCGCGCTGGAAAGCCTCCAGCCCGGCGCAGGTCTCCGCGATGCGCAGCACCGTCGGCATCGCCGCCAGCTCGCAGCCGAAGCGGCGGGCGTTGAAGACCTGCGGCACCAGGCAGCAGTCGGCCAGGCCGGGCGTATCACCGTGGCAGAACGCACCGGTACGCGCATCGCCGGCGAGCATCGCCTCCACCGCCTGCAGGCCGACGCCGATCCAGTGCCGGTACCAGGCGTTCTTCTGCTCTTCGCTGGCATCGAGCTCGCGCGTGAGGTACTGCAGCACGCGCAGGTTATTCACCGGGTGGATGTCGCAGGCGATCGCCTGCGCGATCGCACGCACGCGGGCGCGGTCGAGCGGCGCGGCCGGCAGCAGTGCCGGCTGCGGATGGCTCTCCTCGAGATACTCGATGATCGCCAGCGACTGGGTCAGCACCTGGCCCTGGTCCTCCAGCGCCGGCACCAGGCCGGCGGGATTGAGGCCCAGGTAGGCGGGCTGGCGGTGCTCGCCGCCGCCGCGCACCAGGTGCACCGGCACGGCCTCGTAGTCCAGGCCCTTGAGGTTCAGTGCGATGCGCACGCGATACGCGGCCGAACTGCGGAAGTAGGTGTAGAGCTTCACTTGCCTCAGCCCTTGCGCGCCGTCACCCGGTTCTCGATCGTGCCGAAGACGTTGCGGCCCTGGCGGTCGAACATCTCGATGCGGACGACGTCGCCGTCGCGCATGAAGGACGTGGCCGGCTTGCCCTGCTCGATGGTCTCGTAGGTGCGTACTTCGGCGAGGCAGCAGTAGCCGACGCCGCCGTGATCGATCGACGAGCCCCACAGGTCGCCCTGCTTGTTCGAGACCGTGCCCGAGCCGATGATCGAGCCCGCCTCGAGCTCGCGCGTCCTGGCGACGTGGGCGACGAGCTGGCCGAAGTCGAAGGTCATGTCGACGCCGGCCTCGGGCTTGCCGAAGAGCTTGCCGTTGAGGTGCACCACCAGCGGCAGGTGCACCTTGGCATCCCTCCAGGCTTCGCCGAGCTCGTCGGGCGTGACCGCGACCGGACTGAAGGCCGAGGCCGGCTTGCTCTGGAAGAAGCCGAAACCCTTGGCGAGCTCGTTGGGAATCAGATTGCGCAGCGACACATCGTTCACCAGCATCACCAGCCGGATCGCCTGCGCCGCCTCGGCGGGGGTGGCGCCCATCGGCACGTCGCCGGTCACCACCGTGACCTCGGCCTCGAAGTCGATGCCCCAGGCCTCGTCGGCCACCACCGCGTCGCGCGGGCCGATGAAGCTGTCCGAGCCGCCCTGGTACATCAGCGGGTCGGTGTAGAACGAGGGCGGCATCTCGGCATTGCGCGCCTTGCGCACCAGCTCGACGTGGTTGATGTAGGCCGAGCCGTCGGCCCACTGGTAGGCGCGCGGCAGCGGCGAGGCGCAGGCGGTCTGGTCGAAGGGCTGGGCGTCGACCGCGCCGCTGTTGAGCGCCTCATACACCTGGCGCAGCTGCGGCTCGCAGGCCTGCCAGTCGTCGAGCGCGGCCTGCAGGGTGCGGGCGATCGCCGGCACGGCACGGCAGCGGGTGAGATCGCGGCTGACGACGACCAGGGTGCCGTCGCGGCCGCCTTGCTTGAGGGTGGCGAGTTTCACTGGAACATCTCCTTGTAGCGGCCGTCGTGCATCCAGGCCGCGTGCCTGGGGGCCTTCTTCGTCTGCGCCCACTCCTCGAGCATGTCCCACTTGACCTTGTCGAGCGCCTCCAGCATGCCGGGGCGGTGGGTGTTGCAGGCGAGCTCGAGGCGGTGGCCGTTGGGATCGAAGAAGTAGATCGACTGGAAGAGCGCGTGGTCGGTGGGACCGACCACCTGGATGCCCTCGGACTCGAGGCGGACCTTGGTGGCGAGCAGGGTCTCCATCGAGTCGACCTCCATCGCCAGGTGCTGGGTCCACGCCGGGGTGTTCTCGTCGCGGCCCATCGGCGCACGCGTGGGGAGCTCGAAGAAGGCGAGCACGTTGCCCATGCCGGCGTCCATGAAGATGTGCATGTAGGGATCGGGCTCGCCGGTAGAGGGCACGGCGTCCTCGGCGATCGACAGCACGAGCTTCATGCCGAGGTGCTTCTCGTACCAGCGCGCGGTCTCGAGCGCGTCCTTGCAGCGGTAGGCGACGTGATGGATCTTCTTCACGATCGGGGTCATTGCGGTCTCCTCGTCCTTGGTTCAGTGCCGAAGCTCCGTTGCGGCATTTCGGGAAGATAACGGAGCGCTCCGGTCCGGGCATCATCATTGCAGCGATCCCGCTCGCTGCACGTCGTCTGCAGCACGGCCACCATCGACCGGCTCGCGTAACGATCAGTCCTTTGCGACCACCCCTGCGCGAGCGATGCTCATCGCCTCGCGCAGCACCGCGATGTCGCCGATGTGGTTGGCGAGCAGCAGGATCAGGCGGGCGTTGACCATCTCGCTCTGCTCGTCGCTCAGATCACGGTGGGTCTCGATCAGGGCTTCGTAGAAATCGTCGCCGGGCGAGAAGGCACGGAAGTAGCGCTTGCCGGGTTCGAACAGGTTGGGCTGGGTGTTCAGGGCCATGACGGTCTCCTTCAGGCGTTGCAGGTGGCGCGGGCGACGGCGGCGCGCACGCGGGCCGGGTCGAGGGCGCGCCAGCGCGCGGCGACGTGCTGGTCGGGGCGGGCGAGGTAGGTGGTGCCGGGCTGCAGGTCGTAGCGCTCGCGGATGCGGCCCTTGGCGTCGATCAGCGTGCGCAGTCCGGCCGGCGCCCGGCCGCGCGCCGCGACCACGATCGGCTCCACCGGAATCGGCCCTTCCGCGAGCGACTGCAGCGCGGCCACGCTGGCGGCGTCGAGGTCGGCGGCGTCGGCCACGTAGTGCAGCAACTGGAAGCGGTCGCCGAGCACCTGCAGCAGCCAGGGCTCGCCGCCGACGGACTCGATCGGGGCGTCGTCCATCGGCGCGCCCGGCACCATGTTGCCGGCGAACACCGCATCGTCGGCGGTGTTGAGCCGCGAATCGACGAGGAAGCTCGGCACCGACAGGCGCCCGGAGTTGACCAGGGCGCGCGCGAAGGGATGGTGCTCGGCCAGGCCCAGCACCGCGTTGCGGAAGGTCCTGCTGGTGCGGCTCTTGGGCGTGATGAAGTCGGTCGAGCGCGTCGAGTTCATGATGTTCTCGTCCGCCGCGAAGCCGCGCTCGTCGCCGTAGGTGTCGAGCAGCGTGGCGGGCGCCTTGCCGTCCATCACCAGCGCGAGCTTCCACACCAGGTTGTCGGCGTCCTGGATGCCGGAGTTGGCGCCGCGCGCGCCGAAGGGCGAGACCTGGTGCGCCGAGTCGCCGACGAAGAGCACGCGACCGTGATTGAAGCGGTTCATGCGCCGGCACTGGAAGGTATACACGCTGACCCACTCGAGCTCGAACTCTCGATCGTCCCCGATCATCGCCTGGATGCGCGGGATCACGTTCTCGGGCTTCTTCTCCTGCTCCGGATCGGCCTGCCAGCCGAGCTGGAAGTCGATGCGGAAGACGTTGTCGGCCTGGCGGTGCAGCAGCACCGACTGGTTGGGATGGAAGGGCGGGTCGAACCAGAACCAGCGCTCGGTGGGGAAGTCCGCCTTCATGACCACGTCGGCGATGAGGAAGCGGTCCATGAAGACCTTGCCCTCGATGTCCAGCCCGAGCATGGTGCGGATCGGGCTGCGCGCACCGTCCGCGACCACCAGCCAGTCGGTGGTGAGCGTATAGGCGCCGTCGGGCGTCTCCACGCGCAGGCTCGCCTTATCCTCGCCGGGGGTGACCGCGATCACGTTGTTCCTGAAGCGCATCTCGAGGTTCGGGAGCTTGCGCGCGCGCTGCACCAGGTAGTCCTCGAGGTAGTACTGCTGCAGGTTGATCATGCCCGGGCGGTGGTGGTCGGGCTCGGGGCAGAGGTTGAAGTTGAACACCTCGTCCTCGCGGAAGAAGGTGCGGCCGACGTTCCACGACACGCCCTTCTGCACCATCTCCTCGCCGCAGCCGAGGCGGTCGAGCACCTCGAGGGTGCGCTTGGCGTAGCACACGCCGCGCGAGCCGATCGACACCGTGTCGTCGTTGTCGAGCAGCAGCACCTGCCGGCCCTGGCGGGCGAGGTCGATCGCGGTGCACAGACCCACCGGGCCGGCGCCGACGATCACCACCGGGTAGTGGCCGTCGCGCCCTTCGGCGATCTCGGGCGGACGGACGTATTCGAACTTGGGGTATTGGTACGTGCTCAGCACGGCGGTCTCCTCCGGGTTTGTTCGTGTGCGCCGGGGCCGCGTCTTGGCGCGCGGTCCTGCGGTGCGGTGCGGGGCGCCGCAGCCGGCGCCGGACGCTGCTGGAAATCAGGGGTGCGAGAGGCGCGGCGCCACACGACGCCCTGCCCGCTGCAGGCTCAGCCCTGCTGCAGCGCGTGCCACATCTGCTGGTCGCGCTCGGCGGTCCAGATGCGCGGATCGCGGATGCCGCTCGCCTCGTCGTGGGCGCGGGTGACGTCGAAGGGCAGGCAGTGCTCGTAGATGAAGACCTGGCCGAACTTCGGGTCCATGTTGGCGCGGGTGTGCGCCATGGTCGCCTTCAGATCCAAGCCCTTCGCGACCGCCTCCTGCGCGCTGCGATACAGCGTGGAGACGAAGTCGCGCGTGTAGGCGAGGCCGGCCTGGACCTTCTCCGGCGTCATCAGCGCCGGGCCGCGGCCGGGCACGAGCTTGGCGAAGTTCATCGCTGCCAGGTTGTCGAGGGTCTGCGGCCAGTCGGCGAGGTAGGCGTCGCCGGTGTAGCAGGCGGCGTCGGCCTCGACCAGGTCGCCGGAGAAGCAGATGTCCTGGGCGGGCAGATAGACGATGGTGTCGCCCTTGGTGTGGCCGCGGCCGAGCTGCTTGATGCGGACCTCGAGCTTGCCCATCCACACGGTCATCTCGCCACTGAAGGTCATGGTCGGCCAGGTCAGTCCGGGCACGCTCTCGACCGCCTGGAACAGGCGCGGGAAGCGGCCGATCTCGGAGTCCATGTCCTGCTGGCCGCGCTCGACGATGAGGTCCCAGGTGTCCTTGCTGGCGATGATCTGCTCCAGGCCCTCGGCCTTGTAGCCCGAGGCGCCGAGCACGCGCACCGCGTGGTAGTGGGTGAGCACCACATACTTGATCGGCAGGTCGGTGATCTCGCGCACCTTGGCGATCACGCCCTGCGCGGCCACCGGGGTGGCGGTGGCGTCGATGATCATCACGCCGTCGTCGCCGATGATCACGCCGGTGTTGGGGTCGCCCTCGGCGGTATAGGCATAGGCGTTGTCGGACAGCTTCTCCCAGCTGATCTTCTTCTCTTCGAGGTCGGCCTGGGAGGCGAATTTCTTGGTGCTCATGAGGGGAGGTCTCCGGTGATGTGCAGCGATGGATCCATACTAGTTGTGAGTTCGTTAATAGTCAATACGTTTGTTATAGGCAAATCTTCCGGATACGCGGCCAGTCCGGTGGACTGTTAAGATGCGCCGCGAATCCGGAGAGCAGCATGCAGGACATCCCTAATCCCTCCCCCTCGACCGCACGCGATGCGGCCGAGTCCGCCGCCGAGCGCCGCGGCATCCAGTCCATCGAGGTCGGCGGCAGCCTGCTGTCCGCCCTGGTGCGCGAAGGCAAGCCGATGATGCTGAAGGACCTCGCACGCGAGGCCGGCATGCCGGCGGCCAAGGCGCATCCCTACCTGGTGAGCTTCGGCAAGCTCGGCCTGGTGGAGCAGGACGCGCTCACCGGCCGCTACGGGCTCGGCCCGTTCGCGCTGCAGATGGGCCTGAGCGCGCTGCACGGCCTCGATCCGATCAAGGCGGCCCTGCCCGAAGCCGCCCGGCTCGCCGACGACATCGAGCTCAACGTGGCGATCGCGGTGTGGGGCAACCACGGCCCCACCGTCGTGCACATCGAGGAGTGCAGCCGCCAGATCCACATCAACATGCGGCCCGGCACGGTCATGACGCCCTTGCTGCTGTCGGCCACCGGGCGCGTGTTCGCGGCCTTCCTGCCGCAGCGCATCGTCGCCCCCGTGCTCGCCGCCGAAGCGGCGGCGGTGGGCGCCCCACCGCTGGAGATGTCCCCCGCCGACGTCCGGGCGGTGCTCGACGAGATCCGCACGCAGCGCCTCGCGCGCGCACTCGGCAATCCGATCCCGGGCATCCATGCGTTTTCCGCGCCGGTCTTCGACGGCGGCGGCCAGCTCGCGCTCGCGATCACCGCGATGGGACCGGTCGGCAGCGTCGATCCGGACTGGGAAGGCCTCACCGCATGCCGGGTGCGCGCGGCAGCGAAGGCGATCGAGCGCCGCCTCGGCAAGCAGGCGGCCTGAGCCACGTCAAGGCGGCCGACACCGGCGCGGACGGAGAATCGGCGCTCCCCAACGCCCCGGAGCGAGCATGTCCAGCGAACGTTTTCCCGCTTTCTTCGACCAGGTGCCACGCCTCGTGGTGCGCGATCCGCTCGCCGAGTTCCTCGGCGCCGCCGAGGGGGGCGTGCTCGAGTACGGCTACGCCGACGCGGTGCGCCTGGCCGGCCATTCCTGCCCGACGGTGGCCTCGGCCTACGCCCTCGCCCACCACGCGATGACGCGGCTCTTCCCCGGCGCATTGCCCGTGCGCGGCTTGGTGCAGGTGGGCTTCCAGCATCCTCTCGACGAGGGCGTGACCGGCGTCGTCGCCGCGGTGGTCGGGCTCCTCACCGGCAGCGCCCAGGACGGCGGCTTCAAGGGCATCGCCGGGCGCTTCGTGCGCCGCAACCTGCAGCGCTTCGGCGAACCGCAGCCGCTCGCGCTGCGCTTCAGCCGCAGCGACACCGGCGCCTCCGTGGACGCTGCCGCCGAACTGGCAAAGGTGCAGCCCCACCCCGAGATGGCCGAGCGCATGGGCCGCTGCATGCGCGGCGACGCCGACGCCGGCGAACTGCAGCGCTTCGGACAGCTGTGGCAGGACCGCGTCCGGCGCGTGCTCGTCGAGCACTGGGACGACCCCGAGGTGTTCCACTTTTCCGGCTGATCGGCCGGCTTCCGCCGCCCAGCCCGTCCCATAGCAGCTTGGCGCCGCACGACCGGGCGAAGGGCAGCACGCGCGGTCCTTCGCCGGTCGCGGCGACCGCGGTGCGCCGGCGCAGCAGGCGGTCGGCAACGAAGGCGAGCACGATCAGCCCGAGCACGAGCTTGACCATGCGGTCGGAGAGCACGCCGAAGAGCAGCGTCCCCGCGCCGATGCCGAGCAGCGCGGCCGGGATCAGGTGGCGCAGATCGCCCCGGTCGGCCTTGCCGCGCCACACCCGGATACCGACCATGTCCATCGCGCTCAGGATCGGCAACACCACCGCCACTGCGTCGCGCGGCGGGATCCACATCGACATGAAGGGCACCGCCAGCCCGCCGAGCGCCCCGCCCAGCCTTGGAGATGCCGGTGAGCAGGATGGCGAGGCGGTGACGAACCAGCCGAGGGCGTCCATCGCCGGGCAGGCGCGGGGGCGATCAGCTCAGGCGGAGGGCGATGTATTGCAGCGCGAGACCGTAGCCGTGCACGCCGAAGCCGGCCATGACCGCCTCGGCGACGTCCGACAGGTAGGAGTGGTGGCGGAAGGGCTCGCGCTTGTGCACGTTGGAAATATGCACCTCGACGAAGGGGATCGCCACCCCGGCGAGCGCGTCGCGGATCGCCACGCTGGTATGGGTGTAGGCACCCGGATTGATGAGGATCCACGCGACGCCCTCGGTGCGCGCAGCGTGGATGCGATCGACGATCGCGCCCTCGTGGTTGCTCTGGAAGCACAGCAGCTCGATGCCGAGCGCCTCGCCCTGCGCGCGCAGGCCGTTCTCGACGTCGGCAAGCGTGGTCGCGCCGTAGATCTCGGGCTCGCGGGTGCCGAGCAGGTTGAGGTTGGGGCCGTTGATGACGAGGACCTTGGGCATGGGGGGCGCGCTCCGGGCGGCGGGTAGAAAAAAAGGCGGTCCGCGGACCGCCTTTCGCAAATCGCTTCAGCGCAGAGGATATCAGCGCGGCAGCAGGCTCTCACCCATCAGGAACTCGTCGACCGCACGGGCACACTGGCGGCCCTCGCGCCTTGCGGGCCGGTCGGCCCGCAATCGTCAACTCTCCCCTCGTGGGCGATTCGCCTATCGGGGCAACAAGCTCTCACCCATCAGGAACTCATCGACCGCACGGGCGCACTGGCGGCCCTCACGAATCGCCCACACCACCAGCGACTGCCCGCGGCGCATGTCGCCGGCGGCGAAGACCTTGGGCACGTTGGTGGTGTAGCTGCCCGCACCGTCGGTGCTCGCCTTGGCATTGCCGCGGGCGTCCTTGTCCACACCGAAGGCTTCGAGCACGCCGCCCACCGGCTGGGTGAAGCCCATCGCGAACAGCACCAGGTCGGCCTTGATCTCGAACTCGGAGCCCGGCACCTCGGACATCTTGCCGTCCTTGAACTCCAGGCGACAGGCCTTGAGCGCCTTGACCTTGCCGTTCTTGCCGATGAACTCCTTGGTGGCGACGGCGAAGTCGCGCTCGCAACCTTCCTCGTGCGAGGACGAGGTGCGCAGCTTGGTCGGCCAGTAGGGCCAGGTCAGCGCCTTGTTCTCCTGCTCGGGCGGCATCGGCATGAGCTCGAACTGGGTCACGCTGGCTGCGCCGTGGCGGTTGGAGGTGCCCACGCAGTCGGAGCCGGTGTCGCCACCGCCGATCACCACCACGTGCTTGCCCTTGGCCGAGATCGGATTGGGCTTGTCGCCGGCGACCTGCTTGTTCTGCGGGATGAGGAACTCGAGCGCGTAATGCACGCCGCCGAGCTCGCGGCCCGGCACCGGCAGGTCGCGCGGGATCTCGGAGCCGCCGGCGAGCACCACGGCGTCGAAGTCCTGCTTGAGCTGCTCGGCGCTGACGACCTGCTTCGCATCATTGACGATGCCGGCGGGCACATTCTGCGCGCCGACCAGCACGCCGGTGCGAAACACCACGCCCTCGGCCTGGAGCTGCTCGACACGGCGGTCGATCAGCGACTTCTCCATCTTGAAGTCGGGGATGCCGTAGCGCAGCAGGCCGCCGATGCGGTCGTTCTTCTCGAACACGGTGACGTCGTGGCCGGCGCGCGCGAGCTGCTGCGCGGCCGCGAGGCCGGCCGGGCCGGAGCCGACCACGGCGACCTTCTTGCCCGTCTTGACCTCGGCCGGCTGCGGCACCACCCAGCCCTCTTCCCAGGCCTTGTCGATGATCGCGTGCTCGATCGACTTGATGCCCACCGCGTCGGTGTTGATGTTCAGCGTGCACGCCGCCTCGCAGGGTGCGGGGCAGATGCGGCCGGTGAACTCGGGAAAGTTGTTGGTCGAGTGCAGCACCTCGATCGCCTCGCGCCAGTGGCCGCGATACACGAGGTCGTTCCAGTCCGGGATGATGTTGTTGACCGGGCAGCCGTTGTTGCAGAACGGGATGCCGCAGTCCATGCAGCGCGCGCCCTGGACCGACGCCTGCTCGTCGGTGAGGCGGACGACGAACTCCTTGTAGGTCTTCAGGCGCTTGTCGACCGGCTCGTAGGCCTCGGACAGACGCTGATATTCCATGAATCCGGTGGGCTTGCCCATTTATGCGGCCTCCTTCTCAGCTTCGCGCTGCTGAGCCATCTCGGTCAGCGCGCGGCGGTACTCGTGCGGGAACACCTTGACGAACTTCTTCCGCCAGAGGCCCCAGTTGTTCAGGATCTCGCGCGCACGCACGCTGCTGGCGAAGCGGACGTGGCGCTCGATCAGGCCCTTGAGGATGAGCTCGTCGCCCATCGTCAGGTGGTCGATGTCGACGCGGCCGTGGGACTCGAGCTCGTCGCCCGACTCCGAGCCCTTGCGCGCGGCGATCTCCTCGGGCAGCGGCTCGAGCGCGACCTGCGCCATGTTGCAGCGCTGCTCGAACGTGCCATCCTCGTCGAGCACGTAGGCCACGCCGCCCGACATGCCGGCGGCGAAGTTGCGCCCGGTCTCGCCGAGCACGACCACGGTGCCGCCGGTCATGTACTCGCAGCCGTGGTCGCCCACGCCCTCCACCACCGCGGTGGCGCCGGAGTTGCGCACCGCGAAGCGCTCGCCCGCGACGCCGGCGAAGTAGACCTCGCCCTCGGTCGCGCCGTAGAGCACGGTGTTGCCGACGATGATGTTCTGCGGCGTGTCGCCGCGGAACTCGGCCTTCGGGCGCACGATGATGCGGCCGCCCGAAAGGCCCTTGCCGACGTAGTCGTTGCCCTCGCCCACCAGCTCGAGCGTGACGCCGCGCGCCAGGAAGGCGCCGAAGCTCTGCCCGGCGGTGCCGTTGAGGCGGATGTGGATGGTGTCGTTGGGCAGGCCGGCATGGCCGTAGCGCTTGGCCACCTCGCCCGAGAGCATCGCGCCCACGGTGCGGTTGATGTTGCGCACCGGCAGGTCGATGTTGACCTTCTCACCCTTCTCCAGTGCCGGCTTGGCGAGCACGACGAGCTGCCTGTCGAGTGCCTTGTCGAGGCCGTGGTCCTGCGTCTCGCGATGCAGGCGCGGCACCTCGGCGGGCACGTTGGGCAGGTAGAAGATGCGCGAGTAGTCGAGGCCCTGCGCCTTCCAGTGCGCGATGCCCTTCTTCATGTCGAGCAGGTCGGCACGGCCGATGAGCTCGTCGAAGGTCCGCACGCCGAGCTGCGCCATCAGCTCGCGCACCTCCTCGGCGACGAAGAAGAAGTAGTTGACCACGTGCTCGGGCTGGCCCGAGAAGCGCGCGCGCAGCACCGGGTCCTGGGTGGCGACGCCGACCGGGCAGGTGTTGAGGTGGCACTTGCGCATCATGATGCAGCCCTCGAC
>ERZ795044.4277-NODE-4277-length-11764-cov-8.479887_pt1 | contig 11764 bp, 8 predicted proteins | sample MGYA00375128_ERZ795044 | MGnify/ENA primary metagenome ERZ795044 (study PRJEB30173, sample SAMN05720213) | anaerobic digester metagenome | isolation source: active sludge of municipal wastewater-treating anaerobic digesters | place: USA | collected 2014-12-22 ... | reverse complement strand
GTCGCTGCGGCGAATGCGGGGAAGCACGTGCTCGCCGAGAAGCCGTTCACGAGTACGGCGGCGCTTGCGGCGATCGTGGAGGCGTGCCGGGCCAACGGGGTCGCCTTCCTCGATGCCACGCACTTCGTGCACCATCCCCGGCACCTGCTCCTGCGTCGCACGCTGCAGGAGCGCATCGGCACGCTGCTGGCGCTCAACGCCACCTTCACCTTTCCGTCGATGGATCGGTCGAACATCCGTCACGATCCATCGCTGGAACCCACAGGCGCCTGGGGCGACATGGGGTGGTACGCGATGCGGGCGCTCGTCGAGTTCACGCCGGACGACTCGACGCTGACGCAGGCGCTCGCCATCGCGCGGCGCGACGCGCAGTCGGGGGCGGTAGTGCGCAGCGATGGAGTGTTGCAGCTGAGCGGTGGCTGCACGGCGACGTGGGATGTCGCCTTCGACATCGGGACGTGCCTGATGGACTTGCACCTGATGGGGACCGACGGACGCGTGCGACTCGACGACTTCGTGCTCGACTGGGCCGGGGGCTTCGCGATCCCGCTTGCCGGTCATGTGGCCGAAGTTGAACACCAGCACGGCGTCGTGAATCCATCGGGCATCACCGTCGAGCGCGTCCCGGCGATCCGCCGACAGCTCGTGCAACTGCTCGAGAACTTCGCCGAGCTCTCGCGCGAACCACGCGGTGAAGCGGTGGAGGCGAGCATGCGCGCGTCGCAGCGCACGCAGCAGCTGCTCGACGAGGTGTGGGCGCGGCACGTCTCGGCGTGATGGGGCGCGCCGTGCATCCCGAGGCCGCAGCGCTCATCGCCCACTTCGGCATGGTTCCGCTTCCCGCCGAGGGGACGCTGTTCGTGAGCACGTACCGGTCGCCGACCGAGTTCGCGGACCGATCACCGCACGGCACCGCGATCATCGCGATGTACTGTGACGATCCGCCCAGCCAGTCGCTCTTTCACCGGTTGCCCGTGGACGAGGTGTGGCACTTCTATGGCGGCGATCCGCTGCGACTGGTGCTGCTCCATCCCGACGGCTCGAGTGAGGACGTGATCATGGGCGCGAACCCGCTGGCCGGGGAGCACGTACAGGTCGTCGTCCCGGCGGGGAGCTGGCAGGCGGGGCACCTCGTGGCCGGAGGACGCTATGCGCTGTTTGGGTGCACGATGGCGCCGGGGTTCACCGGCGCGATGTACGAAGGGGGCGAGCGCGATGTGTTGCGGCGGGGCTATCCCGATCGAGCGGACGATATCGAGCGCCTGGGGTGCGCGGCGCAGGAGGTGCGAATGCCGGAGGGATTCGCCCCGTAGCTTCGTGCGGTGGCTTCTCGCGGTTTCACCTTGCGCTCCCCACTCACTCTCATACGTTCGGGCATGCAACGTCGTGACTTCCTCGCCGGAGCGCTCGCCCTCCCGGCCCTCGCCAGGTCGCTGCACCCCTTGGGCGCCCCCTCCCTCAAACTCGGCTATGCGGCCATCACCTGGGGGGGACAGGATGATGTGGCGGTCGACGAGATCGCCTCGCTCGGCTTCCGGGGGATTCAGCTCCGCACCGCCGCATTCGAGCGTTGGGGAACGCGCCCGGAGGTGCTGACCGAGCTGCTGGCGTCGCGGCGCTTGTCGTTCGTGGCCTTCTCGAGCGGAGCGCTGCGGCTCGCTCCCGAGACTTTCGACGACGACCTGGCGCTGCACCTGCGACATGCGCGCTTCGTGCGCGCGTGTGGCGGGACATTCTTGCAGGTGGTGGACGAGCGTCCGCGCGATCGCGCGCCAACCGGCGCCGATCACGCTGCCATGGCGCGCCGACTCAACGCCCTCGGCGCCCGCGTCGCCGACCTCGGGCTCACGCTGGCGTATCACAACCACATGGGGAACCTCGGCCAGGCGCCTGACGAGGTCGAGGGGGTGCTCGCGCGAACCGACGCGCGCCACGTGCGCCTCCTGCTCGACATCGCGCATTGGCAGGCCGCCGGGGGCGATCCGGTGGCGGCGGTGCGGCAGCATGCCGATCGGCTCGCCTTCCTTCACCTGAAGGATGTCGTCCGTTCCCCGTCGACGACGAACGGGCGCGCGTACCGCTTTGTCGAGTTGGGGAAGGGTGAGGTGGATGTGCGCGGCGTGCTCGCCGAAGTCGCGCGCACGGGCTTCGACGGTTGGGGGATCGTGGAACTGGATGCCGTGACCGGACCCGCGCTCACCCCCAAGCGGTGCGCGCAGGTCTCGAAGGACTACCTGATGTCGATCGGCTACCCGACCTGATGCGCGAGGAGTCGTGACATGGACCGACGCGTGCTGCTGCAGTGGATGGTCGCCACGGGAGGGCTCGTCGCATTCCAGCGACTGTCGGCGCGGGATCTTTCGGCACTCGGGGCGTCGACACACGCGCGCCTAACGAACGAGCAACGCGGCGCGGAGTTCCTGACGCCAGCCGAACGGCGCATCGTCGAGGCCGGAGCAGAGTGCATCATCCCACGCACCGACACGCCGGGGGCGACCGACGCGCGGGTCGCGGACTTCGTCGAGGTCATGCTCGCCGAGTGGTATCCCGCGCCGGACGCCGAGCGATTCAGGGCGGGGCTGGCGGCACTCGATGCGACGAGCCGGGCGACACGGGGCGTCGCCTTCACCGACGCGACCGCGACGCAGCAGGCAGAGATGGTGCAGGCGCTCGATGACGAGGTCACGACGCTCCGACGCACGGCGGGGGCCGCGGCCAACGCGCACTGGTTCGCGGTGCTCAAGTACCTCACGGTCTGGGGCTTCTGCACGTCCGAGCCCGGGATGCGCGAGGTGCTGCACAGCCTGCCGCGCCCGATGCGCTACGATGGCGCGGCACCGGTGAGGTGAGATGATGCCGTCCTCGAGCCAGCAACGCGACTTCGACGCCATCGTCATCGGTTCCGGCATCAGCGGCGGATGGGCCGCCAAGGAGCTCACCGAGTTGGGGCTCCGCACGCTCGTGCTCGAGGCGGGGCGCCCGATCGATCCCGAGCGGGACTACAGCGAGCATCGTGCGTCGTTCCAGATGCGCTACCGCGGACTCGGCAATCGTCGGCTCGTCGAGGCCCGGCAGCAGGTGCAACGTCGCTCGGTCACCTTCGACGAACTGTCGCACCAGTTCTGGACCGACGATCTCGACAACCCGTACACGACCTCGAACGAGCGCCCGTTCGATTGGCTGCGGGCGCGCCAGGTCGGGGGGAAGTCGATCATCTGGGGGCGGCAGGTCTACCGCATGGGCGACCTGGACTTCGAGGCGAACCTGCGCGATGGGGTCGCCGTCGACTGGCCGATTCGTTATGCGGAGATCGCGCCGTGGTACGATCGCGTCGAGCGCTTCATCGGCGTCTCGGGGATGGCCGAGGGACTCGCGCATCTCCCCGACATGCAATTCCTCCCGCCGATGCCGTTCAACGTGGCCGAACAGCACGTGCGCGAGCGGATCGCCGATCGGTTCAAGGGCGAGCGGCTGATGACGATCGGGCGCGTGGCGGTCGTCACGCAGCGACACCTGGGGCGGAGCGCCTGCCACTACTGCGGGCCCTGCCACCGCGGCTGCGTGAGCAAGTCGTACTTCTCGTCGCTCAACTCGACCCTTCCTGCAGCCGAGGCCACGGGACGCCTGACGCTGCGTCCGTGGAGCGTGGTCCGTTCCCTCACGTACGATCCGCAGCGCCGACGCATCTCGGCGGCGCAGGTCGTCGATGCGCAGAGTGGTGCGGAGGTCGAGTTCACCGGGCGCGTTGTCTTCCTGTGCGCGTCGGCGATCGAGAGTGCCCGCATCCTCCTCAACTCCGCTTCGCCCGCCTTTCCCAACGGGCTGGCGAACGGGAGCGACCAGGTGGGGCGCAACATCATGGACCACATCAAGTGGGGGGGCGCGTCGGGCACCTTCGAGCAGTGGCCCGACAAGCGGGTCGTGGGGAGCCGACCGAACGGGATCTACGTGCCGCGCTTCCGCAACATCGGGACGACGCACGCGGCCTTCATTCGAGGGTACGGCTTCCAGGGAGGTGCGGGGCGAGGTGGCTGGGAAGGGTCGCACCTCCGTCCCGGCATCGGCGCCGCCTTCAAGGCCAGCCTAACGAAGCTCGGCCCGTGGCGCATGACTTTTGCCGGCTTCGGGGAGATGCTGCCCAACCCGCGCAACCGCGCGACGATTCACCCGACGCTCAGGGACCGCTGGGGGATCCCGTCGCTGCACATCGAGGCGCAGTGGGGGGAGAACGAACTGGCGATCCATCGGGACATGGGGGTCACCGCAAGCGAGCTGCTGGAGGCCGCCGGGGCGACCGGCATTCAGCCGCGCACCGACGGCCCGAGCACCGTGGGCAATGCCAACCACGAGATGGGGGCCGCGCGCATGGGGCGCGACCCCCGGACGTCGGTGCTCAACGCGCACAACCAGGCGTGGGAGGTCCCCAACCTGTTTGTGACTGACGGGGCGTGCATGACGTCGAGCGGCTGCCAGAACCCGTCGCTGACCTACATGGCGCTGACGGCGCGGGCGGCGCACTTCGCGGTGGAGGAAATGAAGCGCCGCAACCTGTGACGGCTCGCGCCCCGCGCCGGCGATTCGCGCTCGCCTATCCCTTCATCCCGGCGACCACCTCCAACACGCGATCCACGTCGGCGGGGCTCACGTAGAGGTGCGCCGAGAGCCGAACGCCCGGCTCTCCCTGCGACCGCACGCGAATCCGCTTCGCCCACAGCGCATCCTGCAGCACGCGGCCGTTCTGCCCACGGATGCCGAACGTCGTGATGCCGGCGGCGAGGCGGGGGTCGTTAGGCGAGACCATCTTCACGTGCGGCATTGCGGCCAGCCCGGCGCGCAACCGCGCGGTGAGCATCGCATCCCAGCGGGCCACGCGATCGATGCCGAGCGTGTTCATGAACTGCAGCGCCGCCCGCAGCCCCCAGATGACCGCCGGGCTCCCGGTGCCGTACTGCATGAAGCGGAACGCCCCTTTCGCGCTGTCGTCGATCTCGCCGCTGGCCAGCGTGTTCCAGATGCGCGGCTGCACGTCGCGCTTGATGTACAGGATCCCGGTGCCCTTGGGGGCGAGGAGCCACTTGTGCGGGCTGGCCGCGTAGGCATCGCAGTCGAGCGCCTTCACGTCGACGCGAATCTGTCCCACCGCCTGCGCCCCGTCGACGATGGCGAGTGCGCCGTGCGCGTGGGCCAGGGCGCAGAGCTCCCGTGCCGGCATCACGACGCCGCGTCCCGATGTGATGTGGCTGAACATCACGACCTTGGTGCGCGGCGTGACGGCGTCGGCAAAGAGCTTGACGATCCCCTCCGGCCCCTGGTCGAGGGCGCTCGCCAGCGGCAGCTCCTTCACCACGACACCGTGCCGCTTGGCCCGCAGGCGAAAGCCGCCGATCCCCCCGCTGTGCTCCTGGTCGGTCGTCAGCACTTCGTCGCCAGCCGCAAGCTCGCAGCCATTGGCGAGGAAGCTCATCCCCATGGTCGCGTTCTGCGTGAAGGCGATCTCCTCGACCGGCGCATTGATGAACGCGCCGGCTTCGGCCCTGAACTCGGCGAGCTGCTGGTAGCCGGTGAGTGGTTCGCCGTCGGCCTGGAAATACGGCCAGTCGGGCAGCTCGGCCTCCAGGCGCTGCATCCCCTGCACGACCACGTCCATCACGTCGCGCGGGATGGCGCCTAACGTCCCGGTGTTGCAGTAGGTGACGCTGGTGGGGAAGAGGAAGCGCGTGCGCGCCGCGGCAAAGATGGCGGCGTCGTCATCGGCGGCGGGGAGCGTGAAGCGGTCCCCCGTCCCCGTCAGGCGCTCGAGCGACGGGAGCCCGGCAAGCGACGGCGCGAAGCCGGCGGCGAAGCTGGTGGCCGCGAGGCGCGCGAAGAAGTCGCGGCGGGGGAGGTGGTCGGTCATGGGGATCGGGCGTGAGCGGTGGAGTGGGTCCGCAGCGTCGTCACGTCGTGGGAGCGGGCGCGACGCCGGGAATGTCCGTCGCCGAAGGCTCGCACGCCAGTCCCTAACGAGCGGCTGGCATACCGGTCGTACGCGGGGCCGCCTCGTGGAGGCGTCCGACGGGAGGCTCGCGTCCCTCAGGTCAGCATCGCCGACGAGCACGGCCTGTAGAGGCGACCGTGCCGCCAGGAGTTGCGAATGGCGCTGCCGCCTGCCGAGGTGGGGCCTACCGGTCGATGTTGTAGGCGACCGACCGGATGTCGAACTTCCCGTACGTCCACTCGCCGGCCGGGTCTACCCAGTTCGTCTCCCCGTGCGTCCCGATGCGGATGCCATCCACCACGCGATAGTCCGAAATGGGGGTCGACCAGGGGATGTTGCGGCCGGCAATCTGCTTTCGGTCGTTGGAGACAAACCCGACGAGATCGCCGTCGGCGTCAAAGGTGAGCGAAGCCGACACCGTGTGGCCGGCGTTGGCGAATGTGGCCTCGAGCGTGCGGTCGGTCGCGCGCTGCCAGGTGAATGGCAGGTCCAGCACCGCTGCCGGCGCCAGCACCACGACGTCATTCATCAGCGTCACCGTCTCGGCGCGTGTGAGCGCCGGTCCTCCCTCGTTCACCATCGGAAAAAGGCTGGCCATCCGCACCTGGAACATCGCGGCTCCATCGACGTAGCGATGCAGGACGTCGAGCGGCACACCGCTGCGCGTGGCGTTCATGTAGAAAAGCCGTGCGGGGGGCGAGAAGAACTCGTACTGCGTGGCGGTGGACGGCATCCACGCCGCCGTCGCACTGCCGCGCATTTGCGCCTCGAAGCGCACTCGCACGTTGCGCACGTGCGGCCGCCCGACCGCGCCCACCCTTCGCAGGTAGCGCTGCATGAGCGGGGGGAGCACCGCGAGGTCGGTCTCGGTCACGAGCGGCGCCGGCGCCGTCGCGCGCGCGAGCAGCAGGTCGCGATCGTGGGCGAAGCGTGAGCGAAAGCTCGACGGGCGATGGTCGAGGGCGAGCAGCACGAGGGGGATGGCGATCAGGAGATTGGCGACGGTGCCGAACCGGGCATCGCTCCACATCTGCGTGATGAGGAACTGCGAGAGGACGACGCCGGGGAGGGCCAGCCACCACCACCACGGAGCACCGCGCGCGACGCCGAGCGCGGCGCCGGCGAGCAGGACGGCCGCGACGAGCCACAGGGAACCGCCGAGCGCTGAGATCGGCGTGCGTAGCTGCGACAACTGCGCCCACCCGAACGCCTTGGCGGGGGCGAACAGGTGGATCAGCGCGTGCAGGGCAATCAGGAGCGCGAAGACGATGCGCATGACGGGCTCCTCCGGGCCACGAGGAGCGGCGTGCCCGATTCCAGCTGTCGAGCGGGCACGCGCGGTCTATCGTCCACGTCGTTGGGCGACGCCGCTCCGGGTCTTGCCCAGCGGGTGTGGCACCTTGGACTCGGTCTGGTGCACGCTGGCCGAGTTCATCGGCCCGCGGGGTTCGACGTCGTCCCGATACGGGTAGACCTCGACGCCAGCTTCGCCCGGGATATGCGCGAGCCGTTGCTCGGTGAGCGATTCGCGTGGCGCTGGGGTGTGCGCGTGCGGGTCATGCGGGTGATTGGCATGCGTGTCCGCGCTCGTGGCGCGACGTTCGTCGCTCGCCACAATGGGGACCGACGCGTCGGCGGTTCGGGTGGCGCCGCGCGTGCGCGCCGCCGGAGCGGGACGCGTCGCCTTCACCGACGTGCCGTCGCTCGTCTGGCTTTTGCCTTTTGGGGTCATGGGAGGCCTCCTCCTGGAGGCGATCGAGAGTGCCGGCGAACATCGGGCGCCCGGCACGGCGTCCTCGGTGGGCTGCGCTGACATGGCGTCAAAGCCTTGAGCGTGAGCCCGGCAGGCGTGGGGCGCGAAGGGAAACGGCGCGGCCACTCTCCAACATGGTGTCGTACGCAGCTCCTGTCTGTAGGGACAACGCGCGCGGCGCCAGGGAGAGGAGCGGATGCGGGTGGCCACTGAAGTGGCGATCTCTACCATCACGCCGGCCGCGCACGGCCACGGTCTCCGTTCGGATTGACGCATCGCCCACACTTTCCCCGCGCGCCGTGCACCTTACGTAGAGCACCGGAGCACATCGGCCGAGCCCGCCCATGGCGGCGCCGGCCACCGCACGTCGAGGACGCAGCATCCTGATGGCGACACGCCCCCCCACACCCCACGCGGTTCGCCCTTCCACGGGCGCAGCCTGGCACGCACGTTCGGTGGACGAGACCACACGTGCGTTGCAGCTGGATGTGGCGACCGGCCTGTCGGCCGCTGACGCGGCGGCGCGACTGGCACGCGACGGCCCGAACGCACTCCCCGAGGCGGCGCAGCGCTCGGCCCTCCTGATGGTGCTGCACCAGTTCAAGAGCCTGATCGTGGTGCTGTTGCTGGTCGCTGGAGCGGTGGCGCTGGTGATGGGGGACGTGATTGAGGCGGTGGCGATCCTGGTGGTCATCGCGCTCAACGCGGCGATCGGTTTCGTCACGGAGTGGAAGGCGGCAAGCGCGATCGACGGCCTGCGGCGGCGCCTGGTCGCGGTCGCCCACGTGCGGCGCGACGGTCTGGAGCATGAGGTCCCGGCTGCCACCCTCGCGATAGGCGATGTCGTGCTCCTCGCCGCCGGCGATCGCGTCCCGGCCGATGGCCGCGTGGTCGAAGCGGTGCGGCTGCAGGTGGACGAGTCGACGCTGACGGGGGAATCGCTCCCGGTGGCGAAGTCCACGAAGGCGGTCGCCTCGGAGGCGACCGCGTTAGGCGATCGCCGCAGCATGGTGCACACGGGGACAGGGGTGACCGACGGGCGCGGCGTCTTTGTGGTGACGGCGACCGGTCCCCGGACCGAGCTGGGGCAGATCGGCGCCCTCATCGACGACATGGGCGCCAAGGGGACGCCGCTGGAGGCCAAGCTGCGGCAGCTGAGCCGCGCGCTGCTCGTCGTCGTGCTGGTGCTGTGCGTCGTCATCATCCTGATGGGGTGGATTCGCGGCCATGCGCTCCTGTTCATGGTGGAGGTTGGGATCTCGCTGGCCATCGCGGCGGTCCCCGAAGGGTTGCTGGCGGTGACGACGATGACGCTCGCCATCGGGATGCAGCGCATGGCGCGCATGCACGCGCTGGTCCGGCGCCTGCCGGCTGTGGAGTCGTTAGGCTCGACGACGGTGATCTGCACCGACAAGACGGGGACCCTGACGCGCAACGAGATGACCGTGCGCATCCTGGTCGTCGCGGGACGGCGGCTGGCGGTCACAGGCGCCGGCTACGGCATTGCGGGTCGCCTGGAAGAAGGGGGGGCGCCGCTCGATGTGGCGTCGGGCGCGGCGCACGACGAACCCGTGCGGCTGGCGCTGCGTATCGGCGCCCTGTGCAACGACGCGTCGATCAACCGCGCCGGCGCCGAGCCGGTGGTGGTGGGCGATCCGACCGAGGCGGCGCTGATCGTCGCGGCGGCCAAGGCCGGAATGGAGCATGTGGCGCTCGAAGGCACGTACCCTCGCCTGCGCGAGATCCCATTCGACAGCCGCAACAAGCGCATGGTCACCGTCCACCGCGCCCCCGATGGACGAACGTTCGCCTACGCGAAGGGGGCGCCGTCGGCGCTGCTCGACGCGAGCGGCCGCGTGCTCGACGCGACCGGCGTCGTCCGCATGACGCCGGCGCGGCGTGCGCAGGTCGTCGCCACGAACGATGCGCTGGCGGGTGAGGCGTTGCGCGTCCTCGCCCTCGCCTACCGCGAGCTCCCCGAGCCCTTCAGCGATGACGACCTCACGCGCGACCTCACCTTCGTGGGCGTCGTCGGGATGATGGATCCGCTGCGCGACGAGGCCCGGGCGACAATCGCGCTGTGCCGCACCGCCGGGATTCGCGCCATCATGATCACCGGTGACCAGCAGGTGACGGCGAGCGAGATCGCGCGGCAGCTCGGTCTCGACACGGACGGCGCGGGGCACGCGCTGCGCACGCTGCACGAACGCGACCTGACGGGGCTCGACGCCGAGGGGTGGAAGGCCGCGGTGACCGGGACGGCGGTTTTCGCGCGCGTGTCACCGCAGCATAAGCTGCAGATCGTCGAGGCGCTGCAGCAGCAGGGCGAGGTGGTCGCGATGACGGGAGACGGCGTCAACGACGCGCCGGCCCTGCGAAAGGCCGACATCGGGATCGCGATGGGGATTCGCGGGACCGAGGTGGCGAAGGAGTCGTCGGACATGATCATCACCGACGACAACTTCGCGACGATCGTGGGCGCCGTGGAGCAGGGGCGCGTGATCGTCGAGAACATCCTGCGCTTCATCCACTACCTGTTCTCGTGCAACTTCGCCGAGATCCTGACGGTCTTCGTGGCCATCATGATCGGGTGGCCGCTCCCCATCGGCGTCCTGCAGATTCTTTGGCTCAACCTCGTGACCGACATCTTTCCGGCCACGGCGCTGGCGCTCGAACCGTCGGCGCAGGATGTGATGCGCCGCCCCCCGCGCGACCCATCGGCGCCGCTCATGACGCCGCGCTTCGGGTGGCTCATCGTGTGGCAGGGGGGCGTCCTGGCGACGTGCACGCTGGCCGCCTTCGGATTCGGGCTGCGCGCGTACGGGGTGGAGGGAGAGGGGCTGCGCCACGCCGTGACGATCGCCTTCATGGCGCTCTCGCTGGCCCAGGTGGCGCACGTGTTCAATGCGCGCTCCACGACGCGCTCGATGTTCTCGACCGGGGGGGCGGCCAACCGGTGGTTGTGGGGAGCGACGCTCCTCTGCCTCGGGTTGCAGCTGTCGGCGGTGGCCGTGCCCCTGCTGCGCCGCGTGCTGCGCACCACGCCTCTCACGCTCAGCGACTGGGGCGTCGTGCTCGCGGCCGCGCTGACGCCCGTCGTTGTGGTCGAACTCGTGAAAGGCGGGGCACGGTGGCGGAACCGATGATCTGGGGAGGGAAGATGCGACGAAGGGTGCGGCGTCCTGTCGTGCGAGCCGCCTCCGTGCGTCGATCGTTAGGGCGTCGCCGCGGAATCCGCGCGCACCCTGACCGAGATGATCCGGTCGAGCTTGGGATACGTCTTGTCGAGGAAGCGGTTCGACTCGCCGTAGAAACGGCGCGGATTCCCCATCGGGGCCGGCGATGCCGGGATCTCACCGTAGCCTGAATAGAGGCTGTCGGCGCTCTCCATCCCCGCGATCACTCGGCCAATGGGGGCAAAGCCTGAGGAGTCGAGCGAGACGTTCTCGTTGAGGTTGATGAACAGCGTGGTCGACCGGTCGCGGGGGGTGAACTGCGCGAACGTGATCGTCCCACGCACGTTGCTCGATCGCACTGAGTCCGGGCGGATCTTCCGCTCGCGCCACGTCGCCCCCACCGATGGGCTGGCCGGGTGGCCGAACTGGGCGATGTAGAAGGGAAGGACGCGATAGAAGCGCGAGTCGTCGAAGAAGCCGGCGCGCGCGAGGTTGTAGAAACGATCCACACCGTTGGGGGCCCACTCGCGGATGAGCTCGATCGTCATCGTACCGCGCGAGGTCTCCATGTCGAGGGCCACCGTGTCGGGGGCCTTGGTCCGCCAGAACGGATGCGTGGGTGTGGCCAGCATCGCGCGGCGCTGGGCCGCGGAGAGTGGTGCCGCCGGCTTGGCCTGGGCAGCCGCGTCGCGCGCCGGAAGGGCGGCGAGGACGAGGCCCACGAGCGATGCCAGGGCGACGGTCGTGGCGCCACGGAGGGGGCGGGGAGTACGCGCCGAGGCGCGAGCGGGAGCGAGGGCGGAGATCATCCTTCGAAGTAGGCAGGGCACGGGCCGGGTCGCAAGGCGCCACCCTATA
>ERZ795044.4252-NODE-4252-length-11801-cov-7.628469_pt1 | contig 11801 bp, 10 predicted proteins | sample MGYA00375128_ERZ795044 | MGnify/ENA primary metagenome ERZ795044 (study PRJEB30173, sample SAMN05720213) | anaerobic digester metagenome | isolation source: active sludge of municipal wastewater-treating anaerobic digesters | place: USA | collected 2014-12-22 ... | reverse complement strand
TACCGGCAATACCGATTGTATAACTACTCTTGGTGATCATTCCCAGAACTTCTGACCGTTTCTTCAGTTCATATTGATTGTCTTTGAAGAAATTCCATTCTGTATGGTCTTTTGGAATTGCAGGTGTATAAACAACAAGAACATTTCCTTTTTTGTCAGGATCGGAATAGATCTTTTCAGCCAGAGACAAATTGTCTTCGAAATGAACGGATATTCCTTCGTCGATAAGTTCATCTGTCAAAGGCGTTGGAGTTTTATCATAGCCGCTTACTTCTTTTCCAATGGATTTGAAATAGCGAGCTATGGCCGACATACCAATGCCTCCGATCCCTACAAAATAGATATGTGTTTTATTGTCGAACACTTATTTTCCTGAAATAGAATAAACTTCCTCTGCTATAACATCAGCAGAATTTGCCAATGCCAGCTTAGAAATATTTTGCTGTAATTTATTTTGAGCCGATTGATCATTGATCAATTCTATTGCTTGTGTAATTAGTTTTGCTGATGCTTCTGCATCACTTATCAGAATTGCTGCGTCTTTTTTCACCAGCGACATAGCATTCTTCGTCTGATGATCCTCAGCAACATTCGGAGATGGAACCAGTATTGCCGGTTTTGCAACTAAGGCCAGTTCAGAAACAGAACTCGCTCCTGCTCTGGAGATCACTACATCTGCAGCTGCAAAGGCCAGATCCATTCGTTGAATAAAATCATACGCTGAAATTCCATTTGCCAAATACTGTGATGTTAATTCCTGAGCCTTCGGATAAAATGCTTTTCCTGTCTGCCAGATCAATTGAATGTTTTTATCTGCTAACTTCTGAATTCCCTCTGCAATACTGTGATTCAACGTTCTTGCTCCTAAGCTTCCGCCAATAAGCAAAACTGTTTTTTTATCAGACGATAAGCTGAAAAAGCGCAGAGCCTCTTCACGTTTACCTTTTATATCGACCATATTCTCCCTGACAGGATTTCCGGTAATCTTTATTTTATCTGCAGGAAAATAATTCTCCATTCCATCATATGCTACACATATACGCTTAACTCTTTTTGACAGAAGTTTATTTGTGATTCCGGCAAAAGAATTCTGCTCCTGGATCAAAGCAGGAACATTCATACCGGTAGCTGCAAACAATAATGGTCCGGAAGCATAACCTCCGACACCAACTGCAACATCCGGTTTAAATTCTTTCACTATCATCCGTGCTTTAAAAACGCTTTGAAGTATTTTGATTGGCAACATCAGATTTTGCAATGACAATTTCCTTTGAATACCACTTATGTTCAATCCAACTATTTTATATCCGGCAGCCGGAACTTTTTCCATTTCCATTCTGCCATTTGCACCGACAAACAAAATCTCTGTTGCCGGATTCATTTTTTTTAATGCATTTGCAATAGCTACTGCAGGAAAAATATGTCCACCTGTACCGCCACCGCTAATGATCACTCTTAAACTAGGCCGCTGCAAGTTCTGCTCCTCCTTCTTTCTTTTCTTTTTCGACCTGACGACTTACGCTTAATACTATTCCTAATGCAATACTTGTAAACCAGATGGATGTTCCGCCCATACTCAGGAATGGCAAAGGCTGTCCGGTTACAGGAAATAAATTCACTGCTACTGCCATATTTATCAATGCCTGAAAGACAAGCATGAAAGTACAACCGGCGGCGAGTAGCGTACCGAAGGCCATGGGACTATGATGAATGAACCGGATGACTCTGAAGAAGAGAAGTAAATAGAGCGAGATCAGAAATGCTGCTCCAAGAAATCCATACTCTTCTATTATGATCGCAAATATGAAATCCGAATATGGATGTGGCAGAAAATTCCGTTGAACACTGTTTCCCGGAAACACACCAATCAATCCACCGCGGGCAATTGCAATCTTTGCCTGATCTGACTGATAATTATCTGCTGCTTCATCACCTGAGAAACGTTCGATGCGTGCTTTCCAGGTTTCAATCCTGCCGGTATGCCCTATCGCCATTGAAATTACGATGAACAACATGAATGCTGCGATCCCGATTCCAACCATTGCAGCAATGTATTTCATGCTGATTCTTCCAATGAACATCAAATAAATCGCTGATGAAAAGACAACAGCGGCAGTTGAGAAATTTGCGGGAAGGATCAATGCACAAACGATCAATACCGGAATTACCACAGGCAGGAATGCTGATTTGAAACTTTTGATTTCGTCCTGCTTCTTTGATAACATCCGGGCTACAAACATGATCAATGCCAGCTTAGCAAAATCAGATGTCTGAAACGTAATATTAGTTCCCGGCAATGTCAGCCAACGACTGGCTTCATTGAGATTTGTTCCTAATAAAAGAGTCAGTCCCAATAAAGGCACTGTGACAAACAAAGCAATGATGGAGATCTTTGAATAATAAGTATAGCGAACCAGATGGGCCGCATACATTAACCCAATACCAAATGCTAAAATGAATAAATGTTTGAACAGATAATATTCCGTATTGCCGCTTTTATACTTGTACGCTAAAGTACCCGTACTACTATATACAGCAAGTAATGAGAAGATCGACAAAATGAATACAATCATCCAGATCGTCCGGTCGCCTTTGAAATATTTATCAAGCCAGGTTGCTTGCATGTTTTTGATTAATTTGGGAGGGTGTTTATTATTTCGTTTTTCATCTTTCGAAAAACGAAAGACGAAAAACCATTAAAGCGACTTGACAGCTTTCTTAAACTGGCGTCCGCGGTCTTCGTAATTCTCGAACAGGTCGAAACTTGCGCAAGCGGGAGAAAGAAGAACAACATCACCTTTTTTACTTAAGCGATAGCTTTCTCTCACTGCAGATTCAGCTGAATCAGTTTCAACGATCTCTTCTACCATTCCTGAAAATGCTTTGAAGATCTTCTTGTTGTCTTTTCCAAGACATACAATTGCTTTTACTTTTTCCTTGATCAACTCTTCGAGCATTTCATAATCATTTCCTTTATCTACTCCACCAAGGATAAGAACTACAGGCTTATTAAAACTTTCCAATGCAAACCATGTTGAATTAACATTTGTTGCTTTTGAATCGTTATAGAATTCGATTCCGTGAATCGTATTTACAAATTCAAGGCGGTGTTCAACATTGCGGAAATCAATCATGCTTTCGCGAATGACTTCCTTACGGATGTGAACAAGTTGTGCAGTTATTCCTGCAGCCATTGTATTGTGTAAATTGTGTTTGCCTTGTAGGGCTAGTTCATGTATCAGCATGGTAAATTGGTTGTTGTTTGTGTTTATGATGAGTTGTTGATCTTCTACGTACGCTCCCTGTTCCACTTTTGATTTCAGTGAAAAAGGATACTTCTTTGATTTTACTTCAACAGAAGGGAGATATTCTGTTGTAATTGCATCATCCGCACAATAAATAAATGCATCGGCTGATGTTTGATTCTGAACTATTCTGAACTTTGCCATGACATAATTTTTCAATTCATAATTATATCTGTCAAGATGATCAGGAGTAATATTTGTAAGAATGGCGATATCACATTTGAAATGATACATGTCATCCAGTTGAAAACTGCTTAACTCAAGCACATAATAATCGAAGTCCTGCTCAGCAACCTGCATAGCGAAACTCTTTCCAACATTTCCTGCTAAACCAACTTTCAATCCTGCTTTTTGCAGAATATGATACACCAGCATTGTTGTAGTGGTCTTACCATTGGTTCCGGTAATGCCGATCATCTTCGCTTTCGAATATCTGCCTGCAAATTCTATCTCACTGACAACAGGAATTCCTGCGTTACGGATCTTCTTCAGTATTTCTACTTTCTCAGGAATCCCGGGACTTTTTACAATTTCATTGGCACTCAGTATTTCTGATTCATCGTGCTTGCCCTCTTCGAAACGAATTTTGTATTTCTCCAATGCTGCACGATACTCAGGTTTGATCTCACCTTTATCAGACACAAAAACATCGAAGCCTTGCTTTTGGGCAAGCACAGCTGTACCGACACCACTTTCGCCGGCACCAAGTACAACTAGTTTCTTTTTTTCTGTCTGAGTATTCAACTGATCAACGAAGTTTTAATGTTACTACTGTAAGAACTGCAAGCATGATCCCTATGATCCAGAATCTTGATACTATTTTTGATTCGTGATATCCTAATTTCTGATAGTGATGATGCAATGGCGACATTTTGAAAATACGTCGACCTTCGCCGTACTTTTTCTTAGTGTATTTAAAATATCCCACTTGCAATACAACCGATACATTCTCTATCAAAAACACTCCGCATAAAATCGGAATGAGCAATTCCTTTCTGATCGCAATTGCAAACGTGGCAATGATCCCACCTAAGGCAAGGCTTCCTGTATCGCCCATGAAAACCTGAGCGGGATATGCATTGTACCAGAGAAATCCTACACATGCTCCAACGAATGCAGCAATGAATACCACCAGCTCACCGGCATGCGGGATGTACATTATGTTCAGATAATTTGCGAAGACAGTGTTACCGGAAACATAAGCAAGTACACCAAGTGTTGCTCCTATAATGGCACTGGTACCTGTAGCTAGTCCGTCGATACCATCTGTAATATTAGCTCCGTTTGAAACAGCAGTGATGATCAGAATTACGATCGGAATAAATACAAGCCATGCATACTTCTCATACCCTTTACCCATCCAGCTGATCAGAAAAGCATAATCAAATTCGTGATTCTTGATGAATGGAATTGTAGTGGTTGTAGACTTAACTGCTTTCGGGGAATACAATGCATTCTCCGAAAGTCGCATGTCTTCAATTACATTCTCATTGCTATGTTCAATAACGATTGATTTGCTTACCAGCTTCTCTTTAACTACAACATTCGGATTCCAGTAAAGAGTTATTCCGATAATAATTCCTAATCCAACCTGACCAAGAATTTTAAATCTTCCAGCCAATCCTTCTTTATCTTTTTTGAAAACTTTTATATAATCATCGATGAAACCAATGATTCCTAACCAGATCGTAGTAACGATCATGATGATGACATACACATTTACAAGGCGGGCGAATAAAAGTGTTGGAATAAGTATTGCCGCAATAATGATCAGACCACCCATTGTAGGTGTTCCTTGCTTTACCTTCTGTCCATCGAGGCCAAGATCACGAACTGTTTCACCAACCTGCTTCTTCAAAAGAATGCCTATGATCTTTTTTCCAAACAACAATGAAATGACCAAAGACATGATCAAAGCTAAAGCTGCACGGAAGGAAATGTATTGAAACACTCCGGCTCCCGGGAACTTTAATTCATCATGTAAATAAGCAAACAGATAGTATAACATGCTATGCCATTATTTGAAATAACTCGAGTAATATTTTCTTATCGTCGAATGGAGTCCGAACTCCTTTCACTTCCTGATATTTTTCATGACCTTTTCCGGCAACTAAAATCACATCACCCGGTTTTGCCAATGATACTGCAGTCTTGATCGCTTCACGGCGATCAGCTATTGAAAGTGTCTTTCTTGCTTCTCCAAGTGGAACACCTTTTTCCATCTGCCGAATGATCTCAGCAGGATCTTCCGAACGCGGATTATCGCTTGTCAGAATCACACGGTCACTTTTTTCGCAAGCGATCTTTGCCATCACCGGACGTTTTGCTGAATCACGATCTCCGCCACAACCAACTATTGTGATGATCTTTCCATGACCATCATTAACGTCATGAATTGTTGAAAGAACATTCTGCAAAGCATCAGGAGTATGTGCGTAATCCACTACACCAATTATCTGTGAAGGAGAAGTCACAAAATCAAATCTACCTTCAACCGGCTCCAGCGTACTTAATGCTGTCAAGACTTCCAGCTTATCTTCTTCGAGTAATGTTGCTGTTGCAAATGCTGCTGTCAGATTGTAAGCATTGAAACTTCCAACCAAACGGCAAAGCACTTCCTGTCCATTAAGATTCAGAAGTAATCCTGAAAAATGATTCTCGATCAACTTGCAACGATAATCAGCTATAGATTTTAATCCGTATGTGTATTTTTTTGCCTTCGTATTCTGAAGCATGATCGCTCCGTTTTTATCATCCAGATTTGTCAAAGCAAACGCTTCTGCAGGGAGATGATCGAAAAATTCTTTTTTCGCTTTCAGATAATTCTCGAATGTCTTATGGTAATCAAGATGGTCATGCGTCAGATTAGTAAAAACTCCGCCTGCAAAGACAAGTCCTGCTATTCGTTTCTGAACTACTGAATGCGAACTCACTTCCATGAATGCATGCGAACAACCGGCATCTACCATTGCCGATAACATTCCGTTTAACTGAATTGGATCCGGAGTTGTATGCGTTGCAGGTATTACCTGATCGTTGATCTGATTTTTTACAGTCGACAACAAGCCGGCTGAATAACCGAGTTTTCGAAACAACTGATACAACAATGTTGCAGTCGTTGTCTTACCATTTGTTCCGGTTACACCTATGAGTTTTAAATTCTCAGATGGATTTCCGAAATAATTTGAAGCAATGATGGCAAGTGCAAGTGCACTGTCGTTTACACGAACATAAGTAATACCATTGATCAGTTCTTCAGGAAATTGCTCACAAACTATTGCAACTACACCTCTTTCAATAACAGAAGAAATATAATTGTGACCGTCTGATTGCAATCCTCTGACAGCAACGAACAATCCGCCTTCTCTTGCAGAACGTGAATCAAAACAGACGTCGATAACATTGAGGTCAGTACTACCTGACACTTCTTCAATTCCGGTCTTGTAAAGAATATCTTTTAGTAACCTCATATATCCAGATCAAGTATGATCAACTGTCCTTTTATTATTCTGGTTCCGGAGTTGATCGACTGTCGAACAACATTACCTCTTCCATTAACTTTCACTCTATAGCCTGCATTTTCAAGAAGGTAAACTGCATCTTTCAATCCCATTCCATAAACGTTCGGAGTAATTCCTGCAACATTTTTCCTTTCGCTCATTACGATTCGATCGGATTGAATAACAGGTGCAACTAAATTTGCATCCATATCTTTAGTCGATGATGGAATATTTAAATGCGCAAAAACTTTTTTCAGATCCTTTTGCTGACCTGCTTTTGCAAGAGGTAAAGGAGAAACAGTTGTATCTCTGTGAACAGGTTTATCATCATGAAGATCGACATGATTACTGTACACTTTGTCTGCAATGTCTTTGAATATCGGAGCAGAAACGGCACCACCGAAATAAACGTCTCTTGAAGGTGCATATACTACAACCATACACGAATATTTCGGAGCATCAGCCGGAAAATATCCAACGAATGATGCCTGATATGATGGATGAGTTTTATCGTAACCGAATTTATTGACAGAGATCTGTGCAGTACCTGTTTTACCTGCGATTCTATAAGGAGACTTATTTAATTCTTTAGCAGACCCTCTTTCAACAACACCTTCCATTAATTTTCTTGCTTTCGCAAGAGCAGCAGGAGAGGCTATTGAATCACGGATTATCTCTGTACCGAATTTTTTTATTGTCCGGCCATGACTCTGGATCTCTTTTACAAAATGCGGACGAACCATGCGGCCATTATTTGCAATTGCATTATAGAAGGCCAGGATCTGAAGCGGAGTTAATTTCGTTTCGTAACCTATCGACATCCAAGGCAAAGAAACACCTGACCAGTCTTCAGCAGTAATATTTTTGATCCGTGGAGTACCTTCACCTTCTATTTCAAGTCCAAGTGGAGTTCCTAATCCGAACGACTTAATTTTATCTATGAAAGCCTGCGGATTTTTAGAATAACGTGCTACGATCGCAGATGAAATACCAACATTTGAAGATGTTTCAAAAGCCTGTTGAATTGAAAGCTTAGGAAAGTGTGGCGGGTGCGCATCTTCCATTGTTAATTGTCCATACTTGCGTTCACCGTTGCCGACAAAAATTGAATCTTCCGGATCAATCAAACCATCGTCAAGAGCTGCAAGCATTGAAGCCATTTTAAAGGTTGAGCCCGGTTCAGTAGCTTCCGCTATTACATAATTAAAATCTTCTACATAATTTCCTTCTGCATTTCTTTTCAGATTTGCAATCGCTTTGATCTCTCCTGTTGCAACTTCCATCAACACTGCACAGCCATGATCAGCATTATGCATCATCAAATGTTCTTCGAGTGAATTTTCGGCAACATCCTGAATATTGATATCAATTGTTGTAACGATATCATGACCATCTTTCGATTCAATTTCTTCTTTATCATTTAATGGCTTCCACATTCCGCCACTGATACGTTGTTCAAGACGGCGTCCGCCGACACCTTTCAATTCATTATTGTAAGCAGATTCAATTCCGACCGGTTTAAAATCACGCATTGTTCCGATCGTACGGGAAGCAAGCATTTTGAAAGGCATTTCACGGATCTCTTTCTGAAGAACCATTAATCCGCCTTTATATCTTCCCATTCTGAAAAGGGGAAATGTTTTTAAAGTCTGCAATTCAGCGTAACGTACATTTCTTCTTACAAGGAAAAATCTTTCTTTGGAAGTTCTGGCTTCACGAAGAGAAGATTTGAAATCCGCTGCTGTACGGTCAGGAAATAGTAATGAAAGGCTGATCGCCAGCGAGTCAATATTTCTGTTAAAATTTTCTTCCGTCAATCCATCTGCCAGAAGATCCATACGGATATCATATATAGGAATAGATGTGCTTAACAATCGCCCATCACTTGAGAATATGTTTCCTCTGCTTGCTTCTACTTGCTTATATCGTGTTGAAAAACTGTCTGCCTGTGCAGTCCAGTAATCACCTTGCACAAACTGGATACGGAAGATCTGGACAAGAATGACCACACCCATCAAACACATCATGATAAATGATATGTTGATTCTCCACATTATGTCCTTTTTTACTTCCATGTTCGTGCGGGGTACTCTTATTATTTTTTTTCTTTTTTCGGTGCAAAAATTTTCTGCGTTGGCTGAGTATTCTCTTTTAATTCTGATGCTGAAAGTTCACGTGCTAATTCAGATTGTTTGCTCTCTGCCATTAATTGCGACATAGTAGAAATGTATTCAGCACGGCGTTCTTTCAATTCATTCTTTGTTTTCTCAATATCTCTGATCACTCGTTCCGCGTAATAACTATTTCCTATGTAACAGATGATCAAAAAAGTGACAAACAATACAAATGGCATTGCTTTGGCAATTTCATTGCGCTGAAAGATTCCGAAGACATCCATGAACCGGGTAAGGATCATGGGAGGTTTAACTTTCTTCTTTGGTTTTCTTTCAACCCTGGGAGCTTCCTCTTCTACTTCTTCAGCTTCTTCAACTACAGGAGCAGGTTTTCTTTTATTCTCAGCCATCAGTTAATTCTTTTCAGCTATTCTTAATTTTGCGCTACGTGAACGCGGATTCCTTTTCACTTCTTCTTCTGTCGCTTCAATGGGTTTCCGGTTTACTGCTTTTAAAGGACTATTGGTCTGGTTTCCGAAGACATCCTTCTCAACTTCTCCTTCAAATATTCCTTTTGAAATAATGTTTTTCACTAAGCGGTCTTCCAGAGAATGATACGAGAGCACTACCAATCTGCCTTGTGGTGCCAGTACATTTGTTGTCTGCACCAGCATTTCTTTCAACGATTCAAGTTCTTCGTTCACTTCAATCCGTAATGCCTGAAACACTTTAGCGTAATACTGACTTTCTGCTTTTTTGTCGACACATGACATGATCGCTGTTTTAAACTGATCGATATGTGTCAACTTTTCTGTTTTCCTTACGTCAACTATTTTCCTTGCAAGCGTTTTAGAATTATGAACTTCTCCAAATTGCGAGAAGATCTTCAGCAGTTTTTCTTCAGAATAAGTATTCAGAATATCAGCTGCAGTGATTTTCGATTCACGATTCATTCTCATATCAAGTTCCGCTTCGTAGCGAATAGAAAATCCGCGGTCTGCAGCATCGATCTGATAAGAAGAAATGCCCAGGTCAGCTAAAATTCCATCGACTGGAATAGCATCGTAATAGCGAAGAAAATTTTTAATGAATCTGTAATTCTGTCTGACAAGAACAAAACGAGGATCCTTGATAGAATTTCGTTCTGCATCTTCATCCTGATCAAAAGCGATCAGCCGACCTTTTTCACCCAATCGTTTTAAAATTTCCTTCGAATGTCCGCCGCCACCAAAAGTGACATCGACATAAACCCCATCAGGTTTAATTTGTAAGGCTTCAATACATTCATTCAACAGAGCCGGCTCATGATATGTCGTCATCTTCTTCCTCCTTCTTCTTCTTTCCCATCACCTCTTCCGCCAATTGTGAGAAGTTTTCTGAATCATCCTTCATCATCCGAGCATACTCCGCTTCTGACCATATTTCAATCCGGTTCCCATAAGCAAAGAGCACAATATCTTTTTCGATTCCTGCATAATCCATTAATGTTTTTGGAAGCAGTAATCGGTTAGTTGTATCCAGTTCCATCGAAGTTGCGCCGTTATTGAATTTGCGCAAGAACTCACGGTTCTTGCGAACGAACATGTTCAGTGCATTTACTTCATCACTGATCTTGTCCCATTCCTTACGTGTGTACATCACCAGATGCTTTTCCATTCCGCGGTTAGCAACAAAAAGCTTCTGCTCTTTCGCCGGAATTTGCTTTTTCAAGCCTCCCGGCAAAAGGAAGCGTCCTTTTGCATCCACTGTACAATGAAATTCACCGATGAATCCCGCCATTCGAAGATTTTTTCTTTGCGCTAATGTAATTCAAATTTTACCACTTCCTACCACTTTTTACCACTTTGTTGAAAACTTTCTGAACCTAGCCATGGGCGCGGGTTTCAGAATATGGCCTGCGCACATTCCGAGGAAAATTTCTTCAACAATCGGCCGTTTTCGGACCCTTCAAGATGTCAGATTGAGGCCGGTGGGAAAATAAAATCAACAATTTCTATTGTATAAAGCATAGGAATGAGCCTCTGTGTACTACTCATTTTTTCTCTACATTTGGAAAAAAGATTTTATGCAATACGAAATCAAACAGGAGAATGACTTTCATTACATTGAAGAAGGAAGCGGACCCACTCTGCTACTTCTGCATGGATTGTTCGGCGCACTGAGTAACTGGTCGGATGTTGTAAATCATTTCTCGAAACGTTATCGTATCGTAATTCCTCTTATGCCGATCTATACGCTGCCACTTCTGAATACGAATGTGAAAGCGCTGGCTGAGTTTATCCACAACTTCATAAATTTCAAGCAATACAAAGACATCATCCTAATCGGCAACTCACTGGGCGGACACGTTACACTGGTTTATGTAAAAAATCATCCGCAAAATATCCGTGGAATGGTACTTACAGGAAGTAGTGGTCTTTATGAAAACGCCATGGGCGGATCTTTTCCAAGAAGAGAAGACTATAATTTCATCAAGCAAAAAGTTGAGTACACTTTTTTCGATCCCGCTTCAGCTTCAAAAGAACTGGTTGATGAAGTATATGGAATTGTAAACGATAAAGGCAAACTGATCAGAATTCTTTCTCTTGCTAAATCTGCCATTCGCCATAACATGAGCGACGATCTTCAGTTCATGAAACAACCTACTTGTCTGATATGGGGAAAGAATGATACCATCACTCCACCTGATGTTGCCGAAGAATTTCATCGCCTTCTTCCAAAAAACGAATTACACTGGATCGACAAATGCGGACATGCTCCGATGATGGAGCAACCGGTTGAGTTTAATACTGTGTTGGATGGATGGCTGGCACGGACTTTTCCGGATGGGAAGTAATAATTTTAACACAGAGAAAAAGGAGAAAAAAAGGGAGAAAAAGGAG
>ERZ795044.4251-NODE-4251-length-11802-cov-6.576147_pt1 | contig 11802 bp, 9 predicted proteins | sample MGYA00375128_ERZ795044 | MGnify/ENA primary metagenome ERZ795044 (study PRJEB30173, sample SAMN05720213) | anaerobic digester metagenome | isolation source: active sludge of municipal wastewater-treating anaerobic digesters | place: USA | collected 2014-12-22 ... | reverse complement strand
TTGAGCTTTTCGAAAGCCTCGCTGCCCATCTGGTTCATTTGCGTATCCGAGACCAGAAGCAATTGTCGCCGCGCCTGCAAACCGGTGGAAAAACCAAGCGCGGATATAACGGCGGCAGCAAGAAAGATATGTCGTTTCATCGAAATGTCCGGAAGAATAATTTAAAACATGGACTGGAATATAAGCGCGCGAAGCTGAATCTCAGCTCATCGTTTTTTCCAGTGACAAAGCCAGCATAGCGAGCAGATTATTGGTGGCGTGGGCCAGGACTGCCGGCCAGAGTTTTCCGGTTTTCCGGTATACCCAAGCAAACGTCGCTCCCATGAAACCATACATCGCGAGCATAAGTATCCATTTTGGAAGTCCCTGTGTCGGCGATGGTTCGTGCATCAATGCGAACAACACACTGCTGATCACATAGCCTAGAAAGGCATGGTTCGCGCTCTTGAGGCGGGCAAATATTTGCTTACGAAAAAAAAGTTCCTCGAAAAGCGGAGCGATCAATACGGCATACAGTCCAACAATCAAGGGCCATCGGCGATTAAGGTACTCCAGCAATATCTGGTTGCCGGGTTTGATTTGGATACCGCCCGCATCCAGCAGGGAAGACATTGAGAGCATGAATAAAAAAAGCGCGAAGCCAGTCATCACGGCAAGTGCCATGTTCTTCCGGGTTTCATATTGTGCGACAGGCAAAACCAGCGAACGACCTCGCCACGCCCAGAGAGCGAGAATCGCCATGTACAAGGCTGAGATGCCCATCAGTAAATTGGCGAGCTGTCCCTGATTTTCCGTCGCGTTGCCGCTTATTAGCATGCCGATGGTGATAAGCATCATCGCAATAAAAAAGAAAACACCAACAAGAACGACATCCAAAACAACCGCGCCCAGCACTTGATAAAGGCCGGGCGCTGTTTTTTTCATTTCGCTTTTTTCCGCGTAATCGCTATTGCTCAAGCTGATTGCCTAGATATCCAGATTGCCGACTCGCAATGCATTGTCTTCGATGAAAATTCTGCGCGGTTCGACAACATCGCCCATCAAGGTGGAGAAAATCTGATCGGCTGCCACGGCGTCTTCGATGCGGACTTTCAACAAGCGTCGTGTTTCGGGATTCACCGTGGTATCCCACAGTTGTTCCGGATTCATTTCACCCAAGCCTTTGAAGCGCTGGATGGTACGGCCGCGTTTTGCTTCTTCCAGCAACCATTCCTGTGCTTGTTTGAAAGTGCTGACAGCCTGTGATTTTCCGCCTCTCTGTACCATCGCGCCCTCTTGCAGAAGACCGTTCAATTGTTGTGCAACTTCGGTCAGCGTACGCAGTTCACCATGCACCAGTTGCTGCACTGCCAGTGTTTGCGAATGGGTCAAGCCATGGTGGCGTTTCTCGATAATCAATGCTCCGCCCAGGCCTTCGTCCTGCGCTACTTGAATGCCGATTGAAAATTGCGGGCGGCCCAAACCGACATTGTTGAGTCTGGTTTCAAGGGTTTTGCACCAGGGTTTCAGGGTTTCCGCGTCCTTGAAATCTTCGACTTTCAGCGCCGGCATTTCGAGCAGATTTTCCAGTACGGTTGCATCAACTCGGTAGGCGTGGCGTTGAATGACTTCGTTGGCGGCAACCACTTCAAGCAATAATTTTTCCAGCGCCAAACCACTGATCGCCGGTGCCGATTCCGATGGACGCAACTCTGCGCCTTCGACGGCATGATTCACCAGGTACGCGTTCAGTGCCGCATCGTCCTTGATGTATTGCTCGTTCTTGCCTTGCTTGATTTTGTAGAGCGGCGGCAGACCGATGTAAATGTGTCCGCGTTCAAGCAGCTCGGGCATTTGCCGATAGAAAAAGGTCAGCAACAAGGTACGGATATGCGAACCATCGACGTCGGCGTCGGTCATCAAGATGATGCGGTGATAACGCAATTTGTCGGGATTGTATTCGTCCTTGCCAATACCGCAACCCAGTGCGGTGATCAGTGTGCCTACTTCGGCCGACCCGAGCATGCGATCGAAACGCGCGCGTTCGACATTCAGAATCTTGCCCTTCAAGGGCAAAATGGCCTGGGTTTTGCGATTACGGCCTTGTTTGGCCGAACCTCCGGCGGAGTCACCTTCGACGATGAACAGTTCGGACAAGGCAGGATCCTTTTCCTGGCAGTCGGCCAGCTTGCCCGGCAGACCGGCGATATCCAACGCGCCTTTGCGGCGGGTTAAATCTCGAGCCTTGCGGGCTGCTTCGCGGGCACGTGCCGCATCGACAATCTTGCCAGCGATAGCACGAGCTTCATTCGGACGCTCTTGCAGGAATTCTTCCAGTTTCTGGCCAATCACCGCTTCCACAGCGGGCCTGACTTCTGAAGAGACCAGCTTTTCTTTCGTTTGTGAACTGAAACTCGGGTCCGGTACCTTGACCGACAACACCGCGATCATGCCTTCGCGCATATCGTCGCCTGACATCGCGACTTTGGCCTGTTTGGCAATGCCGCTTTGTTCGATGTAATTGCCCAAAGTGCGCGTCAACGCGGCACGGAAACCGATCAAATGGGTGCCGCCATCTTTCTGCGGAATATTATTGGTGAAGCAAAACATGGTTTCCTGGTAGGCATCGGTCCACTGCAATGCAATGTCGACCACGATGCCGTCTTTTTCACCCGAAGCGGAGATAACTGTTTGATGTAACGGGGTTTTTACGGAAGCCAGATGTTCCACGAAGCTCTTGATGCCACCCTCGTACTCAAACAAATCACGCTTGCCTTCGCCGCGTTCATCGATCAATTCGATCTTGACGCCGGAGTTCAGGAAGCTCAGTTCGCGCAGGCGTTTGGCCAAGATGTCGTAGTGAAACTCGACGTCGGTGAAGATATCGGCATTTGGCAGAAAACGCAGTTCGGTACCACGCTTGGTCGACGGCCCTACTTGTTTCAGAGGATAGAGCGGCTCGCCTTCGGCATATTCCTGCTGGTGGTGAAAACCATCGCGCCAGATATTCAACCAAAGCGATTTCGACAAGGCATTGACCACGGACACGCCTACGCCGTGCAGACCGCCGGAAACCTTATAGCTGTTGTCATCAAACTTACCGCCGGCATGCAGCACGGTCATGATGACTTCGGCGGCTGATACGTTCTCTTCCTTGTGAATATCGGTCGGGATGCCGCGGCCGTTATCGGATACTGAGCAGGAACCGTCAGCATGTAATGTCACAACAAGCCTGTCGCAATGCCCAGCCAAGGCCTCGTCGATACCGTTGTCGACGACTTCGAAAACCATGTGGTGCAAACCGGTGCCGTCATGAACGTCGCCGATATACATGCCCGGCCGTTTACGAACAGCTTCAAGGCCTCGTAGCACGGTGATCTTGCTGGAATCGTAAGTATTGTTTGGTACCGGCGCGTTTTCTGGAGCTTGTGGATCTGTCATTTTGATAGGGTTTCCATGGTGTCTAGCAGCCAGCGCCATAGGGCGTCCGGGCTTCGTATCAAGCGTTCGATTATACCTCGGATTGGCCTCAGGCTGCTCTTATGAGCCTAGTCGAAAGACTGTAGAACCTGGCCGTGTTTCACGTGAAACCTGGTTTGGGCTTTGATTTCATTTCCGAGTATTAACGGGCTTTCTGTGGCCGTAAGTATTACTTGCGCATTCGATGCTGCAAGGTGGGACAACACTTGCTCCTGATGCTGAAGATCCAATTCGGAGGCCAGATCGTCCATGCAAACCACCGGCCATTCGTTTTTCCGGTGCGCATAGTTTTCCGCCTGTGCCATGACGCACGCCAAGGCTGTCAGCTTTTCCTGCCCTCTGGACAGCATCTCCTTGTTCGGCAGCATTTCATACTCGACCCGCCAATCAGCACGATGTGGCCCGACACTGGTATTTCCTGTTTGCAGATCGCGCTGCCGGCTCAGGATAAGGGCATCAAGCAGGGAAACATCTGCCCGCTTCCAGCCCGGAATGAATACCAGATGCGCCTGCCCCAATTCGGGCAAATATTGATTTACTGTCTGGTTTAACTCGACGTCCAACTCTTCGAGGTATTGCGATCGGTAGCGGTTGATGACTTCCCCGCTGAGTGCCATTTCTTTTTCCCAAGGATTCAGCAAGCCCGCATTCGCCTGAGATTTCAATAAGCTGTTCCGTTGTTTCAAGGCGCGCGCGTAACGACGCCATTGCTGGATAAACTCCGGTTCCACGTGAAACAAACCCCAATCGAGATAGCGGCGGCGATGTTCTGCTCCCCCGCCGATCAACTCATGGCTTCCCGGTTCGAACGTAACCACAGGAATTTCAGAACACAGCTCGGTCAGGCTATTCGTCTCCTGCCCATTAAGTTTTGCCTGCCAGCTACTTCCGGTGTGAAGCAGTCCCGCCTGCCGCTCACCAGGCCGATGTTCGCGCCAACGGATAAACACCTCGCACTGCGATACTCCACTGCGGATCAAGCCATCCCTGACTCGTCCTCGAAATGATCGACCATAGCCCATCAAATGAATGGCTTCGATAAGGGATGTTTTGCCCGCACCATTACCTCCGGTAATGAGATTGATCCCGGGCTCGAAATGGAGCTCTGCCTGCGCAATACAACGCAGGTCTTTGATACGCAGTTCGATTAGTTGCATGGCTCTCGTAACAAAAAGCCCGGATTTACCGGGCTTTTTAAGGCTTGGCGGAAATACATGATCACAAACGCAGTGGCATGACCACATGACGACTACGGTCATGGCTGGCTTCGCGGACCAATGCCGAAGAATTGCCATCTCGCAGGTTCAGGATAACCTGATCTTCTCGCAACGCAGACAATGCATCCAGCAGATAGGTGACATTGAAACCGATCGACAGATTATCAATACGAGTTTCAGCTTCCAGTTCTTCCTGGGCTTCTTCGCTTTCCGGGTTATTGGCGATGATGCGCAGTTGGCCAGGAGAAATTTCCAGCTTTACACCTCGATACTTTTCATTCGACAGGATGGCAGCACGTTGCAATGCGGCGCGCAAAGCTTCGCGATCTACCTTCACCTCCTTGTCTGCACCTATCGGAATAACCGCTTCGTAATCAGGGAAACGACCATCTATAAGTTTGGAGGTAAATGTGACATCGGTGCGGCGCATACGCAAATGATTGCGGCCTACTTCCAATTCAACTTCGCGGTCACCGCCTTCCAGCAGGCGTTGCAACTCCAACACACCTTTTCGGGGAACAATAATTTGTTTTCGTGTTTGAGCGCCTTCCGGCAATTCAGCTTCGCATAGAGCGAGTCTGTGGCCATCCGTTGCTACGCAGCGCAGACTGTTCTCACGCAAATCCAGCAACAAGCCGTTCAAGTAATAACGGACATCCTGCTGCGCCATCGCAAAAGCGGTTCGTTCGATGAGTTCTTTCAAAGCCGATTCCGACACACGGATTCGCTCAACCAAATCCAGATCTTCTACTGCGGGAAAATCACGGCTTGGCAAGGTTGCCAGACTGAAACGACTACGGCCCGCCTGTACAGTCACCTTGTCGCCCGATTGGGTCAGCGTCACTTTACTGCCGTCTGGCAATGCTCGAACAATCTCGAATAATTTACGCGCGGGGATTGTGGTTTCTCCGCTTTCTGCATCATCCACTTCAGAACGGGCAATCATCTCCACTTCAAGATCGGTACCCGTCATTGAAAGTTTGTTGCCTTCGACAGAAACCAATAAATTCGCCAGCACTGGCAGCGTTTGTCTACGTTCGACCACGTTGACGACTTGCTGTAAGGGTTTTAAAAGAACTTCGCGAGAAAGACTAAAACGCATGCCGTATGCCCCATTAACCTAGTGGATATATATAAAGAGTGGTGGTGGTAGAGTCGCTAAAAACCTTGGATAAGCTTTCAAGTATTTGTTTATTATGTGTTTTTTATACCGCCACGGGTGTGGGTGAAGACACCTGAAGCTTGGGATAGCCTGTGGATAAATACCCCTTCCAAAAACTATCCCCAGTTTATTCACAAATTATCCCGCTGGTAAGTCTTATTCGCTTAATTTGCGGATTAATTTGTCCCAATCTTCTTTCATTTTGCCGTCGGTGTTCAATAATTCCCGGATCACCCGACAGGCGTGCAAAACAGTTGTGTGATCCCTGCCGGCAAAGGCGTCGCCAATTTCCGGCAGGCTGTGTTCGGTTAATTCTTTTGCCAGGCACATCGCCAATTGTCTTGGTCTGGCAAGACTGCGCGTGCGTTTCTGTGAAAGCAAATCCGCCATCCTCAATTGATAGTACTCGGCCACCGTTTTCTGGATGTTGGTAATCGAAACTGCCTGTGATTGTGCGCGCAGCAGATCGCGCAGCGTTTCCTGTGCGAATTCCATCGTGATCGTCTTGCCGAACAAATTTGCCCTAGCGGCCAGAGTATTCAATGCGCCTTCCAGATCGCGCACGTTTGAACGCATGCGTTTGGCAATTTGAAAAGCAACATCGTCCGGCAAAGGCACTCCGCGTTCGGCCGCTTTTGCCATCAGGATAGCCGCGCGGGTCTCAAAGTCCGGTGGTTCGATTGCGACCGACAAACCCCAGCCCAGCCTGGATTTGAGTCGTGGCTCGAGATTGTCGACTTCACGTGGAAAGCGGTCACAGGTAAGAATGATTTGTTGTTTGCCATCGAACAAGGCGTTAAATGTGTGGAAGAACTCTTCCTGTGTCGTATTTTTACCGGCAAAGAATTGGATGTCGTCAATAAGTAGGGCGTCCACCTGCTGGAATTGCCGCTTGAATTGGTCCATGGTTTTTTCTTGCAGGCTTTTCATCATCGCGCTGAAAAATTGTTCCGAACGCAAATACAGAACTTTCATCGCCGGATTGTTGGCACGCATCAGGTTGCCAGCCGCGATCATCAAATGGGTTTTACCGAGGCCGGTTCCGCCATACAGGAGCAGCGGGTTGTAATCTTTGCCCGGGTTTTGTGCGACCTGCATCGCGGCGGCGCGACCAAGCTTGTTGCTGCTGCCTTCGACGAAATTGTCGAAGTTGTAGCGTGGGTCTAAATTGGTCTGGAAGCTAAGGCCTGCATCTCTGGAAACCGGAGCTTTGTCCTTATTCGTTGCAGCCGCAGGTTTCGCGCTCGAGCCTAGTTCCAGTACGACCTGGGCCTGACCTTGGCTGAAATGCGTCAGTAATTCCCGGATTCGGGGCAGATAATGTTCACGCACCTGTTCAAGCACGAAGGCATTGGGCGCAAACAAGGTCAGCTGGTTTGCTTCGACCCGGGTTTGCAGCGGCCGTAGCCAGGTGTGGATATCTTCGGCAGGAAGCTCGGTTTCGAGACGTTCAAGACAGCGGGGCCAAGCAGTTAGCATAGACAATACGGATTCCGGCAGCGAAGCGCTGCTGTGGATAAGTCTGGGTCGCCCAGTCTAGCGGCTCCCCGTGCTTTCGCCAAGCACATCCGGCTTGACGTCACCGGGTGAAATTGTCTATACTTTCAAGTCTTTCCCGCATAATCTTCAAGCGAGTTGCGTCATGGCCACCAAACGTACTTATCAACCCAGCAATCTGAAGCGTAAACGTGACCACGGTTTCCGCGCCCGCATGGCAACTGTCGGTGGTCGCAAGATCCTCGCACGTCGCCGCGCCAAAGGCCGCGCGCGTCTTTGCGTCTAAGTAAATAATGCAGTCTGGGACGTGAATACCACGGCCCACCAACGCTTCCCTCGCAGTGCGCGTATACGCACCTCGGCCGAATATCAGGTCGTGTTCAGCGAGGGAAGTCGCGTTTCTGGCGTTTACTTTCGCCTGCATCTGGCTCAGGGCGAAGCTTTTCCGAAACCGCGTCTCGGCATTGCCGTATCGAAGCGTGTCGACAAAAGCGCCGTGGCCAGAAATCGCATCAAGCGTGTTTGCCGGGATTACTTTCGCCGACACCAGCATGACTATCGGGCAGCCGAGTATGTGTTGATCGCTAAACCCGAAGCGGCAAAAACAGTCGCAGTCAATTGGCGAACCGATCTTGAAAAACTCTTTTTGCGTGCCCAATCATTGCTGAGTAACGCAGCGATAGGCACAATGCACGGCTCGCCCAGCAATGGCGCAGCAATTCCCCGCGACCCCTAACAGGCAGATCCTGCCCAGGTTTTTTTGAGCTCATGAATCAGACTCGTACGTTTTTATTGTTTGCGTGGCTATTGGTCGCGTTCTTGCTTTTTATGGAATGGTCGAAAACAGGCAGCGAAACGACTCCAGTCGTAAAGGAAGCAATTAGCAGCCCGCCGTCCGCAACGCAAAATCAAGCAAGTGATTTGCCAGCCGCGCCAAGCGTGGCAGGATCAAGCGCAAATTTACCTGCCATTGCCAATAGTGATGGCGTATTTGCCAAAACAGTACAGACGATTTCAATTCAGACTGATCTGTTGAAATTGCAGATCGATCCTCGCGGCGTGAGCTTGGTCTCCACGGAATTGCTGAAATATCCGGTCGAGAAAAAAGCCGGTAGTCCCAATGTCGTATTGCAGGACACAAAAGAGGTCGATTTTTTCGTCGCTCAATCGGGATTGATTGCGGCGGCCGGAACGAAAAAAGCAGCGCCAACGCACGAGTCCCTGTTCAGTGTTGAAAACGGCCAGACAGCATTCCGTCTTGCAGATGGACAAAATACGCTTGAGGTTCCGTTTGTTTGGCAAGACGCCGCACAGGGGATTAAAGTCCGCAAGATCCTGATATTGACGCGCGGCAGTTATGCCGTAAAAGTGAAACAGGAAATAAGCAACGCCAGCGCGTCGATCTGGCAAGGAGCGGCCTACGAACAATTCATTCGTGCGCAACCGCCAGCACCGCCAAAGCACAGCATGTTCACCAATCCGGAAAGCTTCAGCCTGGTCGGAGCAGCGTGGTACACCGAACAGGATAAATTCAGCAAGAAAAAATTTGCCGACTTTGCTGCTGACGACAAGCCAATACAAGAAGCAAACAATAGCTGGATCAGCATGGTGCAGCATCATTTTGTCAGCGCCTGGATACCAAGCGCAAACCAAAAGCAGCTGATTACGACTGCCACTTTGCAAGACGCGGGCAAGACCCGTTATTTGATTCGTAGCCAAGGCCCGCTTCTGCAAATCGAGCCAGGCAAAATGCGGACCCTCGACGCGACCCTGTGGGTGGGTCCGAAGCTGCAAGAAGACCTGGAAAAAATCGATCCAAGTTTGAAAAAGACACTCGATTACGGTTACGTCACCGTAATCTCGGAGCCCTTGTTCTGGTTGCTTTCATTACTGCATTCCTGGATCGGCAACTGGGGCTGGGCAATTATCGCGATTGTCGTGTTGTTGAAATTGGCGCTGTATAAATTATCGGCTGCGCAATACAAGAGCATGGCGAAAATGCGGGCGATCCAGCCGCGTCTTGAAGCCTTGAAAGAGCGCTACGGCGATGATCGCCAGGCGTATTCAACGGCGATGATGGATTTGTACAAGAAGGAAAAAATCAATCCGGCCGGCGGTTGCTTGCCGATGTTGATTCCCTTGCCGATTTTCTTTGCCCTGTATTGGGTATTGCTGGAAAGCGTCGAACTACGCCAGGCGCCATGGATGGGTTGGATTCAAAACCTGACCGCTCCGGATCCGTATTTCATTCTTCCGGCAATGAATCTGATCGTAATGTTCGTGACACAGCGACTTACCCCGATGCCCGGCATGGATCCGATGCAGAAAAAAGTAATGCAGTTCATGCCGCTGATGTTCGGTGTGCTGATGGCCTTCTTCCCGGCAGGCCTGGTTCTGTACTGGGTGACGAATGGTTTGCTGGGTATCATCCAGCAACAAGTGATCAACAAGCGCCACGGTGACAAGCCCGCAACCCCGCTTATCGCAAAATAAGTTGCGCCAGCGAGAAATGGTTTGATCAAGATAAAGGCCCGCAAACGCGGGCCTTTGTTTATCATGGGCACATGGACATACATGCAGAAACAATCGTTGCGATCGCCACCGCGAAGGCCCCGGCTGGCATCGGCATACTCCGCTTGAGCGGGCCACGTTCGCAGGCAATCGCCGAAACAATCACCGGCAAAAGAATAATTCCCCGCGTCGTCGTGTATGCCCGCTTTCTTGATGAAGAAAAGGAAGTGATTGATGATGGCGTAGCGATTTTTTTTGCCGGACCACATTCCTATACCGGCGAAGATGTGGTGGAACTGCAGGCGCACGGCAACCCGTATTTGTTGATGCAATTGCAAAAGCGTTGCATGGCACTCGGAGCAAGACAGGCGAGGCCGGGTGAATTTACCGAGCGCGCCTTCCTGAACGAAAAACTTGACCTGGCGCAGGCCGAAGCGGTCGCCGATTTGATCTCTGCCGGAAGTGAAGCGGCCGCGCGCGCGGCGCGTAGATCGCTCGATGGCGAGTTCTCAAAACGCGTGCACGAAGTGGAGCAGGGATTGGTGCAATTGCGGGTTTATATCGAAGCAGCACTGGATTTTCCCGAAGAAGAAATCGATTTTCTGGCCGCGCCGGAATTGCAGTCCAGACTGCAGCGGGTCAGACACGATATGGCGGTGTTGCTGGAAGAAGCCGAACGCGGGAAACGTTTGCTGGATGGCGTACATGTGGTGATAGCGGGTGCACCGAATGTCGGCAAATCTTCATTGTTGAACCGACTGGCCGGCGAAGAGCGTGCGATCGTGACTGATATCGCCGGCACTACGCGCGATGTCTTGCGCGAGTCCATCACTCTGGATGGGGTGGTGATTACGCTGGTCGACACTGCGGGCTTGCGCGAAACCGACGATGTGGTCGAACGGGAAGGCATTAAACGGGCGCATCGGGAACTGGCCGAGGCGGATTTGGCGCTAGCAGTGATCGATGATCGAAGTGCCGACGAGTCCATTCGGGATTTGCGCGAAAGTCTGGCAGGCGTGCCGCAAATCCTGTGGCTCCACAATAAATGTGATCTCAGTGCCAGGCCGGTCGCCCAGGAATTACGGGAAGATGGCTGGCATCTATGGCTCTCTGCCCGCTTGGGGCTGGGCTTTGCCGAGCTGGCGGAAAAATTGCGTGAAGTCGCCGGTTTGAAGGAACTGGACGCCGGAAGCTTCAGTGCCCGGGCGCGGCATGTCGAGGCCTTGATCCGGGCGAGTGCTGCGCTGGGTTTGGCGGAAGAACAGCTGGGCTACAAGCAAGGCGAGTTGGCCGCCCAGGAGCTGCGAGACAGCCACCATGCGCTTGGGGAGATCACCGGCCATATGGACGCCGACGCACTATTGGGTAAAATTTTTACCAGTTTTTGCATCGGCAAATAAGCCCAACGTGTTATACCGTGATGCACGATACGGAAAAAACTTGACAAATAGGCCAAACTTTAATGTGCTGAGCATGTGAAGAATCCGCTATCCTTAAACCTAGCCCTGACCAAGTGACCACTATGAGCCCATCCATAAACGCCAAGAAACATCTTTTACCCTGTGCCCTGCTGATTGCCCTCGGTTTGGGTTTGACTGCATGCAATAAGGAAGAGGCTCCCGCCACGGAAGCAGCAACGGATACCGCCGCCCAGACGGATGCGCAAATTGCCAAGGCCGCTCAGGCCGCCCAAGCCGCAGAAGCGGCATTGGCCGCCTTGCCGGTGGAAGAATTGCGCAAGCGCGCATCCACCGCCTTCCGTGAACAGCGGTTGTATGCACCTGCCGGTGATAACGCGATGGAGTATTACCTCGCACTCCGGAAGAAAAGCGACAAACCCGATGCCAATAGCGAAAGCGCCTTGATGGATTTGATGCCATACACCGTGATTGCCGCCGAACAGGCCATCGGTCGTTATGATTTTGTCGAAGCAGAACGTTTACGTGCCCTGCTAGA
>ERZ795044.4249-NODE-4249-length-11810-cov-8.005615_pt1 | contig 11810 bp, 8 predicted proteins | sample MGYA00375128_ERZ795044 | MGnify/ENA primary metagenome ERZ795044 (study PRJEB30173, sample SAMN05720213) | anaerobic digester metagenome | isolation source: active sludge of municipal wastewater-treating anaerobic digesters | place: USA | collected 2014-12-22 ... | reverse complement strand
GCGTAAAAACGAAAGGCGTCGGCCTGCAGATCGTAGACGGTGATTCCCGCCCGTTCCCACCGCACGACTTTGGTCAACTGATCGGTGATGGCGCGGAACAGGCTCTGCCGATTGCGCTGGGAGTTCAGCACATTGGTGACCGACAAGAGCGTGCGATAATTGAGCGTCACGTTCGGCACGGCGTGTTTTCTCCCGCCCGGGACAGGGGCTATCTGGAACGCTGAAACGCGCCTTGGAGCGAATGCCGGCAGGAGAGCAGGAAACCATCAGCAAGCCAGGCCAACGTTGACTGTCGGTGCTGCTCGAAGCGCGTGGTGCATCATAGGACGAGCTGTCCACGCATTCCAGACTGGAACCGCAATCTTCATCGAAAAATAATCTGTACTAGACCTGCTTCTCTGCGCCAGCCGATGTGACGGGCTCGATTTCATGATAGGGAGGCTAACGCCTCCCCGCACCAAATGCGCGCCGGTCGTCATCCAGGCCAAAACCGGATTTCAGTCGTGAAGGATTGCGGCCTGCTTCTGGCCCCAACGATCGCGAATCGGGACCGATCGATGGCGTGAGGGGAAAAGTGGTTGCTCCCAGATCGGGGCTTCGTCGCGGCACAAATGAACTCGGACTGCGATCATTCCGTTCACGGGGGCGATCCAGTTTGGGAGACACCTGCCCTTCATTTGGCGACCGATCCACTTCTTTCCTGGGCCTCATTCGCTCAATGGCCCCCTCATCCTCGAGCAGTGAATCAATGCCTTCGCCTGACTCACTCACCACCAAATTCGTCGCCATCACTTCTTTTGCCATCGACTCCGCTGTCGGAAGCTCATCGGCATACACGTCCGTCTCATACTCAGCCGTGGATGGCGTGGCGAGCGACGTCCACACCGATTGCCCGGACTCGGTGATATTAATACTCGTCACGGTCGAGAGGCCCGGCCTGATCGGATGTTCGCGAAGCTCATCAGCGGGAAGCGCAATCCGCACGGGCACCCGCTCGACGATGTGAATGAAATTTCCCGTCGAATTGTCCGGCGGAAGCAACGCAAACGCGCTCCCGCTGCCCGGCACGAGGCCTTCGACCGTGCCATGGAAGGTTTGTTTCGATCCGTACAAACTGACGCTGACCAATGCCGGCTGCCCCGGCCGCACATGCTGCAATTCCGTTTCTCGCAGATTGGCTTCAACCCACAAATGATCCAGCGGCACGATGGTCATCAGCGAGGCGCCGGGCTGAACGCGATCCCCCACCTGCGCTTTTCGCTTGGCGACATAGCCTGAGATGGGCGCGCGAATCTGCTGGCGGGCATATTCCAGATGCGCCTCGATCAACTGGTGTTTGGCCAGATCGACCGATGGATGAGCCATCACCGTCGTGCCGCCGATCTGCGCATCCAGCGAATCGAGTTCCGCCTGCGTTTCCCGCACCTCCGCTTCCAGGCTCGCAATTTTGTCCGCCGTATTCTGCAGAATTTGTTTCGAGATGGCGCCGCTCGGGGAAGCCCGCTGATAGCGGTCCATGTCGTGCTCGGCGAGCTCCAGGCGAGCGGTGCGCGAGCGCAGTTTCTCCGCCAATTGTTTGCGATTGATGAACAACGCCGCGATCCGCCGGACCTCCTCACCCAACCGTCCTCGCGCCCTGCCCAATGCGGCATAGGCTTGATGTTCATCCAGGCGCACGAGCAAGTCGCCGCGGTTCACGAATTGTGTCTCTTCCGCCAAGACCTGCGTGATGATGCCGGACGCCTGCGCCGCTACCGGCACCAGATTGCCGGTGACGTAGGCATTGTCGGTGCGGATCCAAAACCGATCATGGGTGTACCAATACATGAGATACCCGACGGTGGCGATCAGGACCAGCAGGGCCACGACCAAGAGGCGCCGGTTCCGCCGCGCGCGAATGGCTTTCGGATGGATGCGATAGGGCCCAGCCGGTGGCGGCGCGCCCGGGGATTGCGAAGATTGAGACATATCTGCGGTTGTGGTGCTCATAGATTTAGCTCGGGTTGTGTTTCGGTCGCTTTTCGATGTCCGGATTGTGATACCCGCCGCCCAGGGATTCGATCAGATCGACGGCGGCCACCAATTGATCGCTCTCCAAGGCTCGTAGGGCATATTCCTGTTCGAGCACGGGATACCGGTGGCGCAGCACCTCGCGATCGTCGTCCAAACCGTTGACGAGACGCACTTTCGCCAATTTCCAATCTTCACCCAGTGACGCGACCAACCGTTTGTGCGAGGCCATGATCTCGTGGGTCGTGTGCCAGGCACTGAGGCTATCCGCCACTTCCCGCATCGCATCCAGGAGGGTGTCATTGTAGAGTTCCACGGCCGCGTCATATTCCGCGCGCTGCGCCCCCAATTCTCCTCGCAACCGGCCGCCTTCAAACCAGGGCATCCGTAACCCCGGCGCCAGACCATAGGTGAAGCTCTGTCCGCTAAAGAGAAAATTCGCCAGCTTGTCGGTGCCCTTGGCTAATGTCAGGGCATTGAAGCCCACAAACCCCGTGAGATCGATGGTGGGATAAAACTGGGTCGTCGCCACTCTGACCAACCGCGAGGCGGCGTGCGCACGATACAAGGCTGCCGCCAGATCCGGACGATGGACCAAGAGGCCGATTGAAAGATGATCCGGCGCGGGAATCTGTTTGGGAATAGTGGCCATGGGCTTGGCAAACAGATGAGCCGCCTCGTCCGGGCCCTTTCCCGCTAGTCGCGCCAGCAAATGCCGCTGCACATCCAATTGGTCACGGATCGCAGCTTGCCGCTTGAACGCCGCCTCGTAGTCGGCGACGGCAATTTTGAAGGGCTGATCGTTGTCGAGGCCAAGCCGGAACCGGGTCTCTGCAAGCGTTTTCAGATCGCGGCGGATGCCGACAATCGTCTTCACGATCGTCAGTTGCTGTTGCAGGGCTTGCCCACGGAAATAGGCGCGGGCAATACCGGTGGTCAATCGCAACCGCACTTCGGCCGTTTCCGCCTCTTCCGCGGCCGCATGACCCAGGGCCGCCTCGAGCATGGCGCGATTTTTCCCCCAGAAATCGAATTCATACCGGAAGCTGAGCGGGTTGATGATGCCGTACATGATTTTGATCCCCGCCACTTCGGGATTCAGGGCGGCGAACACGCCATGTTGGGAGATGCGCTCATAGGTCAACGAGGCATCGGCTTCCAGGAACGGCAACAACCGGGCACCTTCTACCTTCACCAGCGAGGTGGCTTGCCGCAACCGCGCAGAGGCATGTTTGAGCCCGGGATTGTCATTGAGCGCGGTTTCGATCAGCCCGTTCAGCTCAGGATTGCCGAACTGTTCCCACCAATGATCATCCGGCCAGTTCTGCAGCCGGCTCGTGACCTCGGCGAGAGTCTCCGTCATCTCCGGGGGGTCGAGATATTGGGCGGGAGGATCGCCTTTGGGAATCCAGGCGCAGCTGCCGAAGAGCAAGACGCAGGCGATTCCCAGGCTCATTCGCACCTGATGTACCAGTGTGGACCCCGGTCTCATGGCACCTCCTCTATCAACTCCTCGGCACGTCGCACACGCAGATCGTCCTCAGGACTGGACGCGATGGGCACATGCGTCGGATGCGCGAACCAGACGAGGACGCCCAATCCAATAAAAATGAAACTGGCCACGAGAAACGCATCGTTGAGGCCGAGTATCGCCGCTTCCTGCCTGATCACTACACCGAGCTTGGCTTGGGCTTCGGAAGCAGACAGGCCTGCGGCCTGCAGTTTCGCGGCCAGCTGTCCCATCGGGTCGTATGAAATCGACTGCCGCCCCCCGAAGTGATCCGCCAGATGCAGTTGATGAAAATGAATGCGCCGGAACAGGACGATGCCTTGAAAGGTGATCCCGAATGCGCCGGCGGCAACACGCAGCAAATTGGCGACTTCCGCGGCCCGCATCACCAACGGACCGGAGAGTCCGTGTAAGGTCAGCACGGTGATCGGCGTGAAGAAGGAGCCCAAAAAGATTCCCTCCACCACCATGGGCCAGAATAATTCTTCGTACGAATGCGGGTCGTCGTACAGCCCGATCCAGTAAAAGGTCCAGGCAAAACCGAGACAATTGAGAGAAACCAGCCAGCGCGCATCGACATACTTGCAGAGGTAATGCATGACCGCGATGATCGGGGCGCTCAGCAACACCAAGGGCAACAGCGCGAGGCCGGCTAACTTCGAGGAATATCCAAGGATGAGTTGAATCTGCACAATGAGGAGGGACAACAACCCTTGGATCGAGAAAAACCCGAGTGTCAGGCAGATGATGCCGATGACGAAATTGCGATGGAAGAACAGCCGGAGATCCAACGTGGGATGCCGCTCCCCGAGTTCCCAGATGATGAAACAGGGAAACGCAATGAGCAACACCACGGCGATGACTTGAAGAAAGGGCGAGTCCAACCAGTCGAAATCGTTGCCCATGTTGAGCAATGTCTGCAGACCGAGCAACAGGACGGCCAGCAGCAGGAACCCGACCAGGTCGAAGCGAGCATGCCGTCGATGAAATCCGCGACCGTACAACAAGGCGCCCAGCGTGCCGACAATCACCAGCGTCAGCACAAAATCGAGGTAAAAGAGAAAGCGCCATCCGAGCATATAGGCGATGTAGCCTCCCACCGGCATGCCGATGGTGAAGGGCGTGATGCTGAAGAGTCCCCAGACGGTCAAGGCCACGGCCTTGAGCCGTTTGGGATATTCGTTGAGGAGCATGGATTGAGCAATCGGCAGCGTAATACCGCCTGCTATGCCTTGCACGATGCGAGCGGGAACAAATTGCGCCAGCGTTCGGCTGTCGCCGCATAGATAGGATGCAATGCTGTATACGATAAAGGCGCCGATCAGAAGACGGTAATCGCCGATTCGTCCCGACAGGTACCGCGCAAGCGGAAAACCCAGCGCCAGCCCGACCATGAAGTCGGTTTGCGCCCAGGTCAGAAAACTCGGCAACACCCCGCCCAGATCCCCGGAGACATGCGGCAACAAGGCGATGTAAGAGCCGGCGTTGAATAAGACGACGATGTGCGACAAGCCGAGGACGGCATTGAAGAGCACGAATCGCCATCCGTGTAATCGCCTGAGATACACCGCAGCCATGACGACGTTTCCTCACTGCTAAGAAGACTGATACGACGGGGAATATCCCGCCTGCTCGCCCCTGGTAGTCATGGGCTGAGCCGGAGCCTGAGCGGGAGCCGCTGACGGCGCCGTGGCGTGATGCGCCGCATAAATCGCGAGCCCCGTAAACAGCATGCCGCCGACCAGATTGCCCAGCGTGACGGGAATCTGATTCCAGAGCCACCAGGTGGAGAGGCTCACGTCTGCGCCAAGCATCATGCCGACCGGCATGAGAAACATATTGACCACGGCATGCTCAAAGCCTTGCGAGAAGAACAAGAGCGTCGGCCCCCAGATCGCGACAAACTTCCCGGACAACGACGTCGACATGTAGGCAGCAACAACGGCGAGACTGACCATCCAGTTGCACAACATGCCTTTGGTAAATGCCGCCAACAGACCAGCCGAACCGTGCGAGGCGTAGTAGGTGGTTTTGGCTTGCGCAATCGCGATCAACTTCGTGCCGACGGCATTGAGCGGCGCATCGCCACCCGTGGTCAGCGCAATGGCGAATAACGTCGCGTACAGCACGCTGCCCAAGAGATTGCCGAGGAACACCCAGCCCCAGTTGGCAAAGACATGCGACAGCCCGGCGTTCTTTTGACCGTTGGCCGCCGCGACTGGGAGCAGCGCGAAGCTGCCCGTGATGATCTCCGCGCCGAGCAGAATCGCCAACGCCAATCCGAACGGAAAGACCAAACTTCCAAGGATCCAATAGCCGGTTTCGACGGCCACCGTGACGGCCATGCTCGTTCCGATCCCGAGGTAGGCACCGGCCAACATGCCACGCAACACCAGTTGGCGCGGGGGCAAACTCAACTTGAGCGCGCCACCGGCTAACATACTGTCCACGACGCCGTAGGGCTTCACATAGTCCATTGTCTCCTCCTTGTTCGGTCCGCCATTGCTCGCACTCCGCGCGATTCGCCGACCCGGTCACTGAGACTTCACGATCGTCGAGTTGAGCAAGGCGCATGCCTCGCGAAGAATTGCTGTCTCACGCAATCGTCGCGGCGACGAATGGCGACTCAACGCATCTGTCCGCGCAGCCGTCCGCACGATCGCACGACGCGTAAAACCACCATAGATAGGGCGGGATCGCACGGGCGCACGGTGCGAAATCGCTCATTTCTCTGCGAGACGGCGGTTTGAACACGAGAGAAAGGACTCAACAGATGCCGCGGTGGACGGGAAGCGGTGACCGGCTTGAGCAATCACTGAGGGCTACAGTCAGGCGGCAAAGTTGCACAGTGGTGGGGGTGCAGACTACGATAGCGAGGGAGACTAAGATCGGCCTTGAGTGACCTGCTAAGCAATCTACCCATCGCCCGCAAGTTATTTCTTGCGTCGGTGATTCCTGCGCTCACCGTCCTGCTGCTCAGCATTTTGACCTATCGCAGCGTCACGACCTTCTCCGACGACGAAGGTCAATTGAACGATATCTATTATTCTCAACGGCTGGCATCAGAATACCTGCGACTCGTGGTTGACCTGGAAACAGGGTTCCGGGGTTTTGTGCTGACGAGCCAGGAACATTACCTGTTTCCTTATCGCACCGCACAAGACCACGTCCTGAACATCGGCCGCACATTGGAAGCTCAGGTATCGCAGCAGGATGATCAACGGGTCCTCATTACCTCCGTGCAACAATTGGTCAGGCAGTTCATCAATGAGAAGGAAATGCTGATCGATGCCGTGAAGGCGGAGCACCCCAATGAGGCGCGGGAATATATCGAAGAGGGCAAAGGCCGGGCGTTGATGCTGAAGATCCGGCAGGATATGGGCCGATTCGAACATCTCACGCAGACCGCCCTGAATACCAAACTGGCTAAGATCGGGCAGGATCGCGACACCATGCTGATGACCATTCTGGGTGGAGGGCTCTTCGCCTTGATCTGCATGGTGGCAGCGTTGCACCTGATCGCCCATTCCATCACCACGCCGCTGGCCCGCCTTGCCACGGCAGTGGTGACCTCAGACCGCAATCCGATTCCTCAGGTGCCTGTGATGACGAGAACGGATGAAATCGGCAATCTGGCGCGTGTCATGCACGCGATGAGTACGGCCATCCATTCTCACATTGAGGCCCTGCAACAATCGGAGGGCAACTTGCGCCAGCTCAACCAGGACCTGGCCGGTTCGGAAGCCAAGTATCGGAGCATCGTCGACCACGCTCCGTTCGGCATCTTCACGACCCGAGGGATGACGCTGGTCTTCAGCAATCGGTACAATAGTTTGCTCGCCGGACTGAACGCGACGGAAGAAAAAGATCCCGACGCCGTGCGGCGGGCTATTCATCCTGAAGACCGAGACCGGGTCATTGCGGAATTTGCCCAGGCGGTGGCCGAGGGAGAGCCCTACGAAACCGTGTTCCGGTTTCTCCACGCAGACGGCACGATCCGAAAAGTCTTGAGCCGGCGCATTCCGATTCGCGATCAGTCGGGACAGGTTGTCATGTATCAGGGGTTCAATGTGGACATTACCGCGCTTGATTTCATGCAGACCCGCCTGCGCCGGGCCGAGCGGCTCGCGACGTTAGGACAGGTCGCGGCAGGCATCGCGCATGAAATACGGAACCCGCTGGTCGGCATCGGCTCCACGACTTCCCTCCTGCTCGACGACACGGCGGCGGATGACCCGAGGCGGCCGGACCTGGCCGTCATTCTGCAGGAAACGAAACGCCTGGATCGGATCGTCAATCAGATCATCGACTATGCCCGTCCAAGAGAAATCGTGGCGGTTGAGTTCGACATGGCACAGCTGGTGCATGAAGTGATGAAAGTGTTGGATGAACCGCTGACACGGAAACAGGTGGCTATCAGCCTTTCGGCTCCGGCCGCTCCCTATATGGTCCAGGCCGACCGGGATCAGTTGAAGCAGGTGTTGCTCAACATTCTGCAGAACGCGATCGAAGCCACGCCCCAGGGCGAGACCATTACGGTCGCGCTCGGGGAACAGGCCCGAGGGATAGAACCGGGGCTGGAAATCACGGTGACGGATCGGGGCAGCGGCATTAGCCCGAGTCATCTGCCGCATGTCTTCGAACCGTTTTTTACCAGCGGGAAGCCGGGCGGAACCGGCTTGGGATTAGCCATCTCCCGCAATATTCTCGACGCGCACGGAGGAGATATCGCCCTGAATAGTAAAGAGGGACGCGGCACCACCGTTCGCGTCTGGGCACCCGTGCGCCAACAGCCTCAACGCATCCAGGAAGAAGGGGACCATGCAGGCCACGATCTACGTTACGGATGACGAACCGGCGATTCGCTCTGCGATCGTCAAACGCCTTTCACGGCGCCACCATACCGTCACCGGATTTGAATCCGGAGAAGACCTGGTCAATGCCGTCGCACAGCAGGCCCCGGACCTGATTCTGCTGGATCTCAAAATGCCCGGCATGGGCGGCATCGACGCGCTCCGGAAAATCCGTCCACTCGCGCCGCAGACCCTCATCATTATGTTGACCGCGTATGGAACAGTGGAAACCGCGGTGGAAGCCATGCGGTCTGGGGCTTATGATTTTCTGATTAAGTCCGTCGATCTCTCCGGTGTGGATCCGGTTGTCGATCGCGCCTTGGAATTCCTCGCCCTGCGCCACCGGGTCGAGTCTACGCTCGAAGACCAGAACAGCGCCTATGCCTTATCCAATATCGATGCGCGCAGTCCGGCGATGCAATTGCTCCTCGGCCAGGTTCGAGATGTGGCGGAAAACGCGAAATCCACCGTGTTGCTTCAAGGCGAAACCGGCAGCGGGAAGGAATTTCTCGCGCGGGTGATCCACTGTAACGGGCCCCGCGCGTCCGGCCCGTTTGTGGCCGTCAACTGCACCGCCATTCCGAAGGAGCTCTTCGAAAGCGAACTCTTCGGCTATGAACGAGGCGCCTTTACCGGTGCCCACCAGCGAAAACGAGGCCTGCTGGAAAAAGCCGAAGGCGGGACGTTGTTTCTGGACGAGATCGGCGATCTGGATCCGGCCATGCAGGCCAAACTGCTGCGCGTGCTGCAGGAACGAACGTTCCGGCGTTTAGGCGGCACGGAGGATCTGTCGGTCGATTTTCGCTTGATGACCGCGACCAATCGCGATCTGAAGAAAGACACCGCTCGCGGCACCTTCCGCGAAGACCTCTTCTTCCGCTTAAACGTCGTCAGCTTCGAACTGCCCCCGCTTCGGGTGCGCGCAGAGGACATTCTTCCGCTCTGCATGCAAGCGATGTTGCGGTTCGGGAAGGAGTTCGGAAAAGACGTGGTCGACATCGAACCCGACGCGAAGGAACTGCTGCAGCGGTACAGCTACCCCGGGAACATTCGCGAATTGCACAATATCATCGAACGGGCCATGATTCTGTGTCACGACAAAACCTTGACCGCCGGCTGTCTTCCCCGCGAACTGCGCGACCAGGCGTCAACGCATGTCGCGGTGGCCATGGCGCAAGGCGAACATCCCTCGCTTCGCATTGAGATGGTGCTGGGGCAACAGACCTTGGCGGATATCGAGTCGGCGCTGATCGAGGAAGTGGTGCGCCTGTCGGATCATAACAAAACGTTGGCCGCCAAACATCTGGGGTTGACCCGTTTTGCCCTGGATCGGCGCCTGAAGAAACAGATGGAACACGAGTAGCTCCCCCAGCCTGCTCAGGGGGGTCTGCCGTTGAAGCGCACAGCCGGAACACGGATAATGGGAACACGATAGGTCCGCGATGCGTAATTCCAATAACCCTATTCTGGCTCTCATCATCGGACTGGGCGGCGCACTGTTCGCCATTGATCTGTTCGTACCGCTCGGTATCGCCGTGGGAGTGCTCTACGCCGGGATCGTCATTCTGGCCGCAGCCTCTTCCTACCCACGCTTGCCGTTCCTGATTGCCATCGCTTCCACGCCGCTCATTATTGCCGGCGCGGCGCTGGGGCCCCAGCATGCCTCGATCCCGCTGTGGGTCGGTGTCAGCAATCGCCTCTTCAGCCTGATCATTGTCTGGGTCGCGGCCACGCTGCTGCAACAACGCCAGCGGGCGGAGATTCAACTCCGCGAGGCGAAGAATGAATTAGAGGGGCGAGTGGATGCCCGCACGAAGGAATTGGCCGATGTGAATCACAGCCTCATGCAGGAAATTTCCGGACACATTCAGACAGAAGGATTTCTCCGTACCAGCGAACAGGCCCTCGCCACGAGCCGGCAGGAACTGCGCGACCTCGCCGCCCGCCTGCTGACTGTTCAGGAAGAAGAACGCCGGCGTATTTCGAGAGACCTTCACGATGATATCAACCAGCGCCTCGCCATGCTGGTGGTCCAAGCCGAATCGTTGGAAGCCACGCTTCCGGCCTCCGCCGTCGGCTGCAGCAAAGAACTGCGTTCGATTCAGGATCGGCTGACCGAGCTTTCTGACGACGTTCGCCATTTAGCGTATCAATTCCATCCATCCATCTTGGACGATCTGGGACTTCCGGTGGCGTTACAGCGCCTGATTGACGAATGCGCGGTCCGCTCGAACCTGGCCATCTCGCTGGAGCTCATTGCGCCGCCGAAGGGCATTCCCCAGACCGTGTCCACGTGTCTGTATCGCATCGCCCAGGAATGCCTGGCCAATATCATGAAGCATGCCCACGCCACTCACGCACGCGTCTCACTGGCCTCGACAGTCGATGGGATCACCCTCACCGTTCAGGATGACGGCGTGGGATTCGATACCCAGCAGGCGGTCGACAATCCCCGGGGCCTCGGCTTAGTGAGCATGGCGGAGCGCGTGCGCCTGGTGCACGGCACGGTGACTATCGACTCGATCCCTCAGCAGGGCACCCGACTCTCCATCCATGTTCCTCGCGCGGAGGTTTCTGTATGACTATGCCACCTCGTGTCCTTCTGGCTGACGATCACACCCTGGTGTTGGAAGGATTCCGGCGCATCGTTGAACAACGCTGCGAAGTCGTGGGGGCTGTCGAAGACGGGCGCGCCCTCCTGGAAGCCGCCATGAAACTGCGCCCCGATCTCATCCTGCTCGACATTTCCATGCCGCTGCTGAACGGTGTCGACGCGGGCCGCCAACTAAAGAAGATGCTCCCGGACGTGAAACTGATCTTCGTCACGATGCATGCGGATCCGGCTTACGTCAGTGAAGCATTCAAAGCCGGCGCCTCCGCCTATCTCTTGAAACGCTCCGCCGCCAGAGAATTGGACCAGGCCATCGATGCGGTCTTGAAGGGGCAGTATTTTGTGACGTCGCTGCTGACACGGGATATCGTGAGTGGTCTCTCGGCGGGGCAGAGCGGGCTCTTTGCGCAACGGCAGGAATTGACGCCGCGTCAGCGCGAAGTCCTGCAGCTCATCGCCGAAGGACGTACCATTAAAGAAATCGCGGCACTCTTGAATATTTCTCCGAAAACCGTCGAGTTTCATAAGGCCCAGATTATTTTCCACCTCAATCTCCGGACCACGGCCGAGTTGACGAAATATGCGCTGGCCCATGGATTGACCTCCGCCTAGCGCCAACCTCTGCATCCGGCCGCCCCTCGACACTTCCCCCCGGGCATTCCGATTCGCTCCCCTCCACCTAGGACATCACCTAGTTGTGGGCCCGCGCCACATTCGCTATGGTGGTGGCAGTCGGTGAAGCCTGATCCAATGCGTGTCCGTCGCACATGGAACGTATTGCAGGAGAGCGAGACGATGAGCCCCACGGCCACGCAATGTCAGTTTT